>Ga0114931_10006972_pt1 | contig 13861 bp, 11 predicted proteins | sample 2SBtaG_FD_89579 | JGI IMG/M metagenome (GOLD analysis project Ga0114931, IMG submission 89579) | Deep subsurface microbial communities from Kolumbo volcano to uncover new lineages of life (NeLLi) - 2SBTROV14_V59a metaG | ecosystem: Environmental > Aquatic > Marine > Volcanic | place: Kolumbo...
ACGGCGGGATCCACATATTCCTTCAATATTTTTTCCGGAGTCTCGGCAGCGACTTTTTCGATCTCGACGCCGCCTTCCGTACTGGCCATAAAGACGATCTGACTCCTGGTACGATCCAGCACGATCCCCAAATAAAGTTCCCGCGCGATATCCAAACCCTCTTCTATAAGAACTTTGTGCACTTGCTTACCTTCCGGACCGGTTTGGTGTGTCACCAGATTCATTCCGATGATCTTGCCCGCCAGTTCCTCCGCTTCGGCTGCGCCCCGGGCCAGCTTAACACCGCCCCCTTTGCCCCTGCCACCGGCATGTATTTGCGCTTTTACGACAACGGTTCCGCCCAAATCTTCCGCGACCTTGCGGGCTTCTTGAGCTGTGTGGGCAAGGTGCCCACGCGGCACCTCCACTCCGAACCGGCTCAGCAGTTCCTTCGCCTGATATTCGTGTATTTTCAAAACTAAGCCTCCAGTCTTAAAAAAAAGTGAATCATGAGTTACAATTTAGGCAACAATACGCGTTCCCGTATTCCCTGCAATCGCCGCCAACATATTGTCAATTGAAGAAATAACGACAGCGCCACCGCCCGACTTAATGAAATCGATGGCGGCCTGAATCTTAGGCCCCATGCTGCCGGGAGGGAAATGCCCCTGGTCCATGAATTTTTCCGCTTCAGCCACGGTCAGGGTGTCGAGGTAGCGTTCACCTGGCTGTCTAAAATTGAGGGCAACTTTGTCAACCGCAGTCAGAATGAAAAGGTCATCCGCGCCAATATCGCGGGCCAGAATGGCCGAGGCCAGGTCCTTATCAATAACAGCGTCTACCCCCTCAAGCGATCCATCTTTTTCGCGATAGACGGGAATACCTCCGCCACCGGCGCACACCAAAACAGTCCCCTCCTGAATCAACTCCCGAATCGTCTCTCTTTCAATAATTTCGAGAGGTTTCGGCGAGGGGACAACTCGCCTGAAACCGCGGCCGGGGTCTTCCTTAATAATCCAGCCCCTTTCGGCAGCCACCTGGGCGGCGCTCTCTGGCTTGAGCATCGGCCCTACAAATTTGGAAGGTTCAAGGATGGACGGATCTTCCTTGTCGACCAGTACTTGCGTGAGGATGGTGGCAACGCGGCGCTGAACCTTTTCAGCCGACAACTTGTTTTGCAGCGATTGTTGAATCATATACCCCATCCCTCCTTGCAGGTCAGCGACCACAATTCCTAGTGGGAGAGGGGGAACCAGGTGGCGGGTTTCTTCGACACGAATGAGCGCGTTTCCGACTTGGGGTCCGTTGCCGTGCGTAATAGCCAGCCTGTAACCCTTTGCAAGCAGGCTAACCACGCCCTGTAAACTTTGACGCGTATTTTCAAACTGTTGTGCAATGATCCCTTCTTCAAATTCCTGCGTGATGGAATTACCACCCAATGCGACAACCGCAACCGGACCATCCATGTCGGCTTTCTGAGCCTCCTCTTTATCAATCAAGCAAATTTTTGCAACAACGCATCCAGGGTCGGCTGGCCAATTTCTTGCAATTCGTAGGTCACGCGCACGCTTGGTTTGTTGATCTTGATAAGTTTTCGGAGGTCGATGGGAGTGCCGATGAGAACGGCATCGCAATCAACCGCGTTGATAGTCTCCTCCAGGTCCTTGATTTGCTGTTCACCGTACCCCATCGCTGGGAGAAGGGTCCCAATTCCCGTATATTTTTGAAAAGTATCTCGCAAAGAGCCGTGCAAATAAGGTCGGGGGTCCACCACTTCTTTGGCCCCAAACCGTCGTGCGGCAACCACGGCCGCCCCGAATTTCATTTCACCGTGTGTCAAAGTCGGCCCGTCTTCCACCGCCAGCACGCGCTTGCCACGTATCACCGAAGTGTCCTCTATTCCGATGGGCGATGCTGCATCGATAATTTCCGTGGTCGGGTTCGTTCGGAGGATATTATCTCTAACTTGTTCAACCGCCTCGAGGGAAGCGGTTACTTCCTTATTAATCACGACGACATCCGCCATGCGCAGATTGGTCTCCCCCGGATAATAGTTGAGCTCGTGACCTGGCCGTAACGGGTCGACGACCACGATATAGAGGTCTGGTTTAAAAAAGGCCGTATCATTATTCCCGCCGTCCCAGATGACAACATCGGCTTCCTCTTGTGCCTGGTCAAGAATTTCCCGGTAATCGATGCCGGCATAAACGATGGAACCCATCGCCAGGTGAGGTTCATACTCTTCCCGTTCTTCGATGTTGCAGTCGTGGCGGTCAAGGTCATCATAGTTTTCGAAACGTTGACATTTTTGCTTAACCAAATCGCCATAAGGCATCGGGTGTCGGACAACCACCAACTTTTTCCCCATCGCTTTCAAAATACCCGCGACACGGCGAGTCGTCTGACTCTTGCCACATCCTGTTCTAACGGCACAGATAGCCACAACCGGCTTCGTGCTTGCCAACATCGTCTGTCGTGAATTAAGCAAGGTAAAGGAGACTCCGGCTGAATTGACCTGAGCCGCCTTACTCATAACATACTGATAAGGCACATCGCTGTATGAAAACACGACTTCCTCCACACCGTGTTCCGCAATCAAACTGATGAGCATGGATTCGTCATGAATCGGGATTCCGTTGGGATAGAGTTCACCGGCCAGTCCGCCCGGGTAAGTTCGCCCCTCGATGTCCGGTATCTGAGTTGCGGTAAATGCAACCACTTCGTATTTTTCATCCTTCCGGTAAACCGTGTTGAAATTGTGAAAGTCGCGACCGGCCGCGCCCATGATAATCAATTTACGACGATGCATTGCTCCTCCAGGTTGTTTGGTATTCGAAAACGGCACAATGTAGTATAATATGAAGCTATTTGCAAGGACTTTTGGTCTTCTCAATTGGCCTTGGAGAGACTTGAATGGAATGAGTTGATGGTGAACCATCGTGAAAAATCGACCGCGGACCAGGGTAAAAACTACTCAATATCCGAAAAGTCGATACAAACGCAAAAAATGGCTTATTTTCACGAAAAACCTGTTACCGTTGTGTCATTCTGCATCAAAGTGTACTATTTCAAACCAATTGCGTGATTTTGGACCGTATAAAAATTCATCGACTCAATGCTTTTTGTCGCAAGGTTTTGCCAGGTAACTTTTTCAGCCGAAACCACTGGCTGCTTTAACTCCTATTTAAAAACCTGAGAAAGTTGAAGATAAGTCACTATTGTTGCAATCATGATACAGCATCAAGATGCAGAACTTTCAAAAAATACAAAGAATTGAACAAAATGGCATAGATGTTGCAAAATGAAACATCGAAATTCACGAAATGATTTCAATCATGACCAGGCTCCGCCAAACTAACGACACTCACAAAGGACGGTAAAACAAATCAATCTTTGGAGGATTTAAGCATGGACAAGGTGGAAAAGAACACGATAGTATTTTTTGACATAGCGATGATGAACGGTGGCCGCGCGGTTGATGAGATCCTGGAACGTGAGGGTTTCATGGCAAGCCATATTGATTCGTTGCGTAATGCGTTGGAAGTTACGATGACCGAGAAACCCTCCGTGGTTGTCATTGACATGGATGAGTTTGGCGAGAAGGCCTGGTCGACATGTCTTGAGTTAAAGGATGATATCGGGACCCGGAAAACCGGCATTGTGCTCCTCTCTTCCAACGAGGATGACGCACTGAAAATTAAAGGGTTTGAAATGGGTGCGGATGATTTTATCGTCAAGCCTTACAACAAACGCGAATTAACAGCGCGCGTGAAAGCTATTACGCGCAGACTTTCCGCCAGTGAAGGAAAGAAAATCAAGGTTAAGGATATTGAGATCAACTTGGATGAACATAGAGTGAGCAAGGCAGGGAAGCCTATTGATCTAACGTACATCCAGTTTAAACTGCTGTATCTTCTTGCCTCACGCCGGATGAATGTTTTCTCTCGGAAAGAAATTCTCGAGAGGGTTTGGGGCAAGAAGGTGTACGTCACCAATCGCACCGTGGATGTTCACATCAAAAGACTCCGCGAAAAGCTTGGTGAATACAAATATCCATCGCAGTATATCGAAACGATTCATGGAACAGGATACCGTTTCCTCTAAATACCTCATAGTTTTTCCTCCCTCCGGGCCCCTGGTCTTAAAGACCGGGGGCTTTTTTTTGCTCGGTTCATCTCCCAACAATTTTCCAGAGGAAGCCATGAAAAAATTTGTCATCGAAGAAGTCGATACTAAATGGCGGGTTCGTGCGCAATCTGAGGTGAAGCGCGACTTGACGGGTTGGCGCGGCGAGGACAGGTCCTTTTTCGTCTTCGCGCTTAAAATAAATTCGAATCGGCATGGAAACCTCGACTGGTGCTGAGCTTAGGCCGGATGGTTTGCTGCTTTTCCCTTTAAACCTTTCTTTTACGCGAAAAATAAGTCGGTCGGGATCGTAAATTTTCTTCGAGTGCGTTTCCAATTCTACAATCAGGTTCTTTTTTAAATAATCGAGTAGTTCCGCCTGTGTCCACCCCGGGTAGAAGGGGAGCCGTAAATCCACGGAAAAAACCAGGAAATTTTCGTGAACATCTTGCATGCGATTGAGCCTGGCATCAAATTCCTCTTCACCAAAACCCTCTTCCGCAACGGCAAGTTTGAGTTCCAGAAATTCAAGTTCGGGTATCACCCAAACCGCCGAGGTTTCTTCATTAAAAATCAAGTCACCAAAGGATTTACCACGCAATGACTCCGCTAAATTCTGAAATCGTATTTCAGTTGCCTCAGCAGCGGTTGATGTGGCGGAAGCGACCGCCCATTGCAGTTGAATTCGTTGAATTTGGGGCGCGCTGGAACAAGAAAAAAGAGAAATGGCAATGCTCAATAGATAGGTAGGATTCACGCAAGGCGTACGGCCAGATCCGTGGCGGGCGAGTTTCAATCTCGGCGTGTCTTTGAAGACAAACCCCGGTAGTAATCTTGTGGAGCCGTGCTTGGCGATAAAATATGCCAAAGATAACATTTTATTTTTTTGTGAAATAAAATGAGTTCCGTTCATTCATTTTTGAGAGAACCTTAGCCTCAAGCTACGTGCTTCTTTTCCTGATAGGCATATTGGAGTTTGTAGAGTCGGTAATAGATCCCTTCGCAAGCCAACAGTTCCTGATGCGTTCCAATCTCCCGGATTTCGCCCTTGTGCAGCACAATGATTCGATCCGCGTTTTGCACCGTTGACAATCGGTGCGCGACGACCAGGGACGTTCTTTTTTGCATCAAACGCTCCAGAGCATCCTGAATTAATAATTCAGTTTCGGTGTCGACACTGGAAGTGGCCTCATCGAGAATGAGAACCGGGGGGTCAAATGCCAGCGCACGGGCAAAAGAAATGAGTTGGCGTTGACCCACGGAAAGCCCCTTACCTCTTTCCAGAACACGGTGTTCGAACGTGTCGGGAAATTTTCGAATGAATGAAATGGCATTGACATCCGAGGCGGCACGCGAAACCTGCTCATCCGAAATATCCATATTTTGCAAACGAATGTTGCGAGCAACGGACCCATCGAAAACAAAGACATCCTGAAGCACCATCCCGAAAGACTGGCGCAAATGATGCGTATCGAGATCTCTCAGATTGACGCCATCCACTAGAATCTCGCCCCGATTGACCTCGTAGAAACGTAGAAGTAGATTCATCAATGTGGTCTTTCCGGCACCGGTGGCTCCGACGAAAGCAACCTTTTCTCCAGGTTTTACCTGAAACGAAATATTTTTCAGAACGTAGTCATCTTCGTTGTAAGCAAACCAAACATGCTTAAATTCGATCTCCCCCCTAACCCTGGCGGGAGGGCTCCACCGCGCGGGGCGAACCGACTCAGTCTGTTCGTCCAGCAGATTAAATATTCTCTCTGAAGATGCCATCGCTGACTGCATGATGTTGTATTTTTCAGATAAATCCATAATGGGCCTGAAAAACATTTCAGCATATTGAATAAAAGCCACCAGCGCCCCAAAAGAGAGCACGCCTCGTATGATGTACCCGCCGCCATACCAAATAATGAGCGCGACCGCGAGGGAGCTGATGAGCTTGACCACTGGATAAAAAGTCGCGTAATATAGGATAGTTCTCAGAAAATCATCGAGATAGTCACGATTCAGTCTTTCAAATTTAGCAAAATTCTTACCCTCCCGCCCAAATAGCTGAACGACAGCCACCCCGCTTATATTTTCTTGCAGGAACGCGTTGATTCTGGCTATACGCACACGAATCTGACGATAGATCCCTCGGACAAGCTGCTTGAAAAGGAACGTGGCATAAAACAGCAAAGGGAGTACTGAAAAAGTCACCAGGGCAAGTTTCCAATTTAGCACGAGTAGCATAATCACAATGCCAACCAACTTGAAGATATCTCCGAAAATGGCAACCGCGCCCGATGAGAGCATTTGATGCAGGCTGGCGATGTCAGTCGTGACCCGAGTGATCAGGCGCCCGATGGGGTGCCTGTCGAAATATCGTACCGGAAGGCGCTGTATATGAGAAAAAGTACGAATCCGCATATCGTACATCGCGTGCTGCCCTATCCAGTTCACCCAGTAGGTTTGCAAGAATTGCAAAACGAACTCCAGGATAAGGGCAAGCAGGTAGACGAGGCCGATAAGAATAAGGCCATGCGCATCCCCATGAGAAATGTAAGTATCGATTCCTATCTTGGTGAGCAATGGGCCGGCAAGTTGACTCACTGACGCCAGGAACAGGAGCATGACCGCCAGGGCAACCTTGGGTTGGTAAGGCTTAAGGAATGACAACAGCCTGCGCATGAGATGGCTATCGTAGGCTTTGCCCAGGACCTCTTCTTCGTATGATTTCTTACTCACGTTTCAAACAATCCGGAATTCAGTTTAGTAGGATGCGAGGGCTTCCTCGAGTAGCTGTTTCTCATAAAGTGAGGCATAAGCACCGCTCTGGGTCAGGAGGTCCGCATGCGTGCCACGTTCCGTAATTTTCCCATCATCCATGAACACGATCAAATCGGCGTCCTTCACGGTTGAGACACGATGAGAGACAATAATACTGGTTCTGTCACGCATAATTTTCCTGAGATGGGTCAGAATCGCCTCTTCGGTATAAGTATCTACCGCGGACAACGAGTCGTCCAGGATCAATATGGTGGGTTTGCGAATCACTGCCCGTGCCAGCGCGGTCCGTTGCTTTTGTCCACCGGAAATATTGATGCCACGTTCTCCCAGAAGTGTCTCAAACTTCTGAGGAAATTCAAGAATATCATTTCGAATTTGAGCAACTTCCGCGGCTTCCCCAACGTCCTCAAATGTGGCATCGGGCGTGCCGAAGGCAATGTTGTTTTCCAGTGAATCCGAAAAAAGAAAGGTGTCTTGCGGCACATAGCCGACATTCTTGCGCAACACCGCCACAGGAATTTTACGTATGTCACGCCCGTCGATACGCAGGGTGCCCACCGGAGCCTCTATCAGTCGGGGAATGAGGTTTATCAGGGTTGTTTTCCCGCTACCCGTCGGCCCAACAATCGCCAGGGTTTGGCCTTTTTTGATAAGCAAATTGATATTTTTTAAGACCGGCACACCGTTATAGGAAAAACTCAGATCCCGAAATTCAATCTCGCCATCAAGTCGAACAACACTTTGGTCTGTATTTTCGTTGTCACAAATGTCGGGTTTGGTCTCAAAAATTCTATTCATTCTACCCATCGAAGCAGCGCCTTGTTGCACGAGATTGATCACCCAGCCAAGAGCAATCATTGGCCAGGTCAGCATACTGAGATAGGCAAAAAAGGCGACAAAACTACCCAGCGAGATATGTCCGAGAATCACCTGTTGACCTCCTAACCATAAAATGATTAGGCTTCCCACACCAACAAGAAAAGTCATCGCCGCGGTCATCAGTCCCCGGATTTTTGCCATTCTTAAGTTAAGCGAGATGAACTCACGATTCAATCCGCTAAATTGCTTCGTCTCACCTTCCTCCTGACAATACGCTTTCACGATACGGATACCGGATAGATTCTCCTGAACTTTGGAGGTGATATCCGCGTACTGCGTCTGAATTTCCAAGTGGACCTGATTTAATCTGCGCGCGAGACGGTGCACGATAACCGCCATAATTGGAAATGGCAGCATAGCCATCAAGGTGAGTTTCCAATTCAGGTAAGCCATGATAACGAAAGCGCTCATACTCACAAGCGTGTTGGCGGAATACATGATGGCGGGACCGGCGACTTGCCGCACGGCCTCAAGATCATTGGTGGCCCGCGCCATGAGGTCTCCGGTCTTAACACGATGATAGAAACGCTGAGGCAGCTTTTGTAAATGAGCAAAAAAATCGTTGCGCAAATCATATTCAACCCAACGCGAAACACTGATGATCGTCTTGCGCATTAGAAAGCGAAACACCCCCTCAACCAGTGCCAGGAAAACGATCAGGCCACCGAATTTCAGGAGAGCTTGCGTGGTAATCTCAACTTGCAGTTGGTCGATGGCTTTTTTCAAAACCCACGGGCCCAGGAGAGCCAGGCCATTCGTGATCAACACAAACAGACATCCGATGGCAAGAGAACCCCGGTAGCGGGACAAGTACTTTCTTAAAGACTTAAGTTCGTGAATAATTTGCCTCCAAACCTGGCTTTATCGGATCAATTCTGGCAGGAACATAGCGATTCCTGAATCTATTCACAAGTGAAAGTTGGGGCTAAAAGGGGACGGCCACCCTCCAAACCGCTACCTTTCAAGGCATGTTAAAAGGTGCCATCTCAGGTCGTTGACAAAGAAAGAAGGCGGGAATGACTTACCATAAACTCCCAAATCGCGTCATGGACCACATTTTTTTCGCAGTCGACGGTAATGATGTGATACGATTGCCGCAGAGTGACTTTTTGCCTGTCACTGGAAGAGACGCCTTGCAGAATCATCTCCGCGTTAGAAAAGTCGATGGTGTGGTCTTGACGGGAATGAATGCTCAAAACAGGCACCGAGATACGTGACAACTCATGCCTGACCTGATTGGTCAAACGGAACAGTTCTTCAACGGCGCAGTATGGATACTTCCGGTAACTGTCCAGGGAGGCCCTGGCTGCGGTTTCACACACATCTTCCCCGTCTTTCTTATGTCGATATTTCACGACGTACTTGAGGTAGCGCACCGCTATTTGCTGCCAGCGCGGAAAAATGATCGGAGCGGCCAAGGCCACCACGCCGCTAACGGGGCGCTGGGCAGCAAGATGAAGAGCCAGCGTACCGCCCATTGACAGGCCGCACACGAAAACTTCGTCACACTCATGCGTCAGGTTTGTATAGGCTGCATCAACCTCTCTCGCCCAATCATGCCAACCACACTCAAAAAGATCTTCAGCCTTCGTTCCGTGACCCGGCAACAGGGGCAAGGAAACGTTTATGTCCTTCGTCACAAGAAAATTAGCAACCCCTTCCATTGATTTGGGACTGCCCGTAAAACCATGTATCAGAAGGCAACCAACCTGCTTCCTGGTCTCGGTCGAACTCTTGTCACTATGAATATTTTGGGAACTTGCTGGCAATATTATCGCCTCAGGTGGGGCTGCATCGAGAACATTCAAGGTCACCATTTCGCTGCATCCTCTTACGAAATGGTATAGTCAGGACTTCATCCTCAAAACCATGATCGAAAAAAATAGACATAATTATATATATATCAAACATTTATGTATATTTCAAAAAAAGACAAGAATCTTCTTGACGGAACGAATTAGACTTGACTTTAAACACGAATATGGGTAGATTTTGCTAGGAATAGGTAAATATAGTCCCAAATAGGGTTTTTAGCAGCTTACCTCCTCGGGTTTCGATTTGCAATGAATTCTTTCATTGGCACATTCTCCAGTACCGTAGACAATAACAACCGCATCGGTTTGCCCGCTAAGTTGAAAAAAATTTTTGAGAAACTTGATGCCAATAGTAAAGATATTAACATCGTCGTCTCAAAAGGTCAAGCGAATTATCTCAAACTCTATCCTAACTGTTATTGGGACGAGGCCATCGCGCAGCGAGTCAAGCAGTTACCGCAGATGGACGCAAGAGCCAATGATGTCAGAAGGCACGTGGGAGAAACAACGATTTACACCAAACTTGACAGTCACGGCCGCCTCACGATTCCAAGCGAATATTATGACCATGCGGGCATCCAGAAAGCCGTCACGATAATTGGAACGGTCGATAGCATTCAGCTCTGGAATCCGGAGACTCACAAAAAGAATCAACAGGACATCAAGGAAGCAGATATCGCCGCGGCAATGAGCGAATTCGGCCTGTAGGACGATGACCCAATGTATCATGAACCAGTGCTTTGCCAGGCCGCGATTCATTACCTTATTTCGGACCCAAACGGCATCTATATAGATGGTACACTCGGGGGCGGTGGACACGCGGAAAAAATCCTATCCACGTTGATGCATGAGGGCAAGGTCATCGGCCTCGATCTGGATTCGGATGCTCTGTTACATGCGGGTGACCGCCTCAAGCGTTTTGGGGCAAATGTGGTCCTGCGCCAGTCTAACTTCAAGAATTTTGATGTCGTGTTAAACGAACTTGGCATAAAAAAAATCGATGGCATACTGCTTGATCTGGGTGTGTCATCCCATCAGATTGATACTAGTAAACGGGGATTCAGTTATGCGAAAAAAGGCCCCCTCGACATGAGAATGAACCGGCAGAGCGCACTCAGCGCACATCGTCTCATCAATCACGCTTCCGAGCAAGAGCTCGACGATATTTTCAGAATTTACGGCGAAGAAAGAAGGCATCGTCAGGTTGCCCGAACGGTGGTAGGGGCACGAAAAAAAGCGGAAATCGTTTCAACCCTTGACCTGGTACGAATCGTCAGCCAGGTGCTGCCCGCGGAATATCGCGTAAAATCGCTTGCACGCATCTTCCAGGCGCTTCGAATTGCAGTGAATACGGAACTCGACAACCTCGAGGAGGCCCTGGCCAAAGCAGTTGGCTGGCTGAGGGGTGGGGGCCGAATCGTGGTACTCTCCTATCAGTCGATGGAAGACCGGATCGTGAAAACTTTTTTTAAGAAGGAGGCATCGTCGTGCGATTGTCCACCTGAACTGCCGGTTTGTATTTGTAACAAGCAGGTTCGTCTCAAAATTATCACGCGGCGACCCATCAAGCCCGCCGAAGATGAAATCGCGGCTAACCCGCGCGGTAGAAGCGCACGCTTGCGAGTTGCTGAGCGAACGGAGACAGTCTAAGTTAGGCGGACATCATGAAGAAATACATTGAGATTCCTTTGTCTAAGAATAAAGGGATCAATCCGGAGGCGAAGCCCAAAACCACGACCTCGCGGCGCTTTAGATGGGTGCTTTTAGCGGTTGGCATTATGATGTTTTATGTGTGGTTGAAACTTGCCACCAATGCAGCGTTGGTTCGAATCGCTGTTTTGCAAACTCAAATCGAAGAACAACAAATTGAAAACGAAAAGCTGCAGGCGGAAGTGACGACTTTGTCGAGTATCGAAAATATACAAAAAACGGCGCAAGCCTTGGGCCTTGACTTTATTCCACATGAAAACATCATCAGGATATCACCGGCGCCTTAAACAGGCACAAGGTAGCGCATCGGGAAAATCGAAAACGACTGCGACCGCGTCAATCAAGCTCTGGCGCATCTATTTCGTGAATGTGATGATTTACGGCTTTCTGCTTGGCCTGTTGGTTCGCCTGGTTTTCATCCAGGTTGTCGAACACGAGAAATACATGAAGGAGGGGGAGCAACAATACAGGGAAGGGCAGCCTCAAAAAGCTCCTAGGGGCCTCATTTATGATCGCAATGGCCTTGCCCTGGCACTAAACAAACCTAATTACCTCCTTACTATCCACAAGGATTACGTCAGGGACCTCAAAAAAGTCAGCGACCGGCTGGCCAGGATACTGAAACAAAATGGTCAACAACTCTACAACCGGTTAAATAACAGTAAGAGAACCTTCATCGTTGTCGCGCGGGATATTAACGATCAGGATGCAAAAGTGTTGGAAATGTCTAAAATCCCCGGGGTGAACATCAGTCGAACGAGTGAACGGATGTATCCGTTCCGGAGCAATCTTGCTCCGGTGCTTGGACTGACTGACATTGACGGCAAAGGCTTGAGTGGCATCGAACGACAGCTCAACGCTCATCTCACTGGCACGGACGGCTGGCGGATACTGCAACGAGATGCGCGAGGGCGCCGCATCATGACCATCGAGTCCTTAACGCAGGAGGCGGTAAAGGGCTCGGACGTCACCCTGACGATAGACCACAACAAACAGGTCATTGTCGAAGAGGAATTGAACGACACGGTCGCAAAATACCACGCCAAAGGGGGCAGCGTCATTGTCGTCGCTCCTGCGACGGGAGAAATAGTTGCGCTGGTCGCGAATCCGACTTTTGACCCGAATGACCGGGGCGGAGACACCTGGGCAAGTCACCGTATTCGCGGCATCACCGACATGTTTGAACCAGGATCAACATTCAAGCTTATCACAATGATGATTGCCCTGTCCGAGGGCGCGAAAAATGATGAGCTCGTTTTCGCCGAAAATGGCAAGTATCACCTTTTTGGCGAATTGATCAATGATTCCGAGAGCCACGGATGGCTTACTTTCGAGAATGTATTTAAGCATTCCAGTAACATTGGCACCGCGAAGATCGCCCTGAAATACGGCCAATCGAAATTTTATAAAGCAGCACGAGCTTTTGGTTTTGGCAACAAGACCGGAATAGAGCTGCCGGGAGAAACCGCGGGCATTCTAAAAAAACCGTCGGAATGGTCGAGGTTCAGTCTGGCCGCTATGTCGTATGGCCATGAAGTGGCAGTCAGTACGCTGCAAATGGCAATGGCCTACAGCGCGGTGGCGAATGGTGGACTTCTCATGCAACCTGCGATTGTTAAGGAGATCACCGGGGCGGACGGCAACCGCGTTCGGGTTTTTTCTCCCCGCGTGATCCGACGGGTCATGCCGAACGAAATCGCCAATAAAATGAAGCACATTTTCAAAGGGGTCGTAGAGGACGGTACAGGCAAATTAGCCAAAATTCCAGGTGTCAGCGTTGCCGGTAAGACCGGCACGGCCCAAAAGCCTCTGACTGACAGAGCAGGCTATTCAAACCGGAACTTCATCGCTTCTTTCGTAGCGTTCTATCCTGTTGAAAAGCCTGAGTTCCTGATTTATGCGATGGTGGACGAACCCCGCCCCGTGCATTTTGGCGGTAAAGTAGCTGCCCCAATGGTCAAAAACATCATCGAACGAATCATGAGGCTCTCTGATGCACCAACCCTTAACCGGCAACAAAATGACCAACCCATGACGCCAGATTCTACCTGGAGGCAGACCACCTACATTCCGAACTTCACCGGAAGAAGCCTGGAGATGGCAACCAAAGTCTTGGGCCAACTCGGGAAGAAGTACACAATTGAGGGATCGGGTACGTTGGTTGGAAAGCAGAAAATAATTGCCCGCAATGGCGGGGAGCCCGAGGTTGTGCTTCATCTGACTTCGCCTGCACGAATTGACTACACGAAGATGCCGAATCTATTGGGTCTGCCGACACGGAGCGCGGTGATTGAACTGTCGCGACGGGGAATTCACGCGAAAATTATAGGCAACGGCACGGTGGTAAAGCAATCACCCGAACGGAATTCCAAAGTCAAAACAGGCATCCAGGCTTATTTGGAATGTAAGTCCAGGGTGTCGGCCTATTTATTAGCAAACTAAGAGATGACCTTCATACGATGACCCTCGCACTTGAAGAATTTCTCTCGATTCCGGACTGCCATGCTGACCTGGGCGACGCAACCGATCGTCTCAGCAAGCAAACGCTGAGTGTATCCATTGACTCCAGGACTATCAAGCCCGGA
>Ga0114931_10006973_pt1 | contig 13858 bp, 5 predicted proteins | sample 2SBtaG_FD_89579 | JGI IMG/M metagenome (GOLD analysis project Ga0114931, IMG submission 89579) | Deep subsurface microbial communities from Kolumbo volcano to uncover new lineages of life (NeLLi) - 2SBTROV14_V59a metaG | ecosystem: Environmental > Aquatic > Marine > Volcanic | place: Kolumbo...
CGACGTTCACACCGGCTTGAACGTGGAACACCCTGTCAAAGAGTGCGGAAGCGTCGATGATCGTCAAGTCCGCACCGGCACCCCGAATGGTGAGATCGTCGGTGATATCCAAATCGCCCTTCAAGGCTGCGTCTTCAGTGTGAAGCTGGATATCGAGATTGACCGTGCCAGCGTCGATGAGAATGGTGTCGGAACCCGAAGAAGCGTTGGCTTCCATGATAGCTGCTCGGAGAGAACTGTTTCCCGCCGCATCTTCGGCAATATCGTCGCCAGGATTCGCATCGATGGAATCGGCGAAGAAATCGACGACAATGGGACCCGCGAGGAATTGCGTGATACCTACGACGTTGGCATCGTATTCAACGCCAAAAGCCTGACCCATCGCGGGCAGACGACGTTCGCCCGCTGTGATGACGCCAGCCATGATGTTGTCTGGTTCCAAGATGGGATTCAGATCGGTCAGACCCAAAACGTGCCCTAACTCGTGCATCACCGTGGTCAACAAATCCATGCGACCTTGTCCGGGAGAAGATTCGTTCGAAGCGTACATCCGGGTGGGTGAAGCCATCATCGCGAATTCCGTATCTGCCAGCGGAGAATCGTCGACGAACCATCCAAAACCGGCAGCATCGATATCGAGTAAAACGGTTGTGCCGAATGCCGAACCAATCTGGAACCCCGAGAGATCGACAATTTCCAAATTAGCCGATTTCAATCGGGCGATTTGCGAGCTGGTCAGTCCCGTGTCCGACCATCGGCTGATCGCCGCGTCAAAGATCCCGTTGAGGTCGCTACTGGAGATGATACTGACGGGAGAAGTGCTTCGAAGGATGTTTTCTTCAACGGTTGTCGTCGATTGCGAAACCTGTTGGACCCCGGGATTGCCGGGAAGCACGACGTCCTCGGTCGTGAAGATCGCGTCAGATCCTTTACTTGCCAGAAGAGGCGAAGGAGCGTTGATGGCGAGGTCGTAATCGTGACTCGTGGCTCCCAGAACGCCGTGGACTCGAACGTAATACCGTTCCCCAGCGATCACAGCTGCCGAGACCGATTCGTTGTTCAACTCGGTCGCGGAACTATCAAGCACGACCCCTTCCTTGCCAGTAAAGTGCCAATTCAGAATATCCTGGGTTTGCGATTGTTCGAGGGTTCCAAAACCTGTCGAAGCGGTGAAGCCGATGAAGGCCGTCCCGTCGTCCAGGTCGAGAGCCTGTTCGATGTCGATGGCGATATCGAGAATCTGGTTGCCATCGAGGAATATCGTCAGAGTGCCAGGGACATAGTTGACGGTTAAACTATGGACCGCCCCGTCATCGAGTGGCGTGGGTGTGGAAAACAAGCCAAGCGAAAATTCTTCGCTGGTTCCATTCACGCCGACGGTGTTGTTATGCACGCTGATGTGGCTGTGATCGGGATCGAAGAATTCCGCGGATTGGAACGTGTCGATTTCGACCACAAGACTATTGGGAATACCGTTGTAGGCCAGTTCGCCACCGGTATTGCGAATTTCGTTGGGTCGGGAATTTTGAATCAGGAACGCGATCCCATCGCGACCGCCATCTTTTCGGGAAATACGGAAATCGAAACTGGATTCGAATTCGAAGGAGACAGGAACCTTCTGGTCAAACCAGGCGGCACCGCGCTGCGTGTCCAGATCGGGTGTTAACCGTAAAATATCGCCGGCACGAACGAAGACGTAAGAACCGCCTAATTCGTTGATCATGTTGTGATCGTGCGTCGGTGCACCGACAACAAGCGTTTGACCGAACATCGAGACCGCTGCTCCAAATTGGTCGGCACCTTCGGGATCGTCGAAGTCGAGTTTCTGCTGTTCGATCCAAATATCGTCGGCAAGATCGGCAGTACCCTGATCTAAAAGACGGAAGACATAAGCAGAACCGACTGCACTGTTGGCATCGTTCTCAGCACCCTGTGCACCGACGACAATCGCGTCGTCTTCGATATCCACACTAAAACCGAATTGATCGTTGGCACCGTTGTCGTTCACACTCGTATCGGAGATGATTTGAATTTCGTTCTCATAGGTGTCGTCGGTGGGGTCTGGCGTTCCCTGATCGTTTCTCACATAGACATAGACAGACCCTTTATCGCCATCCGGACCGATATCGTCCCGGGGAGCACCGACCGCGACGCGTAACCCGTCGGAAGTGATGGCGACCGAGCGACCGAAATCGTCCTGGTCCAAACCGTCACTGGCGGATATACGATCAACTTCGGTCCAGACATCGTCCAAAGGATCGACCGTTCCCATACCGTCGCGATGGTAAATATAAGCTGCTCCGGTATCGGTCGTATTTCCATCCGCGCCACGAGCACCTACCACAAGAGATTCTTCTCCCAAATCGATGCTCGAACCGAAGAAGTCGAGTGCGGCGGCATCGGGATCGAGAAGCTTCAACTGTTCGACCCATGTGTCGTCTGCGGTATCCGGCGTTCCCATGTCATCGTAACGGAACAGGTAAACCGAACCGGATCGGATCCCTCCTTCGTTGGAGAGAGAACTGACCGCAATGGTATCTCCATAAACCGAAACCTGAGAACCGAACAAATCCCCTGCCATAAAATCGGATGCTGTCAGCTTTTGCTCCAGAGTCCATGTACTCGTGGAGGCATCCAAGCGATAGACATACGCTGCGCCAGCCATGGTATCCGTGGCGAGATCGGTATCTCCGGGAGCACCGACAACGGCAATATCGCCGTAGATAGCAACCGAAGCCCCAAATTGCTGCAAATCACCGATACCCGGTGTGACAATTGTTTGCTCGATGGAGAAACTGTCGTCTGTGTCGTCGAACGGAGTCTCGCTATTGTCTCGAACATAGATCACAACCTGGCCTGCATCATCGCCTTGTCCGTTGTTGTCGTTAGGAACACCAACAATGACATGGTCTTCGTGAATGGCGACGTCTTGTCCCGCATTTCCATTTATTGTCAGAGGTGCAGGATCCAATTCCGGGAGTTGGGTGAACTTGGCGACTTCGGCGGAACCGAGCAAGTCGAGATTGTCCGCAGTGATAAATTTCGGGAAGTCGAACGTTCGATCCTGCAAACCGAGAATCTCCAGATCGAGGTTGCCGTCGGTGTTGTCGAATTGGATGTCGGCTGTTGCCGTGCCATCGGCGACAGCGGTGAATTCGAAGACATCCTCGTCGCCGAGAAAAGTCTGAGGCCGTACCAGCGGATGATTTTCCACCGAAACGTTGAGTTCATACTTGGCACCGGGTTTGACGGGGACAGGTCTGCCGGGTCTGCCAACCGAGTTCCCCACCATCACGAAGTACGTTCCCGCATCGAGGGTGAGATCGTAGCGGGGATCGGTAGTATCGATGAGCGAATGCCATTGTTGTCCGTTGCTGCCGATGTTTCCAAAGGGCAGATTGTTCGGTCCCAAAGTCTCCCACAACGGGGGATTGCGAACTCCGTCAAGAAACCTCGAACCCGGAAAGAACAGTTCCGTCATATCGTCATTGGCCGCCAGAACATTGCCATCCGCATCGATAAGAGAAAGCCAGGTATCGTGCAGGCTCCCCAATCCGAACGGTGCTTCGTCGCCCGTGGCGTCGATATCCAGAATGACGCGATCTCCGTCATTTTCGAGTGTGAAGGAGTAGAAGTCGAACGTTCCGTCACCCGTTCCCTGAACGGTGACATGCGGAATCGATGTTGAGGTATTGAAACCGCCGACGAAGTCCGGTGGGTCGGGCGGAAAATTGAGATCGCCGATGTATTCGTCGGGGTTGAGATTCCAACCTCGTGCATCGAGAGGTTGGGCATTGCCAATGTTGTCGCCAAAATCGTCACCCGGAAGAACCGATTCGGCTTCCAGAATCACTCCCACTTGCGGAGCGAAAAGAGGCTTGTGAATGGTCAAGTTGGGGATGACCGCTGTTCCAGCAAGATCACCCAGTTCGGTTGCCGCAGCAATGGTGTCGTTGGGTTCCAGAGAATCGTCGGGAATCGGTCGAGGAATCACGATTTGGTAATCGGGATTGGTATCGCCATCCACGCCATAAACGCGAACGATGTATTCCTTTCCTCCCTCCACTTTTGTCACAATCTGTTCGTCGGTCAGACGGTGATTCGAACGGTTTGAAGAAGCAATCATTTGCTCTTCGGTGATATTCAGCGGATCGACTTCATAGAGCTCGATATCCAGATCACCCAGCGATTCGTCGAAGAAGAGATCGATCGTAATCGTGCCACTGTTATTCGCCGTGAACTTGTAAAAATCGTCGTCGTTAGCAACTTCGATGTTCAAACCGGCTTCGCGAACGGTGTCGAAGATGGTTCCAAACTCCCAAGGTCTTGCGAAACTGTCGAAGTCTTCCAGGCGATCTTCTTCGATTTCCAGACCGAAGACTTCTCCCGGTGTCAGCGATAAACCGTCGGAAGCCGCATTCCCTTGCGAACCTTCGCCGGTATCCCAGACATAAGGCAGTTCTCCCGGCTCAGGATTGATTGTGAAAGGCACCGCGGTATTGAAATCGCTGAAGCCGAATGTGTCGTCGGTGATGAAATTCGCGTCGATATCGAAGTTAGGCTCGACTCGCCATAGCGACCGCCCCCATCCTTCGAATCCGAAGAACAATGGAATTGCGGGAACGCTCACCATAGGTCTGCCGATGGCGCGGGTCGCATTGCGACGACGGGTACCCGGGTCGCGGTGCGGTCCTGGAGGATTGTTAACCTGCGGGTTGGCGGGGTTGTCGGCAAAATTATTCGCACTACGAGATTTGAATTCCGATTCGTTGTTGTTATACCAGGCGAATCCGTTGGTCACGTCGAGAGAGTTATCGGCATTGGTCGTGTTGCCGCGGAACACCAGATCGAATCTGGAAACGGGATCTCTTTGGATCGCAAGAATGATCGCGTTACCTTGCCAGCTTCCTACCGTTCGAATCGGTGTTGCCGTCGATGTGAACGAATCGAAGTAGACTTCCGAACCGAAGTTCCCGTCGAAGAAGTTGTCGAGGATTTCGGCATCGACACCCGGACCGCCTAGTTGCACGCGGGGAACGAAGGTTTGATCGAGGGGAAGGTTTTCGTCAACCACATTGATGAACTGGTTGATCGGCACGTTTGCACCCAAGGCACCATCGGAAGCAACCGTTCCCACGCGAATGACAAGCCCACCCAGAGTACCCTGCGTGGTGCCCACACCGTCTCTGACTTTTTGGTTGGGATGAATCGGTGCGGCCGGTACCGTGAAATCTTCCGTCGGAATTGTGGCAAGAATCGTCGAATTACCGTTGGATTCGATGATGTTTCGTCGCAACCGCACATTGATTTGAGGATTGGCGAAAACGCTTCCGTCCTCGGCAAGAGGATCGTCGGGACGTGCTTGCGTTTGAGTGAGCGAAGCAGTGTTGACGACGTAAACACCCTCGAACGCATTCGAGGAAATCACCGAATCGAAGACGGTGAAATCGGTAAATCCACTTCCGGCTTGCATGAAATCGATACCGCGCCCGCCAACGCCGTTACCGATTCCGCCGTTGAACGTGATGCGAGAATCTCTAACCGTCAAGGCATTGGCACCGCCGGTCGCCCGGTATTCCACACCATCACCCTGATTGCCAAACACGACAGAATTGTTGAGTGTAAATCGCGTCGTTTGAACGCCATCGATATCGATACCGTCGTCGCCGTTGTTGAGGAAGTGGTTGTTATCGCTGGTGATATGTCGCACCCGCCCGTTCCCGTTACTGTCGAGAATATCGTCGAGGTAAATACCACTGCTTTGCGAAATTTTGAACCCGTCCCGGCCATTGTTGCGGAAGAAATTGATATTCGGGACGGTCCCGTCACCCAATAACCCTGAGACACCCTGCCCCAAGTTCATGCCATCGTTCGCGTTACCTTCAAAGACGTTTTTGAATGCGAAGATGTCGAAATCGTCGCCGTCCTGGAATCGGAAACCGTCGTCGTCGTTGTTTGAGAACGAGTTGCTGTCCATCTGGATCAGCCCGAACGATACGCCGTCCATGCGGACACCAGATAGAGTATTTCCATCGAAAGAATTCGAGGTCCAGGTACCCTCGTAGCGCAAAGTATCGAAGACTTCCGGCGAATCGGCAGAAAATCCGTCACCGAAGTTGTTTCGGATGAGGTTCTCGGTGAGATTCATTTGAACTTCGTTTTGCTGGAAACCGGAGAGACCAATACCGGCACCGGCTCCACCCGGTCCGAGTCCACCACCCAGCACACCGTTAAAATCGATGATGTTTTGATTCATGGCAACTTGAACGCGGGCATCAGCCTCGAGCCGTAAGCGAATGCCATACGTGCCGTTGTTGGTGATTTCGTTATTCGAAATTTCCCAGTCGAGGATGTCGCGCGTGGTGTTTTGTGCGAACATCTCCAAACCGTCACTTCGGTTTCCTTCAACGATATTGTCGATTACACGAACTTTGTTAAAGTCGGCATCGTCACGTCGGAAGAACTTGAATCCATCATCGCCGTTGTTGATGAAACGGTTGTTCGAAATATCGAGAATATCGATCACACTGCCTTCCTTCATGCTGAAGACAAATCCCGAACCTTTGTTGCCGAGGTTGTCGACGCCGAAGACATTGTTTTGAACTTGAGAAACCACGAGTGTCGAACTGGCTTCGACGGTCGGTGAAGAACCTTCCAGTCGAGTGTGGAAGCCGTCACCGTTAAAAAGCGTGCTCGTCGTGTCGTTCTGTTGGGCGACGAACAGATTGTTTTTGATCCGATACGAACCGGCTCCTGTATCGAGAATCTCCATATCGATTCCCGTGCCGACGTTCCGTGTGAAGATATTTCTCGAAGCGGGATCGTCATTTCCAATGTTCAGGTCGAAGAGTCCGGCATCGGTCGTGAGGGAAAGACCTTTGTTGAGGTTGTTACTGAAAGTATTCTGCTCGAAATTCCCCAGGTAGACGGTTCCCGCAGGCAAATCGAAGCGAACGCCAGCCTGTCGATTGACTGCAATCGAATTTCCTGAAATCCCTCTTCGAATATCGATGACGTTTCCCTGAAACCAAACGCCACCCCGGGTGTAATCTCCTGTCGAAACCGAGCCGTCCAGAGAAAATGTGTCTGCGTCGATCACGGTGACGAGATGGGTACCGTTCGCCCCCAGATTACCTTCCACGCCGGTGACTGAAACCCGATCCCCCGTGGAAAGCCCATGACCGACGGAAGTGATCTGCACGGTACCGGTATTGGTCGCACCTGAGATATTGCCAGCGGATGGTGTTTTGAACCATTTTCCACCACCGGTATAAACGGCGTTGGCGACGGCACCATCGAGTAGAAATTCCGCGCTGTTTAACACGGTGACGGTAAACGCTCCGTTGGCGGCGTTGTCTGAACCAACGACGGAACCTCCTGTCGGTGTGGCTCCGGCGACTCCTGCGATCACAACGGTATCACCAGTTTGCAGCCCGTGATTTTGTGAGGTAATCGATAACGGACCGACCGAATTAATATCTTCTACTTTTCCTGAAATGCCAACCTTCGGAGAAAAGGCAATCCCGTTTTTCTGGTTTCCACTGATCGCGTTTCCATTGAGTTCGCCAGTGAAATCGCTATCCTGCATACGGAACTCGATTCCATCGGACTGGTTGGCATTGATTTGATTGTCATCAATGACAGCTTCCAGATTACTGTTTACCGCATCGAAGACAACGCCGCTGCCACTATTACCTTCGATGACGTTATTCTCGACAATCATCCCGGTCAGTGCGGAATTTGATGCGTTGACGTTCAGTCCAACTCCGCCTGCTCCACCCTGCGAAGCTACGAAGCGAGCCGCATCGGGAAATCCGGGCACGCCCACAAGAACGCCGCCGATTTGCTGCCCACCCGAAAAATTCAGCGTGACAATCGAACCGATCAAATCGTTACCGAAGACCGAAGTCTGATCGCCTGCCAGATCAAGGTCGATGTTCCACTTAAATTCCTCTCCGGGATCGAAATCCCTGAAATCCATTTGAAGTGTTGTGCCGCGCTGAACGACATCGACAGGCAGTTGGAGTTCTGTGGGGACTTCCGTCCCGCCGAAGGGTGTGAACGGCCTCCCTGTGGTATTGTCGAGATCGAATTCCAACCCTGCAGGCCCGATATCAAGTAAAAAACTGTCCAGAAGTTGGCCTGCTGCAGAAGTGTTCTGGATAGAAAATGGTTGATTGAACGTATCGCCATCGACGAGAAAGTCAAGACCTACCGTGTCACCTGTCGAAAAGACGTTGTCTTCGACTCGAAATCCATCCACAGGAGAATCGTCGAAGTCGAGCAGAATACCATCTTCAGTGAATGAACTGATTTCACTGTTTTTGGCAATGGTAAACCCATCTGCTGTGGAACCAGCCTGGAGTGCAATCTTGATTCCCTCAACACCAATGCCGCCCTTTATAGCATTTTGAATGATTCGCCCGTCGCCAATGTCGGAGTTGTTTGCAGAAATGTTGATGCCATCTACCGCAGAGTCGAAGACCACCAAATGGTCGATGCTGGTATTGTTTAATGCGATGTTAATCGCCGCTCCACCGGTGCCATGGACATCGACCGATTCAATCACCAAAGTCTGCAAAGAAGAAAGTGAGTCCAGATTGATATCGATACCGTTTCCAAGATAATTGTCGACAACGATCGACTCGAAGACGATCTTCTTCACGCCGATATTCGACAAATCCAAATCGAGACCTGCACCCGATGTGTGTACGGATTCGATAATCACCGTGTCGAATTCCGGGTTGGCCTGCGTACCCCCGCCGATGAAGTCGCTGTTATCGAGTGCGATTCCGACCCCCGGTGTCCCCGAAAGATCTTCCGTCTCGAAAATTAACGAAGTAAGCAGTGTGCGATCCTCCAACACTTCCGCTCGCGAAGGGAATTGAGGAAAAAGTGCCCGCTTCGATGATTTGTGATTTGTGAACCGTGACGAAAAACGTCTGGATGACGGGAAACGGCGATTTCTCAGTGATCTTAACCAAGAGGTAAGAAGCATTTCATAGTCTCGCAAAATAAAGGCAGTGTTTGAACTGAGATAAAATTCCTTTACTGGCCCATGCGACCAAATTGACCGAAGGATGACGATAATTTTCAATCGTAGTGAGTATGATTGATATGTCCAAAATTGCGCAAATCTCCCAAATTTTAGGAAACTGCACCTATGAAACCGATTTTGATTTCTCGCAATACCAAAGTCAATTTTTTTTTACAAAAAACGTTTAGTATTCACGATTTGGCGATTTTCAGCGATCCATGCGAAGCAAATTTCAGACAGCCTTTCTTCAGAAAAACCTGTGAGAAAACAAGATCAAAGGAGGGTATCTCTCATGAGATGTCTGATTCATGTTCCGTCGTGTCCAGTGGTTGGAATCACGTCATGCAGAGTGAAATGGAATCTGACAAAACCGTAATCGAAAAGCGCGCCTTGCAGTGTGCCAGAGGCCCGCTTATTGTCGCAAAATTTCCATCATTTCACAATCCATTCGACAGCTAAACCTACTGAGATTGAAGGCTGGCAATTAGTTCCACAATTCTTGTAAAAAAACGACATAATTACGACATTTCATGCCGCTGCGATCTCAGGAATTACCCAGTGATTTTTTTGATAGCAATTTGATCTACCAGCGAGTAACGGTTACAGTTTCGGAACATCGCCAACATCAGAGGAAGAACCATGCAACAACCGAATTTTCCACTCAACTGGAACCTCGACAGTCTGCTCCCACATCCCAAAGAGAGCGAATTCACCGAGGTTTTTGACCGTTTTCGCGATTTGCTCACAAAGATGGTTGAGATCTCTTCTGAGCTGAAATCTCCTTCAGACGATGTTCAGACAGTTGCCAAATATAAAAATTTCTTTATCCGACTGGAAGAAATTGAACGTCTTCAGGGTGATCTGGTCGCGTTTATTGGTTGTCATGCTGCTGCCGATGCTGAAAATAAACTTTTTCAGCAGCTTGAAGCAAAACTCTCGTCACTCAGCCCAAAACGAGAGGAAATCCACACAAATTTTGAGTTTGCACTCAAAGAGACCGACGAAGACAGTCTGAATCGGTTCATTCAATCCACGGCGGATTTCCAGAAAATTGCTTTTTTCATCGAAGAATCTCGCCAAGCCGCCCAGTTAAGGCTTCCGAAAGACCAAGAACTTCTGGCGTCGGAACTTGATGTCGATGGTCTCCACGCCTGGGGAAGATTGTACGACCGACTCTCTGGTTCGCTGCGAATCGAAATCATGGAACGCGGCCAGATTATCAAAAAATCACCCAGCCAACTCGAACTCGACCATGAAGATCGTTCTGTTCGCCAGAATCACTTCTTTGCCGGCAATTTGGCTTGGACTTCGATTTCCGATTCCTGTGCTGAGGCTCTTAATCATATTGCCGGAACCCGATTGACGAAGTACCGTCGTCTGGGACTTGAAGATCATCTCGTTGTACCGCTCAAAGAAAATCGACTCAGCCGCGCATCACTCAACGCAATGTGGTCTGCAATTTCAGCCCGAAAAGCGTCGCTGGTTCGATACATCGAGAAAAAAGCTGAGTTGCTGGGGTTAGAAAAACCCGCCTGGTACGATCTCGATGCTCCCCTGCCCCAGGCGAAAATGCTCTCATCCTCGGGCCGAATTCCTTACAACAATGCCTGCCAACTCGTGATCTCAACATTCCACGGATTCAGCAAAGAACTTGGCGAGTTCGCCGAAACAGCACTCAAAGAAGGCTGGGTGGAAGTCGAAGACCGCGCAGGCAAAAGACAAGGCGGTTTCTGCACGGGTTTCCCCAGTAAACAACAATCTCGCATTTTTATGACCTACACTGGAACACGGGACGGAATTTCGACTCTCGCCCATGAACTCGGTCACGCCTATCACTCTTGGGTTCTCAAAGACGAACCACTCTTCCTTCAAGAGTACCCGATGAATCTTGCAGAAACCGCATCGACTTTCGCCGAAGCCATTCTTGCCGAAAAACAACTACAAAGCACGGAATGCAACATCACCCGCCTGACAATTCTCGACCGCATGATTTCCGATTCGATTTCTTTTTTAATGAATATCCACGCAAGATTTCTGTTCGAGAACGAATTTCATCTGGAACGAACCCAAGGAGAAGTCTCCAGCGAAAGACTCACTGAACTGATGCTGCAATCCCAAAAAACCGCTTTTTCGAATGCGCTATCCGACGATGGATGGAATCCGCAGTTCTGGATTTCCAAGTTACATTTTTACATTTCCGAATTACCGTTCTACAACTTCCCGTACACATTCGGTTATCTTTTGTCGAACGGAATCTATGCACTCGCCGAAGAATGGGGTGACGAGTTCCCTCAAAAATACCGATCGTTTCTGAAGGCCACCGGATATCTGTCTGCCGAGGATGCCGTGCAATCGACTTTAGGGTACGATATTACTCAGGAAAATTTTTGGAATAAAAGCCTCGATCTTATCGACCGTCGCGTCGAGACGTTTCTCGAACTCTCTTCGCAAATTGCGTGACACTAACTCTCAGACTCGACACATCGAACGAATTATCATTTGCCACGGAATTCCATTTTTATGTCCCAATTCCTGAGTGACCTCTCATTCCTCTCGCGATACATTATCGCCATAGCCTGTGCGGTCCATCTGGCGTTCTTTGCGATGCTCTGGGTCTGGTCGAAACGCGATCTGAAAGGAATCGCGTCCTTTGTCGAGGACTTCACGCACGGCATGAAGCATCGCAGCGTGCTGGGAGCAACCGGGCATCTTTCCGATCAAATCGAAGCCTTCATCGCCGATATTAACGACACGCTGGAAAATCACAACAATCAGGAAAATCGGGCGGCACTGTTAAACCGGATGAATATCCTCGACGAAAAACGTCGCTATTTGCATTCGATGTTTTTCGATACCTGTTACAACATCTCCCGCACCATGATCGAAGCCTATCCGCTGGCGGGTGTGCTGGGCACGATTCTCGCCATAGGCACGGCAATGCAATCATCCCAGACCGCTAATACGGTGAGTACCATCGTCGATAATTTCGGCGATGCCATTTGGTCGACGTTCGTCGGTTTGGCATCGGCAATCTTGCTGATGTTTCTCAACAGTTTTCTCGAACCACCGTTCGGAAGACTCAGCGAAAACCGCCAACACGTCAGGGAAATGGTCTCTCGTGCCAAACGGGAACTTTCTTTCCATACGGGGGAGCAAGTGTGAAACTCCTCCCCAAGCGTATGACATTCCAACTCACGCCACTTTTGGATTTGCTGTTAATCGTCATCTTTGCACAATACATGGAAGTCAGAGACACGTCCCAAGATGCGATGGATCAATCCCGGGTCGAAAAGAAACTTGCAGAAGACGAAAAGAAACTTGTGCTTGGTAAGCTGGATTCGGTACGACAACAAATCGATCTGCTGAAAATCTCCAGCCGACAAAGTCAATCCAGAGCCGACGAAGCGCAAGCCGAAATCGAACGACTTCACCAGGTCCTCAACCGCAAACAGCAAGATACAGCAGACCAACTCAAACTGCTCGCCGAACAAAGAGATATCGCGGTGACTTTGGCTTCGAGACTCTTTCAACTGCCACCCCGGATCCTGGAAGATGCCATGCAAAAACTGATGCAGGCGCAACCCGACCGCTCCGAAGAAGAGTTTGCGAAAATCAAAAAAGATCTCGGCAGACTCTCCCAGGCAACCAACCGCGAAGTCCTTCTGTACTTTCTGCAATTTGCCGAACTGCGCCGCTGGTGCGAAATCTGGGAACTCCATCTGAACGAAACCGGTGTCGCCAGGTTCTCCGCAGGAGATTCTTCCGAATCGTTTATTGTCCGGGATGCCTCCATTCCTGTTCCGCAAGACGCTAAAGCGTTCGAAGAAGACCAGCGTAAAACGACCGTCAACATGGAAAACAAGTTCTACTCGTTTTACAAAAGGCAGCGTCAATCGCTGACTCAGGCAAAAAGCGTTGTCATCGTGTTCGTCACCTACAATTCCGAAACACCTTACCTTTTTCGCAAACCTGTGATCGCCGGGTTACGCGAAGCGACCAATAAAATGCACCGCGACAGTGCAGGAAATGTCCGTTTCGAATATGCTGTACTGGGTGTGCTGGAAAGTTCCCTCTCGAACGAGGAACCCGCCAATGAAAAGAATAAGAAGTAACCTTCGTTCCAATTGTAGAAACGACTTCTCAACGGAAAGTCGATCTGGGAAAACGAAAAAACGACTGACGGTCGGTGGCGGTGTCGCTGTGATACTCGTGATCCTATATTTTCTGAAAGGACAGTTCGGTATCGGAGTTGGCGACAACAACAAAAATACCGGCGAAGTCTCTGTCAACGCATCCGGGAAACAATTGCAAGATGTTTCCACACCCACTATCGAAAAAACCCAAACCGATTGGTATCACGATGGCGTCGTCATCCTGCGAACGAAAAAGCAGGGATACGAAATCGACACTTCGCCAACGCCAGATCGTTCCAGGTTTGTCTCGGTCGGTGAAAAAAAACTGAAAGAGATTGTCGCCGCGACGAAGGGGAACAATCAAGGTGTGAAAGTACGTGTTCGCATCGCCCCTTCTTCCACGCCGAAAATCGAAGAACGGTTGGAATCGATTCTTCGCGAGATGAACCTGATGAAAGACCGCGACTATATCTTCGTGAAATAGAAGAATACTTTGTGAAATAGAAGAATACAGGGTAACCGTTCACACGCCGAATAGTAATTCTGGTGTGGGGTTGCCTTTGAAGTTTTCCTGGACGGCTTTTGTGACAAAGTCGATGACACTGTGGTTTTGTTGGCGGCAGGTTTCGATCACGCTTAACATCGTCTCCACGAATCGACTTCCCGATTTACTTTGTGTGCCGAACGA
>Ga0114931_10006974_pt1 | contig 13857 bp, 10 predicted proteins | sample 2SBtaG_FD_89579 | JGI IMG/M metagenome (GOLD analysis project Ga0114931, IMG submission 89579) | Deep subsurface microbial communities from Kolumbo volcano to uncover new lineages of life (NeLLi) - 2SBTROV14_V59a metaG | ecosystem: Environmental > Aquatic > Marine > Volcanic | place: Kolumbo...
CTCACTTCGTTCGCAACCCTGGGCTACGGTATAAAACCCCTTTTGGGGTAAGGTTCTTGCGAACCCTGCCGAATTTGGAACTACTGACTTTCCATTTCTTGGCGTCCTTGGCGGTTTTTATGACTTTGCAGTTTGCCTGCCCTGATTTTTTCAAGGACAAAGCACTAGGATTCTTCTGTGCTAAAACGCACACTACGCTAACGCCCTATAACCCTACTAAACGGTATAGATCTCCGTAGATAGTAAGTCTCACTGATTGTTATGCAAAACATGAGTGACTAATTACAATAGAACCATGTTCGGCGTCTGGCGGACTATTGGTTAAATGCCGGCCCCTTTTCTATCAGCTCTTGCCCCATTCAAACGATGAATTCATCGATTTTGAAAAAGCTGCGGTCGCTTGGAAGTGCGCTATCGGCGCACTACTCTTTTACCTCGTCCAAAGCTCGCGAAATGGTGACCCGATCGCACCAATATCACTTTCGTTCGCAATGGGCGGTCGATGGATCGGTTGAGGACGTCGCTGAAATATTTTTGGATTCACGCTCACTGCCATGCCGGTGGCCTCAGTTTCATGATACCTGGGTGATCGAGCCGGGCGATTCGCGAGCCCAAGGTCGAGTCTTCCGAGTTGTCACAAAAGGTTGGTTGCCCTACAAGCTACGATTCCAGCTACAGGTGACCGACGTGGAATACCCGGGATCTTTTCGCGTAGAATCGACGGGCGATTTCCAGGGCGTTGGCACCGGGACACTCCGTCAACACGGTGGGTTTGTGACCGTTGATTGGGACTGGCAGATTACCGTCGGAAAACCGCTTCTGAAGTTTGGATCGCCTTTTCTGAAACGACTACTCACGAACAACCACTACTGGCTGATGCGGCGAGGTGAGCGCCAGCTACGTCGGCTATTGGTTAGTGGTTCGCCCAGCATAAGCCATTCATGAGAGACTCTTTCTCTGCGAGCATAGTCCGCGTATAGTAGCTGCCCATGGAGTTTCTTGTACTAATCTTTAGCCGGTTTCGGTGGCTCGTTTGGTTGCTGGTGATCGCGCTCACGCTAGTCGCTATGGCGGGCATCTTTCGGCTGAAATTTTCTGACGAGCTCTCCGAACTGCTCCTTTCGGCCAACATGGCTGACGAGCAATCGCAGGCCGCGAGAGACTTGATGGACAATTTTGGGTCGGCCGAAGATTACTGCTACGTGATTGTGCGGGCTGAGCGGGTGCTAAACGCCGACGTACTGGGCACGGTCGATCATTTGCGACAAGAGATCAGTCGAATTCCTGAGATCGCCTTCGTTGCCTCCATCCTCGATCTTCGTAGCCAAACCAATGTGGGAAATATTTTGCCCCCGCTGCTTTCTACTCGCATGTCGCAAGAGCGGATCGAGGCAGTTACCGAGCGGGTCGTCTCTCATCCGCTAACTTACCGTACGTTTCTTTCTGCTGACGGACAGACGACCTTGCTGGCCATTCGCCCCAAAGGCAAACAGTTGAAACAACACCAGCTGCAGCCACTCTTATCTCGACTTCAAGAGGTACTTGCCGCGACAGATGCCAGACCGGATGTTGAACTGAGCTTGGCAGGCTGGCCGGTGATGCAAAGAAATGTCGTGCATTTGATGCAACACGATCAACCGATTTTTACGGGGATCGCACTGCTTGCCGCGTCGCTGGTCGGGTGGATCATGTTTCGCAATGTCCGTGATCTGCTGATCATGGTTGTGCCGCCAATTTTTGGAGTGATTTGGTCTCATGGTCTTCTCGGGCTTGTCGGGCAAGATCTCGACATGCTGAACATCGTGATGGCCCCGCTAGTGATGGTGGTCGGCTTTACCGACTCGGTCCACATGTTGCTTCACGTTCGCCGTGAACAGTCGAACGGCAATTCGGCACCCGTGGCGGTCATGAAAATGCTGCGTCTGGTTGGCCCGGCGTGTGTGTTGACTTCGCTGACGACCGCGACCGGCTTTGGATCTTTGGGTATGGTCGACTCTCCGGCGATTCGGTCGTTTGGTCTTTGCTGTGCGGCAGGTGCTGGTTTTGTGCTGGTATCGGTAGTTACTATCCTCCCGCTGATGTGCTGGAATCGTCCGGCGCGAAATCGCGTCTCCCACTGGACTCAATCGGCTTTCGGGACAACACCTTCTCGGTTCGCAATTTGGCTTCAGGGCTGGGTGCATAGGCACTCTGGGCTGATAAACGTAGTTGGAATCCTGATTACGACAGGCCTTTGTTACGCGACGCTCTCTTCTCGAATTGACTATCGATTTAGCGAGAATCTGTCGACTTCCAATCATGCGGCTCGGAGTATGCACGAGATCGACCAGCAGTTTGGCGGCGCGATGACGTTGCAGGCAGTCGTTCACTGGCCTGAGGAAAAGTCTCTTAACGATTCGTCCGTCGAGGCAGCAGTTCGCGCCGCCACTGATTGCATCGATCAGCATCCGATGACGGCGAATACGATGTCGATTGCAACTGTTGCCGACAGTCTGCCGGGTCGAACCTTCAAGTCGAGTTTGCGCTGGCTGCGCAACGCGCCGCCGCTGGCCGTCGGCTCGCTCGTCCGCGCTGGTCTGAATCAGACTTTGATAACGACGCGAGTTCACGATTTGGGTAGTCGAACTTTGCATCCACAGCTTCTCAACTTAGAATCGCAGTTGGCAGCCGTCGAAAAACGGTATCCGGGTTTTCGTTTCGACGTAGCTGGGCTGACGGCCCTGTCGATTCATCGTAGTCAATCGATGCTCGGCGATTTGACTTCCAGCTTGCTGATGGCAGGCAGCACGATCCTGGTAATCATTGCGATATTGTTTCGCAGTCTGCGTTGGGGATTGTTGGCGGTGATTCCAAACATGCTGCCGCTGGCGGGCGCGAATGCACTGCTAATCTTAGTGGGCCAACCATTGCGGTTTTCGTCCTTATTGGCATTGACGGTTAGCCTTGGCGTCGTGGTCGACGATTCGATTCACATGCTCTGGCATATCCGCCGGAAAATGAATGAAGGATTTAGCTTGGTCGAGGCTGTCGGAGATGCCCAGCGAGAACTATTTTCGGCTTTCTCGACGACGACCATCCTGCTGGTCATCGGTTTTGGCGTGACGCTGTTTAGCCAAATGCCGATGATTCAGCTGTTCGGTGCGATGTCGTGTTGCGCACTTTTTATCGCTTTTGTTGCCGACCTGATCTTGCTGCCTGCAATGATGCTTGTTGGTTGTAAAGATGCATCCTCAACTCGACTTTCGCAGATTTTTGCCCGCGCAATACGCGAAAGGACACGAAAATAGGGAGTTTGCATTCATGTTCCAACGGACAATCGTTTTGTCTGATTGATAAAATGAATAACTATTCAGGTTCATCTTCCGCTCGCCTTAGTAGCACGAAGATCGCGATAGACCACGCAGGACTATACCAACTTACTATTTTCTTGCCCGATGCGATACGTATTCAATGCGGCGTGGCCGCCGCTAACGGCCTGCCACTTGTGGCTACGCGGCAACCGTGCTTGTCAACGGTAATTTGCTCTAGGACTTTGCTAGTGCTCGTTGAATTGCCGTGCCCATGTCGGCCGGGCTCTGGGCGATTTCGATGCCGGCATCTTCTAGGGCGGCTATCTTTTCGACAGCCGTTCCTTTGCCGCCTGAAATGATTGCACCGGCGTGTCCCATTCGTTTTCCTGGAGGAGCCGTTCGACCGGCAATAAATGCGGCCACGGGTTTGGTGACATGTTCTTTGACATACGCGGCGGCTTCTTCTTCGGCAGTGCCACCGATTTCGCCGATCATCATAATTGCTTCGGTTTGGTCATCTTCTTGGTACATTTTGAGTAAGTCGATGAATGAGGTTCCAACGATTGGATCTCCGCCTAGCCCAACGCATGTCGATTGCCCTAGCCCGACTTCCGAGAGCTGCCAAACCGCTTCGTAGGTGAGTGTACCGCTACGGCTCATCACGCCGACGGCTCCCTTTTTGTGAATGTAGCCGGGCATGATGTCAATTTTGCATTCGTCCGAGGTAATGACTCCAGGGCAATTGGGGCCGATCAAATGGACATCGCGGCCCTGTATTTCGCCGTAGACGCGTACCATATCGCTGATGGGCACCCCTTCGGTAATCGCGACCACGGTACTAATACCTGCGTCGACCGATTCAAGAATCGCATCCGCAGTAAACGGAGGCGGTACGAAAATCATGCTCGCATCGACGCCCTGCTTTTCGACCGCCTCGGTGACGGTATCGTAGACGGGCACGCCGAGGATCTCTTGGCCGCCTTTGCCTGGCGTTACACCGGCAACAAGCTTCGTGCCGTAGTCGATACAATTTTTACTATGAAATTCGCCAGCGCGGCCAGTGATGCCTTGGCAAACAACGCGTGTTTCCTTGTTAATTAAAATGCTCATGTTTTAATTCGCTTTAAGGGAACCACAAAGAGACAACGGAACGACGAGAATTCAGCTGGGCTGTTCTTTCCAAATTTTCGTAGTTCTGTTGTGGTTCAAGTTTTTAGGATGCAGCCGCTACTACTTTGTTTGCCGCGTCAGTAAGATCGGTAGCCCCGATGATATCGATGTCGCTTTCGGCCAATATCTTACGGCCTTCTTCGACTTCGGTGCCTTCGAGTCGGACGACCAGAGGCACATTAAAACCGACTTCTTTGTATGCACCGACGATGGCGTTGGCGATGGTGGTGCAACGCATGATGCCGCCGAAGATGTTGACCAAAACGGCCTTCACGTACTTGTCGTCGAGCAGGATGCGAAATGCTTCAGTGACTTGCTCTACCTTGGCACTGCCGCCGACGTCGAGAAAATTGGCCGGCTCGCCGCCGTGCAGTTTAATCAGGTCCATCGTGCTCATTGCCAATCCGGCCCCATTGACCAAGCAGCCGATACTGCCCTCAAGTTGGACATAACTGAGGCCAGCTTCGCCGGCACGGACTTCGGCGGGGTCTTCTTCGTCGAGGTCGCGTAGTTCGACCAGCTCGGGATGACGAAACATCGCGTTGTCGTCGAAGCTCATTTTGGCATCGAGGGCTAGGATGTCGCCCCCGCCGGTTACGACCAGCGGGTTGATCTCTGCCAGACTACAGTCGAGTTTCACAAAAAGCTTGCTAAGAGTCCGCATAAACGAGTCGGCTGACCGGACACTCTTGCCCGTGATGCCGAGATGATAGCAGAGCTTGCGAACCTGATAGGGTTGCAAGCCGGCGTCAGGGTCGAAGGCTTCTTTGAAGATGAGCTCGGGAGTATTGGCTGCAACGTCTTCGATATTCATGCCTCCTTCGCTCGAAGCCATTAAGACCGGCATGCCGCAGGCGCGGTCGATGACGATGCCGAGGTACAGCTCGCGGGCAATATCACAGCCGGCTTCGACGAGCACTTGCTTGACAGTTCGCCCTGCGGGGCCTGTTTGTATGGTTACCAGTTCGCCGCCGAGCAGGTTGCCGGCTACGGTGGCAGCCTCTTCGGCCGATTTGACGAGTTGGACACCGTGCTGATCGGGGTTGGACTTGATAGTCCCCTTGCCACGTCCGCCAGCATGAATTTGGGCTTTGACCACAGCGATCGGACCGCCAAGTTCTTTGAAAGCGGCAGCGGCTTCTTCGGCCGATCGGGCGACGATTCCGTCGGGAACTGCGACATGGGCAGTACGGAGCAGTTGTTTCGCTTGAAATTCGTGAATCTTCATCGACTGACAGGCCTTGTGTTTTGTGGCACCCGGAGTGTGTCTTCGCGCGTGACCGGCGAGTATAGCGCTAGTGGGCGGTTAGGGTCAACGGGAGGTGGCGAAGGAAAGCGGAAAGCTGAGAGCGGAAAGCAGAGTTGGCAGCTCGGGATTGGCTGGGATAGTCTTTCGACTTGCCTCAAGAGTTGTCCGCTTTCTGAATGGCGAGTTTTTTGGGTCAGAATCCGCTGTACGCGATTTTCATGCGAGTGGAGATGAGTTTTTTCCAAAAAGATAAATGAAATACGTAAACCAAGGCGAAACGACGAAAACAACGAAGATAAATCGTCGTTCCCGCCGTTCCGTTTTGGGGCTATTTGGAATCACCTCGAACACGGAAGGAAGATCGAAATGGAATTTGCGATCCCTCTTCGGCTGGAAACTTCCCTGATGTTCTCAGGGGGCGGAAGCTGCTCATCAGCACCAAGACAGCGCTCACGAGCAACCCAATGCTTGAAGGCTCAGGGATCGGGTTCAGGACCGCACCAACCATATTGGCGGAGATGAAGTTTCCCAAGAAACTTAGCCCGTTGCCATCCACATTGCTGGGGTCGATGTTATTCTGATCGAGCAAAATGGAGTTCGGTTCATTTTCCGCGGTGACGGGGCCCGTGTATTCGTAGAATTCATAGCGACGGATGATTAGCTTATCCGCATCCTGAAGCTGTTGGCCTTTCACCTTTGGAGCTTTGCCCCCTTCGAGCAATTCCTATTCGGTTTCAACTTCAGCGACATCTTCAGGCACGATCGCGTTTCCAGAAGTCAAGTCGAGCAGCAGGTTTTGCATCTCTTCGAAGCTGCCGGGCGCAAAATCCGCTCCGAACTTGATCTTGAAGACCTTCATCCACGTTGAGTTGGGTCTCTGAACAACTACTTCGACCGGTTCAGGAACCTCAATGGCCACATCAAGAACCGCGTTTCCGCCTCCATTGGCTGGGACATAGTTCCAGGTTGGCCCTGGGACCGTCTCAGGCATGGAGCCTATCCTCTCAAATGTACCGCTGTTGTCGTTGAGCCAGAAAAAACGTGTGGCAGTTGGCTGGGCGGCGCCTCGGAGCCAGAACCCAAAGTGCTCGCACCCTTCGGTATTTACGCACGTGTGCCCGTTGGTGTTAATTGGGTTGGCGGCGGGGGCAAGAGAGCCGTTGTTGACGGCCGGATTGAAGTTGTACCCTTTGTAGGTGATGCGTGTACCGGCGAAGTTGCCGAACGCGTCGCTGTACTCGGTGATCGTCTTGAAATTGTAGTGAGAAGGGAAGCTGCCTCCGATGTCGGATGAGTGGATGTCTTCGAGTTCAATCTCGGCCCCCTCGCTCGGTTCGGGAGTCGGATTGTAGATGTCGAAGTTAGAGAGGGTCCCCGAAATGGGAGACGCCAGGGAGGCGGTTACACCCGGTGCAAGTACAAAAGCCATCGCTGCCGCGATATGACTCATCCTCGGGAGCAAGCCGATCCAAGACCAGCAAGACTTTCCGCAACGCGTTGCCAACTTAAATTTTTTCGCCATTACTCTTCCCCTTTTTAAGGTGCCCCTTAGTTCCTAGTCTGCCATGTGCGAAGGAGCGTCTCGCCATGGCGACACATTGACATTGTCCAGCGAATACGTGCCTCCGACATCGCAAAACCTCTCTCTGTGAATGACTGTTTTCGTTTAGCTTCAGAATGTTTTGGTATACTCCTTTGTGGTTGTTGTCTGGCTTTGTGGCTGGTTGTAATGTTTAGGCTCGGAGATGAGTTGGCTCGCCGTGAAGAGCGAGCAGCCAACGCACCTACGGCATGGATCGAAGGATCCAGGTCGTGAATATTTACCTCTTCCTATCGTTTCCGGCCCAAAAGCATTGTCGCAGATTACAAACTAAGTGTGATCGTCGATCCTAAAAGCAGCTTCAAAACCCCGTTCCCTCGGCTTGTCGATTTAGCTTGGGAGCAGGACGACCGGGAATCATCTTGCTCCCTCCCTGCCGACAACAAGTCGACAACAAGGAGGTAAGGAGTTTTTAAGCCGCCCCTAGAACCGAAATTCGGTATCTCTGTTTCGAAGAACCAAGCTGGTTGGAAAGTGAAGCTGGCTTGGTCAGGTCTTAAGCGAAGTTGCAAGTTCCGACCCACTTTGGATCTTCAACCCGTATAGCTCAATTGCTTGCGACTATCCGCCAAGCGATATGAGAAATAATTTCAGTCCGACTGCATGAGACTGAGAACGAATATCAAGAGCGAATTTGTTGAGGTGATTTATCTGCGGCTTGTAGAGATGGTTTTTGACATGGCGTGAAATCTAACGATCTTGGGTAGCAGCGGCAGCGTTTTGTCGCTGCATTTTGCCGTCTTCCATTTCGTAGATCGTGTCGAAGACGTCCAGCGAGCGGTGGTCGTGGGTAACAACGATGACGCCGGCTGACTGTTCGTGGGCAACTTGAGCAAAAAGCTCCATGACTTGGCGACCGCGATGTCCGTCGAGTGCGGCAGTGGGTTCGTCGGCGAGTATGACACTGGGGCGGTTTGCCAATGCACGGGCGATGGCGACTCGCTGTTGTTGCCCAACGGAAAGTTCGGACGGCAGGTTGTCTGCTCGGTCGGCTATGCCGAGGTATTCCATCAGTTCAAGCGAACGATGTCGTGCAGCGTTGCGCGACTCGCCGTTGAGCTGGAGAGCAATCTGGACATTTTCCAGGGCTGTCAAAAAGGGAATGAGATTTGATTTCTGAAAAATAAAACCGATATGGCGGCGCCGAAACGTGCGTAGGTTGGCGTGGGCAGTGGGGCCATCGAGCACAAGTTGTCCCCCGATGATTACTTGCCCCGATGTAGGTGGGTTTACAAGTCCTACTGCGGTCAGAAAAGTTGATTTACCTGCACCACTTGGCCCAAGCAGTGCGACGACCTCGCCTTGTTGGACTTGCATTGAGGCGTCTAGCATGGCGACAACTTCTGTGTTGCCGCTGCCGTAGATTTTTGTGACTTGCTGAGTTTCGATCGCAAGCTGGGTTGAGGGAGTCGTACTCATGATAGGGCCTCGTTGGGAGAGACTTTCAGTGCTTTCCAGATGCCTAGCAGGCTGGAGGCGATTGATATGACGAGTACAATTATCGCTAGCTGGAGCAAATCGTAATCGGTAAGAATTACGCGGCGGGGAAATTTTGGGAATACGCGTTGGCCGATCAGGTAGGCAACTCCAAAGCCCAATACGCCTAGCATGAGGGCTTGTTGCAAAATCAGCCCTAAGATTACGGTGTTGGGTGCGCCGATGAGTTTCAATAAGGCGATCGAGTGTATTTTGTCGAGTGTCATTGTGTAGAGAATCAACGCCATGATTACCGCAGCGATCACGGTGAGCAGGATTCGAAAGAGGCCAATCTGCATTCGCGCTTTCTCGATGAGACCCTTGAGTAGCAGTTCGCCTTGCTGAAAATGGGTAAAGACGGAGACGTCGCCCCAGCCAGAGATAATCTTAGCGACCTCTTTGCTGTTCGTCCCGGGAGAGACGGTCAGCATGACAGCACTGATTTGCGGGCGAGCAATGGGTGGCAACTCGGTAGCCGGCTTGGCGGCGTTTTCGAGGAGTGCTGGTTGTTGGGAAGCTAGCTCGCTTTTTTGGCCACGAATTTCTCGAGCCGACCGCTCGAGTCGGACGGCCTCGCCAGCCGTGTCGAACTGAATGGCCTGTGCATCGGAAACGGTGACTACGCCGATACTATCGCCATTGGTATTGAGCATGCTATGAGTGGTTCCGACCACCTCGTAGCTGTCTTTGCCAAGAACGATCCTCTCGCCGACCAAAAGCCCCAAAGACTCATCCGCAATCATCTCGTAGTGGCTTTGGGCCAATGGTCGTCCCGCGGTGAGTTGAATCCACTTGCCTTTATCCGCTGGCCAACTCAAGCCAAGCACGGCAATGCGCAAAAGTTTTCCATTACGCTCACGCTGGATCGTGTGGTAGACAAATTCTCTGGCCGTATCCACACCCGGTACCGCCAAAGCGCGGTGGACAAGATTCGCCGGAACTTGCGAGAGTTCGGCAAACGGTCCTCGTGTGTCTCGTTGAACGATCCACAAGTCGGCTCCGACGCGATCGATCAGAAGCGTGGCATCCTGAACCAAGCCACGGTAAATGCCGCCCATTCCCATGACGACCATCAGCAGCATGCCTACGCCGCCGGTGGTGAGTGCAAAGCGGCCAAAATTGTGTCGAATGTCTTTTATGGCAAGATTCATGGCAGCTTAATCTTTCGGCCATCACTCAGAGCGGCTCCCGGTTTCAGAGAGGCGACGACGACATCGTCAGGTTGTAAACCGCTGGCGATTTCGACGAAATTTCGGCTGTGTAGGCCAACCTTGATAGGGCGCCAACGGGCGAATTCTCCGTCGCTCACAAAGACGCCAACTTCGCCATTGCGAGTGATAATTAAATTGGCTGGCATCCTTATCACGTCGTTCTTTCGAGCCACTTCGATGAAAACCTCGGCGCGTTGGCCGACAGCCCAGTTCGTTGCCAATTCCAAAATGCGTACATCGACGACAAATTCACGCGTTTCTTGATCGGCCTCTTTGCCCAGGCGGGCGACGGTTCCTGGGTAGGATTTTTCTGGCTCGGATCGAAAAACTACGCGGGCGGTTTGCTGTTCTGCTAGTTTGGCCATTTCCGTTTCGTCGACCCAAGCACTGATCCAGAGCTCCTCCATCGAGATGAGGGTCAGAATGGAACTGCCGGGGACCACGACGTCTCCCGCTTCTCGGCTTCTCTTGACGATCAAGCCATCGAAAGGGGCTTTGATTGCGGTATCGGCGAGACAAGCTTGTTGGTACTGCAGCGTTTTTTCGGCGGTTACCAGTTTTTTCTGGCCCTCAATGATGGAGGCTTCTGCGCTCGCGACCCCTGCAATGGCAAGGGCTAGTGCTTCGGTAGCTTTGTCTGCCTCGTCTTGGGTGGCGGCATTGGTGGGAACTAGTCGTTGGATGCGAGCATTGTTTTTTTTGGCCTGTTCGAAAATGGCGGCAGCCCGATCTTTGTCGATGTTTAGTCGGCGAATAGCTGCGGCCGCGGCTTCGACATTGGCCTCAGCGATGGCGACTTGTTGTTGCAAGTCTTTGTCGTCGAGTTGGATAAGAAGATCACTTGCCGAGACGTGATCGCCCTGGTCAACAAGGATTTTGTCGATCCGATCAGAAATTTTTGGGCTGATTGTGGCCTGTACGCGGGCTTCTAGCGTGCCGGTACCCATGACCTCGGCAACAAGGGGGCCTTTTGCGACACGGTGAGAGGTGACTTCAATTGGCGCGAATTTGATCCAGTAGATAGCTCCAAGGATTAAGGCAAGGAAGGAGGCTAGCTTCAAGGCTCGCCAACCCCAACGATGTAAAAAATTATTTAGTTTGCTCATGGCACTATTTTTAGTGTGGATGTGGTTTATGGCAACATGAACTGCCTAAGGCAAATGACGAATTCCAAAATACCCAACTCCGAAAAAGCGCAACGTGAGAACCGCGAGTAATTGCATGAAATACGGTATTTCTTGTTTTGTCATTGGGTATTTCGGTACTCTTCATTTGCCTTAATCGGAGACTTCCGTTCGTTGTTCGCCGTGTGCTACGTGGTAGCACGGCTGGGACTAGGGGGGGGTGGGGAAGGTATGGGGGAGGTTGCCCTGATCTACCCGGGTTGCCCAAATCCTTTGGTGGTACTGATTTATTGTATTTTGGCTTATTGACTCTTGCAGAGGATTGTGAAAAAATTCACAATCCTGTTGCTGCCATTCCCGCCACTTGGACCTAGTTGCCGCCATGACGAGCTTTCACCGAATCACTGAGGGGTTGGACCTGCCGATCTCTGGTGAGCCTGAGCAGGCAACCTCGGATAGTCCTCCGGTGAGACATGTCGCACTCGTTGGTGACGACTATGTCGGTATGAAGCCGACGATGGTTGTGGCCGTTGGCGACCGAGTTCGATTGGGGCAGGTCGTGTTCACCGACAAGAAGACGTCTGGAGTGCAGTACACCGCCCCGGCCGCTGGGACCGTGAGTGCGATCAATCGCGGCGCTAAGCGTAAGTTTGAGTCGTTGGTAATCGAGGTGGATGGCGACGATCAAGAGACGTTCGACGCACATCCTGACGACAATCTTACTCGGCTAGATCGCCGAGCGGTTTGCGAACAGTTGGTTGCGTCGGGATTGTGGACAGCTTTACGGACTCGGCCCTATAGTCAGGTGCCGGCGCTCGATAGTGTTCCAGACGCGATTTTTGTGACAGCGATCGATACCAACCCCTTGGCAGCCGACCCCGCAGTGGTGTTAGCCAACCGACCGGCAGATTTTATTGCTGGCCTTGATGTTTTGCGGACGCTTACAGAGGGTGATGTCCACGTTTGCCGCAAAGCCGGGTCAGAAATTCCTGGTGAAAACAAATCAACGGTGAAATTCCAAGTTTTTGATGGCCCCCACCCGGCCGGTCTAGCAGGAACTCATATTCACATCTTGGAGCCTGTGAGCCAAGCCAAGACGGTTTGGACCGTTGGTTATCAAGATGTCGTTGCGATTGGCTACTTGTTTCTCGCTGGGCGACTGCTCGTGGATCGAATTATCTCGCTCGCCGGGCCGCTGGTTTCTAAGCCACGACTGATTCGCACTCGGCTGGGTGCATCACTCAGCGAGATCACTGAGGGTCAATACAGTACGGGCCCCGATCGAACCGCGAGAGTCATCTCGGGATCTGTGTTGTCGGGGCGTCGTAGCGTCGAGCCAGTGAATTACTTGGGGCGATTTCACGACCAAGTATCGGTGCTTGCCGAAGGGGGAGATCGCGAGCTTTTGGGCTGGCTGGCGCCAGGGCATGAAAAGTTTTCAGTACGGCGTGTATTTGCCTCGGCCTGGCAAGGAGAGGCAGGCACACGAAAGCGTTTTGCTTTTAATACGAGCACTGGTGGCAGTCCGCGAGCAATGATTCCGATAGGCATGTACGAGCAAGTGATGCCGCTGGACCTAATCGCGACGCCGCTGCTTAAGGCACTTATTACCGAAGATACTGAGTATGCACAGAAACTTGGAGTGCTGGAGCTTGACGAGGAAGATTTGGCTTTGTGTACGTTTGTTTGCCCCGGTAAGTATGAATATGGTCCGCTGTTGCGGAAAAGCTTGACTTCCATTGAACGGGATGGATAGGGAGGAAATGACGAATTTAGAATGACGAATGACGAAAGGTGAGTTTTTAGGATTTTTCGCCATTCGCCATTCTTTCTTCGTCATTACAACCAAGAAGTTTTTTATCACTAAAGCAGCCAAGGCTCCACGTGTTACGGCAAATTTTAGATCGTTTGCATCCGCTTTTTGGCAAGGGGAAGAGTCTAGAACGACTTCACCCCTTGTACGAGGCGACCGATACGTTTTTGTATACACCGGCCGATGTGACGCGCGGTCCGTCGCACGTGCGCGATGGGATGGATCTGAAGCGGATGATGTCGCTGGTCGTGGTGGCGTTGGGTCCATGCTTTTTCATGGCGATGCACAACACGGGCTACCAAGCCAATTTGGCGATCGCCAGCGAGCAGGCGGTGGCATTGGGTAATTGGCGAGAACCGGTGCTTGAATCGCTGGGTGCCGGCCATGATCCGGAGAGCTTCAGAGATAACTTTCTATTGGGCGCTCTCTACTTTTTGCCGATTTATTTGGTGACGATTGTCGTAGGCGGATTGTGGGAAGGGATTTTTGCTACGGTACGCAGGCATGAAATCAACGAAGGATTTTTGGTGACCAGTGCGTTGTTTCCGTTGATACTACCACCAACGATACCGCTTTGGCAGGTAGCGATAGGCATTTCGTTTGGTGTCGTGATAGGAAAAGAAATTTTTGGCGGGACAGGGAAAAACTTTCTTAACCCCGCGCTTACCGCCCGAGCGTTTCTCTATTTTGCTTACCCAGGCTACATCACTGGAACGACCCGGGCAGTGGGCGACGGTTCTGTCGGTATTTGGAGAGCAGTCGATGGTTTCAGCGGGGCTACGCCTTTAGGGGCATTGGCCGATGCACAGCCTGGCGAAACGATCCCGATGCTGACCGAGGTCAGTTGGTGGGATTGTTTTTTTGGCTATGTCCAAGGCTCGATGGGCGAGACCTCGACGTTTGAGTGCTTGATTGGTGCCGCAA
>Ga0114931_10006975_pt1 | contig 13856 bp, 16 predicted proteins | sample 2SBtaG_FD_89579 | JGI IMG/M metagenome (GOLD analysis project Ga0114931, IMG submission 89579) | Deep subsurface microbial communities from Kolumbo volcano to uncover new lineages of life (NeLLi) - 2SBTROV14_V59a metaG | ecosystem: Environmental > Aquatic > Marine > Volcanic | place: Kolumbo...
CGTACAGCCCCAGGTCGGCACCAGTGCGGACATTGAATCCGCCATCCAGCGCCTGTACGGCGAGGGCGCCGGCCAGATGGAACAAATTGTCGAGGGTTATCAGGGCGCCGAGGATCGCCAGGAAGCAGACGATATTCAGCAGCTGCGGGATCTGGCCAGTGAGGCGCCGATTATCCGTCTGGTCAATATGATCATCTCCCGGGCCCTGGAAGTGCAGGCCTCGGACATTCACATAGAACCCTTTGCCGATCGGCTGACCGTACGCTACCGAATCGATGGGGTCTTGCGGGATGCGGAATCGCCGCCGGTGCGTTCTACCGCCGCGGTGGTGTCGCGTATCAAGGTCATGGCCAACCTCAACATTGCCGAGCGCCGCCTGCCCCAGGATGGGCGCATCCGCCTGCGCCTCCAGGGTCGGGAGATCGACATGCGCATATCCACGGTCCCCACCCTGCATGGCGAAAGCGTGGTTCTGCGTATCCTCGACAAAAGCACCCTGGCGCTGGATTTCGAAGTGTTGGGATTTCGTGGGCAGGTGTTGGACAGTCTCCACACCATGCTCGCCAAACCTTACGGTATTGTTCTGGTCACGGGCCCGACCGGCAGCGGTAAAACCACCACCCTGTATGCCGCGCTCAATGAATTGAATACCCCGGATCGCAAGATCCTCACCGTTGAGGATCCGGTGGAATACCAGTTGACCGGTATCAATCAGATTCAGGTCAAACCAGCCATCGGCCTGAGTTTCGCCAACGCCCTGCGTTCCATATTACGCCAGGATCCGGATGTCATCATGGTCGGCGAGATGCGCGATCTGGAGACGGCGAAAATTGCCGTACAGGCCGCCCTCACCGGCCACAAGGTGTTCTCCACCCTGCATACCAACGATGCCGCAAGCAGCATTATCCGGCTGCTGGATATGGGCGTTGAGGATTATCTGGTGACCTCGACCCTCAATGGTGTAATCGCCCAGCGCCTGGTCCGCACCCTGTGTGAATCCTGCCGCGCACCGCGCGCCGTGAGCCCGCAACTGGTGGCGGAACTGGGGCTCGATCGCCTCGCCGGACAGGCGGATCCGGTGCTCTACCAGGCGCCCGGCTGCCGCGACTGTAATGGTACGGGCTATCGGGGCCGCAGCAGTATCATCGAGGCCATGCCCATGAGTGACGAACTCGGCCAGGCCATCCTTGGCCATCGCGACGCCAGCCGCATTCGCAAGGTGGCACGCGGGCAGGGCCTGGCGGGCATGCGCGAGGACGGTCTCAACAAGGCCCTGGCCGGTCTCACCAGCCTCGAGGAAGTCGAACTGGCGACCGGTGAAGTGTAGTGCCCATCTACCACTACAAGGCCGCCACCGCTAGCGGGGAAGTGCTCGAAGGTGAGATGGAGAGCACATCTCAGGAAGGTGTGATCCGGCAACTTCAGGCTCAGGGCCATATTCCCATCCGCGCCGAGGTGCAGGATCCCCGGCGGCCGGCGGCGCGCAGCCGCCTGCGCCTGTTGCAACGGCCCCCCGGGGCCCGTGAAGTGCAGTTGTTTACCACCGAGTTGGCGACCCTGTTACAGGCCGGCCTGGCTCTGGATAAAGCGCTGGAAATGCTCGAAAGCCTGGCGGCCCCGGGCCCGTTCCGGGAGATGATTGCCGATTTGTACCGGCAGGTGCGTGGCGGCGGCGATTTATCCGCCGCGCTGAGCCGCTGGAACCGACTGTTTTCACCGTTTTACATTAATCTGGTTCGGGCCGGGGAAGCCAGTGGCGCCCTGGCGGTGGTCATGACGACCCTGGCCCGGTTTCTGGAACGCGCCCGGGTATTGCACGACAGTCTGGTCGTCGCGTTGATTTATCCGGTGATACTGCTGGTGTCGGCACTCTTTGCCCTGTCCATTATCCTGGGGGTGGTGGTGCCGGAAATTTCCCTGATGTTCGAGGATGCCGGACAGCGTCTGCCCTGGTACACCCGTGTGGTGGTGGCCCTGGGGGGCTTCATGGAGCAGTACTGGTGGCTGTTGCTGGCGGTGATCGTCAGCGTTGCTGCCGGTGTACGGCAATTCGCAGCCAGGGTCTCGGGCCGCCAGAGGCTGGACGCGCTGGTACTGGACATCCCGTTGCTGGGAACACTCATCCGGCAATTGGAAGCGGCGCGATTTTCCCGCAGTCTGGGCACCATGCTCGGTAATGGTGTGCCATTACTGGAGGCGATTACCATCAGTAAGGATATCGCCAGCAACCGGGTGATCGCTCTGGCCCTGAACCGGATTGCAACAGCCATCCACGAAGGCGAAGGGCTGGCGACGCCACTGCAACGCGAAGCGGTGCTGCCGGATCTGGCTTTGAAACTGATTCACGTCGGCGAACAAAGCGGGCAACTGGAAAGCATGTTGCTGAAAGTTGCTGACATTTATGAACATGAAGTGGAGACCGCCATCAAACGTCTGATTGCGATTCTCGGGCCATTACTGATTCTGCTGCTGGCGGCAATCATCGCCGGGATCATGGTCTCGGTCATTATTCCAATCCTGAATTTGAATGACCTGGCGTTCTGAATGCAAGCGTGCGAGCCGCAACCAAACAGCAGCTCGTGGCGTTGGGAGACATCTTGCAAAAATGTCTATCGAAGCCGTAAATAAAGCCTGTTTATGCTCAGGTATTTAGGGATACCACAATGACAGTGTATACAATGAATCCAGGCCCTGGTGTTACCGGCATGAGCACCCGGGGCCATTCCCGGCTCGTCCAGCGGGGCTTTACGTTGCTGGAAATGCTGGTGGTGTTGACCATCCTGGCATTGATGGCGGCGGTGGTGGCGCCGCGGGTGCTGAAATCCCTGGGCGGGGCTCGATCCGATACGGCACTGGCGCAGATTTCCGCACTCAGCACCGGCATTGATTTGTATCAACTGGAAACCGGAACTCTGCCGCCAAACTTGCAGGCGCTGATAGAAAAACCAGCCGGTGTTCCGCGTTGGAATGGCCCGTATTTAAAAAAACGGGTCATACCCAAGGATCCCTGGGGTAATGCCTATATCTATCAGGCTCCGGGTAAAAACGCAGCCTATGATCTGTCATCCCTGGGGGCGGATCATGCCCCGGGTGGCAGCGGCGAAGATCGTGATATCAATAACTGGGAATAAACGCAGCCGCATCCGGCTCCGGCCCGGCCATCCATCCAGGGTCGGATCGGTTTGCTGCAGTGGTTTCACCTTGCTGGAAATGCTGGTGGTGCTGGTGGTGATGGTGTTGGCGGTGGGCCTGGTTATGCCGGCCCTGCTCAACTCCGGCGCGGCCCAGATTCGATCGGCAACCCGGGTCGTGGCGGCGGGCCTGCAGTTGAGCCGTGAGTATGCGATCAACCACCAACGTTCCGCGGTGCTGGTCGTGGATGTCAACCAGCGCCAGCTCAAAATTCCCGGGCAGGCCCGGGTGCGCAAACTGGCGGCGAATTTAAAATTGAGCGTTTTTACCGCCCGTTCCGAACTGTTCAGTGCGGAACGGGCCGGGATTCGATTTTTTCCGGATGGCAGTTCCAGCGGCGGCCGGATCAGCATGAGCCGGGGGCCCCAGCAGGCCTATGTGGACGTGGACTGGCTCACCGGTCTGGTGCGGGTGCATTCCGGCGTTCCACGGGCCCCCGCCGAACGCCTGGCCAACCGGGTCCGGCTGCCGGTGCCGGAAGGCTCATGAGCCGGCGCCAGCGTGGTTTCACGCTGTTTGAGACTCTGGTGGCCATGACTCTCATGGTCATGCTGTTGGGCGCGTTGATGCCGGTGTTTCAGGGTGGTCTGCAAACTCTGCGCTATGGCGCCAGTCAGACCCGCGCCGCTTTGCTGGCCCAGGCGTTGCTCAAACGGGCGCTGGTGGAGCAAAACGGGGAGCAACTGCTGCCACCGGCCAGTGGTGAAACTGCAGGACTGCGCTGGCGGATTCAGCGCCAGCCCTATCAGGAATCGGAACTGACGGTGGCCGCTGACAATCCGCAACCGGGTTCGCCCTTGTGGGAAATCAGTGCCCGGGTTGAGTGGGACAGCGACCATGCGGTGGTGCTGCGGGGCCTGGCGCCGGCCGCCAGCCCAGTAACCAAACCGGGTTCATCGTGAGGCTCCGGCGGTGATCAGAGGGCGTGTACAAGGCTTTACCCTCATCGAGTTGCTGGCGGGAATCGCAATATTCGCGCTCATCAGTACCAGTCTGTACGGCGCCCTGGGAATTTCCGTGCGGGCCTTCGACAGTGCCGGGCGGCGCACTCAATCCGAACAGCGCATGCGGGTGGTGAGCGGCTATCTGCAACGCGCTGTGGAGCAGAGTTATCCCCTGGCACTGGTCGATCGAGGCGGTTGGAATCTGTTGTTCGAAGGTGAGCCCGGGAGGCTGCGTTATGTGGCGAACCTGCCGGGTTTTCTTGGCTATGGCGGGCTCTATGAGATCATTTTCCGCACCACCCGCGTCAACGGTCGGCAACGCCTGCTGATGGAGCGCCGGCCCCTGTTCATCGACCGGGTCAGTGGCGAACCACGCGGCAAGCTTGAGCAACAGGTTTTGCTGGATGATTTACAATCGCTGCGTCTGCGTTACTACGGTAGTCGCGAAGTCGGTGAGCAGGCCCGCTGGCGTGATGAGTGGCACGCTGCCAGGCGCTTGCCAAGCCTGGTGGTCATTCAGATTACAGAGGCCGATGGCGAGTCCTGGCCACCGCTGGTGGCGCAGCCACGGGTCACGAATGTCCGCTTCCAGATGGCCGCGGGAACGCTGGGAAATCCAGCCCTGGGATCCGCGCCGCCGGCGGAATCGGCGGTCATCGGCAGGGCCCTGAACTGATGATCAGGGGCGCCCAGCCCTCTGGCCTGAATCGCCAGCGCGGTATCGCCCTGATTGTGGTGCTCTGGGTGTGCGCTCTGGTGAGTGTACTGGCAGCAGGTTTCAGCTACACCCTGCACAGCGAAACACAGTTGAACGCCGCGGTGGTTGATCGGATCCGGGCCGCGGCCGCGGCCGAGGCCGGAGTGCAGCGGGTCCTGGCCTTGCTGCGTGGCGCCAGGGCCGGCGCTGCGGGCGACGCCCCGTTGCAACACTATGACCTGCATTTCGATGCCCTGGCAGTGCAGGTCGATGTGGCATCGGAAGCGGGTAAAATTGATCTGAATGCCGCCCCCGCAGCGATCATTCAAGGGTTGTTACAGCGCGCCGCGACTGCCGTCAGCAGTCTCGACAGCAGCCAGGCCGGGGCCCTGGCCGACGCCATATTGGATTGGCGCGATGCCGACAGCAGGACCCGGGCTCATGGTGTGGAGCGCAATGACTATCAGGCCTCCGGGCTGGCGGGGCCCCGGGATCAACCGTTCCTGAGTGTCAGCGAATTACGCCAGGTATTCGGCATGAGCCGCGCCGCGTTTGAGTTTCTCGCACCCCTGGTGAGTGTGAACTCGCAAACCACGCGCATCGATCCGCGCGCTGCTGCCCGTGATACCCTGCTGGCGGTGCCGGGTCTGGACGCGGCCCAGGTGGATGAGTATCTCAGCCGCCGGGCCGAGGGCGATGGCGCCGGCGGTCTGGCGCTGCTGAAAAGCAGTAAATATTTGCAGGTACTGAACCGGGTCAGGGCCTATGCGATCAGCGCCACGGCACGCACCCGCAGTGGCGTGCGTGCTTATCGCAGGGCCGTGGTCCGGCTCAATAGAAACGTCGCCGCGCCGATAGTCATTATGAGCTGGTCGCGGTTTCCGGCGAGCGCGGCTGACGGCGCCGTCAGGCCGGCTGGAGTGATCTAAAGCATGTTGTCGCAATTTCTGAAATGGTGGTACGCACAACTGGCTGCCCTGTTCGGGATGGCGCCGGGAACCCAGTCCCGCGACCATGGCGATTTCCTGTGTCTGCGCCTGGAGGCCGATCAACTGCGGGTCGGGACCCGCCTGCGCGGCCGCTACCGGCCCCTGGCGGAACTGGCGGTGGATGCTGATGGACGGCTGGCGGGCCTGCCCGGTGCCGTCGCCCACGTCGATCCGGTGCATACCCGTTGCCGGGTGGTCGTGCCCGCCGACAAGGTACTGGCCAGGGAACTCGAGTTGCCCCTGGCCGCGGAAGAAAATCTGCATGAAGTCCTGCGCTTTGAAATGGATCGACAGACGCCGTTTCGAGCCACCGAGGTGTATTTCGACTACCGAATCCTCAAGCGCGACAGTGCCGCACAGAAGCTGTGGGTGTATCTGCAGGTGGCCCGGCGTACCCTGGTCGACAATCTCATTGCGCATCTGGGGCATTGGGATCTGCGTCCGGTGCATTCCCGGGCGCCAGCCCCACAAGAGGGGGAATTAACCCTGGAATTTGAGCCAGGGGTATTTCGCGAGCGTACTTCCGGTGGCCTCAACCTGTTGCTCGCCGCACTGGTACTGGCGCTGGCTGCCACGGCGGTCCTGGTGCCACTACAGAACCAACATCAGTTACGCAGCGAGCTGCAAACCCGGCTCGCGGCAGCACGCCTGTCGGCGGCCCAGGCCATCAAGATCAGAGATGTCCTGGATAGCCGAATTGAGGCGGACAGTATCCTTCATACCGCCAAATTCAGCCGTACGGCCATGGTGGATTTACTCGAAGAGCTGAGCCGCGCACTTCCCGATGATACCTATCTGTTCCGCCTGGAGGTGCGTGACAACACCGTCAGCCTTCAGGGCAGTTCGAAATCAGCTTCGGCATTGATCGGCATCCTTGAGCAAAGCCCGATGCTGCAGAATGTCCGGTTTGCTTCGCCGGTGACTCGTGAGGGTACTGCTGGCCGGGAGCGATTTCACATCAGCGCCGCGCTGTTGTCCAAAGCGATCCCTGGGTCGCCGGCGAACGCCACCCGCAACGCGAGCAAGCGCACATGATGCTGCTGGTCAATCGTCTGGCGGCATTGCTGTTGCTGATGCTGGTCCTGGCACTGGCCTGGTTTGCGATTGCGGAGCCGCTTCGCCAGATGTATGTTCAGGATAGCCAGGTGATTGCCGGTGACCGGGATCACATCGATCGTTACCAGGCCATTGCCGGCCGGCTGACCCGCTATCAGGCCGAACTGCGCCACCAGCGCCAGGATCCTGAACTCACCCGGGCGGTTCTCCGTGCCGATAGCGCAACCCTGGCAGCGGCCGATCTGCAGCAGCGAATGAAATCCGTGGTCGAAGCGCAGGGCGGCGCGCTGGTCAGCAGCCAGGTGCTGGAGCCGATTTCCGAAGCGCCATTTACACGCATCAGAATTAATGTACGTATGCTGTTGTCGTTACCAATCCTGCAAAAGGTCCTGCATGAAATCGAAGGCCAGATGCCTTACCTGGTGGTGCGCCAGTTGCTGGTGACCAAGCGCAACTGGCGGGGCCGCAATCGCACTCGGCAGAACCAACCGGCCACCAGCCTGGATGTGCGAATGATCATTACCGGTTATTGGTATCCCCAGGGCCAGGTGACCGCCAGAGGGTAAAGCTGATGGGTAATCGCCTGAGTCTCCTGCTGATTGTGTTGTGCCTGGTACTTGGGGCCACGATTTATTTCGAGACCCGTGAGCATAATCGGCAAGCGCCGCGGTCACCGGGTATCGCCTCGGACAACGCCGGGCGGCGATCTGAGCCCAGCGCCGGGTCCGCTGCCAGCCAGCCCCTGGTCCCGGAATTGACGGCCCTGACGGAAACCCTGGATCGGCCACTTTTTACCGCGGATCGCAAACCCGTTGTCGTGACGGACAACACCACTGCGCCAACCATCGAGGCGCCGGCAGCCACAACTTCGCAACGGCCGTCCCTGGTGCTTTCCGCAGTCATCATCAATGGTGACCGGCGCATGGCACTGCTCCAGGAATTGGGATCCGACACCGCCACAATTCACGCGGAGCAGGGGCAGAGCCTGGTGGGTGGCTGGTTGCTCAAGGAAGTCACACCGGAACGGGTAGTGTTGAGCCGCGACGGGCAACAACAGGAACTGCTTCTGCGTAAATTTCAGCCACCCCCCCCGGCTTTACTGCCAGCCACAGCGCCCAGGACGGCCGCGGTCGCCAAGCAGGTAAAGGCCCTGGCTGAAGCCCTGGATTTGCGCCGGCCCAGGCGGCCTCTGCGCGGCCCGCGCCTGCGCTCCACGCAACGGAACACCAGAGAATAGTATTCCAGAGCCTGAATTTTCTTAACTTGAAGTAGTTTATAGGTAAAAAGATTCTTGTAAATCATAGAGTAACAGGCAATACTTGATGCCGGTTCGACGAAAAAAATTGTTCTCTGAAAGTGACATCTGGAATTCACTCCGCGCCTGCATCCGCCCGAGGCCTGGTAATCCGTGGCAGCGTCTGCGCGATTCTGAGCCTGGCCCTGGTCGCTTGCGCACGCTTTCCTGAGCCTCGCGCCCGGGCATCGACGCCTCTCGAAACCGCGAATACCCGACAGATAACTGCCTCACCGGTCACTTCGACGGGCGGGGAAGTTCAGCAACACAGTAGCACTGGTCCACTCAACGGTGCCAAGGCCGGCTTCTATGCCCCGGGCAATGATCGCATGCTGAAGGCACCGGGTGTCACCCATATGGCCGCGACGGGTGTCGCTGGCGATATCACTTTGAATTTCGAAAACACCAGTATTCTCGAGGTGGTCAAGGTGATCCTGGGGGATCTCCTGGGTGTGAACTACGTGATTGACCCAACCGTCAAGGGCAGCGTGACATTGCAAAGCAGCCGGCCTTTGAGCCGGGATTCGCTGGTGCCGACCCTGGAACTGTTATTGCGCATGAATGGCGCCAGTTTAGTGCATCTGGGCGAGGGTTACCGGGTGGTGAACCGGGACAAGGCAGTGGCGGGTAACGTCGCGCCGCAACTCGGTGGCCAGCGGGCGCCATTACCCAAGGGCTACTCAGTGCAGATTGTGCCATTGCGCTATATCGGCGCGGCGGAGATGAAAAATATCCTCGAACCCTTTGCCGAGACCGGCAGCATTTTACGGGTCGATCCACGCCGCAACCTGCTGATCATCGCCGGCTCGGGAGCGGAGATTAACCAACTGCTCGACACCATCGATGTTTTCGATGTGGATTGGCTCAAAGGTATGTCGGTGGCGATGTTCACCCCTGATTTCGTCGATGCCAAGACCCTGGCGGAGGAATTGGAAAAGGCCTTGGGCACCAGTGCCAAAGGGCCCTTGGCGGGCCTGGTTCGGTTCATTACCATCGATCGCCTCAACGGGCTGCTGGTAGTCACACCGCGCAGACAATATCTGGATAAGGTCAGAAAATGGGTGGAGCGGCTGGATGTGGCCAGCGCCGGAGTTGGTCAGCGCCTGTACGTGTATCAGGTCAAAAACGTCAAAGCCGTGGAACTGGCGGACGTCCTCAATCAGGTATTTGCGGAGAAGGCCAAATCCACCGAAACCCCGCCGCGCCTGGCGCCGGGCCTGGAACCGGCCACCATCAGCACCAGCCCCGAGGCGGCGGTTCAAAACCCGGCACAGGTAGCGCCTGGCGATGCCGTACAAAAGGAATCCCAGCCTCCGTCCCAGAGCGCGGAAACGACCAGCGTCCCAGGCTCCGGGGTTGAGCTGTCCCAGGGCGGCAATGTGCGAATCATCGCCGATGAGCCGAATAACTCGTTGCTGATCATGGCCACCGCCGAGGAATTCGATCAGGTCAACGCCGCTCTGCGGCAACTGGATCTGCCACCGCTGCAGGTGTTGATTGAGGTGACCATCGCCGAAGTGCAACTCGAAGATCAGCTCAGCCAGGGGCTGGAATGGTTTTTCAAGAACAGTGTTGGCAGCAAGCGGGGCACCGCGACTCTCGATCTGGACAGCGCAGCCGGTCTTGCACCGATTGTTCCGGGCTTTTCCTATGCCATCACCGATTCGGCCTCGGTGGTGCGCGCGGTATTGAACACCCTGGCCTCGGAATCAAAGGCGAAAATTATCTCCAGCCCCAGCCTGATGGTGCTGAACAATCAAAAAGCCAGTATCCAGGTGGGTGACCAGGTCCCCATCACCACCCAGCAGCAGCAATCCACCAGCAGCACCTCGAACATCATCAACAGTATCGAATTCCGGGATACCGGTGTGTTGCTGACCGTGACCCCGCGGGTAAATCCGGGGGGATTGGTGATCATGGAGGTCGAGCAGTAAGTCAGCAACGTGGCGCCGTCGGCCGCTTCGACCCTGACCCCGACGATACAGCAACGTAAGATCAATAGTACCGTGGCGGTACAAAGCGCGGAAACCGTGGTGCTGGGCGGGTTGATCCGGGAAAATGACAATCGCACCGGCAGCGGCATTCCGGGTCTGCGCGATGTACCGGTGCTGGGCTGGTTTTTCGGTTCCAGCCGGGATGAGCTGACCCGTACCGAACTGGTGGTGCTGATCACGCCCCGGGCAGTGCGCGGTGCCACCCAGGCGCGCCAGGTGACGGAAGAATTCCGCAACAAGATGGATGGCCTTAAAAAGTCACCGGAACCGGTGCGCGGATTCGGGCCCTGGAATTACAAAATCGACCAGTTGGGGGAATCCCTCAAGGGTAAAAAGCTGAAGACCGGCAGGGCCACTTCAAAGCATAAGTACACGTTGCGGATGGAACGTGTGTTGACCCCGGGGCGCCCGTCACGTCCGGGACCGGAGCCCGCCAGGAGGCGGGCTCCGGTGGCCCTGGCCATCGATCCGAAACTCCTCGCCGGCTGACAGCGGTTCAGTCATTCCACTCAGCAGCAGCTGATTGGGTGGCTATTTTGAGACCTGAACTTACTTCCGCGATCGGTAATACCAGGCACTTTGGGCCAGCGCGAACAGGGCCAGCGCAGGGCCCGCCCTGGCCAACAGCCGCCAGCGGTGCGGCTTGCCGGGCCGATGTTCGATGGCCGCAACCCGGGCCAGTACCTGGCGGCGGGCCACCGGATCATCCAGGCGCCGCTGGGCATCACCCCGGGTCTGGAACCAGGACTGGCCGCTTCTGCAGGGCCGGCGCAGCAGTCGGTGGAGATAAAATCCCCGCCGGGGATCCTGAATAAAGACGATATCCCCCAGGCGAAGCCGCACGCAGGCGGCCGGTTGCAACTGGACGACATCCCCCTGTTCCAGCACCGGCGCCATACTGGCGCCACTGACCCGCACCCGCACCCGCAGACCCTGCTGGAGCAGGCCGGCGCACAGCTGGGAGCCCGGGGCGCTCAGGCTCAATGCATCAGCCTTCATGCGAGAGTGGCTTTCACAATGTCCGCCAGCCGCGGATCCCGGCGTCGGAAATTCAACTCGTAGGCCGGTACCCGGGCCAGTAGCTGTTCACAACAATCCAGGGCATTGTGGAGCAACGGCCGGTCATACCAGGGAATTGAGGTGACCGGCAGCAGGCGTTCCAGGGCTTCGGCGCTGGACAGCGGTTGCAGATGACTGGAATCGGCCTGGCGGAGAAAACACAGGGCTTTGAGGGGCGCACTGCGGTTCAGTGCCACATGGGCATCGCCGGGCCAGGGAGTGCCATGCATTGACGCCGCCGTAGGACCCAGGCGCAGCACGATGCGGTCATCGCTGAGAAAGCGCCAGCCCGGATTATCCATAAACTGCCGGGTGAGGGTGCTTTTGCCGGCGCCGGAGATTCCGGCGAAGACCACACCCTGGAAACTGTCTTGTACATCCACGACGGCACCGGCGGCATGCAGCAACAGTCCTTTGCGCGCCCCCAGGAGATGTTGTACCAGCAGGATCTGGTCAAGCGGGTATTGCACCAGGTGGCGGACCTCGGTGCACTGGATGCCCGTCTGCAACAGGCGGTCAGCGCAATACAGCTGGACCTGCCGGTACTCGCAATCAGTATCGGCGCACCAGTGCGGCGCACTGGTGCCGTCACGGGGAACCATTTCAATACGCCGCAGGTGGTCGCTGCTGGACATGCGCCAGGCATCCCCGGTGTCAAAACAGGCCGTCATCTCAGCAGCGGCCGGAGGAGCTCCGGCGCTGACCACAATGTTGATATCCGCAGCATCGCCAGGGGCCGACGCGGGGGCGATGAAGTCCGGATAATCCCAGCCCGGTGGCTGAATGCGCAGCCCCGACCGGCTGTGGAAACACAGCCGGGTGTCCGCAATATCGAGATTCACAGTTGGCTGCATGGTTGCTGCCGGGTGTGGGGCTTTAGGAGCCGTTGTTGAAGCAGCCACCAGCCAGGCAGCCGGTGCCCTGGCGCCCGGCGGAGGGGGTGGACATCTTGCAACCCTTGGCCAGGACCTCGTCCGCGTTGAGCTTGATGCTGCGCAGGCGCGGCTTTTCGTAACCGCGCCTGGGTTTGGTTTGATGCGTGGGTTTCATGGGGCATTCTCCAGGCGATTTTTGATGGCTTCCTGCAAGCCATCAAAAATGAGATGAGTGGTTTCACAGGTGTAGTCGGATTTGATGTCGCCGGCATTGTTCTCGGCAAAGAAAAATGCCGGGCAGCCGGCGCACAGCGCTTGTTTATCGCAGTTGGAGCAACTGGATCCGGGGCGCGCCTTGAGTGTGCGCAACTGCGCGAGCGGGCCGTTCCAGCCACTCAGGAAACCCGCCTCGCGGATGTTGTAGCGAGTGTTGGTGCTGATGGTACAGGCTTGCAGGTTACCGTAGGGATCGATGTGGTAAGTGCTTTTGGCGGCTGAGCACTTATACAGATCGTCCGAGGCTGTTGCGTTACGGGTGCGCACGTAGAGATCCGCCATTTCCTCGACCCGTTGGGGGTCCTCCAGATGCCGGCGCGCCGCTTCGGCAGGGCTGAGGCGAAATTGGGTGACCGCCTGGCCGGCATTGCCGAGAGTCACCGGGATATCACCCTGGGGCGCCGCCCGGGAGCCATTGTCGGTATGTGGCAGGCAGGCAAAAATGGCGGTGTCGAAATAAAACGGTACACCGTAGTGTTTGGCCAGCGCCCGCATTTGCGGCAGTTCGTGGCGGTTGCCCTGCATGAGTACGGTCTTGAGAGTGAAACGGTGGCCATGGGCTTTGAGGTTTTCGAGGCCCTGAATACAGCGTTTGAAGGAGCCCTTGACCTGGGTGATGTGTTCGTAAGTCTGTTCGCTGGCCCCGTAGATACTGACTTCCACCTTGCGCGGCGGGAGCCGATCGAACACCGCCATGACCTTTGGTGTGATCAGGGCGCCGTCGCAGAAAACGGTCACCAGCAGGCCCTTACGCACCGCGTATTCATAGAGTTCCGGGAAATCCTTGCGCAGCATGGGATCACCGCCGGTAAAGGTGAAATTCAGGGTGCCGGCGGCCGCCAGTTCATCCAGCAGGCGTTTGATCTCGGTGGTGGTCAATTCATCCTTGCGGTGCCTGCGGATCGCCTTCTGATCTCCCAGATAGCAGTGTACGCAACGCAGGTTGCAGCGATGGGTCAGTTCCAGGCTGCCGTCCAGGGGAACCCGGGCAGCTGCGGCGCGGCGCGTGAAATCATCGAAGTAGGCTTCGTCACTGGCAACTTGATGGATACAGTTGCCCATCGTCAGCTGACCGTTTCCACCAGCCCCGCGGCCTGCAGCTGCGCCAGTAAATCCTGGAGGTCCTGCCAGGCCTGGGTGCGCTCCACTGTGAAGTTCCGGCAGAGCGCGTCGCGGATGTGCTCCAGGGACTTCTCCCCATCGAGCTGCGACCAGATGAAAGCGCCACTTGGGTTCAGGGCGAAAATATGATCCATGTCCGCCAGATCGCCACTGATGGGCACCAGCAGGGTTTCCCCGACGATCTCCCGGGTCACCACGGAAGCGGGAATCCGGAAGATAGTGTCAGGCGCTGCATTCATGGCGGGTCCCAGGCATCTCAAACCAGAACTCTACCGAGTCGTCGGTGCCAGGTCTAACATTCCAGCACCGACACCCAGGAATCGTAGGGGTCAGGTTTGTTATTTATCATTTCAACCTC
>Ga0114931_10006976_pt1 | contig 13854 bp, 27 predicted proteins | sample 2SBtaG_FD_89579 | JGI IMG/M metagenome (GOLD analysis project Ga0114931, IMG submission 89579) | Deep subsurface microbial communities from Kolumbo volcano to uncover new lineages of life (NeLLi) - 2SBTROV14_V59a metaG | ecosystem: Environmental > Aquatic > Marine > Volcanic | place: Kolumbo...
CGGAAACCCATTTTCAGGATGCGCACATAACCACCCGGGCGCTCCTTGTAACGCGGTCCCAGCTCGCCAAACAGTTTGCTGACCACGTCTTCGTTACGCAGGCGGGAAAAGGCCGTGCGCCGCTTGGCCACATTGTCTTCCTTGGCCATGGTGATCAGCGGCTCGGCGACCCGCCGCAGTTCCTTGGCCTTGGGTAAGGTGGTTCTGATCATTTCATGTTCTAACAGCGAGGCGGCCATGTTACGAAACATGGCTTTACGATGTGAACTGTTACGGTTTAATTGTCGGCCACTTTTACGATGACGCATGGCGATAACCCTTCTCGATTCTTCAGTTTCAGGCGGATGCCGGTTCTTTGTCTTTCAGACCGGCCGGCGGCCAGTTTTCCAGGCGCATGCCCAGAGACAGCCCGTGTGAGGCCAGGACGTCCTTGATTTCGGTGAGTGACTTTTTACCCAGGTTGGGTGCTTTCAGCAGCTCGACCTCGGTGCGCTGGATCAGGTCACCGATGTAGTAGATGCTCTCCGCCTTGAGACAGTTGGCAGACCGCACCGTCAGCTCCAGATCGTCAACCGGACGCAGCAAAATCGGGTCGATATCGGCACTGGCGGTTTCCGGCTCGGCTTCTTCCTTACCCTGCAGGTCGACGAAAACGGACAGCTGATCCTGTAAAATCGTGGCCGCACGGCGGATGGACTCTTCCGGATCAATCGTGCCGTTGGTTTCCAGATCGATAACCAGCTTGTCCAGGTCGGTACGCTGCTCGACACGAGCGCGTTCGACGCCATAGGTGACCTTGGAAACCGGGCTGAAACTGGCATCCAGTTGCAGGCTGCCGATCGGACGATCTTCGCCCTCGGCGCCGTCGCGCTGGCTGGCTGGCTGATAGCCCCGGCCACGCGCGATTTTCAGCGACATATTCAATTCACCCGCCGAAGTCAGATTGGCAATGACATGCTCCGGATTGATGATTTCAATGTCGTGATCAAGCATGATGTCGCCCGCGGTCACCTGGCCGGGGCCTTTCTTTTTCAGACTCAGCACGGCTTCGTCGCGGTTATGCATGCGAATCGAAACGCCTTTCAGATTGAGCAGAATTTCAATAACATCTTCCTGCACACCTTCCAGTGCCGAGTATTCATGCACGACGCCCTCAATCTCAACATTGACGACCGCTGCACCCGGCATGGATGACAGCAGGATACGACGCAGAGCATTACCCAATGTGTGCCCGAAACCGCGCTCCAGCGGCTCGATTGTAACCTTGGCACGATTACCGGTATCCGTCTTGATATCGACGATACGAGGTTTCAGAAATTCGCTTACCGCACCCTGCATGGACCTTCCTCTCTCCTAAATGGATGGATTATTTGGAGTACAGCTCAACCACCAGCTGCTCCTGGATATCGGACGGCAGATCACTCCGCTCCGGACGGTGTTTGAACACACCTTCCATTTTCTTCGGATCCACGTCCACCCAGTCCGCGATACCGCCGCGCTGCTGGGCCAGTTCCATTGCCGACTGCACACGCATCTGCTTCTGCGCACCATCGTGAAGACTGATAGTGTCGTTCGCCTTGAGTTGCGCGGAGGGAATGTTCATCTTCTTGCCATTCAGCAATATGCCGTTATGACGCACCAACTGCCGGGCTTCGGAACGCGAGGCCGCAAAGCCCATCCGATAGACAACGCTGTCCAGCCGGCTTTCGAGCAATTGCAGCAGATTTTCACCGGTCGAACCCTTGCGCCGGGCCGCTTCCTGGTAATAACTGCGGAACTGCCTCTCCAGCACCCCATAGATACGGCGCAGCTTCTGCTTTTCCCGTAACTGCAAGGCATAATCGGACAGGCGTCCACGACGCTGACCGTGCTGTCCGGGCGGGAACGGACGGTTCTCTACCGGGCATTTGCTGGTGAAACACTTTTCCCCTTTAAGGAACAGCTTGGTGCCTTCACGACGGCACTGGCGACATTTTGGTCCTACATACTTAGCCATGTCGACTCCAATTAAACTCGACGTTTCTTGGGAGGACGGCAGCCATTATGTGGAATAGGCGTCACATCCTGAATATTGGTGATACGGAAACCGACCGAGTGCAAAGCGCGCACAGCGGAATCCCGACCCGGTCCCGGCCCCTTGACCATGACGTCCAGGTTTTTCATACCGAATTCCTGAGCCGCCTTGCCGGCACGCTCGGCAGCCACCTGAGCCGCAAACGGGGTGCTCTTGCGCGAACCGCGGAAACCTGAACCACCAGCGGTTGCCCAGGCCAGCGCATTGCCCTGGCGGTCCGAGATGGTGATGATGGTATTGTTAAACGATGCATGGATATGCGCGACGCCATCCACAACATTCTTTTTAACCTTCTTACGCGTACGTGCTGCCGGTTTTGCCATAGTCTATTGACCCTGAATTTATCTCTGATGTAATTCGTGATTACTTGCGAATCGGCCGACGCGGCCCCTTTCGGGTGCGGGCGTTGGTCTTGGTGCGCTGACCCCGCAGCGGCAAACCGCGCCGGTGGCGCAGGCCACGGTAACAACCCAGATCCATCAAGCGTTTGATATTCATGGAAACTTCACGGCGCAAATCACCTTCAACCGTATATTTCCCGACTTCCTGGCGAATACTTTCCACCTCGGACTCAGTCAAGTACTTGATTTTTGTTTCCGGAGCTACGCCACAGGCCTGGAGAATATCCCTCGCGCTGGTGCGCCCGATTCCATAGATGGACGTCAAAGCAATCACAGCATGCTTATTGACTGGAATGTTGATACCTGCAATACGGGCCATTTACCCTCTCCTGAAACACTTCACGCCCCCGATTTCGGGAAACGCCGTAGATTATCCTGCAATTAGAAAAAAATCAATCCATCCACCGCGCCTTCTTGGCCCGGCGGCATGAAATTATTCACCCTGGCTGCCCCTGACAATCAGCCCTGACGCTGTTTGTGACGGGCGTCCTTACAAATCACCCTGACCACACCTTTGCGGCGGATGATTTTGCAATTACGACAAATCTTTTTTACTGAGGCACGAACTTTCATGCTGCAACCCTTAATTCCAACTCCAGACAGGTACGAAACCCGCCCACTGATTAACGTAATACCCCGGCACCGCCGTGGCTCTTGAGGTTAGCCTTTTTCATCAGCCCCTCGTATTGATGGGACATCATATGCGCCTGAACCTGCGCCATGAAATCCATGACCACCACCACGATGATCAACAGGGAGGTGCCACCAAAATAAAATGGTACATTCGCCCACAGAATCAAAAATTCCGGAATCAGACACACCACGGTGATATAAATCGCACCGCCCAAAGTCAACTTGGTCAGGACCGAATCGATATATTTGGCGGTCTGCTCTCCCGGCCGGATGCCCGGTACAAAGGCACCCGATTTCTTCAGGTTATCTGCCGTTTCCCGCGAGTTGAACTGCAACGCTGTATAGAAAAAGCAGAAAAACACGATTGCCAACGCGTACAACAGCACATAGAGCGGCTGCCCCGGGCCCAGTGAGGCGGCAATATCCTTCAGCCATTCCATGCCTTCTGTATTACCCAGCCAGGAGGCAATCGTGGTGGGAAACAGAATGATGCTGGAGTCAAATATCGGCGGTATAACGCCGGCCATATTCAGTTTCAAGGGCAGATGCGTGCTCTGTGCCGCATACATCTTGCGGCCCTGCTGCCGCTTGGCATAGTTGACCGTTATCCGCCGCTGGCCCCGCTCGACAAAAACAACCACCCCTGTAATGGCCAGTACAAACGCAAAGATGAACAAAATGGTCAGCACATTAATTTCACCGGTGCGCGCCAGTTCCAGCGTCCCGCCTATGGCAGCCGGCAGACCCGCGACGATGCCGGCAAAGATAATGATGGAAATACCATTACCTATACCCCGCTCGGTTATCTGTTCACCCAGCCACATCAAAAACATCGTACCCGACACCAGGGTCACTACCGCGCCGACCACAAAGGCAACCGGCGATATAATCACCAGACCTTCCTGCGAATTCAGCAGGCCAACAGACACGCCAACTGCCTGAAAACTGGCCAGGACCACTGTGCCATACCGCGTGTACTGCGTGATCTTGCGCCGCCCGGCCTCACCTTCTTTTTTCAGCTGTTCCAACGCCGGGACGGTGAAACTCAGCAGTTGCATGATGATCGAGGCCGAGATATACGGCATGATACCCAACGCAAATATCGAGAACCGCTTGAGCGCACCCCCGGAAAACATGTTGAACATGTCCAGGATAGTGCCGCTCTGTTGTTCGGCAAGCTGCGCCAGGATATGCGGATCAATTCCCGGCACCGGCACGAAGCTTCCCAGACAGAACACCACCAGCGCGCCAATGACAAAAAAGATTCTTTGCCGCAGTTCGCGCAGCTTACCGAGATCGCCCAAGGACCCCGTCAGTGATGTTCCGGGTGCAGCCACTTAGTCTTCGACCTTGCCGCCGGCCGCCTCGATCGCAGCACGGGCACCTTTGGTGACCGCCAGACCTTTAACGGTCACCGGTTTGGTCAATTCACCGGACAGAAAGACTTTGACCTTCTGCGCCTGTTGCGGCACGAGGTTGGCTTGCTGCAAGGCCAAAATATCGATCACCTCGGCATCGACCTTGGCCAGCTCGGAGAGACGCAGTTCGGCACGGGTGCGACCGACTCTGGAACTGAAACCGACCTTGGGCAGGCGCCGCTGCAGCGGCATCTGGCCGCCTTCGAAACCGACTTTGTGGAAACCGCCGGAACGGGATTTTTGCCCTTTATGGCCACGACCAGCGGTCTTGCCCAATCCGGAACCGATACCCCGGCCTACCCGTTTGCGGGCGGATTTGCTGCCTTCAGCCGGCTTTAATTCATTCAATCGCATGTCAGGCACCCTCGACTTTCAGCAGGTAGGAAATCTTGTTGATCATGCCACGATTTTCCGGTGTATCCAGCACCTCGACGGTCTGATGCATCCGGCGCAGACCCAGGCCCCGCACACAGGCCTTGTGGTTCTTCAGGCGGCCGTGGAAACTGCGTACCAGTGTAAGCTTGATTTTATCAGCCATTGTCTATCACCCCAGAATTTCGTCGACGCTTTTGCCGCGTTTTGCCGCCACATCATCCGGAGAAGTCATGGAAGTCAGACCCTCCATTGTCGCGCGCACGACATTGATCGGATTATTGGTGCCGATACACTTGGCCAGCACATCCTTCACACCGACCACTTCGAATACGGCTCGCATTGCCCCACCGGCAATAATGCCCGTACCATCGGAAGCAGGTTGCATATGTACCTTGGCGGCGCCATGACGCCCCACCAGAGCGTACTGCAGCGTGCCTTCTTTGAGCGCCACGGATTTCATGTTCTTCCGCGCCGCCTCCATCGCCTTCTGAATGGCCACCGGGACTTCACGAGCCTTGCCGGTACCGAAGCCTACCCGACCATTGCCGTCACCCACGACGGTCAGTGCCGAGAACGCGAAAATTCGACCGCCTTTCACAACCTTGGCGACCCGGTTTACAGCAACCAGTTTTTCCTGGAGGCCATCACCCTGGACTTGTGCGTCTACATTTGCCATTAGTTAACCCTTAAAACTCGAGACCAGCTTCGCGAGCAGCGTCAGCCAACGCTTTCACACGGCCGTGATATTTAAAACCCGAACGATCGAAAGCCACCTTTCCAACACCGGCTGCCTTGGCTCGCTCACCAATCAATTTACCCACGGCTGTCGCCGCACCGGCATTCCCGGTTTTGGACAGTTCCTTACGCAATTCCTTGTCCAGGGTGGAAGCGGCCACAACCACCACATCACCACTGGGCGCGATAATCTGGGCATACATATGCCGCGGGGTGCGATGAATCGTCAGTCGATGCGCGCCGAGTTCGCGAATTCTGGCGCGCGCCCTGCGGGCACGACGTATGCGGGTGGATTTTTTATCCATATCTATACCTTCCAGCTCAGGGAACGGCGATACCGACCGCCGCTCAGCTTCATAAAGTCACTTACTATTTCTTCTTGGCTTCCTTACGCATAATGATTTCATCTGCGTATTTCACGCCTTTACCCTTATAGGGCTCGGGCGGCCGATAAGCCCGGATCTCTGCGGCCACCTGACCGACTTTCTGTTTATCCACACCTTTGACGACGATCTCAGTCTGGCTCGGCGTCTCGACAGTAATGCCTTCCGGCACCGCATAATCCACCGGATGCGAAAAACCCAGCGTGAGGTTCAGAACTGAGCCCTTGGCCTGAGCGCGATAACCCACTCCAACCAGCTCCAGCTTCTTCTCGAAACCGGCGCTAACGCCGGTAACCATATTGCCAACCAGTGCACGCGTGGTGCCGGCCAGCGCCCGGGACGGCTTGGATCCATCCCTGGCTTCAAAAGTAAGAATATTGCCGTCCTGATTCATAGCCACATTGACATGAATATCGTGTTCCAGGGCACCCTTAGGACCTTTAACCGTCAAAGCCTGGCCCTTCACACTGATCTCAACACCAGAAGGCAACTCAACAGGTTTTTTTGCGACGCGAGACATGACTCAAACCCCCGATTAACTGACCGTGCAAATCACTTCACCACCCTCACCGGCGGCGCGTGCCTGTCGATCGCTCATAACACCTTTTGAGGTGGAAATAATTGCCACACCCAGCCCGGCCTGTACCTGGGGAAGTTCATCCTTTCCCTTGTACACCCGCAGACCCGGTCGGCTGACGCGTTGCAGATGCGCGATAACCGGGTCGCCATTGTAATACTTCAGTTCCACCGTCAGAGTTGGCTTGCCAGCCACATCGGATACGGCAAAATCCGCAATAAAACCTTCATCTTTCAACACCTGCGCGACAGCTGCCTTCTGTTTTGCGGAAGGCATGCTTACCTGCGCCTTCTCGGCAGCCTGTGCATTGCGGATGCGGGTCAGCATATCTGCAATCGGGTCTGACATACTCATAATAAATTCCTCGAAATCTTTGCCTTACCAGCTTGCCTTGACCAGCCCGGGCACTTCACCGCGCATCATGTGCTCACGCAGCTTGTTGCGGCATAATCCAAATTTGCGGTATACCGCATGTGGCCGGCCGGTTTCACGGCAACGACGTTGGACTCGTGAAGGACTGGCATTACGCGGCAGTTTCTGCAGTTTGATTACCGCTTCCTCCACCTGCTCCGGAGTACTCTGCCGATTATTGATGACGGCCTTCAGAGCAGCGCGCTTGGCGGCATACTTTTTGACCGTTTTCATCCGCTTTGCTTCACGGGCAATCATCGATTTTTTAGCCATATCGTTTAAAACTCTCAGTTGCGGAACGGGAAGTTAAACGCCGACAGCAGGGCCTTGGCTTCCTCATCCGTTTTCGCTGTCGTGGTGATCGTAATATCCATACCGCGCAGGGCATCCACTTTGTCATAATCGATTTCCGGGAAAATGATCTGCTCCCGGACACCCATACTGTAATTGCCCCGGCCATCAAATGCCTTGCCGTTCATGCCGCGGAAATCCCGAATCCGCGGGATAGCAATAGCAATCAGGCGATCCAGGAATTCATACATGCGTTCGCGGCGCAAAGTCACTTTGCAACCGATGGGCCAGCCTTCGCGCACTTTGAAACCCGCAACGGATTTCCGCGCCTTGGTGACCACCGCTTTCTAACCGGCGATTTTCTCCATGTCGCTGACTGCATGCTCCATGATCTTACGATCCCCGATCGCCTCACCGACACCCATATTGAGAGTGATCTTGGTGATACGCGGTATCTCCATCACGTTGGCGTAGTTGAATTTAACTTTCAACTCGGCAGCAACCTTGTCATGATAAAAGTCTTGCAATCTAGCCATGCTGTATCCAACCTTAACGTTTAAGCGTCCACGACTTCGCCGTTAGACCTGAAATAGCGGACCTTGCGACCATCCTCAAGAGTCTTGATGCCAACCCGGTCACCCTTGTTGCTTTGCGGGTTGAACAACATGACATTGGAACCCTGAATCGGCGCTTCCTTCTCAACGATGCCGCCCGGTTCACCACGCTGCGGATTGGGCTTCTGATGTTTCTTCATCAGATTCACATTTTCCACCAGCAGACGTTCGTCATTCAGTACATTCAGTACCGTGCCACGCTTGCCTTTATCCTTGCCTGTGATGACGATTACCTCATCACCTTTTTTAATCTTGCGCATGATCTTCACCTACGCCAGTTAAAGCACTTCTGGTGCCAGAGACACGATTTTCATAAAGCGCTCTCCACGCAACTCACGTGTCACCGGACCAAAAATACGAGTACCAATCGGCTCCAGCTTGCTGTTGAGCAAAACAGCCGCATTGGAATCGAAACGAACCACCGAACCGTCTGCGCGCCGCACGCCTTTGCGGGTACGCACCACCACGGCGTTATAAACCTCGCCCTTTTTCACCTTGCCACGCGGAATGGCTTCTTTAACGCTGACCTTGATCACATCGCCGATAGCCGCATAGCGTCGGTGAGAACCGCCCAGAACCTTGATACACTGGACTTGACGCGCGCCACTATTGTCCGCGGCATCCAGCATTGTTTGCATCTGAATCATGACTGCTTACCCAATTCCTTACAGCGTTAACCCAATTCAGCCAGTTCCACCACAGACACCAGTCGCCATGACTTGGTCTTGGAAAGCGGACGACACTGTTCGATGGTCACGGTATCCCCCATCTTGCAGTCGTTGTGTTCGTCATGCACATGCAGCTTGGTCGAACGACGCACATACTTTCCATACAAGGGATGACGTACCTTGCGCTCGATCATGACCGTTGCGGACTTATCCATCTTGTCACTGACCACACGACCCTGGAGCGTGCGCTGAACCTTGCTTTCTTCACTCATGCTGCTGCACCTGATTTCATTTCATTCAGCACAGTTTTGACCCGTGCGATATCTCTGCGCACCCGCTTGAACAAATGCGGACGCGACATCTGACCGGTACCTTTCTGCATGCGCAGATTGAACTGTTCCCGCAGTAAGCTCATCAGTTCCTCACGGAGCTCGGCTTCGCTCTTGGCTTTCAATTCGCTTGCTTTGATCACATCACCGTCCGGCTGACAAAAGAGATCCCGACCGGCAGTTTGGCCGCCGCCAGTTTGAATGCTTCGCGGGCCAGATACTCTGAGACCCCTTCAATTTCATATAACACGCGCCCCGGCTGGATCTTTGCCACCCAGTACTCGACATTACCCTTACCTTTACCCATACGCACTTCGATGGGCTTTTTGGTGATCGGCACATCGGGAAACACGCGGATCCACAATTTCCCGCCACGCTTGACATGCCGGGTGATTGCCCGGCGTCCCGCTTCGATCTGCCGGGCGGTCAACTGTCCGCGGGTAGTGGCTTTGATGGCGAATTCGCCAAAGCTCACCCGGTTTCCCGAGGTGGCCAGACCGCGGTTACGACCTTTTTGCTGTTTACGGAACTTGGTTCGTTTTGGCTGCAACATCTCTCATCAACTCCTTAGCTGGCCGCCTGCTTTTTGCCGCCTTCGGCAGGAGCCGCGGATTGTTCTTCGGCACCCAGAACCTCGCCTTTGAAGATCCACACCTTGACACCGATGATGCCGTAGGTGGTACTGGCTTCAGCCGTTCCGTAATCGATATCGGCGCGCAGGGTATGCAATGGCACACGCCCCTCGCGATACCATTCAGTACGGGCGATTTCCGCGCCATTCAGGCGCCCCGCCACGTTGATGCGGATCCCCTGGGCACCGAGTCGCATGGAATTGGAAACCGCGCGTTTCATGGCGCGGCGGAACATAATGCGGCGCTCCAGCTGCTGGGCAACCCCTTCCGCCACCAGCTGCGCATCCAGCTCGGGCTTACGGATCTCCTCGATATTCACATGCACCGGGATGCCCATCATGGCGCTGACCTCGCGGCGCAGCACTTCGATGTCCTCACCCTTTTTACCGATCACAATACCGGGTCGGGCGGTATGGATGGTGATCATGGCATTCTTGGCCGGCCGCTCGATCTGGATACGACTGACCGAAGCGTGCGCCAGACGCTTCTTGATAAAGTCCCGCACCTTCAGATCATTATTCAGGTAATCCGCATAGTCCGCCGAATCGGCATACCATTTGGAAGTCCAGTCTTTAACAATACCGAGGCGTATGACTGTTGGATGTACTTTTTGACCCATACCTAGTGTTCTCTTTTAGTCAGCAACCGTTACCGTGATATGGCTGGTACGTTTGATAATGCGATCCGCACGGCCCTTGGCCCGCGCCCGGAAACGTTTCAAAACCGGCCCTTCATCCACGCAAATGGCCGACACTTTCAATTCATCAATATCCGCGCCTTCGTTGTGCTCGGCGTTGGCGATGGCAGATTCCAGCACTTTGCGCACGATCCCGGCAGCCTTTTTAGGACTGAAGGTCAGCAGCTGCAAAGCCTGTTCAACCGGCATGCCCCGCACCTGGTCGGCAATCAGGCGGCATTTCTGGGGGGAAATCCGCGCATAAGTCAGTTTGGCAAAGGTTTGCATCGTTTACGCTCCCTTACTTGGACTTCTTGTCCGCAGCATGGCCCCTGAAGGTCCGGGCTGCTGCAAACTCACCGAGCTTGTGGCCGATCATATTTTCATTGATCAATACCGGCACATGTTGCCGCCCATTGTGCACCGCAATGGTCAGACCCACCATATCCGGCAGAATCATGGATCGGCGTGACCAGGTCTTGATCGGTTTACGGTTGTTGGTTTCAACAGCCGCCTGAACCTTCTTGATCAGATGCTCATCGACAAAAGGCCCCTTGTGTACTGAACGTGGCACGGTTAAAACCTCACTTATTTACTGTTGCGACGGCGCACCATAAGTTTATCGGTACGCTTGTTCTTACGTGTCTTGTATCCCTTGGTCGGCATACCCCAGGGGGATACCGGGTGACGACCGCCCGAAGTGCGTCCTTCACCACCGCCGTGGGGATGATCCACCGGGTTCATGGCCACACCGCGAACCGTCGGCCGCACACCGCGCCAGCGCGTGGCACCCGCTTTACCCAGTGAACGCAGATTGTGTTCGGAATTACTGACTTCGCCGATCGTGGCGCGGCAGTCGGCCTGCACCTTGCGCATTTCGCCGGACCGCAGTCTCAGCGTGGCATGATCCCCTTCCCGCGCCACCAGCTGCACACTGGCGCCGGCGGAACGGGCCATCTGGCCACCCTTGCCGGGCTTGAGTTCAACATTATGGACAATGGATCCCACCGGTATATTACGCAGATTCATGGCGCTGCCCGGCTTGATCGGGGCATCACTGCCCGCCAACACGGCCATACCGGCTTCCAAACCCTTGGGCGCCAGAATATAGCGGAATTCACCGTTCTCGTATTTGATCAGGGCAATGTGCGCGGAACGATTCGGGTCGTATTCGATGCGTTCGACAGAGCCGCTGACGCCGTCATTGTCACGCTTGAAATCAATGATCCGGTAACGCTGTTTGTGACCGCCACCGCGATGCCGGGTAGTGATCCGGCCGGCATTGTTGCGCCCACCGGACTTGGACTTTTTTTCCACCAGCGGCTTGTAGGGGTCACCCTTATACAGACCCTCACGCGAGGTCTGTACGACGAAACGTCGACCCGCGGATGTCGGCTTTGCCTTGATGATAGCCATAATGAAACCTTAACCCTTCAAATTCCTCAATCAGAGACCGTTGTTACTCGGCCCCCATGAAATCGATATCCTGACCTTCGGCCAGAGTGACATAGGCTTTTTTCCAGTCGCCGCGCTGGCCGAGCGTCTGCCCGAAGCGCTTCACCTTGCCCTTGACGTTGTCCGTCTGCACACCGGTCACCTTGACATCAAACAGGCTTTCAACCGCCTGGCGAATCTCCGGCTTGGTGGCATCCCGCAGCACCTTGAAAGCGAACTGCCGGTTTTCATCCGCCAGACGCGAGCTTTTTTCGGACACGATCGGCGCCAACAACACTTTCATCAAACGTTCCTGACTCATGCCAAGCGCTCCTCAAACCTTTTCAGTGACTCAACCGTCATCAAGACCTTGTCAAAGCCGATCAGGCTGACCGGGTCCACCGCATCCGCATCACAAACACCCACGTGATACAGATTGCCGGACGCCAGATACAGGTTTTCATCAGCGGCGTCATTCACGATCAGCACGTCATTGAGATCCATGTCCGCCAGCTTGGCCACCAACGCTTTGGTCTTCGGCGAGTCGACACTGAACTCTTCAACCACAACAAGTCGCTCCTGACGCACCAGTTCCGAAAGAATTGATGCCATGGCGCCACGAAACATCTTGCGGTTGACTTTCTGGGAAAAATCCCGCGGCCTGGCGGCAAACACTTTACCACCCCCACGCCAGATCGGGCTGCGGATTGTACCAGAACGCGCACGCCCTGTACCCTTTTGTCGCCAGAGCTTGGCGCCGCCGCCGCGCACATCGGAACGGGTTTTCTGCGCCTTGCTGCCGGCACGGGACCCGGCCATCACCGCGGTCACCACCTGATGAATCAGAGCCTCGTTGAAATCACGTCCGAACGCTGCATCGGAAACCGTGACAGAAGCACCACCTTGAACCTGAATTTCCATCATCGAGCCTCCTTAAGCCTTGACCGCCGGACGGACGATAAGATCTCCGCCCTTGGAACCGGGCACCGAACCTCTGACCAGGATCAGATTCCGCTCGGCATCCACCCGCACCACTTCGAGGGTCTGCTGGGTACGGCGCTTGGCGCCCATGTGGCCGGCCATCTTCTTGCCCTTGAACACGCGTCCCGGGGTCTGGTTCTGACCAATGGAGCCCGGCGCGCGATGCGACAGGGAGTTACCATGCGTCATATCCTGGGTGCGGAAATTGTGTCGTTTGACGCCTCCCTGGAAACCTTTACCGATGGAGGTGCCGGTGACATCAACTTTCTGTCCGGCCTCAAAAATGTCCACTTTGATCTCGGCACCGACCTCGATGCCATCACCTTCGCCATCACCCAGCCGGAACTCCCACAGACCGCGCCCCGGCTCGATGCCGGCCTTGGCATAATGCCCGGCCAGCGGCTTGCTGACCCGTGAAGCACGACGGCTTCCCGTGGTCACCTGCAGCGCCTTGTAGCCATCATTGTCGTCGGTCCGGATCTGCGTCACGCGATTCGGCTCCACTTCGATAACAGTTACCGGCACAGAGGCGCCTTCTTCAGTGAAGATGCGCGTCATGCCCGCTTTCCGTCCTACCAATCCGATTGCCATTGTCTTTTTCCCAAGCAGTCGTTCTTAACCGCTGTCTCGTAACGATGCCGCCCGGACCAACCGGTACAGCATCTGGACAGCATCAGTTCAATTTGATCTGTACATCCACGCCCGCGGCAAGATCCAGCTTCATCAGCGCGTCGACCGTCTTATCCGTCGGATCGACAATATCCATCAGACGCTTGTGGGTCCGCAGTTCGTACTGGTCACGCGCATCCTTGTTGACGTGCGGCGAAATCAGCACGGTGAAGCGCTCCTTTTTGGTCGGGAGCGGGATCGGACCACGCACCTGGGCTCCGGTCCGCCGGGCGGTCTCGACGATTTCACGTGCAGACTGATCGATCAAACGGTGATCAAACGCCTTCAGCCGGATTCGAATTCTCTGATTTGTCATTGCCAATCCCAATTCAGATTAATTTCTGTCTAAAAGTTACGAGGGCGCTAGGCCCTCGTAACCCCACAATCAAAGGGGGCGGCATTGTAACCGCCCGGTCATCTTTAATCAATCACTCAATGATCTTTGCCACCACGCCGGCGCCGACGGTGCGGCCACCCTCGCGGATCGCAAAGCGCAAGCCCTCTTCCATCGCAATCGGCGCGATCAGGCTCACGGTCATCTTCACATTGTCAC
>Ga0114931_10006977_pt1 | contig 13854 bp, 12 predicted proteins | sample 2SBtaG_FD_89579 | JGI IMG/M metagenome (GOLD analysis project Ga0114931, IMG submission 89579) | Deep subsurface microbial communities from Kolumbo volcano to uncover new lineages of life (NeLLi) - 2SBTROV14_V59a metaG | ecosystem: Environmental > Aquatic > Marine > Volcanic | place: Kolumbo...
AATTCATCATTTGTCGGATCTTCTTTTTGCATAACACCTTTCAGGTGTGTTTCAAAATCATAATGAACCGCATCGGCAGGATAGTAATCCTCTACTGTACCGTATGACAGCCTTAAAGTAGAATTGGCGTCGGGATAGAATTTTTTATCGGGTTGCATTTTCATGAGCGCCTGAACATACATGTGTTTATCATAGCTTAATTGATTATTGTCTTTTCGGTATTCAACAGATAATCCCATGATCTTTCCCATATATCCCTGCATGAGTTGAAAAGCAGGGTCTTTGTCAATGGTTTTTAACTCCGGGTCGTTTAAAAAGGCCAGTGCCCGGGAAGAATCAGCCATAAATGAATTGGCAAAAACATAGTCGGCATAAGCATTAAAATCATATTTGAATTTTTTGCCCATTTTATTTAAGATTTCAGGATGCAGGCTATCGGAAAGCTGGTTGTAGTATATTTCAGTCATGGCAGAAAAAACATCGCGGTCAGTGGACATATCATAATCCTTGAAATGTTTCCTTATTGATTCCCTCAGGCCATCGGCAGCATTTTTTATTAACTCTTCCTTTTTGGCTTTTTTGTCTTTGTCTTTTTCCTTTTTATATTGCGCTAACAAACCTTCAAGGCCTGAAAACTCCTGTGCAAACTGGATAATGCCTGACCCGCCAACACCAGATAAACTGGCTACAATTAACTGGGAAACCGAAACAGATCTTTCCTTATAAATGGCGGCCATGTCTTTCAGCACATCACCATACTTTGCTTTTCTATCGGGATTTTCATCAACCCAATCCTGAAATTTTTCCTCAAACGCTTTTTTCTGTCCCACAACATCCAGGTCTTTAACGCCTTTGGCCTGGCCGATAAAATATTTCCATCCATTGGCGGTCTGAGCATATTGAGAAGCATATTTAATTTTTATTTCTTTATCGGTATCCATGTGTTTTTTCCAAATTTCAAGCTTCTTTCCCAGCACCTCAATCAATGGCGGATAGTAATGATCAAGTTGAAACTGAACACCGGCAGAAGTTGTATATCTTTGGGTACTACCCGGGAAACCCATGATCATGGTAAAATCACCTTTTTTAACACCATCCAATGAAATTGGCAAATAATGCCTGGGTTTCAGTGGAACATTGTCCTTTGAATATTCGGCCGGTGAGCCATCGGGTGCAGTATAGATCCTGAAAATTGTAAAATCGCCGGTATGACGGGGCCACATCCAATTGTCGGTATCACCGCCGAATTTACCAATGGATGAAGGGGGCCCGCCCACAAGCCTTACATCTTTGTAAACAATGTAAACAAACATATAATATTCATTGCCTTCCAAAAAGCTTTTGATGTTTATATTGTATTTTCCATCTTCTGAAGCGGCTTTTTTTAGCCTTCCTGTAATTTTTCTGATGGCCGAAGTTCGGGCTGTTCCTTTTAATGTATCACTAATAAAGGGGACGATACTATCAGTAACATCAGCCATACGAACCAGGATAGAGGCTGTCATGCCTTCGTTGGGTAATTCTTCATCCCTGCTTGTTGCCCAAAAACCATCTTCAAGGTAATCGTGAACAGGCGTGCTGTGTTTTTGTAATGATTCGAAACCACAATGGTGATTTGTGAACATTAACCCCTGTGAAGACACTATTTCTGCAGTACAAAAATATCCGGAAGGATGCGGGCTGTCAGCCAACCCCACTACGGCATCTTTCAGACTGGCATGGTTAACGCTGTAAATTTCATCGGGCGTTAACTGCAGTCCTAATTTCTGCATGTCAATATAATTTAACCTGTCAATGAACATGGGCAACCACATACCCTCATCGGCCAATGCCCTGCCAAGCCCGGTAAACAACAAAATAGTCAGTAGCAAATAATTAATTCTTTTCATTTTAAAATTTTTATGATTTGATTAAAAGATAAATGTCTTAATAGTAAATTAAAGCCCAAGGACGCCTGGTCCCTGTTCAAAATAAATATCCGACGGTATTCCCGCATCATTTACACGTTTAAGGTCTGCCTTAAGTTTAGGTTTGATAACACCTTCTGTATCAATCCAGTGTTTTGTTCCTTCATAATCACCATCACCCTGAAGCTTTAAGATCTTTTGCGTAAGCAATTCCGATGCTTTTTTCATTTTTTCAAGATTAATGGAGTAGGTTCCATCATCATTACGATTAAATGCACCTTCCTTTAAGAAAAAATTAAACCTCAACATATTGGCCATGCCGTGTGCGCTTGAGGCCCCAAATCTGACCGATCTGAAAATGCCGGCCAGAAAAGTGACATAGTTTTCCATTAAAGTACTTTCAGTATATTCCCCTCTCTCGATAAGTTTTGTTACCAGGAAAATTCCTAAAATATCGGCTTTGCCTTCCTCAATGGGCGAAAAGGTCTCTTTTAATGCTTTGCGCACTTGTCCTTTACCGTTAATTGTATTTTTTATTCCCATACCATGAGCCACTTCATGGAACATTGTATTGGAAAAGAAAGCATTAAAAGTAACATATTTACGTTGATCAGGACTGATCAGCATGTTGGAAATGGGAATCATGATGTTATCGAACTTGGCTTTCATGGCATTTTTTAACTGTAGTTTACGTGTGCCTTTTTCTAACTGTACCCTTGTATCGTTGGGGAGGTTAATAGCGATGGTCTTTCCGGCCATGTTACAATCGCCGGCATAATACACCACGTCATAAGCATTCAGGTCAACATCTGAACCGGGCTTTTCTTTTTTGTATTCGGAGGCAACAGGCAATTCGGCTTGCAATTGTGGAAGGAATTGTGTGTATTTGGCCAGTTTCCTGCTCCATTCCACATCTTTTATCAGGATGAATGATTCGTGGGCAGCCTTGTAGCCAAACAGCCTGTCAGTGTAATTTTCAATGGGGCCAATCACCAGGTCAATAATGTTGTTCTTCATGTCGAGCCAGGCCATGTCGCTTTTGAAATAATCATCCGTCAGTAAAGCCTCTGCACGCAGTTTTAGATAGGTGGAAAAATCTTTGTCTTCGGCAAGGTCGGCGGCCTGTTTCAATAATTCGGCTGCTTGTTGTGTTTGTTCTTTAAAAGCGTTATGATACCAAACTGTTTTCAGATTTCCCTTGTCATCTTTTCTGATCAAAGTATAAAGGCTTGTTTTTTCCGGGTTGTTAAATGCTTCGAATTGGTCTTTTGTCATATCCGCAGGATAAAACCTTGCCCCTTCCGGCTTTGTCCCGTATCCTGCAACAAATGGTGCAAGATTGTTCAGTTCATCCCAGGGCCCGTAATTGATTTCGGCATACGTTTTTGTTTTGGGGTCTTTAATCTTGCTGATGAAGGGTTCTTTTTCCCCAAAATTTTCCAGCCAGAATATCTGATCCATTTGGTCTGCCGCCTTAAACAATAATTTTAACATTTTCTTTTGATTGTCGCTCAACCCTGAAATATCAGTAGTTAGCCTGACTTTGGCATATTTTGCAAAATTGTTTACCGGTTCGGTATCTTCTGTTTTTTGATTTTCCTGTTTTTTTGGTTCATCCTGGCAACTTGTTATCATGAAAACAAAAGAAACAGCAATAAGGGACAGGGCAATTTTTCTTACCATTTTTTTAAAATATGATCGGGTTCAATTTCAAGGCACGAAAATAAGAATTAAACTTTAGTGGGGAAGTATTTTGAGAATTATCTTCTTCTTTGAAAATTCTTTGGTCAAAAACAAAACCAAAGGTCAGGTCAGGCATCAGGTCAGACTGCCAGGTATAACTTACAGGTCTCATCCTGTTAAATAAAAAGAAACCGTAAACACCAAATTTCAAATATTTTAAGTCCCTCTCTTCGGGCACATTCGGGTCATCTTCTTTTGCCTGGCTTATAGAAAATTCAGGAATCAATCCTCCCTCCACGCTTATAAATACGGTCATAATTCTATAAATGGTTCAGATAAGCAAAGTAGATCATATCAACCGTATCAACCAGCCCCATGCCCTGCAGCACTTTATCCAGCTCTTCCAATTGATAAATGGTTTTAAAACGAAAATCGAAAAACCTTTTGTATATGATGCGGTTGACCACGTATGCAAGCGAGTCTATCATTGCCTTGTCAGGTTTTATGGAAAACCGGTTATATTTTTGAAGCGAAAGTAAAATGTCCATGGCCTGACGGGCACTTTCAAGTGGCTGAATACGCCCTTTACCATAAGAAAGATAAGAGGTAATATTAAATCCCTGACTCAGTTGCTTAATGTTTTTTTTGGATGTTTGCTCACTGGTAAGATCCAGGTATTCATAATAACGGAGTGAGAAATTTATATTCAGGTTATTTTTAGCCTGAATAATTCACAAACTTAAAAATACACTATAAATTCGATATTAGCTGAGGTTAATAACACTTAGAGCTGGCAGCATTCCCCTTTCTGTCTGATTTGGTGTCAGTTATTAAATTTATCAGGCATAGTTTTTCCGGTCAGTATTGATTTATCAAACTTAGGCAACGGTTACGAACATACAAGAATTTAAAGAACAACGTCTTACGGTAAAAATATCTTAAACTCTCAGTGTATCTAATATTATAAAACATTTCTCAAACACCTGTTTTCCATAAAACTCCTTTGGCAATTCGATTTTTACTTTTGTTTTCATGATTTTTACACGCGCGGCTACTTTTATTAATTTGAGCTGTATGGTTTTCATGCTTGCCTTACAGAACTCAGTTGTTTTCAGCATTTCTGTTTGCAAAGCATGTATCAAGACATAAGTTGCAGAATACAGGAATAAACGGAACTGGTTGGCCATAAAGCTATTGCACGACATCCTGTAAGATAACAGGTTGGGGCTTATATAATATTGCACACTCACCCCAGTCCAGCCAAAAACTCAAACAAATCCACATCTGTATTGATGCCTAATTTTTTGCGAAGACGGTAGCGCGCTTTTTTAATACCCTCGGCGGAGATGTTGAGCATATTGGCAATGTCTTTCGAAGAAAGGTTCATGTTTAACAGGCAGGCCAGCTTGGTTTCGGATTTGGTCAAACCGCTGTTAATTTCTGAAAGCTTTTGCAGATAGCTGGGATGGACATCACGGAAAGAAGCGATAAACTTATCCCAGTCCTCATCTGAGTTAATCTCGTGTTGTATGTTTCGTTGCAAGCTTTTTAAGCTGCGGTCGGTTTCAACTTTTTCATCCACCTTTTCTTTGAGTGAGATCAGGAATTCGTTCTTGCGAGCGATTTGCAGCATACCCAAAGCCAACTCCTGATTTTTCAGGTCGTACTCTTTTTGCATAAGGTTATGTTTGAGTCCAGTTTCCTTTTTCCTGCCGATGGCAAGGGCTTTCTCACTCCGCAACATTTCCTGTTTCCGTTTATGCCTGTAAACCAAAAAGATGATCAGCATCAGGCCGATGATCAGACCGGAGGTTAATATCTCAACCACACGGTTTCTTTCCAGTTTATCAATTTCAGCCTGTTTCTCCAACTCAATAATTTCTTTCTCGCGTTCGGCAGCTTCAAAACGAGCGGTGTACACTTCTATTTCTTTTTGTTGCCGCTCGCTGTAAATGCTGTCACGAAACCGGATATGGGTCTGGTACCAGATGAGGGCTTCGCTGTACCGATTTTTCCAGTAGTAGGTTTGGTACAGGGCATGGGCATAAAAAGTAGCTTTACCGTAATTGTTTTCTTTCAGCGCCACTGCAAAGGCCTGTTTAATGTATTCGGCTGCTTTGTCGTATTGGTCAAGCCCACGGTAGACGACCCCCATCCAGTAAAGACTAAAAGTGCTGTCCATGCCATACTTGCGACAAAGTTGCAAAGTATAGGCCGTTTGCTTTTTTGCCTCTTCAAATTTGCCCATGTCTACCAGCAGGGTGGCACGGTTTTCTTCGGTAGTAATCAAACCGATCATTGATCCCAACTCTTCCTGAATCTTTGATTTTTTATCCAGGTAAGTCATGGCCATCTCAAAATCGCCTTACTGCGCATGCTCACAGGATTGATATTAAAGGAAAATCCCTTCGGCATGAAAATTAAAAAAACATCGGTAACTTAGCAGCCAGATCCACCGGTGAGGGGGTGGGTCAATGATTACTAAAATAGGTGGGTCAGTTTGAGTGAAATAATCAATAAATATTTGTATTTTGAAAATATGGGCGACTCATACCAGATAAAATACCAAAAAGTATATTTCCCCCCATCTTTAGGACAGTTTATTGTTATTTTTAAGTTTGATAATTTATTTGTAATGAGGGGGTCCAGGGGGGAACCATGCAGTAGAATTAAGCACTAATAAAATGATTGAGACACGACTCAATTACATTTATGAAAATCCTGTCAGGGCTGGCTTTGTTGCTCATGCAGAAGATTATCTGTACAGCAGTGCAAGAAACTATGCTGAAATGGTGTCTTTGATTGAAATCGATTTAATATGAGGGCGTAGTTACAAACTACGCCCAGTACCAGAAGAAGTGCTTGACATCTATTCATTTGAGAGCCTAAACCAGGCCCCGTTATTTACCCAGGGATGGATATGGATGTACAATAATAAAAGGCCGCATAAATCACTCGAATGGAAAACTCAACCAGCATCATGACCAGTAAAGGGAGTTTCCCACATTTCAACAGGACATGGATATTAATTGGAAATTGTTAATTTTGAATGTAGCTAATTAAGGGAAGCTTTCAGGTGAATTTCATTGGCATTTTTACTCAAGTTCAATCTTGAAATCCAATTTATTAATCCTATTCATTAATTCTTTAATCCTGACCAATAATTTTCCCCATGAAAGTTTTTCCCCATAAATCATACTTTCACTCAATTCTTTATAGTCCTTTTCCCATTCTTTTAAAAGATTGTCAGGAGGTATGAGGTTTATTGTTTGGGGTTGGTGCAAATTATAATCGACTGAACTGACTGAAAAAAACAACTTCCTGTGTTGAACAATGGTTTGGTATAGTTCAGGATCAGATAAAGCGGCTTTTCCAAAAGATAAATCCATCATCCTTTCAATATCATATAAATGGCGGGATAGTCGATTTATCCTGATCTCTTCCTTCTGAAACTCTTCATGCAGTAGAAATATTTTTTCCAGGAAAGTTCTTTCTGGTGAAGCAGTTGCAACTTTAATAGGCTTATCAGTAAAATCCTGCTTAGGAAGTTGCTCAGTTACAAATGAAGTAATTGTTCTTTCCGAAAAAGGTTTTTTCAACGACCTACTTCCAATCTCAATTAATAACCTTGGATCAATATATCCAGTATATTTCATTATGTACGGGTAATTAATTGTGATCGACAATGGATCATTAGCTGTTTCTTCCAGAATATTAATTTTAGTCTCACCAAATCCGGCTTCAGCAAAGCCTTCTACCAATAGAAGATAAAATGTATTTGTAATGAATTCTTTGGATTTGCTCCTAAGTTTCCTAACCTGCTTTTTTGTTTGGACCTCATCTATACCTAAGACTGTTTTATCTAACGCCAAGTCAACATCCTCAGAAAAACGATCGATCAGATTCCATGCCTTGCTTAATGAAGTGCCACCTTTGAAAACAAGATATTTAGCTAAATCCATCCCAAAAATGATCCGGAGTGTTTGAACTACCCACCAGTCTTTTTCAATAGCATAAGTAGGCAATCCGGTTCTTGCTGACACCTGTTCAAAAATCTTTAACTTTTCCTCTCTGGGAAGCTGATAGAATTTCTGCATTACTTTTTACTCCTTCTACTTACTTATGGCTTGTTTCATGATCTTTCTGATCCATTCCGGTGCCAGTCTGATATCATGTTCCAAATCAGTTATTTTTTCCCTCTTTAGTAATTCTAAAATTTTTCTTTTCTCATCCTCAGTCACTTTATCCTTTCCTATGACTTTTAATGCCTGGATAACCAGTGAACTGATCTTCCCTTTTGCAGCAAGGTTTTTTGGAGTCGTTTTTTTGAACTGGATAGTTCTGTTGCCCACTTTGATTTTCCTGGCTGTTCCATCTGTCAGATAAACTACGTTGAGTGGGATTTGAGTCGACAGCCCAAGGGCATGCAGAGCATATGAACCAGTTGGAATAATACGAGCCTTATCCCTTTTAGCGATGGCTTCTGCTATTTGTTCAGTAGTAGGATAAATAACGCCAAAAACAGGATCTTCTTTATAGCGAGCATATATACCAATAGCTACACGAATAAGTTTATCCTTCTCTACAAGACGTTCGAGAGCTTTACTTACAGCCTTATAGCTACCAATATCAACAAAATCATCTACAAAAAACAGTCGTTGTGATTTGTGATTCTTGATTCTATTAACTATATGATCATCTGTACTAATAGGCATATCAACAGCATTGTTAACTGTCGCAAATGTAGGTATTATTTGCGACAATCTATCAATAATACTATCTTCAGTCGCATTATGGTTTACAACTCTACTTGTAATACCATTCCTATTAACTACACCAACTTTGCCTCTAGCTTGGTACTGTGAGGGTAAAGTTGGCTGTTTATATAGAAAAATAGGGCATCCAAGGCGATACACTTAATCACCACGCTAAATTTTTAACACTTATTTAACATGCAGTTTTTTGCATATGTTAAAATTGGGGGGTATGTTTGCGGCGATTAATCAAAACATAACAACGACAAGCATTTAATTTACATCCTAACTAAAATATTTAAATTATGAGTACAGCAAGTATCACAAATGTAATTGAGCAATTATTTAGTGCACCATTAAACGCTGCAACCAATGCAGAAAAGAATTATAGAAAAATTTGGTTAGATTGGATTGATCATAAAGTAAAGTTGCTTGAAAAAGTAAGTGGAAATACTAAGACTGAGGGAACCAAAAAAGTACTAAAGCCTGAAATTATTGCAAATATGTTCAACCAAGCTCCAATTGTCAGTTTGGAGGGGACAATTGACATAGGTATAACAATGAGAATTTCTTCAGTAAAAGAATCTGGCGGAGAAGTTTCTGCAGGAATTCAAGTTGGACCAGTACATGCCGGAGGTAAGTTTAGTTTTATGAATCAAAAATCTGAGGAAAGTATGTTTCAGGCTGCAACATCATTCGCACTGGGAAATACAGATAAAGTTGATTTAAAAACTTATTTAGAGAATATGGGCTTAGATACCAGTTCTGCAAATGCTCTTGCTGATGCAAGAAAAATCCTTAGCGAGTCCAAATAAAAAACCTAACCTCAATTATTATCATTAACCTTTAAAAAATCATGGATAATACTCAACAAACATTAGATGATATAGTACTTGCACTTCAAAAGTCATTTAGTCGTGTTACAGCAAAAACAAACACGAAAAGGAAAGATCAAACTGATGATACAATTGCAATGATTATCGGTGATATAAATTTTGAAATAACATTAAAAGTTAACCCGGATCTGGATAAAAATAGTGATCGTTTGATATATGATAAAGATGGAGAAATCACAATAAAATTGAATGGAATTATTGACCCGGATATTAGAGACAATATTGAATAGAATAAATTGCCTAAACCATGAATGAAACTGACTTAAGTAGTAATGATAACATGACCCAAATTTTTGGGAAACTTATTTCAAGCATGAAAGAAACATTAAAGGCTAAATATAAAGAAGATGGTGAATTAATTCAAAAAGCACACCAAAGCCCTGTTGATATCGAGCTAGCGCTTAACCAATTGCGTTTAGAAAAAAACGGATGGTTTTTCGCTAAAAAAAGCAAAAAAGATGATATCAGTATAAAAATAGCTACCCGAATCGTACCTGAGGATTTTGATTGACAAGTTTTATACCGAAATCTAAAAAGTTTTTTTTAAATCAATTAATATTAAAAAAATGACAGTTATTTATAATGGAAAAAATGAAAAAGTAAATGAATGTGTAGAGTTTATAAACGATTTATTCGGTTCTGATTTATTATTCGATTCAATCTCAAGTAAACGAGACTCATTTACTCATACAGAGTATGAACCAAAACGTATTTCCGACCTCATGAAAATGGATAAAAATAAAACTATTATCAAACTCTACAAATCTAGAAATCCGTTTACTCGTTCAAACGCATATGTCTCGCCAAAACATAAAAACACTCTATTTCTAAATACTCGAAAATTATGGAGAAATAAACAAGAGATAATTAATACAATTGTCCACGAATGTGTTCATGTAGTTGACTACAGTGAAAACGGAAAAATAGATTTTGGACATGGTAACAATTATTCTAAAGGAAAAGAGAATTCTGCACCATATTGGATTGGGAACAAAGCAAAAGAATTTTATTTAGATAGTTTGAAAAGTGAAATAGAGATAGAAGGACATGATATTGATGAATCGTTAATTGTTAATTAATATATGCATTCCAATATATTGATGCCAAATAAGGTAACCGTTTCACAAGCCTTAAAAAGTATAATTCAGACATTCATATCCCCCCCTCTCTGTTCGTAGTCTGAAGCCAAGCCTGTGCGATTGCGACTACGGACTGCACAATATCTCTATGTTTACCAATCCTTTCATGCCACTATTATCTCTGGCACTACTGTACAAATAATCTTCTGCATTTTCAACTACTCCAGCTTCTAACGGATTGTTGTGCAGGTAATCGGGTTTTTGGTCAATTATCAAATTATCAGTTAATTCTTTTGGCTGACTATTTTGCCTCCAAAATTGATTTGTTGTATTTCTTATATTCTCTCTTTAGATACGAACAAATTAAAAGACTAAAAATAACTTACTGATAGATAGATAGATAAGATTGTGGCTTTTTGCATTAAAAGCAACATTTTTTTGCTAAATTGCACTATAATTTTTCTTAAAAAGATTAATTGAGGTGTTTAATTAAATACTTATCTTGAGGGCTAAATTTTGATTAGAATCACTTCATGAAATACACAGGAGAAAATATTTTAGCGTTTACGGATCATTTCCCCGATGACCGGACATGTCTGTTTTACATGTCAAATCATAAATGGGCCGATGGTTACGCATGTAAGAAATGTGGGCACAGCAAGTTTACAGTCAGAAAAAAGAACCTTTCAAGGGATTGTAACCGGTGTTATCACATTGAAAGCCCAACCGCAGGCACCATGTTCCAGAGGCTTTGTTTCGGTATCTGTAAAGCCTTTATGATCACATTTGAAATGAGCGCAACGACCAAGGGCTTATCAGCATCGCAGATATCAAAACGATACGGGATAAGCAGGACAACTGTCTGGTCATTTATGCACAAAATAAGGACGGCAATGCAAAGCAGTGGAAAGTATCCGATGAAAGGAAATGTGCAGGTTGATGAATTTGTATTTGGGGGAAAAGAATCCCTGAAACAAGGCAGGAGCAAAGATTCCAAAAAGAAAAAGCTGGTTGGGGCATTGGAACTGACCGAAACAGGAAAAGTAAAACGTGTATATTTCAAAAAGATAGAAGATTATTCCTCAAAATCATTGAGCAAGATATTCATTGACCATATATCTGTTGAGGCACAAGTTACAACAGATAAATGGACTGGTTACGCCCCTATCTCAAAACTATTCAACATTGAACAGAAATACTCGGACAAAGGTGCCAGCATGAAACAAATGCACACTATAATATATCAGGTAAAATCATGGTTGAGAAGTATCTATTCATGGGTTCATCAGGGGCATACTGAAAAATACCTCGCTGAATATAGTTACAGGATTAACCGCTCAATACATAAGCAAACAATTTTTGACAACCTTATTCTAAGGGTAGTAAAAGCTCAGCCTATTACATATCAGGAAATTAAAATAAGTAGCTAATTGAACACCTCAATTAATATAAAAAATAAATCAAAAGATGAATTATGAAAAAAGAACATTGGAAAACAGTTATAACTGTTATAAGTGGGCTTATAGCACTTATTAGTGTAGCTATCAACCTTAGAAGCTACTTTGTAAATGAACCTAATATTGAACTATCTTTTGATAAAATCGATATTAAATCAAATAAATTTTCCGCAGATGATATTCCAACAGAATTAAATGGAATAGAATCAGAACTTGGTGATTTCACATTAGATAAAATAAAGTTGCTTAAAACAAATTTTTACGCAATTGAAAATTTATCTGATTCAGATAATGGTCTTAGAGATTTTAATCTTCAATTGCAAAACACCATAGATTTTTTTAATACTGAAGTTGAACCATGGGAATACACGGATATTAAATACAATAATGGTTTATTGACTTGGCCTGATGGATTCAGTATCAATTTGTTAAAAAAAGATTTCTATATAGACCACTACTTTAAAGATATAAAAGATATAAAAGATATAATAGATGACGTAAGAGACGGACGAAATACTTTATCAAATCACCAAATAAAGAAATTATTGCAAGCATCATATGACTTAAACAAGATTAATGACGAAGTCATTGATCATAGGAAGACTATTTCTAAAAAGCTTAGAAGCTTAAGAGAGAGGTTAGAAGATATCATCAATAACAATACTACTAGCATCCAACTTAGCTGTTTCATTGAAAACAAGAGTAGGCAACCTAATATGGTGAACCAACATGCATTGCTCAGAGTATATAAAGATAAAAATATTTACAAAGACGTATCACTGGAAGTTGCACCCAGCAAAGTATTACATGGTTATGAAATTGGAAACTTTACATTAATATCAAAGCCCCTTAGTAAAATAGATGAGGAAAAAAAAGATTTCGTATTAGAAGCTATTGAAAAGGATTACAACTGTATGGTTTTTATAGAGGATATACATGGTAAAGTCTGGAATGCTAATGGTTTATTTTCAAGAATTAAATCATTCAACCATAGTAAAAGTTTCAAAAAGGAAGTAGAAAAAGCTTTCGCTAATTTAGAATAGGGAGTGTAAATTAAACTCTGTCTAGTTAATATTTCTGTTATTTTCAAATTTATTCATTTTGTTTATGTGCTGTTGGAATGTGGGTAACTTTTAGCGAAGCGTTAAAAAAGTTATCTATATTTTAATGGCATTATGTTTTTATATCCAAATCAAGTCTACCCTCAAATTTGATGGCCAATTGCTGAACTGTGAAGCCCCCCTCTCTGTCCGTAGTCTGAAGCCAAGCCTGTGCGATTGCAACTACGGACTTCACAATATTTCTATGTTTACCAATCCTTTCATGCCACTATAATCTATGGCACTACTGTACAAATAATCTTCTGCATTTTCAACTGCCCAACTTCTACCGGATTGTTGTGCAGGTAATCGGGTTTTTGGTCAATTATCAAATTATCAGTTAATTCTTTTGGCTGATTATTTTGCCTCCAAAATTGATTTGTTGTACAAAAAACGCTGGGAAGTGGTGTTGTTCTTCAAATGGATGAAACAACATCTAAAAATTAAATCCTTTTGGGGAACAACTCTAAATGCAGTTAATGTTCAACATTTATTCCAGTTTACAATATTGAATACGGTTTATTCCTTAAATGGGAAATTCTATTTAAAAAGAAGTTTCTTAAGGGGGGTTCTAAAAATTCCTTTCTTTCAAGAAACAAATATAAGAGATAAGATGCGAGGCATAAATTTTTCTGAATAGCCTAAGCTATTGATAAAAATTTTATCGATGTCAGATTGTCTGTTATATTTGTTCCCACAGGGTGCTGAAAATCTTTATGCGAAGTAATTTTTAGAACCCCCCTTAAGGTTTCCCGTTTGTAATAGAAATAAATGAATCAAATCCTATGACGTTTTTTTGATCTTATCATTTTCATCTATCCCGGAAAGAACCTGGATATTTATCCCATCGGACAAACCGGTTTTGATAATCCGTTTTTCAAATTGTTGTTCTCCCGTTTCCACTTCTACATAAGTTGTGTCCTCGTCAAACTTTAACAGGCTTTCGGGAATAACCATCACACTATCTGCACGATCAAG
>Ga0114931_10006978_pt1 | contig 13854 bp, 10 predicted proteins | sample 2SBtaG_FD_89579 | JGI IMG/M metagenome (GOLD analysis project Ga0114931, IMG submission 89579) | Deep subsurface microbial communities from Kolumbo volcano to uncover new lineages of life (NeLLi) - 2SBTROV14_V59a metaG | ecosystem: Environmental > Aquatic > Marine > Volcanic | place: Kolumbo...
CCAACGACGCCCCGAGCGCCATCACCCGCCTCGTCGAGATGGGCATCGCCAACTATCTCATCGCGCCGTCGGTCGTCGGGGTGGTCGCCCAGCGATTGATGCGTCGGGTTTGCTCCGCGTGCGCCGAAGCCTATCGCCCCGGCACCGAGGAGCTGCGCGCGCTCGGGCTGCCCGGGTTGCCGCGCGGGGTCGAGGTGCGGCGAGGCCGCGGATGCAGCCGCTGCCACGAGACCGGTTACCTGGGACGGGTTGCGGTGCGCGAGCTGATGGAGATCGACGACGAGACCCGCGGGTTGATCTCCCGCGGCGCCGCGGTTGCAGTGCCGGCCGGCGCGGCGGCCGATCCGATCGTCGAGCTGCCGGCGCCGGGGCTCGTGGTTGCGCGCGCCGGCGAGCACGGTAGGCCACTGGTCGGCCTGCTCGGGTCGATCAGCGGCGCCGGGGTGCTGGGCGCCGACGACCTGGCCGCGCTGCCCGAGCTGGGCACCCTCGACGAGCGCGCGGGGCTGGCGCGGGCACGAATCGGCGTGGTCGGCGTTCACGCGGTGGTGCCGGTGGCGGCAATCCTGCGCGTCGACCTGGCCGAGGCGACCCGCCTGCCCGACGGCGCCTTCGCCGACGATCCGGCCGCCGCGGTCGATCGCCTGGTCGACGACGCCTCGGTCTGGTGGCGCCCGGCGGCCTACGGCAACATGGTGCTCGGCCGGCAGAAGGTGCCGTTCTCGCGCTTCCGCCAGATGGATGCCGACCTGCTCGAGGCCGGCGTGGTGCCGTTCCTGGTCGACCGCGTCGCTCCCGACCGCCGCTGGGGGCTGTCCGCGCTGGGCGACCTGGGCGCGTTGTCGTACGCCGCCGGGGCGTTTGCCGACGTCGACGAGCTGGAGTCGCGCGCCGCCGCCGACCCGTCGACCGACGGCATCGCGGTCCTCGCCGCCCAGGTCCAGTCGACCCCGCGCGCGCCAATGGGTCGCGACTTACTCGCCACTCCGACCACCGACCCGTGGTGGGGAACGGCGCGGGTGTCGGCCGGCCTCGGCGCGCTCTACCGGGTTCGCTACGGCAAGGATCGCCTCGACCTGTCGCTGTCGACCCAGCTCGTCTACCAGAACTGGTCGATCGGCGGCGAGCTGCTGGCCGGCACCGGCGGCACCGCCACCGGAAGCGCGCACCTCGGCGTCACCGGCGAGGGCAGCGTGCTGATCACCGACGAGGTGGCGCTGTTCACCCGCGGCGAGCGCGATCCCGAGGCCGGCCGCTGGTCGGCAGGCGGCGGCGCCGCCTTCTTCGTCACCCGCGACCGCCGCAACAAGGTCACCCTCTACGGCTGGTTGCGCCGGGCCACCGAGGGAGCCGCCGATCGCACCCGCGGCGACGGCCTGGTCCTCCAGGTGCAGGCGTCGCTGTAGCGCGGCTCAGGCGCCCGGGCGGCGGGGCGTCCACGGACAGCGCATGTGCCAGCGCCACTTGCGGCCCTTGCCGCGGCTGGGCGCCTGGTCGTTGCGGCAGCGGCCGGCCTTGTGGTCGTCGGCGCCGCACTCGACGCGCACGTGCATGTGGTCGTCGTGCGCCTGCACGTGGCGCGGCACCGCCAGGGTGTGGCGGGCCAGGTGGATCAGCTCAGGCGACTCGCCGGTCTTCTTCGCGTAGTCGATCAGCCACACCTTGATCCGCCGCGACACGAAGATCGCCTGCACCGTGGCGACGTCGTCGGTGAGCAGCGCGCGGACCAGCGCCCAGTTGCGCGCCAGGTCGAAGTAGCGCACCGGGATCCGCTTCTGCCAGGTCGGCGCCCGCGAGTAGTAGGCCTTGCCGTGACGGGTATAGACCGGCATCACGTTGTCCGGCGCGAAGTACGCGCCGTTCTCGTCGACGGCGTAGTAGAGGAGGTCGGCGTCGCGGCCCGACTGGTGCGAGCGGTGGCCGGCGGCGGCGCCGCCGTGCTCTTTGGCCAGGTCGGCCACGCCCAGCAGCGAGCCGGGGTATTGCGCGGCCACGGTGCGCGCCGCCCGCTGGATGGCGCCGACCAGCTCGTCGGTGCCGTAGCGGACGCCGCGTTTCGACCAGGTCTGCGGCGTCACCCAACCGAAGCCGCGGTCGGGCATGCGGGCGCCGTTGTACAGCGCGCCGCGGTTGGCCGAGCCGCACGAGATGCTCCCGTCCGGCAGCGCTGGCTCATCGGCGGCGCGAGCAGCCGCGGCGGTTGGCGTCGACGCCAACTTGCTGTCGGTGCGCTCGTCCGCGCGCGCGCCGCTCGCCATACAGGCGATGGCTACAGCTGTGACAGCAACACCCCGCACGCGTCCATGGTAACGCCAAGCTCGGCGCACGGGCCAGAGTTTGTCGTCGGCGGACCGTGCGCCGACATGTGGGCTCGTCGGCTACGTGGCGGCCGCGAACGCGCCTTCCAGATCGGCGCGCAGGTCGTCCAGGTCCTCGATGCCGACCGACAGGCGGATGAAGCCGTCGGCGATGCCCAGGGCGCGGCGCCGCTCGGGAGGCACGCTGGCGTGGGTCATGATCGCCGGGTGCTCGACCAGTGACTCGACCCCGCCCAGCGACTCGGCGCAGGCAAAGATGCGACAGGCCGACAGGAAGCGGCGTGCCGCCTCGAGGTCGCCGGCCAGGTCGAAGCTGATCATGCCGCCGAAGCCCTTTTGCTGCCGCTTCGCCAGCTCGTGCTGCGGGTGGCTGGGCAGCCCGGGGTAGATGACCCGCGCGACCTGCTCGTGCCCCTCGAGCCACTCGGCCAGGGCGCGGGCGTTCTCCTCGTGCCGCTGCATGCGCACGTGCAGGGTCTTGGTCCCGCGCAGGACCAGGAAGCTGTCCACCGGCGACGGCACCGCGCCGACCGAGTTCTGCAGGAACGCCAGCTTCTCGTGCAGCTCGTCGTTGGAGGTGACCACGCAGCCGCCGACCACGTCGGAGTGGCCGTTGAGGTACTTGGTCGTCGAGTGGCAGACGATGTCGGCGCCCAGCTCCAGCGGCTGCTGGTTGAACGGCGTCATGAAGGTGTTGTCGACCACCAGCATCAACCCGGCGTCGCGGCACACCTGTGCGGTGGCGGCGATGTCGCACAGCTTGAGCATCGGGTTGGTCGGGGTCTCGACCCAGACCATCTTGGTGTTGGGCCGGATCGCCGCGCGCAGCGCGTCGGCGCCGCCCAGCGGATCGACGTACGAGTACTCCAGGCCAAAGCGGCGGTAGACCTTGTCGAACAGGCGGAAGGTGCCGCCGTACAGGTCGTCGCCGGCGATGACGTGGTCTCCGGCCGACAAGAGCTGCACCACCGTCGCGGTTGCCGCCAGGCCGGAGGCGAACGCCAGGCCGTACTTGCCGCCCTCGAGGGCGGCGATGTTGGCCTCGAGCGCGAAGCGAGTCTTGTTGTGCGTGCGCGAGTACTCGAAGCCTTTGTGCACGCCCGGCGACTCCTGGGCGTAGGTGCTGGTCAGGTAGATGGGCGTCATCACCGCGCCGGTGACCGGGTCGGGCTCCTGCCCGGCGTGAATGGCGCGCGTGCCGAATCCGCTGCGATCGTCGGCCATGACTACGCCTTGGCCCCGAGCTCGAAGCTGGCCGGATCCGACGCCAGGATGCGGCCGATCGCCGCCTCTTCCAGCAGGTCGTGCATCGTCTGGCCGCCGTACTTGCCGACGATCTTGTCGTCGTACTCGTCGGCGATCAGGGCCACGTCCGACACCGTCGCCACCAGCTCGGCGGAGTCGAGGGTGGGGCCGCCGAGGATCGAGTGGATGAACAGCACCAGCGGGCCGACCGGGTCGTAGGCGAAGGCGCCGAAGCGCAGGTGGGCGTTGAGCTGCATCAGCTCGATCGCCAGCTCGGAGTTCATCTCGAGCCCCTTCACCAGCTGGGCCACGCAGCGGACCATCGCCCGGTCGGTGTCGAGCGGTACGATGTTGATCATCACATAGGCCGAGCCCTGCTTGACCACGTACAGGCGGTCGTCGACCTTGCGGAAGGCCGGACTCTCGGACAACGTCTTCTCGATCACCAGGGCGGTGGCCACTTCGGCGGGATTCATGGCCGCTGAATAACACAGATTGGTGGCCGGCTGTTGCCGCGGATCGGTCTCCTCGGTCATCCTAGGACGCGGTGCGTCGGTTCCTCGCCATAGCCCTGCTGGCCGCCGCGGCGTGCGATTCGGCCGGCGGTCTCGACTACAGCGGAACGCCGGGGCAGGAGATCCCGGTGACCATCGCCAGCTCGGTGCCGGTGATCGACGCCAGCGCTGACGGCGCTCCCGGTCGCTTCCTGGTCGATTCCGGATCCCCGGTCACCATCCTCGACCCGACCGGCGGCGAGCCGGGCACCCGCCGGGTGGCCCTGGACGCCTTCGCCCTGACCTTTCCCGACGTCCCGGTCGCGATCTTCGATCCGTTCGCCGGCTCCGCGCAGGCGCTCGACGGTCTGGTCGGCGGCGACGTCATCTCCGGCTTTGCCCTGACCATCGACTACCGCAACCAGCGCGGCTGGCTCGAGCAGGACGACGACGCGCCACCCGCCGGGGCCGACCCGGCGACCGTCGACGACCCGGTGTGGACCGATGCCCAGCTGCGCGGCGGCGGGCGTCTCGACGTTCCCGGTTGCACCATCGGCGACTGCTCGGTGCACGTCGGCGCCACCCGCCTGCTGGTCGAGGTGTCGCTCGAGTCGGCGGCGCCGGCGTGGTTCCTGGTCGACACCGGCGCCACCGCGGTGGTGCTGGCGCCGGGCGTCGCCGACGCGCTGGGCGACCCGGCCCGCCCGCGGCTCGACGGCGTCACCGTGGCCACCGCCGACGGCGAGGCGACCGCGTACTACACGCGCGTGGGCGACATGGCGGTGGCCGACGGCGCGGTCACCGCCACCGACGTGCCGGTGCTGGTGCTCCCGGCCTCGCTGCTCGCGCCGCTCGAGGACGAGGTCGGCCATCCCATCGCCGGCCTGCTCGGCGGCTCGTTTCTGCGCCAGTTCCTGGTCACCCTGGACGATCCCTCGCACCGCCTGCGCCTTGCCCGTTTCCGCGACCAGGATCACATCGATCCGGACGAGTTCGTCGGTGTCGGGTTCACCATGGCGAGCCGGGGCGGGGTATGGGAAATTCGAGATGTGTACTCGGGGACTGACGCGGCGGCCGAGGGACTGGTCCGCGGCGAGCCCGTGGTTTCGCTCGACGGCGTCGCCCTCGCCGGAGCCGACCGGGCTACCATCGACGGCATCCTCGCCGGCTTCGCCCTCGGCGACGACGTGGCGGTCGCTGTCGTCCGCGGCGGCGCCGACGTGACCCTGCAGGTCGCGGTGGAAGATCTGCTCCCTCACTACACCAGGCCATGAAACGCGCACAGCTCTGCATAACCTTCGCGGTCGCACTCGCCGCGTGGCTGGCTCCGTCGGACGCACACGCCGAGCGGATCAAAGAGATCGACGTCGTCGACAACACCAAGACCACCGACGACACGGTGATCCTCATCGCCGACATCGAGGTCGGCGACCAGTGGAACGTCGAGATGGTGCCGCGCATCGAGGGCGACCTGGTCAACAGCGGCCTGTTCAAAGAGGTCGACGTCTTCACCCGGCCGGTCGAGGGCGGGGTGCGCGTGACCATCCGCGCCGTCGACAAGCACTCCTGGATCATCGCGCCGACGGTCTACAACCAGCCCACCAACAAGGGTGGCGGCATCGGCTTCGGCGAGAACAACCTGTTCGGCGAGGACAAGAAGCTGCTGCTGTACGGGCAGATCGCCACCGGCGACAGCTTCTTCATCGGCGCCTACGTCGATCCGTCGATCGCCGGCTCGCGCTTCCACTGGCAGCTCGACACCTTCCTCCGCCACGAGCGCGTGTTCGAGTACCAGGCGCCGCAAAAGTTCGTCTTCGACCCCAAGAAGGTCCGCCGCTCGGTGGAGACCTACCTCAACAACGGCGCCTCGATCGGCCTCGAGCTGTGGCGCGGCGCCAGCCTCGACCTGCGCCTCCGCGGCGCCTACGTCTACTTCGACAAGACCAAGCTGGTCGACGGCGCCTGCCTCGAGGACGTGTTCGGCGATCCCACCAACAGCGGTGCCTGCACCCCGCCGGGCGACACGCCGATCCCCGAGCCGGGCGGCGAAGGCTGGGACATCTCCAGCGAGGTCAAGCTGACCTTCGACAACACCGCCAACTGGTACGGTATCTTCTCGGGCAACAAATACATGGTCTCGTTCGAGCGCTCGCTGCTCGATCTCGGCTCCGACTTCGACTACTGGTTGACGTCGGTCCAATACGTGCGCGCGCGCAAGTATTTCTCGCGCCACAACCTGATCATGAAGTTCAACGGCGGCTACGGGCAGGGGTTGCCGTTCCAGCAGGAGTGGACCTCGGGCGGCCCCGATCAGCGCGGCCTCAAGAACCGCCAGCTGCGGGGAAACCTGCGCCTGACCGGTACGCTCGAGTACTCGATTCCGGTCTTCACCATCAAGGGCTTCGCCTTCCGCGGACTCGCCTTTTACGACGGCAGCTACACCACCTTCTTTCACGCGCAGCCGGCGCGGGCCCAGCGCAACTATCTGCCGGGCTATGCCAGCCACGGGTTGGCGCCGTGGAAGAACACCGTTGGCGGCGGCGTACGGCTCTATGTCCGGCAGATCGTGCTGCCACTTCTGGGCCTCGACTTCGGGTATGGTCTCGAGCGTGGAGAGCTCGAGATCTACTTCGCCATCGGCCTCACTGCTTTCTAGTGCAGTCCTGATGCTGGCGGCCGGCTGCGGCTCGGCGCAGTCGTCTCCGGCGGTGCCCGCGGCCAAGGGCGCCGAGCTGGTGCTGGTCGGCGGCCATGTGATGACCGGCGATCCGGCCCGTGGTTCTGATCAGGCCGACGCCACCGCGATCGCGGTCCGCGACGATCGCATCGTCTACGTCGGCGACGACGCCGGCGCCCGGGCGATGGCCGGCAGCGCCACCCGCGTGGTCGAGCTCCACGGCCGCGGCGTGACCGCCGGGCTGGTCGACACCCACGCCCACCTGTACGGGTTGGGCGCGGCGCGCGAGATGCTCGACCTCAACGACCAGGACAGCCCTGACCGGGCGGTGGCGATGGTCGCCAAGGCGGTCGCCGGTCGCGCGGCCGGCGAGTGGATCACCGGCCGCGGCTGGGATCAGAACCGCTGGGCCGACAAGGAGTTCCCGCATCACCGGCTGCTCGACGCGGTGGCGCCGCAGCATCCGGTGTCGCTGCGCCGGGTCGACGGCCACGCGCTTTGGGCCAACGCGGCGGCGATGCGCGAGGCCGGCGTCAGCAAAGCCACCGCCGATCCGCCGGGGGGCCGCATCGTCCGCGACGCCGACGGCCAGCCGACCGGCGTGTTCGTCGACAACGCGATGGGTTTGATCGAAGCTCACATCCCGGCGCCGGCGGCCGATGTCATCGAGCGGCGCATTCGCACCGCCGCGGCCGAGGCGATCGCCAACGGGTTGACCGGCGTCGACGAGATGGGCATCGGCAAGGAGACCATCGCCGCCTACCGCCGGCTGGCCGCGGCCGGACAGCTGCCGCTGCGGGTCTACGCCTTCGTCGCCGGCGGGTCCGAGACCGCGGCGACCATCGCCCAGCACGCGCCGCCGGAGCTGCACCCGGCGCCGGACGCGATGTTCGTCCTGCGCGGGGTCAAACTGTACGCCGACGGCGCCCTCGGCTCGCGTGGCGCGGCCCTGCTGGCGCCGTACAGCGACGCCCCCGAGCTGACCGGCAACTGGGTGCTCAGCCCCGCCGAGCTGCGCGCGGCCACCGCCGCGTCGGTCGAGGCCGGGTGGCAGGTGGCCACCCACGCCATCGGCGACGCCGCCAATCGCGCGGTGCTCGACGCCTACGAGGCGTCCGGCGCCGGGCCCGAGGCCCGCCTGCGGGTCGAGCACGCCCAGGTGCTGGCTCCGGCGGACATCCCCAGGTTCGCCAAGCTGGGCGTCATCGCCTCGATGCAGCCGACCCACGCCACCAGCGACATGCCGTGGGCCGAGGCCCGGCTGGGGCCGGAGCGGATCCGCGGCGCCTACGCCTGGCGGTCGATCCTCGACACCGGCGCCCATCTGGCCGCCGGCTCTGATTTCCCGGTGGAGAAGGTGTCGCCAATTCTGGGCCTGTACGCCGCTACGACCCGCCAGGACGCCCGGGGTGAGCCGTCCGGGGGCTGGTATCCGGACCAGCGGATGACCCTGGCCGAGGCCGTAGCCGCGTTCACCCGAGAGGCCGCCTACGCCTCGTTTGCCGAAGATCGGCGGGGAATCATTCGCACCGGCTTCCAGGCCGACCTGACGGTGTACGATCGCAAGCTGTCCAGCGGGGCGCCGCTTCTGGACACCCGGGTGGACATGACCATCGTCGGCGGTCGAGTAGTATACGAGCGCAAGTGAGCATGCGCTTTTGCCCGTTCTGCAGCGCGGAGAACGCCGCGGTCGCGACCCATTGTGGGACGTGCGCCCGGCGGCTCCCGCCGCTGCCGCCGAGAAGGCGGACGAGCTCGGGGGACGACTCGGGCGACGGACGCGCGCGTACGGGCTCGTCGGCTGAGGCCGACGACCTGGCCCGGGTGGCGCCCGGCCCGGCGGCGCGGCGGCGCACGCGAGCGCCGGAGGCGCGGGCCGAGGGCGAGCCGGCCCGTCGGCGAACCGACGTGGCGGAGGCCTCGCGCGGGCTGCGCGGACCGCTGGAGGGGGACGCCGGCCGGGCACCGCCATCGCCGTCGCGGCACGAGCGCGATCGGGCCGCCACCGCGCGGGCGTCGCGCGATCTGTCGGTGAGCTCCGGCGGCGGTCGCGCGGAGTCGCCGCTGGCGCCGCCGATTCCCAAGCCGCCGGCCCGGGCGGTTACGCTGTCGGCGCCGCGCGCGCTGACGCCGTCGGCGGGGGCGCCGTCGCCGGCCACCCGCCCGCCGCCGCGGACGCCGGCCAGAACCGTCGCCGACGCGGCCGAGCCGGTCGTCGCCGAGGCGGCGCCGGAAGCGGATCGCGCGCCGCAGCCGGCGCCGGAGCCGGCCGAGCCGCCGTCCGGCGTCGACACCGAGCCGGCCGCCCCGGGCGAAGACGATCACGAGTGGCCCGATCACCGTCCCCGCGCGATCGACCCCGACGACTGGTCCGAGGAGGCGCAGCACGCGCTAGCCGACGTGCCGCGGGCGGCGACCCCGCCGCCGCCGACCCCACCGCCGCGCGCCGATTCCAGCCTCAACACGACGGCTCGCTCGGGCTCACCGCCGCCAACCCGCATCGGTCGCCTGCCCGATGACGCGTTCAAGCCGCCGGCGATCAAGCCGATCCCGGAGGTGCCAGAGGGCGGTCTGATCAACGCCGCCGGCTACGCGCTGTCGTTCGCCAAGGCGCGCTGGCAGCGCCGCTCCGCCATCCGCTCGCTGAGCACCGAGATCCAGGACGAGACCACCGAGCTCGACACGGTCCTCGGCCTGCTGGGCAAGGAAGCGCGGGCGCTGCGCATCGACAACCGGGTGCTGGCCGCCGAGAACGCCGCCATCGGAGAGGCCGAGAGCCGCCGCGCACGCTTCGATCACGAGTGCGCCGAGCTGAACACCAAGGCAGCCGAGGAGAACAGCCGCTTCGGCGACCTGGAGAGCGAGCGCCAGGCCAAGGTCGACGAGGCCGAGGCCGAGCTCGACAAGGCGCAGCGCGAGCTGGGTAGCCTGGAGGCCCAGCGTCGCAGCCTGCGCGAGAACCGCAAGGCGGTCGAGCGCCGCCAGCGCGAGCTGCTCAGGGCCGCCGACGAGCGCGACGAGCAGGCGGCCAAGGCGTCGATAGGCGACACCCGCGGCGGCCTGCGCCGCGCCGCCGAGGAGCTGCGCCGCGACGCCGCCGCTCTCGACCCCGAGCGCCAGGATCTGGACCGGCGGCTGAGCGCGCTGGAGAAGCCGATCTCCAAGGCGGCGGCCGCGGTCGAATCGCTCAAGGCGGAGCACGACTCGGCGCGCCGGAGCCTCAACGATGCCCGCGAAGGCCACCGCCACCGGTTGGCCGAGCTGGAGGCCGAGCAGGGGCGCAAGAGCCGCGAGCTGACCCAGGCCGAGGCCGAGATCCAGCGCCGTCTGGTGACCCTGGGTACGCTGGTCAACCTACATCGGATCGAGCGCATCGAGTTCGATGACATGTACGCGCGCATCGACGGCCTGCGCGCCGCGATCGGCGCGCGCTCCACCGAAATCGATCGCCTGACCGCGGAGCGAGAGGCCTACGACAAGGCCTCGCTGGTCCGTGGTTTCTTGGTCATCGGTGGCGGGGTGGTCGTGCTGATCACCCTGATCGTCATCCTGCTGTCGGTCTGGTGACAGATGGGCCGCGCGATTTTCTGATACTCTAGGCTCAGCTTGCCGAAAGTCCTGGTCTCGAATAACAGCGAGCTTCTGCGCCACATGACCACCAGCCCGTTCCGCCGGCTGGATCTCGAGCTGGTCGTGGCCGCGAGCGGTGACGAGGCGCTGGCGATGGTCGCCGCGGAGGCTCCGGCCCTGGCGATCCTCGACGCCGAGATGCCGTCGGTGTCCGGCTACGAGGTCGCGTCGCGCATCAAGGGGCAGGGCGGCTGCAAGGTCGTCCTGGTCATGGGCAAGCGGATCAACGCCGACCAGATGCGCCGGGTCGCCGAGTGCCGGTGCGACGAGGTGCTGATCGCGCCGATGACGCCGGACGAGCTGTACGACGTGGTCGCGATCCAGCTGGGCATGCCCCGGCGCGGCTCCGAGCGGTTCAGCATCGACCTGGCGCTGATCGGCGACGACGGTGTGCACAGGGTCGACGGCCGCGTGACCAACCTTTCGGTCGACGGCGCGCGCATGGTGCTGCCGGCCACTGTCGGCGAGGACAATCTGATCCGCCTGACGGTCAAGCCGGAGGAGGCCGACGCCGAGGAGCTGGCGCTGACCGGTCGGGTGATCTGGGCCCAGCCGCACGGCGACGGGACGATCGTCGGCTGCTCGTTCGAGAATCTCGACGAGCTGGCGCGGGCGCGGCTGGCGCGCCTGGTGCAGTGGGAGATCGTCGAGGACACCGAGCGGCTGCGCGTGGTCATCAAGGGCGACATCACCGAGGCGACCAACTTCCGCGATCTGTTGCCGGTGATGGTCGGTCGGGTCGACTTCGACCTGTCGCAGGTCACGTACATGAACTCCCTGGGCGTTCGCGCGTGGGTCGAGTTCCTGCGCGCGGCGCCTATCCAGGGCTACGAGTTCCACGCCTGCTCGGTGCCGTTCTGCCTGCAGGCGGCGCTGTCGAACTCGGTGGTCGGGCGCGGCACCGTGACCTCGTTCTTCGCCCCGTACATCTGCAACAACTGCGAGCACGAGGAGGAGCGCCTGCTGCAGTCGGCGGCGGTGCTGGCCGCGGACGGCGGCGCGCCGCCGGTGTTCACCTGCGTGAGCTGCGGCGGAGATCTCGAGCTCGACGACCTGCCGCGGCGCTACCTGGCGTTCCTCTACCGCGACAGTCCCGACGAGGAGTAGGTGCGCAGCCTGCGATCACCAGCGCTCGCCGCGGCGGCGATCGCTTTGCTGGCCGCTTGCGGAAAGAGCTCCAATCGCCAGGCTGCCGAGTCGAAGCCGCAACCGCAGGCCCGGCGAGACGCGGCGTCGCTGCCTGCCCAGGCCGCGACGGCGCCGCCGATCGACGAGGCCGCGGCTCAGAAACTGCTGAAGGCCTGGTTGGAGAGCCAGGAGAAGGGCGACTTTGCCGCCTACGCTCATCTGTACGCCGGAGGGTTCTCGGGGGTTCGGACCTCCGGCAAGAAGCGGGTCACCCTGGATCGCGACGGCTGGTTGGCCGAGCGCAAGAAGATGTTCTCGCGGCCGATGACCGTCGACACCTCGGACCTGAAGGTGACGGGCGGGGCGGAGGCTCGTCTGAGCTTCACCCAGTACTGGGAATCCGGCCGCTATGCCGACCTCGGGACCAAGACGATGGTGCTGCGCTACGAAGGCGCCGATCTGCGCATCGCCAGCGAGGAGATGGTGTCGTCACTCCGCGTCCCGACCAGGAAGCAGTGCTACGACGCGCTCACGCTGCCGAGCCTGGGCAGGTCGGGGGTCACCGGCTACGACCACTACGAAAGCCAGCTCGTGACCCTCGGCAAGGACAAGAACAACGTGGCGTGCGTCGTTCGCGTCTACGAGGAGATCTTCGAGGACGAGGTCAACATCTACAACGGAGAGTCGGGGCTCTACCTGTTCGGCTACATGGCCGGCAAGCCCGGGGCGTGGAAGAGCGGTGGCACCAATCGCCTGGCGTACGACGACCGGCTGGCCGAGGTCGAACAGGAGCGAAAGCAGTCGCTGGCTGTCTTTTCGGCGGTCGAGACCGCGCCCCACTGGTGGGTACTGCGTGTGGACTACAAAGTCTCCAAGTCGAGCGACGACGCCGAGACCGGGACGTTGACCACGTCGATCCACGCGTGGATCACGCTCATGGAGATCTTGAAGACGACCACCTCGGGTCATGGATCTCTGGCGTCGGGAGACCTGTGGAAGCTGCACCGGGTCGAGGCCGCGAAGGAGCAGACCGACGGCCACTACGACTTCGTCGTCTCTCGCGCCGCCGGCGGACCCGCTGAGCGCTGGGTCTGGGACAAAATGGCGTACACGCGAAAGTAGCGCCTACAGCTCTTTGCGGCGCTCTTTGTACAGGCGAAGGATGTCGGCGGCGGTCTCTTCGATCGCCTTGCTGGAGACGTCGATGACCGGCCAGTTGGGGTGCTTGCGGAAGATCGACCGCGAGTATTCGATCTCCGTCTCGATGTGGGAGCGGGTGCCGTAGCTGGTGTCCTCGGGCATGCCCAGGTGCTTGAGGCGCGCCTGGCGGATGCGCATGAGGGTCTGCGGTTGGATGATCAGGCCGTAGACCTTGGAGTCCTCGACCTGGCTCAGCTCGGCCGGCGGATCGACGCCGAGGACCAGCGGCACGTTGGCCACGCGCAGGCCCTTCTGCGCCAGGTAGGTCGACAGCGGCGTCTTGGACGTACGGGAGATGCCGACCAGCACCAGGTCGGCCTTGGGCAGGTTGCGCGGCTCGGCGCCGTCGTCGTTCTTGACCGCGAACTCGACCGCCTCCATGCGGCGGAAGTAGTCCTCGCCGATCGTGTGCAGCAGGCCGGGCACGCCCTGCGGCTCGGACGACAGGAAGCTGGTCAGTTTGCCGATGAGCGCGCCCATCAGGTCGACCGCCTCGACGTTGTGGCGCTCGACCAGGCGCCAGAGGACCTCGCGCTCCTCCTTGTTGACCACGGTAAAGACGACCAGCGCGTGCATCTCGGCGGCGCGCTCGACGATCTTCTCGACCTCGGACTCCAGGCGCACCCGCGAGTAGGTGCGCACGGTGGCCGCGGCCTCGAACTGCAGCAGCGTGGCGCGGACCATGCGCTCGGCGGTCTCGCCGGTCGCGTCGCTGATCACGAAAACCGTCTTCATCGGGGCCGAGTCTATATCAGATGCGGTGGTCGTAATCGACCACGCGCGGGCACTCCGGGTCGGGCAGCGCCTCGTCACCCAGGAGATGGCGCGAGACGACCTTGCAGCCGCCCCGGCACAGGGAGAAATAGTCACAGGTGGCGCACGGTTCGGCGGCATCCTCGCGCCAGCGGCGGAAGGCGCCAAACGCGCCCTCCTGGTCCCAGTAGGCACCGATGCCGTCGACCGAAGGGCGCTCGGTCGGGGCCCCGGCAAAGCTGCAGGCGGTCAGGCTGCCGTCGGCTTTGGCACCGACCAGGAAGTCGCCGCCGGTGCAGCCGTAGACCGCCAGCTTGGCCAGGAGCTCGCGGCTGGGCCGGTGGTGAGCGATCATCGGCGTGTACGAGCAGTCCAGACGGGCGCGCACTTTGCACCGGCGGCAGGCGTC
>Ga0114931_10006979_pt1 | contig 13852 bp, 14 predicted proteins | sample 2SBtaG_FD_89579 | JGI IMG/M metagenome (GOLD analysis project Ga0114931, IMG submission 89579) | Deep subsurface microbial communities from Kolumbo volcano to uncover new lineages of life (NeLLi) - 2SBTROV14_V59a metaG | ecosystem: Environmental > Aquatic > Marine > Volcanic | place: Kolumbo...
CTGTATCCGCTTAACCACCTCCCGGCCCAGGTCCCCGGCCCCCACAATGACAATCCGGCGGATATTCAGCCCCTGCTGCCTCACCCAGCGCAAGGCAAAACGCAGCAACACATGGAAAATCATCAAGAAACCCCAGGCCAGCAGAGCCCACCCACCGAGCCACAAACGGGAGAAAAAGGCTCCGGTCTTGGTAACAAAGCCGAGAATAATCAAGATGCTGACTACGCCCGCCAAAGCCAGCGTAATACGCCGCAACTCGGCAATCATCCCCCCCCCACGCCAGGAGCGATAAATACCGGCGGAAGAGAACACCAGAGGCACCAAAAGCAGAGCAAGCACCATGGCGATCTGGTAAAACAGGTCCATGGGCCAAAGATCAACCCGCCAGCGATAGGCGATCAGCGCCGCAAGCAGCACCATCAGCACATCCCCGCCACGTGCCAGCCAGGTTAAGGTGTTCGAATATTCCCTGAGAATTCCGCCTGTTCTCAAGCTAGTATCTCTCTCTAAAGCCCCCAGATAAAACCACAGTTAAGCTATGATTCTGATGCATTATTCTAGTCGAACCATCAGATAGAGCAACAACATTCTGCTTAACTCGAGGAGATTCAGTTTCGATCACCTGTCAAAGGTAGTACTCGGAATCAAATCTAATGATGGGATTGAGGTGACAGAAGACAATCAGGGCGCCGCTGTTTGATTCAACTGGCTAAACACCACTTTTGACAACAACTTCAGATGCCTCTTAGCCTATACCAAATAAAAAGGATATTCGTAAAAAAATACCTTTTCCAAAGCCGCCGCGGCTCAGAAAATAGGCGGAACAACCATTCTAAACCAGAATTCTGCATCCATAATGGTGCTCGTTTTTTTGTACCTGCAAAAAAATCGAAGGCTGCACCTACGCCAATAAGAACTGCGGGCAAATGCTTCGCATATTCAGACATCCAATATTCCTGCTTTGGACAACCTAGACCAACAAATACGATGCGAGCTCCAGAATCTCTGATACGGCCTATCAGCATCTGATCCAATATAGGCAACTCTGGCAACATTGGGGGTGGCTCACATCCTGCGATTTCTAAATCTGGAAATCTTTTCTTAAGGTTTTTTTCGAGCAAAAAAGAAGTTTTCTTAGAACCGCCAAAGAAATAAACTGGCAACCGGATTTGTTGCGCTTCCTCACATACTGAAACCATTAAATCAGGTCCGGGAACACGCTCTATTTGACCAACACCCTGGTGTTTTAATTCCCAGACTAATGGCATCCCATCAGTAACAACTAGCGCCGCATTTTGAATTACGGAAAAAAGTTTTTTATTTTTTACTGCTTCAACAACCATATGAACATTAGCAACACATACATACACGGATTGTGCTTTAAGGGCAAAACCAAACACCGCCTTTACAACATCAGCTTGATTTCCTGCTGTGACAGGCACAGATAGAATATGCCTCACTTTCAAAGCATACATATCCTGAACGAACTGTGTACTAGTTTTCATCCTTTCTTACGTAAACTATGCCTACCAATATGAATTGCTATCTACACTCTTATCTCCTTTTTCAGGAGTACTAACTGCCTTTTTATCAAACCATATAGTATATGGACCCATACATAATAACCTTTTCTCCTATCAGATATAGTAAACGAATTAACAGAAGGCAACCCTATCTTATTTAACCATTTCTGCGTACAATCAAGCTCATAAATATAATTACTATATAACCAGTAAATAATAGAATGATCTGGAATCTTATAGGTTCCAATACCATGAGATAGCAATCTTTTACTAAATATTTTGAGCCCATGAAAATGATAGAAAATCACCTCTTCTCCATCAACAAGAAAATGGTCATCTTTGATCGTTGTTTTATATGAGTTAATATTCCATGGTGCAATACCTACACCACGATTTTGGCTAATCACAAGTTGATCATATAGCTTTGGCCATTCATCAAGATATTTCTGATCTGCAAACCTACCATCCTCATACCTATCATAACACCACTCTAGACACTGCTCCCTCCACCGTCTCAAGCATCTCTTACCCTGATCATCATTACGAAATGACTGATATTGTATATTGAATAGCCCATACTTTTCCTTATGTTTTAGGCTCGGCGGGAAATGATGCGATGTAATCAGAATTGAACTCACATCTAATTCTTTATAAATTGGTTCTGGATTATTATAAAATAATAAATCTGCGTCTAGATAAGTAATCACATCAACATATTCTGTTTCCAATAAATATAATGGAAAGACCGGACTTAGAGTAAAATAATATTCAATTATACTTCTATTCTGTTTTGCCTCTAGAAGAGCTATATCCCACTTCTCAAGTGTACTTAATGCCACAGGCTTTATATTTTTAACTCCAAGCCTATCTACAACTGAGTATGTTTCCTCATCTAAGCAAAGTGGGTAAAACATAAAGTCTTCACAATGCTTGGCCAATGACCTATAAAGGGTCAAGCCTCTAGTCATATAACTAGCATCAAAATATGTACAGAAGTAAAACAAAGGCTAGCCTATTTTAATTGCGTTAATTGAATCTATAACAGCTATCACTTCATCGTTACTGAGCTCGGGATAGATTGGCAAACTAAATACTTGAGCTGCTGTTTCCTCAGTCAGTGACAATGGAATTGGTGTATATCTTTCTTCACAAAAGGCGGGCTGCCTATGAATTGGCACAGGATAATGCACAAGAGTACCAATACCTCTCTTATTCAACTGGCAACGAATCTGCTCACGCATATCTGACCTCACCACATATTGATGATAAACATGTGTAGATCCTTGTCTATTTTTAGGCAGAGATAGCCCTGTACCTGCCAATCCTGTCTCGTATATACCTGCGATTTCTCTGCGTCGCTGATTATCATTATCCAAGCATGGCAGTTTCGCGCGCAGTATTGCAGCCTGCAATTCATCCAAACGACTATTTGTTCCTTTTAGATCGCTAATATATCGCTCCCGCCAACCATATTCACGCAAGAGTTTTACCTTACTCGCCAAGCTTTCATCATTTACCGTAATACAACCGCCGTCACCTACCCCCCCAAGGTTCTTAGTAGGATAGAAGCTAAAACATCCAAAGTGCCCCCATGCCCCTGCTTGCTTCCCATGTAACTGTGCCCCATGCGCCTGGGCACAGTCCTCTATAACAATGAGATCATACTCACTGGCTATATCCAGTATACTTGGCATATCTGCCAACTGACCGTAAAGATGAACAACAATTATAGCTTTTACATTTTCACCATGTTTTGATTTAAGTAGATCCCTTAATCTACCAGGATCCATAGTAAAATACTGAGGATCAATCTCAGTAAATAAAGGGTTAACACCTGCACGTGATATTGCAGCTGCCGTAGCTACTGCCGTATGTGATACTGTTACCACAATATCATCTCCTTCAATGCCACCTGCCCGGATTGCAAGCTCTAGTGCGTCTGTACCACTAGCAACTCCAATTGCATGGGACACATCAATGTAAGCTGCAAACTCACGTTCGAATGAGTCCACCTCATCACCCAATATATACCATCCGCTTTCAAGCACCCTTTTCACCGCACCATCAATTTCATTCTTACGAGTAAGGTAGCTTGCCTTTGGATTACATTGAAGTATCATAAATAATGTTCACCATTTTCTTTATAATATTGTATTGTTCTTTCCAAACCTTCTTCTAGACCAACATGAGGCAGCCAACCAAGCACATTACGAATTAGAGAAATATCTGAATAATAGTCACCAATATCAATTTTTTTTCTCTCTTCAGGAAAATTCTTTACTTGGTAACTGCCATGCCCAGTTACTTTCACTAGTGTATTTGCCAATTTATTGAGTGATGTGACCTCATCATTTCCAAGATTAAAAACCCGGCCATTCGCCCGGCTGTCTAATGCCGCCATAAGAAATGCATCCACCACATCATCAACATAATTGAAATCTCTCAACTGTTCGCCACCCCATACCTCAAATATATTATCTTCTATCAGACGTCGTATCCAAATACCCACAAAGGTCTGCCTAGCATCTTTGATGCGCATACAAGGACCATAGGTATTGGTTAGGCGCAATACAGTTGTAGGGATACCATAGACTTGATGATACAACAGATGATACCACTCGCCAGCCGCTTTATTTATTCCATTTACATCGACAGGTTGAATCGGATGTTTTTCATCCACTGGAAGATATTCAGGCCTTCCATAGATTTGACGCGTACTGGCAAAAATTATTTTTACTTCGGGATTATATTGGCGTACCACTTCAAGAATAGATAACTGAGCATGTGTATTAATCTCTAAATCAGCAAACGGATCATCCATAGAATCCATGTGACTAGTCTGACCCGCCATATTAAAGATATAATTAACATCACGTACTAAGTAACGTAGACTATGAGGGTCACGCACGTCTGAAATGTTTACCTGAACCTTATCCTTAATGCATTTAATATTAGCAAAGTTACCACCATACTCTGGAATAAGCGAGTCAACCAAAACAACCTTAGCAATACTTGCAAGCCTTCTGGCAATTGCTGAACCAATAAACCCAAGTCCACCCGTGATAAGAATATTTTTCCCATGAAAATCTTCGATCATTAGTCAATCCTCCTCGCGAGGACAATATTATCTAGGTATAGATCTGGATTGCGTGGAGTAACCCAGGAAATTAGTTCGCCAAGCACATTGACTGGCGCCATTATTAATACTGTCGAAAGAATGTTCAGCCAAATGGATTGTGTGATCGTAATTTTATATATGTAGGCGTTGAGCATTTGGGCAATTACTCGAATATCATCCAAAGATTTCCTTTGCTCCTCTATAATAAATCCGTGACGCTCCATCAATGCCTTAATTCCGAATGATGAATATCGGGCAAAATCGAATGGCTGCTCATGTTCATCCCAAACAAAGGGCATGGTCATCAAAACAACACCACCAGGCTTGAGCACTCGATTTATTTCATCAAGGAATTCATCAGGGTTAAATACATGTTCAAACACTTCATTGACAACTACTGACTGAAAGATCTCTCGATCAAAGGGAAAGCGATGACCATCATAATAATAATCTGCCTTTTTTGTTTTCCTATTGGCCTCATTGTCTATTTCTAGACCAATATACTCGCATGATTTAAATAGTGATTCATATGGCTTAGTTCCACAACCTATATCTAGTGTTTTACCCGTAATCGCCCCCCCCAACTCTCTTATACTAACTGCTAGACCCATGCGCGCAAAATAAAATGGATTAATAAATAACCCCAAGTACCCAGGAAGAAATTTCTCACGATTGTATATTTCAATTAAGATTCTTTTCAGTCTTCTCAAGGAATAGTCCTCTATATTTGCTCACAATATTTGCTCGATCATCACAGGGCAATTCACTGACAACACTATATTTTAGATTTTTTAACACCCCCATTAATCTTTTCTCGGAAAAAAACCATGCGGGATAACTAACATTATAAATCCGGCCTGGTACTGTTTGAACTGTTAAACGATCACGCACAGAATCCACGTATGGAATACGGTCAATAATGATAAAGCGCGCACCTATAGAACAAACCTTCTCCAGAACAGATTCTGGATCCTGTAAGTATTGAAGTACAGCTGACATCAGAACAACATCTATATCTGAATTCTGCAAGCATTCATCAATAGATGCATAGAATCTTAACGTGTCATCCTCGAACTCTCTCTGGCCACACGAGACAAAGGCTGGCTGTTCAACAACAGCCCATAGAGTTCTCTTAAGGCAAGAAAAATATTTTTTATGCTGGAAATAGTAACTTCCAAGTGAACCGCCATAATCCAGCACATTCATTTTACCCTCATTCTCAGCAGCCACGCGAAGCAGGCATGCTAAAGTTGGCCATCGGTACTGTTCCTTATAGAAGCAAACCGAATCTCTCTCATAAACCGCATCTCCGTTTTTTACTTTTTTAGCAGCAGAGCAAACACTCTCAATTATTATGGGACTCTCGTACCCAGATGATGATTCTAATGCTGATTTCCAGGTTGCATATTCACCCTTATAAGTTATACCGTAATTACAAACACGTAGAATTAGCCTGAGAATAATTGGCGGTATAATTTCTCTGATGGCCGATTTAAGTGACATTCTGATAGCCAATAGTTAATCTCGAAAAGCATTTTTTAGTTTGTCAAATAATGTACCCCATACGCCGGAAACACCTTTCTCAAAATATTCCTTTACAGAAATAAATACTTCGTGATTCTCGCAGACTTCTATATCCTCTAGGTTTATCCGCTTTAAATATAATGATGTATTATATACCTCATATTCAGAGCAATGAGTCCCGCTACCATCAAAACCAATATTTATTACAAGTGACTTACAAGGATATAACGTCAATTTATCATGCAGTAATGCAGAGGCATACCAACGCACAGCCCATGAATCATTCCGGCCTGATATTTGTTTTTTTAACATATTAGAAAAACGATACGCCCCGTAATAATCAAAGCGCTTAATTAATCGCCTTGATTTAAGGTCCGAAAGCAATTTTCTACCATCCTTTTCAAACAGGTCCCAACCTCTCTTCCAGGTTGCCCATCCCCAGCAGTCTGCACCTTTCAGGAAGTATGTTTCAGGACAATGATATTGTATTGGATACATATATCCATGTATGCTAATTATGCGGCTATCAGATTCATATTTATCAAGCCCATCATTCATATAACGAAGAAAAAAGGGGGACACTATTAGGTCATCTTCCATAACTATGACTCGACCGTACTCATTACAAATATTTGTAACACCATCTATTATAGATCTAGCTAAACCATAATTAGTTTCTCGCGCTATGATAGTTACAGACTTAAAGCCACTAATAGTGTTAATATATTTTCTAACTAGATCTACTTCTACTGATGACGCTTCATCCTTTGGCCCATCTGAAAATATAAAAAGATCGCTATTTTTTTGCTCTTCATTATTCTGAAGCGAATGAATTGTTCTTCTAGTATGTTCTGGCCTATTATAAACAAATAGAGCAATTGGCGCGCAATCCATATGGTAATTGCCTATTTTAGCTGATGCCATAAGTAGAAATCATACTGCTACTTGCCATACGAAAGATCATTATCAAGTGGTATCTCCCCTAGTCACACTTGGCTATGGTGATTTATCAGAATGAAATTTCAGTATTTCGTTGTACATTAGAGCAACCTCCTGAGATAGAGTCTGATCATATACAAAGGCCATAGGAACGGGGCATGTCTTCTGGTAAAAATCAACCATTCTCTTGGTGGCACCCCTTTTGGACTACATATTTCAATCCAGCGTTTATTTAACGAAATGTCACCACGAGACCATCTAGGCTTAGCATTTTGTGCGCAAACCCCTGCGTAACCAGTAGATAATCTACAAAATATTCTTTTCTTAGTAGCCCTTAGGCCATAGTCAATATCACCCATTGAATGGGTAAATTCTGAACTAAGATTGCCTACTAAACTAGCAACATATTGTGGTATCAATACACAGTTCCCATTCATACTATCACACCTCTTGAGCATATCAGATGGCTCTATCTTCTTAAAATTTAAAGGTGTAAATAAGCCACCCTTTTTTAACCCTCCATATGATTGCCTATGACTTCTTGGATCTAGCGTAGAACCCACCAATATAGTTCTAATGCGTTCTTTCTCAGGAAAGGAAAAACTATTCTTCAGGATTATTTTCATCGCATCCGGGTACAAAATTGTGTCGTCATTGAGCCATAAATAGTAATCGTACTTCTGACGCATTGCATATAAAAATGCAAGACGCATACCGCCATTCCAGTATAGATTTCCATCGCCCATAATCAGGTTAATCTCAGGATATGTAGTCTTAACTTTTATACCTGTTCCATCCTCGCTGCCATCATCAACAAGGTGTACATCTAATTTACAACCACAGGGTAATTTATTTTGATAAAGAGCCGTCAAGCAAGAGAGAGTCTGATTGACTCGATTATGGCATGTTAACAAAACTGCTATTTTTATATTTTTCTTAACCATAGTGAGTTTCCACCTTGAAATCCCTGACTGTATGAATACCCCATCAATAAACCTTCATCTCTAAATAATATCGTCTGCAACACTAATGCAGCGAATTTAGATGGACTACATCAGGTATGTATAAGGAACGTTTTACAGTAACCCCTCAAATTTACCAGCCCCCCAAGATAGAAGAAAAAAATAGCAGTGAGTTGGGTTTGCACAAAATAATCGTCCACTATTGTCATAACTAGAGTAAACGCGAGCCCATAATAAATAAATTTTTTAGACCCACAAAAATGCAATAGACCATGTGAATTTATATTTCTTGCTCCAAGCAATGAGGCATAATTATAATTGTGACGATGGGAACCACATCTACAATTTGATTTAGTGTCTTGATAATGAACACCAGGGCTATCCAACATTGATAACCGTAAATCTTTATATCTAAGATTTGAATACAAAAATAGTACAAACAACACTAACCCTACCACCCCGTATTCCATAAGAAAATAAAGTACAGCATTATGTGGATTAGGATAATTAAATCGTGAGTAAATATGCTCTAAATACACAGTCCCATGACCTGTGATAAGAATAACAGGAACATCTATGAGCATTCTAAATGTATCCGACCACTGTTCGAGTCTCCATATAAAGGTTCCACCTGATTTTACTAGATAATCCATAGGAATAATTACGGCAGAAAGAGCTAGGAGTGTGAATAATGATAAAAGCATTCCTGTCATAGATGGCAAATAAGCAAACCTGAATAACTTTCTAAATACCAACCAGACAGAACCCATAGTAAATAATATTAAAAATGTTTTAGATCCGCTGCCTATCATTGCTAAGAATACGATAATAAGTGGCAATACAAATAGAGTTCTTATTGTAGTCATCCAGGCTAGCAAACATAGTGGAAGAATAAGATAGTATATGAAGTTCTGAGGATACCGATATAAACCTTGCGAAAAACCCGCATCCCATACATTTCCCGTAAAGGGGTTTACTACGGTCTTCCAAGTATTTTCTGCAGAAAATAAAGCACCGATACCACTACCAAACCATATATCAACACCTAATATTTGCATTAACCCAATAATAGAAAACAACACACCGAGGAGCGCTGATAAAATCATCAGCCTATATATATAGACTATATACAACTCGCGCGCGACATAGAATAACACCCACGCCAAAAAGAAATCTTTAACACGTGAAATTGAATGATAAAAATTTGGTCCATCTGCAACTGCTATCATTGCAGCCCAAATAACGAACAAGAGAAAAATAAAATCTTGTTTAATAAGTTTTCCTTGGCCAGATAGAAAATAAAAAAGTAAAACGATGAACAAAGGGAAAGCGAAAAACTCAAAGAATTGTAAATCTACACCTAAATTTCTGGCCACAGGTAGCGGTAATGCAAACCTAACATCAGTAGCAAACGAAAGCATCACTAATACAAGGAGAATATAAGATGAAAGACTAAAAATATTTTTTTTTCTCATACTCGATTCCGTGACTTATATTCTACTAACCCACTTCGCCTGGTGTTAAATTAGCCCCGGCAAAGCAGCGGGCTTATGGGGCGCGCTATTAAACCACGAGATGACCATGGAGGGGGATTACCTCACTGCTTTATTTCCTATTATTTTTTTTTAAATTTTATCACCAAGCAATCCCGATCACGGAAAGGTAACTCTATAATACGTAGCACTAACATCAAGAGAGAATTTAATATAGGGCTATCCAAGCAACTTTTTGTCCAATCCAATTGGTTGTTTTTTGAGTACAACCAAGCTTTTAGATTAAGTTTGAACCACATCACAGGTGTATTTGACCACCATTTTTCCACATAAAAGCCGTGCCGTTCTGCTAACTTCTCTAATGTGTTACGGTTGTAATGAAACAAGTGGAAAGGAGCAAACCACCCACTCACCCAATTTTTCCTAAATAATTTCCGCCAAATACTTGCAGAATTTGGTACTGCAATGTATAAGTCGCCACTTTTTTTCAGAACTCTTGAAAGTTCAGATAGAAATCTATGTGGATCACGCAGATGCTCAAATACCTGCATGAGATAGATGATATCGAATTCTGCGTCTGAGAATGGGATTTTTGAGAAGTCATCTACTTTGCGCACATCAAATCCACTATTTAGACACGCTTTCACCACATAGTCAGCAATATCTGCACCTATTATTGAAATACCGCGCTCATGGAAATCTCTTAGATAGCCTGCGTGTCCGCAACCATAATCAAGTACCCTGGCGCCTTCATATACATGCACAAAATCCCTTGGATCAACATCTCCGCTTAGTTTATGAAATATCTTTCTCAGCATTGGATATCGCTCCCCGGCATGGGGTGCCAGGTCTACTACTTCATCTTTTGAATACGCCGCATAATATGAGTCCAATTGCTTATCAGTTGGACGAGGGTCCATTGAAATTAGACCACATGTACCACACTCTATGAGCAGCCAGCTCCCCTGAAGCCCTTTTCGTCTATCATTAAGAATGTATTGGGTTGCATTTGAAGTAAAATGGGCACCACAACATATACAAATATCTGTCATTACAGTACAATTTTCATGTGGGGGTTGATTATTATTTTGAGTAAATGTAATTGAGAAACTTATCAGAGTATAATTTGATAAAAATAGGTCCTTTCTAAGACTTAGGTAAAAACAAATAATTATAAAACTGATCCTCGTGTTTCATGCCAGGTAAAAACTCAACAATTTCTCCATTAATTATTCTACTAACTGAATACCCCATGCCTATCAAATAGGATATCGTTTCATGAGGATCATATGAATCAATTTTTCCTTTATATATCTCACACAATATAACTGGATGACTTCTCTGTATAAGAGAGCACATTGACTGCAATACGCTTAACTCCAAACCCTCCACATCAATTTTAACAAAATCAACATTAATTTTTCCCATCAGACCATCGATTGTTGTACATAGTACTTTTATTGTAGAGCATAATTCTTTTCTTTTTGTATTAATAAGTGAAGAATAAGCATCATCAGACATTACATAAAAATCAGAAATTCTAGATAAATTAGAGATAGCTATATTTAGAGGAATTATATTCTCAATATTATTTTGTATAATATTTCTTTCTAAAGTACCAAATGTTTTAGGTTGTGGTTCACAAGAAATTACCACCCCTTCCTTCGCAGCAATTGAGTAATTAAGAGCATTAAGTCCAATATTTGCCCCAATATCTAAGACTACTGAGTCACTATTAATATACTTACAAGCAATATTAATCTCATCCTTCTCAAAATCTTCCCCTCTATAGAGTTTCCCCCCAATATCACTAGCGGGCTCATAGGTAAGAAGAAAATTTCCAATTCTTTCCGTTTTATACTGTTTGTGGAGCCTGAGTCTCCTTAATATTTTTCTGTATAAATATCTCATTTTTACCTGCTACTTATGATATTGAAATACGTTTCAAATTCTTCCAAGAGGGATTCATCCAACTTAATATCAATATAGTTATACTGCAAAGTATTGCAATCCCAAGCACATCAAAAATTGAAGTCCCCGGGGTTCTACCATAGTTGGATATAAAAACAGTAAATATACTCAAAATAGTGAGTTTAGATAAACCCGGCGGAATAATAAAAACAGACCAGTCTAATTTGTTCTGTTTGATATATGAAATTATCAAAAATATGCTCCCTAGGGATAGACCTACAACAGCTCCGATAACAACACCTAACCCATTGTATGCGAGCCCAAAGACTATCCCTATGAAAAGACTACTCAAACCTATTATTATATGACTAACCATATTTACCCCTAGCTTTCCTGATCCAAGATTAAAGAAATAAGCAGGACCTGCTAATGTATTAATAAACCAACCAAAACTAAGCAGTAATGCAAATAATATAAACATACCTTGGTAGTGTCCAAACCAGAATATGGAAATCGTAGTCATAAATATACCGAGCAAGCTATAGAATATTATGGAAACGTAAAATGTGAGCTTATAGGATATATAAACCAGTTGTTTTGCCTTAGCTTCATAAGCATCTTGCAATGAAGAAGTCATAGGAACTAAAACCCGATTGGCTTCTACTATTATGGTTCGTACTTTAAGTACTAATCCATTTGCCATTTCGTACAACCCAAGTGATTCCAGGCCTCCAAATCTACTCATCAACATCTTAACTATCGGGTCAAACAACATGTTCATAACTGTAATTACCTGGAAGCTAACGCCATATCTAAACATTTTTTTTAAAATAGAGAACTTCCAACGCATAGGTATAACTGGTAATCCTCGCAATTGCAGACGAATTAATAACCACAGCACAACCATCAAGCCAAATGATTGGATAAGTTGTGCAATTGCCACTCCTTTCAACCCATATTGAGGCACCATAAGTATGGCAAGACCAAGGTAGACCAAATGGGAAACCGCAGTTGCCAAACTGCGAAGATCAATACGCAAACACCCATCTAACCCCCCACTTAATATACTAACGATCATTGTTACCCAAAGTGACATCAAGGCATATGGCAAGATACCCAATGCACTCGACACCCCATGATCAGGAAGAAGATATTTCAAGGCAACGGTAAAAAATGGATAACCTATAACCAAAACAACCGCGACAAAGATCCCAAGTGTTATTGTGATCGTTTGTACTACATCTGCAGCACTTTCCCTATCTCCCTTGCCTATGTATTGAGCCACAAATCTAACGACACCAGCCGACAAGCCCAAATCGCCAATCCTAGAAACTGAAGTCGCCGCAATAACGAGTGACCATATACCAATCTTCTCTATTCCAAGTTGGTCATAAAGATAACGGTAAAGGACGAACATAACAATCCCGCTAACAATTACTTGAGCACTAGGAATAAGTATATTTCTTAAAATATTCTTTTTGCTTATTTGTGCCAACTTATTATAGATACGTAGTTGTTACTGATTATGAGAATAGAAAATTTAGTTAAGTCTGCTCGAAGGAATAAGGCCGAGATCGTCGATATAAATTACAATTGATTGAGCCGTGTAATCCCTCCTTTTAGAATCTTTAACCCCCTGCAGACCAGATCTTGAGACACCAAAATGAACGCACTGCCAACCTGCCAGATCAACAACTCCGTAGTATAAGAATATGCGCCTGATTGACATGTGAGGAGTAGACCTCATAGCCCTGATAGTGAAGATGCTCTACGTTAATTGTCGCTCTTTCCCTGGTATAAACCGCAAACTAAACTTCATTGCGCATCTTCACCTGCCACATCTACAATTGCTTCTATATTGCTGTCCCGCTGCTTACTGACTTCTTGCTTCAAACGCCTGATTTCCCCTTTGAGCTCCTGATATTCGGCCACTTTGCGCTTGAGAAAGCGCGCGGTAACGCGGGCCTTTTCCTGCGCCCCTTTGGGCGTCAGGTAGTAGGCATAGGCCCGTTTGTTTTTGCTGGCCTGGAAGTTTTTTGCCTTGACGAGTCCCTTTTCCACCAGCGCCCGCAGGCAGTAGTTGGCCTTGCCGAGGCTGACGTCCATCTCGCGCGCCAGTTCGCGCTGGCTGAGCTCGGGGCGGGTCTCCAGGAGCTTCAGCAAGCGGTAGCGGGTTTCGTCGTTGAGCGGCGGCATTTTGCCTGTTTGTGATTCTGGTTAATTGTTATGTTCTCATGCTGGATTCCGGGTCTTCGCTGCGCTCCGCCCGGAATGATGCTAATCAGCACTTTTCTGGTTCAATTGTTGAACGCGGGTATTTAACCGCATGGGGGGTGGGGTGTCAATGGGAAAATGGTCAATTTCTCCGAACTGGGTCGGTCA
>Ga0114931_10006980_pt1 | contig 13847 bp, 15 predicted proteins | sample 2SBtaG_FD_89579 | JGI IMG/M metagenome (GOLD analysis project Ga0114931, IMG submission 89579) | Deep subsurface microbial communities from Kolumbo volcano to uncover new lineages of life (NeLLi) - 2SBTROV14_V59a metaG | ecosystem: Environmental > Aquatic > Marine > Volcanic | place: Kolumbo...
AATTTTCCGGATCAAGGCGAAAAGCGCAGGTAATAGCCAGCTATTGCCAAGCTTTTCAACGCAGAGCCGGGGAATTTCAGCCGCCAGACGCCGGCTCATGAATTAATCAGAGGCTCCTTAGCATTGCCGGTCCTGCTTTGGCATCCAGCCTTGCCTGTGCTCGCTTTTGAAGGGAGACATATCCTTGAGATTAACGACTGGTTTGATATAGATGATATCGGCGCCCGCACCACGCGCGATCCTGGCCATGCGCCCCAGGTTGATACGATAGTGGGTAAGAATCTTCTGTTTCAACTCATCGTTACGTTCATAAGTGGTGGGGCCTGCAGTATGGTTAAGAATTTCATCAACCTCGGCATGCAGTTCCGTTCGCTGAGGAGCCTGTTGCTGCATGACCCCGGTGTATTCCAGCAATTGTTTCAGGGCAGTGTAAACACGTGTATTGCTCAATAGGGTGTCGCCGTACAACAGCCACTCGGGAAGCTGTTTCAGCTTGCCATAGGAGCGCTCCTCCAGAAATTCATTCTGGCCGGAATAGACGATAAAAAGGTCTGGGTGATATTGACTCAACTCCCGCATCAGCCGAGCGACCCGGTAACTGGCATAACTCACACCGCCAGCATTGATCACCTCCCATTTTCGTGTTGGCTCGGCAGTCTTCAGAAAAGCCCTCAGCCAACCGCAAAAAGAGGTACTGTCGCTGTAAGGCCGGCCGAACGTGGTTGAGCCGCCCATGCAGAAGATGCGATAGGCGCCGGTTTGCTTTTGAAGGGAAACTCCTGGTCATTGAAAAATTTCAGCTTGTTGTTTGCGGTTTTCATGATCGTCTCGCTGCTGGGCGCAGCTTTTTTGACGAAGAGGGGAGAACCGCCGGCAAAACAGACCAGAGGATCTTCAGCCGTGGCAAGCGGGCGGATGCCCGCCAGGCCCAAAATCGACTCAAGCCCACCGAAGAAGAGCATCAGGATAATTATTAGGAAGATCGACCGATTGATGATTCCGACCCAACTTGCAGTCTTTCCGGCAGACATATTCAGATCAGATCAAAATACTGCGTAGATGAACGGAGCAATTGCACTGCCATGCACAAAAATTATCAGCACGCTTAGCAGCAGCAGGATGACAATGATGGGTAGTAACCACAGTTTTTTTCTGGTCTTAAGGAACAGCAACAATTCGCGAAAAAAATCCATTTACATCAGTACTCCGTAGCATACTATTTAAGGAACCTCTGATTAATTCATGAGCCGGCGTCTGGCGGCTGAAATTCCCCAGTTCTGCGTTGAAAAGCTTGGCAATAGCTGGCTATTACCTGCGCTTTTCGCCTTGATCCGGAAAATTTCATCTCGCCAGCCATCCGGCCCAGAATTAATCAGAGGTTCCTTAAAGTTATCGGATTGCGAGCCGAATCCTTTATTTACCAATAAGTTATATTACTTGTCCGGCGAAAAATGCCATAATAATCCTAGATTTTTTACCCAAGCACGTCTCAGCGGATGCCAAGCAGACAAAACTCCAAACCTCACTTTATTTTATATCTGATCACCGTCCTCATTCCGGTGCTTTTCTTTGTCCTGCTGGAGGTCGGTCTGCGCACCTTCGGCTACGGCCAGGACCTGCGGCTGTTCGTGCCCGCGGATAAAAAACTGTTCAATGAACCCTACCTGGTTACCAATGCCGATGTGGCGAACAGATATTTTTCACCTGGATACTTTACACCGGTTCCCCCGGAAGAATACTTCAAAAAAGAAAAGCCCAAAAACGGTTACCGCATTTTCGTCATGGGCGGCTCAACCACCGCCGGCTGGCCCTATCCGCGCAATATCATGTTTTCGCGTGTGTTGGCACAGCGCCTCTCCGATGCCTTCCCCGACAAATACATCGAGGTCATCAATACCGGAATCGCCGCCGTCAACACCTTCACCCTGCTTGATTTTGTCGATGAGATCCTGGCGCAAAAGCCCGATGCCATCCTGATTTACAGTGGCCATAACGAATTTTATGGTGCCCTGGGGGCTGGCTCCACCCAATCCGTCAGCCAGTCTCGCTGGATGATCGACGCCTATCTGGCACTGTCCAGGCTCAAAACATTCCAGTTGCTGCGCAACTTGGTGGATGGCACCCGGCAGTGGTTGGGCGGCAAAAGCGAACTGGCTGGCCATGCCACCCTGATGAGTCAGATGGTCGGTGACAGCAGCATCGCCTATGGTAGCGAGACCTACAACAATGCCAAACAGAATTACCAGGCCAACCTAGATGATATCCTGAGCCGCTTCGATGCGGCGGGTGTGCCGGTAGTCGTCAGTGAACTGGTCAGTAATCTAAAGGACCAGCCGCCCTTTATCTCGGTGGACGATGGCACGCACCTGCCCGCCGATATTGTCTATGACTGGGCCCAAATGCTGGACAACGAAAGTATGTATGACATGGCGCGTGGTGCCTATACCTGGGCCAAGGACCTGGATGGCCTGCGCTTTCGGGCCCCGGAGGAGTTTAACGAAAGCATTCGTAAAATTGCGGCCAAACACCATGCACCCGTGGTGCCAATGAAGAAGTATTTCAGAAAGGCGGCGCACAACGGTATCATCGGCAACGATTTGATGCTGGAGCATCTGCACCCCAATGCGGACGGCTATATGCTGATGGCAGATGCCTTTTTCCACACTATGGAAAAGAGCGGCCTGATTGAAAAGGACTGGCACCAGGAGAAACTGAAGCCCGATGAGTTTTACCATCGCTCATGGCCGGTAACCGAGCTCGATCGTACGCTGGGCAAGATCAGAATCATCAATCTTACCGATCACTATCCTTACAAGCCAAAGGGGCCGGGCGAACGCACCATTGCCAATTACTCACCGCGCAACAAGGTAGAGGAGCTGGCCATGGCTGTCTTCAAACGCAAAATCAGCTATGTGGACGGCCATATCAAAATGGCCAACTACTATCAGTCCCAAAATCAGCCGAACCTGGCCTTTCGTGAATATCTGGCATTGATCAATGCAGCGCCCTATGTAGTGGATTACTACCTGATGGCTGGTGAATATCTGATTAAACAGCAACAATTCCAGCAGGCCATGCCGATCCTGCAGGCCTCGTTGGCGTTGAAGGAGACCGGCTTTGCCAATAAATGGATTGGCCAGATCCTGCTCATTATGCAGCGCCCCCAGGAAGCGCGTCCGTACCTGGAGAAGGCGCTGATCGATTTACCTGAAGATGCCCAGATTATTTACAACCTGGGTTTTGTGGATATTGTTTCGGACAATTCTGAAGGGGCCCGGGTCAGTCTGGACCTGCTGAATAAGCTCGCCCCGGATTCCCAGCAGCTTAAAAACCTCAGCCGGCTGATTACCGAGTATGAACAACGCCACGCCAATCAGCCCAAGGCTACGTCCCCTCCTGCCAGGAAAGAAGATAGCGCGCCTGCTCATCCGTAAGGGTGTCGATAGAGATCCCCATGGCGGCCAGCTTGAGTCGCGCCACCTCCTGATCGATCTCATGGGGCACGTCGTAGACGCGGCTCTCCAGGCGTGTCTCCTGGCTAGAGAGATGAACGGCGCACAACACCTGGTTGGCAAAGCTCATGTCCATCACAGCCGACGGGTGGCCCTCGGCGGCAGCAAGGTTGACCAGCCGTCCTTCGGCCAGCAGATTTAATCGTCGCCCGTCTTTCAGCTCATATTCTTCCACCAACTCCCGCCGGCGCCTTTTTGCCACCGCCATGGCCTTCAGAGCGGGAATATTGATCTCCACATTGAAGTGGCCCGAATTGGCCAATACACAGCCGTCTTTCATCACCTCCATGTGACGTTGATCAACCACATGCTTGTCGCCACTGGCGGTAACGACAAAATCGGAAATCCTGGCGGCGTCGGCCAGGGGCATGACACGAAAACCGTCCATGGCCGCCTCCAGCGCCCGCAGTGGCTCGACCTCGGTAATAACCACATTGGCGCCTTGGCCCTTGGCGCGCATGGCGATGCCGCGCCCGCACCAGCCGTAGCCGACAACGGTAAAGGTCTTGCCGGCCAGCAGGATGTTGGTGGCGCGGATAATGCCGTCCAGCGTGCTCTGGCCGGTGCCGTAGCGGTTGTCGAATAGGTGCTTGGTCATGGCATCATTCACTGCGATCACCGGGAACTTCAGCGCCCCTTCCGCGGCCATGGCGCGTAGCCGGATCACGCCGGTGGTGGTCTCCTCGGTCCCGCCCAGCATATTGCCGATCAGATCATGGCGTGACTTGTGTATCTCCGACACCAGGTCGGCGCCATCGTCCATGGTGATCATGGGCGTGCGGTCCAGGGCCGCATTGATGTGACTGTAATAGGTCTCGGTGGATTCGCCACGGATGGCAAACACCGAAATGCCGTAATAATGCACCAGGGCGGCGGCCACATCGTCCTGGGTGCTGAGCGGGTTACTGGCGCACAGCACCATATCGGCCCCGGCATCCTTGAGGGTGCGGGCCAGGTTGGCAGTTTCGGTGGTAATGTGCAGACAGCTGCTCAGGCGAATGCCCGCCAGCGGCTTGTCACCGGAAAAACGTTGTGCCAGCGTGGTCAACACAGGCATCTCGCGTCGGGCCCACTCGATGCGGTCACGGCCTTTGTCCGCCAGGTTTATATCTTTGATGTCACAGTCAGGGGTGGTCATGGGGCGCTTCCTTTGATTCTGAATCCATCAAGGCATAGACGTTTTCCAGCTGCCGCAAGGATATCCGGATATGGTAATCCCGCTGCAGCCGCTTTTGTGCCTGCTCCAGAGTAGCAGGGCGCGGCGACAGGCGCTGCAGAAAATTGGAGATATCCTCCTGGATTGCCCAGGGGTAAATCAGCCAGCGCCACTTGATTACCTTGCGGGCGTAATAGTCCACCGGGAAATCGGAGACGATCTTGTTATGCATCACAGCAATGCGCACCTGCCGGGGAGTGAACGATTGCAGGTACTCAGCCGCGACCCTCAGGGTATCGCCGCTGTCGTTGACATCATCCACCAGCAACACATTCTTATCCTTAATATCAGTGCAGAGGGGATACCGAATCAGCGCCGGCTCCTGTTTGCTGGAGCCGGCCAGATAGTGTTCGATCTTGATGCTGGTAAGCGGCATCAGATCCAGGTAATCACAGATCAGCCTGGCGGGCACATAACCACCGCGGGCAATGGCGACGACCATGTCAGGCCGGTAACCGGAGCGGTTTATCTGCATGGCCAGGCGCCGGCACAAGCGCTCGATTTCAGCCCATGAGATCAATTCACAGTGCATTTTCTCCATAATACACCACCCGGGATGCCAAAATTTAAAGCTCCATTTTCTACTATAAGAAAGCCCTTGGGGAATGCAAGTGACGGATATTCTCCGTTCATAAATAACGCGCCCTATCTTATTTTCAGATGCTGGCTATGCTTTGAATGAGATCTGAAGTTATGGATGTGGATATGACCAATCTGGCGAAAAAACTCGTCGGTCTGCTGTTACTCCTGAGCGGGGGCTTAACGGCGTATGCGGTCACCGGCGACAATAGCGCTGGCCCCATCATTCAGGTAAGCATCGAGGGGGCCATCGGGCCAGCGATTGATGACTACATCGGCCGGGGGCTGGAAACAGCCGCCGAACGCAATGCCCAACTGGTGGTGATACGCATGGACACCCCCGGCGGGCTGGATACCTCCATGCGCTCCATCATCAAGCACATTATCAATTCGCCCGTGCCGGTGGTTACCTACGTAGCGCCCAGCGGCGCCCGCGCTGCCAGTGCCGGTACCTATATCCTGTATGCCAGCCACATTGCCGCCATGGCACCGGGCACCAACGTGGGCGCCGCCACGCCAGTGCAGTTAGGGGGTGGATCGCCCCTTGGTGGCGGAAACAAGGAGGACAAGGGAAAAGCTAACGATAATGAAAGCGCTATGCATCATAAGATCGTCAATGACGCCGTAGCCTATATACAGAGCCTGGCGCAGCTGCGCGGCCGTAACCAGGCGTGGGCGGAACAGGCGGTGCGCGAAGCGGTCAGTCTCTCGGCCAGTGAGGCATTGAAAAACAATGTCATTGATATCGTCGCCACCGGCATGGGCGACCTGTTAAAGCAGATCGACGGCCGTCAGGTGATGGTGCAGGGGGCAGAGCGCACGCTGCATACCACCGGTATGCCGGTCACACCCATGGAACCTGACTGGCGCAATCGCCTGCTCAGCGTCATTACCAATCCCAATGTGGCCTACATCCTGTTGCTGATCGGGATTTATGGCCTGATCTTTGAGTTCTCCAGCCCCGGTACCATCGTTCCGGGCACCGTGGGCGCCATCTCCCTGCTGCTGGCGCTCTATTCGTTCCAGCTGCTGCCGGTGAATTACGCCGGCCTGGCACTGCTGCTGCTGGGCGTCGCCCTCATGGTGGGGGAGGCCTATCAACCCAGCTTCGGCATGCTGGGCATCGGCGGGCTGATTGCCTTTGTCATTGGTTCTATCATCCTGATGGACACCCAGGCGCCCGGCTTCGGCATCCATATCTCCGTGATCATCACCTTTGCCCTTGCCAGTGTGCTGCTGTTTGTGATTATTATCGGCATGGCGCTCAAGGCGCGACGACGACCGGTGGTCAGTGGGCTGGAACAACTGGTGGGCGGTGTGGCCGTTGCCATGGATGATTTTGCAGGTGAAGGGCGTGTCACCATCCACAGCGAACACTGGAATGCCAAAAGCAATTCGCCGGTCAGCAAAGGCCAGCGCGTCAAAGTAACCGGGGTCAGTGGCCTTGTCCTGACTGTCGAACCAATCAATCAGACAGAGGAGGACGCGTCATGACATCCTATGCCGTTTACACTGTGATTATCCTGGTGGTGATGTTCCTGGTCTCCGCCATCCGCATCCTGCGTGAATACGAGCGAGGCGTGGTGTTTTTGCTGGGTCGCTTCTGGAAGGTCAAGGGGCCGGGATTCATGCTCCTCATCCCTCTGATCCAGCAAATGGTGAAGGTGGACCTGCGCGTCATCACCATGGATGTGCCGACCCAGGATGTCATTTCGCGCGACAACGTCTCCGTAAAGGTGAACGCGGTGGTCTATTTCCGCGTCATCGAGCCCGACAAGGCCATCATCCAGGTGGAAAACTATTTCGAGGCTACCAGTCAGCTGGCTCAGACCACTTTGCGTTCGGTGCTGGGGCAACACGAGCTGGACGAGATGCTGGCCGAACGGGAGCGCCTCAACGCGGATATCCAGAAGGTGCTGGACAAGCAGACCGACGCCTGGGGCATCAAGGTCAGCAATGTTGAGATCAAACATGTCGACCTGGACGAGAGCATGATCCGCGCCATCGCCAAGCAGGCCGAAGCCGAGCGTGTCCGGCGCGCCAAGATCATTCATGCCGAAGGGGAGATGCAGGCCGCCGAAAAGCTGCTGGAGGCAGCCAGAACGCTGGCGCAGCAGTCACAAGCCCTGCAATTGCGGTATATGCAGACGCTTACCGAGATCGCAGGTGAGCGCTCCAACACCATTGTCTTTCCTCTGCCCATGGACCTGATTGAAAGCCTGATCAACAAACATGATGTACAGTCTTAGGGCAGCTGGACCATCAGCGAAATTGACATCTATGACGCCGCCGGTAACAGTCGCGTTATCGATACCACCGCACTCAGCAACAGCGGTTACGCCACTAGCCCGCATTTCTCACCACCGTTCGTAGCGAGACGGTTCAAGGGGGTGGTCTGCCTGGCGTTCGTGACAGAGGAGCGCGCAGGCATACCTGACAGTCTGTCGAGCACTCCGACCGAGCGAACGCCAGGCAGGGCGTGCCATTGGGCCGTCGCAGTAGAAGGGTGGTGAGAAATGCGGGCTAGCGTAAACGTCAATTACTAGGAGCCTGCAGACTCCTAGATCTGCTCTTGACCTCCGGTGTGCTCGCCGCCACCTTGCTTGCCTCCAATATATCCCTGGCATGCCAGATACCCATTTGCTTGCCGCGATAGGGAATCAGGTAGAAAGGGTCGGATGCCTTCGGTTTGGTCTCATCATTGAAAACCTTGATGATTGCGCCATCTGGATGATCACTGGCCCATTTGTCAGCCTCACCGTTGCTGGTAAGTACCTTGAGGGGCTCATGCAGACGCCCGGTGAAATTGAACAGGCCGGGATACTTGCCCACGAAAGCAATCGTGGTATTTTCCTGCTGCAGCTTGGCCAGTTCCTGGGCCATGGGTTTCAGATCATAGGCATGGGCCGCGCTGCGCATAATGCCCGAAGAGACCACCAGACTCAGCGTCAATGAAGCGATATAGATCGGCAGTACTGAGCGTCCCCCGTTTCTGAACTGGGGTGCAACAAGCAAAACGACACCCACGGCGGCGATGATCACCACATTCCACAGCGGCAGATTGGCCAGCCATTCGGGCCATAACAGTTTGGTCTGCAAATGCGGCAATAGCGCCAATACCACCGCAATAGTGATAAATCCCATCGCAATGGGCCAGGGCCGCTTGCCAATGCCTTCGTATTCGGCCAGTCCCCTGGCCGCCAGCAGGGCGAAACCCGGGAACAGCGGTAACAGATAGTGGGCCTGCTTGCCACTCACCAGCATGAACGCGACGAACACCGGGATAATCCAGGCCAGGCAGAAACGTACACCGATTTCGGCAAGATTGCGTTTCAACAGCCTGCCAAACGCGCGCCACAGATCGGGCCAGACAAACCAGGGGAACAGGATCAGCGGCAACAGCATCACATACCACCACCAGGCACGGGCATGAGCGAAGGAATGACTCATGCGCCCGGCCGTCTGGCCCCAGAAAATCATCTCGGCGAACTTGTCACCGCCGGTCAGGGCAGCAGGGATAGCCCACCCCAGCGCGATGATGGCACCCAGCAGCACGGCGCCAACCATGCTGGCATACCAGCGCCGCCAGCGGATCTCTCTGCCTTTCAGCCACCAGGGCGCCGACAGCAATGGAATCAGAATGTGCAGCAGGATGACCGGCCCCTTGGTGAGTACCCCCATGCCGATGGCGAAGCCGACAATCAACCAGCCATGCAACGGCTTCGCCCCTTCGCGAGTGGTCAACAGGGCGCCATACAATCCAAGAACGGCCCAGAAGGTGAGGATCAGGTCGAACATCACCGCCGGGGTAAACAGGGCCCAGAACTGTGCGCCCAGCAGGATGAAGGGCACCAGTTCCACAATCCTGTCCTGACCTGGCCACAACAGCCGCGCCATGGCGCGAGTCAGGAACACCGCCCCCAGGCTGAACAGCGCCGGCACCATGCGCGGCCAGTAGTCATTCACCCCCAGCACCGCCCAGCCGGCCTGCATCATCCAGAACAGCAGTGGTGGTTTATGGCTGTAGGGTTCGCCGTTGAGATGCGGGACCAGAAAGGAGTTGTGCAGCCACATCTCCCAGGCCACGGTGACATAGCGGGTTTCGTCGATGGGTACAAAGGGCCAGGAAAACATGGCCACGGCGACCAGAATCAACCATCCCCCGACCCAATAGACGGGGGATGCAAGAGGTAAACGTGTCATTAATCAGCGGCCTTCTGCAGCTTGATGAAGTAAAGATTACGGCCATAGATAAACAGACCGGTAAGCTGACCGATTATAAAGACCGGATCCTGCTTGTGAAGAGCATAGGCGAGCAGGGTAACCCCACCGCCCAGGCTGAAATACCAGAACTCCACCGGCACGACACTGCGTTTTTGCCGCTCGCTGCGCAGCCACTGCACCAGAAAGCGCATGGAAAAAAGTGCCTGGCCGGTCAGTCCGATTATCAGCCAGGTCAGATCATAGGCGCTCATATTACTAAAGTCCATTTCACTCTACCTCTTCAGTCTGCACATCGCAGGGGCGGCGCGCCAACCACATCACGCCGAACAGATCAACGACACCCACCCGCAGACGATCGAAGGTGCCATATTTGGACGAGCCCGCCATGCGCGGACGATGTCCTACATTCACGCCGACCACATCCCAGCCCTGACGCCGAAACAGGGCGGGCAGAAAACGGTGCATGTGGTCGAAATGGGGCAACGCAAGAAAGGCCTGGCGCGGAAACAGTTTGATGCCGCAGCCGGTATCCGGAAAATTATCCCCCAGCATGCTGCCGCGCACGGCATTGGCGATGCGTGACGAGTAGCGCTTGACCCAGGTGTCCTTACGCTTGTGACGGATCCCTCCGATCAGGGTAGTGTCCGAGCCTTTTTCGTCACGAATCTTGAGCAGGTTGGGAATATCGGCCGGGTCGTTCTGGCCGTCACCGTCCAGGGTCACGATCCAGTCGGCGCGGGCATGCCGCACACCGCTGCGCACACCCGTGCTTTGCCCGGAATTGCGAGCATGGCGGATAATACGCAGTTGCGGCATTTCGGCACGATGCGCCTGAAGCTTGTCATTGGTGGAGTCGGTGGAACAATCGTCAACGACGATCACTTCGTACTCGGGGCCTCCTGAATCCAAGGCCTGCTGTATTTCCTTTAACAGGGTGGTGATGTTGTCCGTCTCGTTGTAGACGGGGATCACAATCGATAACTCCATGTAAGTACCTCAAGGTTAAGAGTTTTTGGAGTATATCGACAGCAACATTAACGTTGCGTTAATTCCCTGTTAATAGAACGTTATTGGAATGTCCACTGGGCCACAGTTCCGCCACCTGGTCGGGAAGAAAGGGTGAGTTGCCAGCCAAAATGCTCGCACAGCCGCAATGCGATGGCCAATCCCAACCCCTTGCCGGGCGCCTTCAAGCGTTCGCCACGCTCACCGCGGGTAAAAATACGCTGCTGGTCCTCGGCGCTAACCCCGGTGCCGTTGTCTTCCACCAGCAGCCGGTTTTCCTCCAGCACCACCCGAATCAGACCTTCAGGGGTATAGGCCAGAGCGTTGCGCAGCAGATTGTCCATCACCATCACGACGCTGGCGGGCGGTACCTCGAGCACCGGTTTGGCGGCGATCACCAGCTCCAGTTCCAGTGGCCTGTGCTCCAGGGTTTCGCGCCGCATGGCCAGCAGCCGCTCCAGTTCCAGAGCCAGATCGGTGCTGGAGTCGACGCCAGGCTGGTGGTCAGCCGCCTCGCGCGACAACCACAGCAGCACATCCAGAATCTCGGTCATGCCTTCCGAGGCGCGTACCAGCCGCTCCGCCTTGGCACGAAACTGCTCGGGCAGGGCCTCGTTGGCCAGCATGCCCTCTGCCGTGGCGCGGATCACCGCCAGCGGACTACGCAGCTCATGGCTGGCATCGGCGGTGAACTCCCGCTCCCGACTGACAAATTCCATCAGCCGTTGGTGATAGGCATCAAAGGCCTTAGCCAGGTCACCCACCTCGTCATCGGCAAATTCGCTTGCCACGGGCTTGTGTTCGGCAGTGGGCCCCGCCGACAGCACCCGGCTTGCCAGCTCGCGAATGGGCTGAATCACACGCGCGGAAATGAAATATCCCAGCCAGGTGGAGGCAAACACGGCCAGCAGGAAGCCGCCGATGAGCAGGATTTCGAGAAAGGTCTGGCGCTGTTTGATCTCGGTATCATCGAAGATCAGGTAATAACGGCCGTCCTGACGTTCACCGATGGCAACGTCATATTCCCGGCCCTGGTGGGAAAACTCATGTTTGCCGGGTGCCAGTGCGGCGAGCATGGCAAACCCCTGCGGGGCTTGGTTGGGCGCCGTGTAATACGCGCTCATGTGACCGAAGTGGGCCTCGCTGGGGTTGTCCTGGCGGGCCATGAACTGTTCCAGTTCATCGTTCAAAAAAGAGTCCATAAACTCGCGCTCCATGGCCTCCAGGGAAAAGATCAGCAGACCGGCCAGCAGCAACCCGACCATGGCGCCGAGAAATGGATAGGAAAGAATCAGGCGGGTGCGCAGGTCAATCGGCATCATGATCCGCTGTCTCGGTCTCGGGGGCCAGGCGGTAACCAAAGCTGCGTACGGTGTGCAGCAGTGGCGTCTTAAAGGATTTGTCGATGGCGGTACGCAGTTTGAAAATATGCACGCGCAGGGCTTCACCGTCCGGCGGATCGTCACCCCACAGCGCCTGTTCGATGCGCTCGCGCCGTACCAGGCCGGGTGAGTTGCGCATCAACACCTCGAGAATCTTCAGTCCGCTGGGAGAGATATCGAGCCGCTGTCCGGCGCGACGGGCCTCGAGTGTATTCAGATCCAGCTCCAGGTCGGCCACTGTCAGCACATTCTTTGCATCATCCCGGCGCCGGCGTGACACGGAGACCAAACGGGCCAGCAGTTCATGCAGGGAGAATGGTTTGACCAGATAGTCATCCGCGCCCTGGCGAAACCCCTCCAGGCGGTCCTCCAGCGTATCGCGGGCAGTGAGCATGAGCACGGGGGTGGCACGATGCGATTCCTCGCGCAGGCGCCGGCACACCTCCAGACCGTCCATGCCCGGCAGCATGAGGTCCATAATGATGGCGTCGTAGTCATTCGCCACCGCCAGGTGCAGCCCGGTAACACCGTCGGCGGCAGCATCGATGCTGTGCCCCTGATGCTCGAGAAACTCGGCCACCTCCAGGGCAAGATCGTTGTTGTCCTCAATCAATAAGACGTGCATTCAGGAATCCAATGCGAAATAAACACTATTTTACACGTCCGGGCGCAATATGGCCCGGGCACTAACAGCCGGCTGGCATACCCCCGGGTCTGCGACTATGCTGATGGATGAAGACAGGGCTACATGGATTGAGAGGAGTTGACCATGAATCAGCACCATTCTTTATTTCAGCTCGGTGCCCCGGACCCGGACACCAAAACATCTCCCATTCTCGAGGATACCGACGAAGAGGTGGAAACCCTGGCCCAGGGGCTGGAAGAGGACAATCAGTGCTACTTCAACAATGTCTCCTACCAGGACGGCAGCTACGCCTGCAGTGGCAGCGGTGAGCTGCTGCATTGTGAAAAGGGCATCTGGAGGAGGGCGGGAGGATGTGATCCCGACAACCCCTAAGCTGCATCACAGGGCGGGGCGGACCCCGGGCAGGAGAGGGCGCACCATTGCCTGGATCAATGCCATTGTCGGCTATATCCTTTCGCCGCTGTCATGGTGGAACGACCTGTTTGTGAATGTCCCGCTGGCGTATCTGTTCGCCCTGCCGTTTTCCCTACTCAGTGAACAACTCTATCTGCCCACGTTCGTGCTGGGTTACTGGCTAAGTAATGTGCTGGGACTGCTGATGCTGCAGCAGGGTGGCATGGCCCTGCTCAAAAAGCGGCACAGGGCCGTTTCCTGGAAGGGGCTGCTCATATCCACAACCCTGTACACCGCGCTGATTGTGATCCTCGTGATGAGCGGCGTTCTACCATCAGCCAATGAACTGGAGACCAGGTATCTATGAAATATTAAAAAGTGCGGCCATGGCAGAACGGCCGCACCGATAATCAAGCCGCGATCTCGTGTTCCAGCCTCTCGGTGTAATCACCCCGGTTGGCTGAACTGTTGCACTTGGCACGATGCAGCAGAGCCTGCTGGGCCTCACGCACCCTGGCCGGGTCACCGTGCCAAACGGTTAGTGCTCATGTTGCAAAGCCCGGATGTATGAAAAGGTCAGACGCCAGGGCAATTTCAGCTTGGCCGCCTGTTTCTTCGCTATTATCCACACCGACCACCGCGAGCCGCTTGCCGCAGGTGGGATAGCTTTCGTCCATGTAGAGGGTGGAAACCTCTAATTGGGGGAGTGGTCGAAAAAGCACTTAACCCGCATTTCTCACCACCCCTCTACTGCGATGGCCCAATGGCACGCCCTGCCTGGCGTTCGCTCGGTCGGAGTGCTCGACAGACTGTCAAGTATGCCTGTGCGCTCCTCGGTCACGAACGCCAGGCAGGCCGCCCCCTTGAACCGTCTCGCTACGAACGGTGGT
>Ga0114931_10006981_pt1 | contig 13846 bp, 11 predicted proteins | sample 2SBtaG_FD_89579 | JGI IMG/M metagenome (GOLD analysis project Ga0114931, IMG submission 89579) | Deep subsurface microbial communities from Kolumbo volcano to uncover new lineages of life (NeLLi) - 2SBTROV14_V59a metaG | ecosystem: Environmental > Aquatic > Marine > Volcanic | place: Kolumbo...
CTCGATGTCGGCTCATCGCATCCTGGGGCTGAAGAAGGTCCCAAGGGTTTGGCTGTTCGCCAATTAAAGCGGTACGTGAGCTGGGTTCAGAACGTCGTGAGACAGTTCGGTCCCTATCCTCTGTGGGCGCAGGATACTTGAAAAGGGTCGCTTCTAGTACGAGAGGACCGAAGTGAACGCATCTCTAGTGCACCAATTGTCACGCCAGTGGCATCGTTGGGTAGCTACATGCGGTTGTGATAAGCGCTGAAAGCATCTAAGCGCGAAGCACGCTTTAAGATAAGGTATCCCCCCCGATTTATCGGGGCTGAAGACTCCTCGAAGATTACGAGGTTGATAGGCTGCAAGTGTAAGTACAGTAATGTATTCAGCTGAGCAGTACTAATAGGTCGTGAGGCTTAACCATTAAATTTTTATTCACAGTGATTTATGGTTTCTTAAGATTGGCTCTACTCTTTCTTCTTTCATTTTTTTTATTTTATTTTGATTTTGGTGACTATAGCCAGGGTGTTACACCTCTTCCCATTCCGAACAGAGAAGTTAAGCCCCTGCACGCCGATGGTACTGCGTGGGCAACTGCGTGGGAGAGTAGGTAGTCGCCAATTTTTATTTTAAAACATTTCTATTTTATTAATTTATATTTCATTTTCATAATTTGATTAAGGTTTATTGCCTTTTATGCCGTTCCTACGGAACTTGTTTTTTCTTTTATTAATTTTTTTACAAATATTTGACCCCTACCAGGGTCTGGATAAAATTTCAATTAACGAGTCCCGTTAGGGACGAAATACTTATAGAAAATTTTAATATAGATTAATACAAATCCCGTTTGGAATGGTATAGTAATTTATTCCCTTCAAATTTCATAATTCGTTACTTGCCCGGTAATTGACGGTATCGATGTTCATATTTAAAAGATAATTTTTCAAAATATATAACTAAAAATTATCCATTCGTGTATTTTTTATTGTAAATTCAATATTTATCATTTAGCTTTGCCTATAAATATCTTCAAATAAATTTATCCTATAGGTTCTTAATATGAAGTTTAAAATTAATATTATTCTAATTCCTTCTTTCATATACCTTTTATCATTTCCTCTGTTTTCTCAACAGGCATTAAATTTTAAATGGGAGAAAAACACAAGACAAGACACACTTAGAGGAATGCTGACTCCTTTACGCACGGATTTTGATGTAACTTATTATCATCTTGATATAAAGATTAACCCTGCTGAAAAATCAATTAAAGGTTATAACAGAATAAAATTTAAAGTTGTTGCTAAGTTTAATAAAATGCAGATAGACCTTTTCCCCAATATGAAAGTAGAAAAAATACTTTTTGAAGACGGGACAGTTTGTAGTTACACAAGAGAATTCGGTGCAGTATTTATTACACTTCCTAAAAAATTAAAAAAAGATTCCGAACATTTTATAGATTTTTATTATTCGGGTAAACCTCAAATTGCTAAACGCCCGCCATGGGACGGAGGATTTACCTATAAAAAAGATAAAGCCGGGAACCCCTGGGTTGTTGTTACTTGTCAGGGAACAGGTGCAAGCCTGTGGTGGCCAAACAAAGATCATCAGTCAGATGAACCCGACAGTATGCTTTTGAGCATTACAATCCCTTCAAATTTACAGGATGTTTCAAACGGGAGGCTTAGGAATATTGATAAATTACCAAATGGTTGGAGTAAATATAATTGGTTTATTTCATCACCTATTAATAATTATAACGTAACTGTTAACATCGGAAAATTTGCATATTTTAATGATGTTTACACAAGTAAAGACGGACAAAAATTAACGCTTGATTATTATGTAATGCCACAAAATCTGGTAAAAGCAAAGGAACAATTCAAAGAAGTAAAAAAAATGTTATCTGCATTTGAATATTATTTCGGCAAATATCCTTTTTACAAAGACGGCTACAAATTAATTGAAGCTCCGCATAACGGAATGGAACACCAAAGCGCAATAGCTTACGGAAATCATTATTGGTATGGATATGTTGGCAGAGCTTCATCAGAAGTAGGGTTAAAATTTGATTTTATTATCATTCACGAAAGCGCTCACGAATGGTGGGGCAACAGTGTTACTTCAAACGATGTTGCGGATATGTGGGTGCACGAAAGTTTTGCGGCTTATGCTGAAGCTTTATTTGTTGAATATTATTGGGGACACGGTGAAGCGTTAAAATATATAAACGGTAAAAAGCAAAACATAAAAAACGATAAACCTATCATAGGTCACTTTAATGTTAATAAAGAAGGCTCGGGTGATATGTACAACAAAGGGCAGCTTGTGCTTAACACGTTAAGGAGTGTAATAAATAACGATTCTCTTTGGTTCTCAATTTTAAGTGGAATTCAAAAAAAGTATTATCACAAAACAGTTGACGGTGTTGATATTTTCAATTACATAAATGAACAAACCGGAAAAGATTACAACTATTTCTTTGAGCAGTATTTCAGAAGAATTTCGGTACCGGAATTAATTTCAATTGTAACAAAAAAAGGTACGGAAACCAACATAAGATACAGATGGAAAACAGATGTTCCGGATTTTCGTATGCCGGTTAAAGTTACAACTTCAAAAGATAAATTTGAGTTTATTTATCCAACAACAAAATGGAAATCTTTAACGGTGAAAGGATTGGAGCCATCAGATTTTAAAGTTGCTGAAAATTTATTTTATCTGAAAACGAGGATACTCCGGCAATATATAGACCCTAAAAGCAGCATAAAAATCAATTAATATTTTATAGGAAATGATTATGAAAAACATTTTAGTTATTGTTTTAACAGTTCTATTATTTATACCTTTTGTAAAGTCACAAAATGCCGATAGCTCATTATTAACTTTGAATAGAATTTACAATTCGAAAGAATTTTCTTCACAAAGGTTCGGACCGGCAAGATGGATTGATAATGACAAAGGTTACACTACACTTGAATCATCAAAGGAATTTAAAGGAGCAAAAGACATTGTTAAATATAGCACTGTAACAGGTGATAGAAAAATTTTAATCGATGCAAAACATTTAATCCCCAAAGGGAAAGACAAACCACTTAGGGTTTCTGATTATCATTGGTCCACTGATGGAAATATGTTATTGATATTTACAAATACCAAGAGGGTGTGGAGAAGAAATACAAAAGGTGATTATTGGGTAGTTAACTTAAAAACTTGGGACCTTAAAAAACTTGGAGGAAGAGAAGCAAAACCATCCACACTTATGTTTGCTAAGTTTTCACCGGACAATAAAAAGGTAGGATTTGTAAGAGAAAACAATATTTATGTAGAAGATTTGAACAATGGTAAAATTACTTCGCTTACAACAAACGGAACAGAAACGCTAATTAATGGAACATTCGATTGGGTTTACGAAGAAGAACTTAGTCTTCGTGATGGCTTCCGATGGAGTCCCGACAGCAAATCAATTGCTTATTGGCAGCTTGATTCTAAAGACGTTCCTATTTTTTATTTGATAAACAATACAGCTAAACTTTATCCAACATTAAAGCCGATTCGTTATCCAAAAGTGGGGCAAAAAAATTCAACTTGCAGAGTTGGTGTTGTAAGTGCAGAGGGTGGTAAAACAACTTGGATGAAAGTTCCGGGAGACTCAAGAGAACATTACATTGCTAGAATGGATTGGGCTGCAAGTTCTAATGAGATTGTAATTCAACAGCTTAACAGAAAGCAGAACACGAATAAAGTGATGTTATGCAACAAAACCAGCGGTGAGGTAAAAACTATTTTAACAGAAACGGATAAAGCGTGGGTAGATATTAACAATGATCTAAAATGGCTTGAAGATGGTAGATACTTTACCTGGGTAAGTGAAAGAGACGGTTGGAGACATATCTATGTTGTCTCACGAGACGGTAAGAATATTCGTAAAGTTACTCCTGAAAACTTTGATGCAATAAGCATACAAAAAATTGATGGCAAAGGCGGATATATTTATTTTATTGCTTCTCCCAATAATGCAGGTCAAAGATATCTTTATAGAGTTAATATTAACGGCACACCAAAAGAAGAAAGGTTAACACCAACTTCACTTTTAGGAATAAACAGTTATCAAATTTCTTCAACAGCAAAATATGCTTTTCATTTCTTTTCAAATTTTGAAACACCAAACACTATTGATTTAGTTTCTCTTCCGGAGCATAAATCTATAAGAGTGTTAGCTGATAATAAAAAATTAAAAGATAAAATCTCAGTGTTAAAGAAAAAGCCGGTTGAGTTTTTTAAAATTAATATCGGTAACAGTGTAATTCTTGACGGTTGGATGATGAAACCTTATAATTTTGATGATTCAAAAAAATACCCAGTGTTATTTTATGTTTATGGCGAGCCGGCTGGACAAACAGTGATGGACAGATGGATGGGAAGCAGTTATTTATGGTATTTAATGTTAACACAAAAAGGATATATTGTTATTAGTGTTGATAACAGGGGCACACCGGCACCTAGAGGAAGAGAATGGAGAAAAATTGTTTATAAACAAATAGGAATTCTTGCATCCAAAGATCAGGCAGCAGCAGCAAGAATAATTAGCAAATGGCCGTTTGTGGATACAAGCAGAATCGGGATTTGGGGATGGAGCGGAGGCGGATCGATGACGCTAAATATGATGTTTCGTTATCCCGAAATTTATAAAACGGGAATGTCGGTTGCTCCTGTAAGCACTCAATGGTATTATGACACAATTTACCAAGAAAGATATATGAGCCTTTGGGAAGAAAATAAAGCCAATTATATCGAAGGTTCACCCATTACTTACGCTAAAAATTTAAAAGGGAATCTGCTGATAGTTCACGGAACAGGTGATGATAACGTACACTATCAAGGGACTGAAGCTTTGATTAACGAATTGATAAAACAAAATAAAATGTTTAGGGTAATGGTATATCCTAACCGTTCACACGGAATTTACGAAGGGAAAAACACTACAAGACATTTGAGGGAATTACTTACAAGTTATCTAATTTCTCATATGCCACCGGGAGGAAAATAATTTTTTCAATTTACAATTAACATTGTACAATGAACAATTATTTTATATTTAGGTAAATTAAATGAAAGCCGTAAATTATACAGAGTTTCGTACAAAACTTAAAATGTTCTTAGATAGTGTAGAAAAAAATAATGATACTTTTATAATTGAAAGAGGTACAGGCGAAGGTACTGTAATGATTTCATCAGAGGAATATAATTCAATAATGGAAACAGTACATCTTTTAAGTTCTAAAGCTAATGCTGACAGATTGTACGAATCAATTAAACAAATGAAAGACGGTAAAGGAATTGAAAAAAAATAAATTGAAGAATAATAAAAATTATTTTTACAAAAAATTCATTTGAAGGTAAAGGAAAACCCGAACCTTTGAAATATGATTTAGCCGGATTTTGGTCAAGACGAATTGATAGAGAACATAGACTGGTTTACCAATTTGAAAAAAATAAAGTTTTAATATATAGCTGCAGATTTCATTATGATTAAAAATAATTTACAAGTAACAAATTACAATGAACAATTATTTTATAATAAAAGTAGTTGCTTTACCAATTATTAATTGATCTTCTCTTGCTTTTTTCTAAAATTTAACACAAATTGTAAACCGTTATTGGGGTACTGCTTTTCTTACAACTTCTACAAAGCAGTATTTGTTCTTTTAAAAATTAAAAATACTTAAATAATTCAATGGGGTTTAAAATGAAAAAAATAATATTTTTTTCTTTTGTTCTATTCGTCAGTTTTTCTCAAATAACCATTTTTGCTCAAGATAATAATTCAATACAATTTAATAGTGGGATTATTTATCCTAGACGTTCGTCTAGCGGATTTTCGACTTCTGTTCAATATAATTACTCACTTAATTCTAAAATCAATTTATACATTTCTGCAGGTTATTCTTCATGGGACAGATTTAATGTAATGTTTCGTGAAAATTTAACTGGTTTTCAAAGACAAGAGTATTTTAAAACATATAATTCAGATAATCATTCTCTAATCCCAATAAATATAGGTGCAAAAGTTAATTTCCATTCTAATAAGTTTTTTACTTCATTTATAAATTTTGAAATTGGTTATGCCCATTTAAGTTTTGATAGTTATAACAATATTAGAATAAAAAATCCAACAACAGGAGAGGTAACTTCTTACATTGTAGATGGAAGCACAAAGAAAGAAATAACTGAAAATCTTTTCAACGCAGGAATAGGAACCGGAATTTCTCATTCTCTCAATCAAAATCTGGATTTAATTTTAGCATTCAAACTTAATACAAATTTCAATAACGGAGAATTCGGGTTTTTAAGTACCAAAGGGACTTACACTGTATGGCAAATTGGATTAAATGTAAAAATATAGAGGAAGATTTTAAGAATGAAAAAAATGTTATTCAAATTATTTAATCTTTTTATTTTATCATTAATTCTAAATAATTGTAATAATTCAGTTGAGATTTTTCCTCCGGATAATGCTTATAAAGTTACTATCAAACAAGGTGTATGGGGAAATGTTTGGTTTTGGGAAGGAAATTTTATGCCCTCAACAGATAATTCTTCATCCGGTAAAATTTCTGCGGTAGTGAGAGAAATTTATGTGTATGAAGCTACTCGATTTGATGAAGTTGTAAGAGATTCACTAAGTTTTTCATTTTCATTTTATAAAGAAATCAAAACAAAATTTATTGATAAAGTTACATCAGACAAAGATGGATTTTTTCAAATTAGTTTACCTCCCGGCAAATATAGTTTTTTTGTAAAAGAAAATTCCCTTTTCTATGGTAGCTTAACAGATGGAGAGGGTGATTTAGTACCAGCAGAAGTTAAGGCGAATTCTATTACAAAAAGACAAATTGATATAAATTATAAAGCAGTATATTAATAAATTGCAATTTACTTTTTTTCAATTTTATTAAACATATTGATTTGTATGTTACTTTTTAAGTACTTATATTTGTACTGATTTAATAACTTGAGGTAAATAAAATGATAGCTGCAAATTACACAGAGTTTCGTACAAAACTAAAGATGTTTTTGGATAACGTAGAAAAAAATAATGATACATTGATAATTAAAAGAGGAACCGGAAAAGGAACTGTAATGATTTCATTAGAAGAGTATAATTCAATAATGGAGACAGTCCACCTTTTAAGTTCTAAAGCCAATGCAGATAGATTATATGAATCCATTAAACAAATAAAAGATGGCAAGAGACTTGAAAAAGAATTAATCGAAGAATAATGAAAATCATCTTTTCGAAAAATTCTTGGGAAGATTATGTCTCTTGGCAAAAAGAAGAAAAAAAAATACTAAGAAAAATAAACGAATTGATAAAAGACATACAACGAACTCCATTTGAGGGAAAAGGTAAACCTGAGCCTTTGAAATATGATTTGGCAGGTTTTTGGTCAAGACGAATTGATAGAGAACATAGACTGGTTTACCAATTTGAAAAAAATAAAGTTTTAATATATAGCTGCAGATTTCATTATGATTAAAAATTTTATAGAAACTTTTTATCTCACTTTATAATCTATTTATTGTTACCTGACTTACAAAATAAATTATAAATAACTTTCTTATTTTACATTCTGTAAAAATTTTCAATAATAAATATCAAATAATAGATATTAAATGAAATCCTGGGTTAAAACCACTTTAGCAATTAGTACAACCGTAATTGTAATTATAATAATCGGCGGAGCTATATTTTACAATATGCTCAAATCTTCTTTGCCCAAATACAATGCTGAAATAAACATTTCCGGTATTGACAGTAATATAGAAATTTACCGCGACAGCCTTGCTGTTCCTTACATTGTTGCACAGACAGAAACAGATGCGGCATTTGCAATGGGATATGTTCACGCACAGGAAAGATTGTTTACAATGGATATTGCCCGAAGAGCAGGTGAAGGAAAGTTAAGTGAGATATTCGGAGAAAAGACGATCCCGTTTGATAAAATGTTTTTAACCGTGGGAATAAAAAGAAATATCCTTAAAAATTATTCAAAGTTCAGCAGCAACGATATTAAAATTCTTAAAGCTTATTCAAAAGGAGTTAATTTCTTCATAAAAAATGCCGGCGGTAAACTTCCTATTGAGTTCAGTGTCTTGGGGTATGAACCGGATAAGTGGAAACCGATTCACAGCCTAATTATTATGAGAATGATGGCTTGGGAACTAAATATCGGCTGGTGGACAGATTTTGCATATACTGAACTTGTTCAAAAGGTTGGTATAAATAAAGCGAAAGAAATACTTCCGGATTATCCGAAAAATGCACCTATTATAATTCCCAAGGGAGTGGCTGAATTAAAGAATTTAAATAATTCATTTGTTAATATTGAAAAACAATTCAGAAAATTTTTCAGTCTGAGCGGAACTCACATCGGCTCTAACAGTTGGGTGGTTGACGGAAATATGTCTTCAAGTGGAAAACCGATAATTGCAAACGATACTCACCTTGCCTTCAGTGCGCCGGATAAATGGTTTACTGCCGTGATTAAAGCAGGCAATTGGGATGCTGCGGGATTTACTCTGCCTGGTGTTCCCGGAATTGTTATAGGAAAAAACAAATCCATTGTCTGGACAATGACAAACGTAATGGCTGACGATGCTGATTTTTACAGTGAAAAAATTGACAGCACGGGCAAAAAATATTTGTACGATGGCAATTGGGATTCTCTGGAAATTGTTAAAGATACAATTAAAGTCAGGAATTCTTCTTCAATTGTTAACATTACAAAAATAACAAACAACGGACCGATAATATCCGATATTCATCCTCTTTCATTCCTTTATAAGAATGAACCGGAAAAATTTGAGCCGATTTCAATGCGCTGGCTTGGCAATGAATTCAGTGATGAACTTAACGCTATTTATAATGTGAACAAAGCCCGGAATTTTAATCAATTTAAAAAAGCATTAAATGATTTTGCCGTACCCGGACAAAATTTTATTTATGCAGATAAAAAAGGTAACATCGGTTATGTCTTCGGGGCAAGTCTGCCTATTAGGAATTATGCCAATGCAAGTTTTATTATTGACGGTACCTCCACAAAAAATGATTGGAAAGGAATAGTCAGTAGAAATAAAATTCCTTTTTTGTTTAATCCTAATTCCCATTACATAGCATCGGCAAATAATAAAACATTAAAGAATTTCAAACATTATATTTCTAATTTGTGGGAACCTTCATCAAGAATAGATAGAATAACGCAGTTAATAAAATCAAAGAAAAAACATTCTGTTGCCGATTACAAAAAATATCAAATGGATTTTGTCTCACCTTACGCAAAGGAAATTACAGCACATTTACTTAAGGCATTTGAAAATATAAAGGTAGTTGATAAAAATTTAAAAAATTCTTTAACCTTATTAAAACAATGGAATTTTAATTTTGATAAATACAGTCAAACGCCATTAATATATGCAGCTTTTTTTAAACATCTATTAAGTAATATTTATAAAGATGAAATGGGCGAAGGACTTTTTAACGATTTTGTTTTTGTTGCAAATGTGCCCTACAGAAGCGTTCAGCAATTATTAAATCAAAGTAACAATAGCTGGTTTGATAATATTAACACAAAAGAAATTGAGACAAAAGAAATAATTATCAGAAAAAGTTTGACCGATGCATTAGACGAATTAGAAAAGAAACTTGGTAAAAATATGGAAAGTTGGCAGTGGGGAACTTTGCATAAGGTGACTTTTAAACATATGTTCAGCGGAAATTCTAAAATTTTGGATAATTTAATTAATATCGGACCATTTGAGATAGGCGGAGACGGAACTACAATTTTTAACACCGAATATCCTTTTGCAAAAAGTATTGAAAAATATCCAAGATTCAGGCATAGTGAATTTGAGAATAATCTTGGACCTGCTATGAGGTTTATCTACGATTTCAGCAAACCGGATGAATTCTTTATGGTGTTAACAACCGGAGAGTCGGGGCAAGTTTTAAGCGATCATTATAAAGATATGACTAACTTTTGGCTTAACGGCAAATATATAAAAATAAGAACTGACACTGTTTCAATATTTAAGAATGAAAATCTTCTTAAATTTATAAAACAAAATTAATATTGTACTAACTTTACATATATAAAAGATTTTTTCATATTACATTTCATCTAAAAATTAACAAGTAAATTATGAAAGTTATTGAACACATTGAAAAAGCGAAAAAGCCATTCATTAGTTTTGAACTTATTCCTCCCAAGCGAGGCGGAGACATTAAGGGTTTATTAAATGTTCTGGAAGACATTGTAAAATATCATCCTCCGTTTATTGATATTACAAGCCACTCTGCTGAAGTAGTTTATGACGAAACAAAAGACGGTATTAAAAAGAAAGTAAAACGTAAAAGACCCGGAACACTTGGAATTTGCGCTTTGATTCAGCATAAATATAATACAGATGCCGTACCGCATATACTTACAAACGGATTTACAAGAGAGGAAACAGAAGATTTTATGATCGAACTCAGTTATTTGGGAATTGATAATGTACTTGCTATTAGGGGAGATGACCACGGATTCCAAAAGCCTGTTCCCAAAGGTAAAAGTATTAATTTCTATGCATCCGATTTGGTAAAGCAAATAAATGATATGAATCACGGAAGATATTTGGAGGAAAATTTATTAGATGCCCAACCTTCAAGTTTTTGTATTGGGGTTGGCGGCTATCCGGAGAAACATTTTGAAGCGCCGAATTTACTTACAGATATAAAATATGCAAAACAAAAAGTAGATGCCGGGGCAGAATACATAGTAACACAAATGTTTTATGATAACAAAGTGTATTTTAAATATGTTGAACTTTGCAGAGAACAGGGAATAAATGTTCCGATAATTCCAGGATTAAAAATAATTACGACTAAATCAAATCTTACATCAATACCTAAGAAATTTTATATAAATATTCCTGAGGAACTTTCTGAAAAAGTTATGAATACGGAAAATGATAAAGTACACGAAGTTGGAGTTGAATGGGCGGCAACGCAGGTAAAAGAATTGATTAAAATGGGTGTGCCGAGTATTCATTTTTACATAATGCTTAACTCAAATCCTATCTGCATGTTAATGGATAGATTAGAAATGTTTTAAAATTTAATTGAGAACATTAATTAATTGAATAAAAGAATTTTAAATAAAAAAATAAAATCGCCGATTAAAAAACTAAAATGGGGAGTTGCAGGATGTGGCCATTTTGCCGAACATTCTTTTTTGCCTGCTGTACTCATTTCTCACAAAGGTAAAGTAAAATCACTTTTCTCAAACAATAAACAAAGAGCAGAACAGCTTGCAAACAAATATTCTGTTTCAAATTACTTCTCTGATTATGACAAATTTTTAAACTCGGACATAGATGCCGTCTACATATCAAGTGCTAATAATAAACATTACGAACAAACCATAAAAGCAGCTAATGCCGGCAAACATATACTTTGCGAAAAACCGATGGCGATAACATCAGAGCTAGCAAAAGAAATGGTTAATGTTTGCAAAGAAAATAATGTCTTACTTTCTGTCAATTATGTTATGCGTTATCATCCGATAATTTTGAAAGCAAAAGAAATTATAAGCTCAAGAATGTTAGGAAAACTTACTTCAATAAACATAAATTTCAATATAGATTTACCGCCGAGTGAAAATTTTAGATATGATAAAAAGCAAAGCGGCGGTGGTGCTTTAAGAGATTTGGGTACACATGTAATTGATTTGCTTTTTTACTTCGGCGGGGAAATTGAACAGATTAACGGCGGATTAGATAACCTTGTCTTTAATGAAGAAGTTGAAGATTTTGCTTATGCAACTGTAAAATTTAAAGATTCCGGTTACGGTAATTTTAATGTTTCATACTGCAACAAAAGAGCTTTAAATAGAATTGAAATACTTGGGAGTATAGGCGCTATAGTGATTGATAATTTTATAGGTGCAAAAAATGAATCTGCTAAAATTTCAATTATGCTGAATAATGAAGCAAAAAGAGTCTTTAGGAAACGTGGTAATAAAATGATATATATGCTTCGTTCGGTTCAAAAATCTTTTTTAAAAAACAACCAACCACTTGTAACAGGTGAAGACGGTTTTATCAATTTAAAATTAATAGAAGAGTTGGAGCAACAATGCTCTTAGTTGAACAGTTGATAGATGTTTGTCACAGGGTTTATGACAAGGGTTTTGTATCAGCTTTCGACGGAAATTTATCCGTGTTCACACCAGAAAACACAATTCTAATTACACGTTCCGGTGTTTGCAAAGGTGCTGTAGGATTAGAAGATATTTTAGAAATAGATTTGAAAGGAAATGTAATTAGCGGCAGCGGAAAAGTCTCAACTGAATTAAAATTACACCAATTTGCTTATGCGTATAGGCATGATATTTTTGCTGTAATACACACTCACTCAACTTATGCCACAGCTTTTGCAAGCAGTAAAAATGAAATTATAAATGATGTTTTCCCTGAAGTAATTTTATCTCTCGGAAAAATACCGTTATGTAAATATGCTACACCTTCAACTGATGATTTACCTAAAAGTTTGGAGGAATATATTTCCGAAGGATGGGCCTACCTGCTTGAAAATCACGGAGCTGTTACTTTAGGCACAGATATTTATGATGCATATTATAAAATGGAGAAGCTCGAACACACGGCAAAAATAATTTCTATAGCACGGTGTTTGGGCGGGGTTAACAGACTACCACAGGAAAAAATTGAAGAATTAAAAAGTATTTCAGAAAAAGTATATGGAATAAAACAATACTAACGCATTGGAGAATTCTTGATTACAAGAAAAATAAAAACTTGCCATTTGCAGGTTTTTGAGAATTGGGAAAAAAGTATGATTGTATGGCTGAATGGGTGTATGAAAAACGATAGACAAGAATTTATTAGTTTAGGCTTCAGGTTTTTGACGGATTCTTTTCTTTCAATCATACAGACATACATTCATACTCTGGGAATTAAATAATTAACTCTTATTATAAAATCTAACATAATTGAATATATAAACAAATGGAAAAAAACAATTTAAACATTGCTTTGCTTGTCGGCGGTTACTCACCCGAAAGAGATGTCTCTAAAGATTCTAGCAGATCAATTTACAAAGCACTAATAAATCTTGGTTATAATGTAAAACTAATTGATCCTGCATACGGAAAGAATCAACCGAGTGAAATTGAAGATTTTTTTGCTAAAAAAGAATTTAGTGAAATTTCATCCGGCAACTATGTTGATGCTCTTAATTCAAATTTATTTAATAGGATTGATATTGTATTTTTAGGCTTGCACGGTAAATACGGAGAAGACGGATTAATACAAGCCCTTCTTGAATTACGGGGAATTAAATATACCGGCTCTGATGTAAACTCAAGTTCAAACGCTATGAACAAAGAAATGGCAAAGATTTTATTCAATCATTTTAATGTAAATACACCAAGATGGATATCAACGTATAACAACTTTAATATAAAAGATTTAATTTCTAAAATAGAAAATCAAATCGGGTTTCCCTGTGTAATAAAACCAAATGATCAGGGTTCAACCGTAGGTCTAACAATTTGCAAAGACGAAAATAGTGTTGAAGAAGCAGTTCTGCTTTCTCTCAATTTTTCTGAAAAAGTTTTAATAGAAGAATATATTTCGGGAAGGGAATTAACCGTGGCAGTTTTAGATGATAAAACTTTGCCTGTTTTGGAAATAAAACCCGAACACGGTTTATATGATTATGAATGTAAATATACAGCGGGGAAAAGTCAGTATATTGTTCCCGCTGATATTCCAGAGGAAGTTTCAAAATTTATACGAAGAGAAG
>Ga0114931_10006982_pt1 | contig 13844 bp, 17 predicted proteins | sample 2SBtaG_FD_89579 | JGI IMG/M metagenome (GOLD analysis project Ga0114931, IMG submission 89579) | Deep subsurface microbial communities from Kolumbo volcano to uncover new lineages of life (NeLLi) - 2SBTROV14_V59a metaG | ecosystem: Environmental > Aquatic > Marine > Volcanic | place: Kolumbo...
GGGATGCGGCATGGGCAACAATCCTTCCGGCCAAAACTCCTTCCAGGCTTTAACCGTCCCGGTCAAAGTTTTTGACTGTCTTCCCGCAAGGTGATAGCGATGGGCATATTGCCCGATCACCAGCGTCAATTGAACCTTTGGCAGTCCCTGCAAAAGTTTTTCGCGCCAGGCTTCGGCGCATTCCGGCCTGGGCGGCAGATCGCCTGATTTCCCCGTCCCCGGATAGCAGAATCCCATAGGAAGAATGGCAATTTTTGCGGCATCGTAGAAAACCCCCTTATCGATTCCCATCCAGTCACGCAGACGATCTCCGCTTGGGTCGTTGAACGGGATTCCGGTTTCGTGCACCTTGCGTCCCGGCGCCTGACCGACCACGAGGATTTTTGCAGTCGGGTCGGCCTGAAGCACCGGCCTTGGACCCAGGGGAAGATGCTCCTCGCATAAACGACAATCCCTGACTTCATCGAGAAGATTTTTAAATTGACGGGTCATGGCTTTTTAAGACTTTGGAAAACCTATCCCAACTCTCCTGAGTTGATGCGGTCAGCCAGTTCACGGACAAATAATTCCGGGTATTGCGGGGAAGCGGCTGAAATATGCGGCTGGATGAGGACGCTCTTCAAGCTCCAGAGAAGAGATTCTGCTGGCAACGGTTCCTTTTCAAACACGTCGAGGTAGGCCCCTGCGATTTCACCCGCCCTCAGGGCATCCACCAAATTCCTCTCTTTATAGACATTTCCCCGCCCAACGTTATAGACATAACAAGAGGACGGCAATATCCTGAAATGTTCCGGTGTAAGAAGTCCCTGAGTATCCGCTCCGCCGGGTAGCACCAGAATGAGATGATCTGTGGTTTTCAATACCTCCGGCAATTGATCCAGCGTCACCACTCGATCCTCTTCGGAGAAATAATCCGGCTGTGGGACGGAAGTCCGTTTCACTCCGGTAATTGTACACCCAAACGGTTTCAGTACTTTGCCGATGGTCGTGCCGATTCTGCCGAATCCCAGAATGGTGACGTTCGCTCCATACAGCGATTTGATGCGGTCGGCAACTTTTTTCGCCGCCCATTTCCTCTTACTTTGCATGGCGGATGAAAGAGCAAATGCTTTGCAAAAATAAAAGATCGCGCCCGTCACCGATTCCGCGATCATGAGACCATGAAAGCCTCCAAATAAAATCTTTAGAGTTTCATTTGGCTCCGCATCGATCCAGTCGCCCCCCGCCGCGGGAGTGGCGATCAGTTTTAACCTGGGGGCTTTCGTGAGCCACTCCTTTTTGAAGTACCAGACCGCCACGGCTTCCGCTTCCGGCAGGCGTTCCAGAAACTCACCAGAATGGTAACAAACGGTCACTTCCATTCCGGGAACCTGAGCTGAAAGAATTTCCTTGTGCTCCGGCTTGAAGTTCCATGTATCTACATGAGGATGGGTGAGGTAAACCAGCAATTTATGAATCATTTTCTATTAGTGTTTAATCGAGTGATTGAATTAACAACTCCGACATTCTGACGGCAATACCCCGATCAGGGGGAATATTGATGCAAAAACACAAAGGGGATTCCTGAAAAAATAAGGATCTTTGACCCGCCCAATCGGCCTCTTCACCTAAAGCATTGATAAATCCTAAACATCATAATCAGGCCGGAATTCTACCACCAACTGTATACTTTTGTTTACACTGGTTAACAAAATACAGAAACATGTTGAAGGTTCGGGTTTTACTGAAAATCAAGTAACATTTTGAAAAATATGCATTTACATGAGTTTTTTTCGTTTTGGCCTGATTTTTGCTCCCTTATATTGTCACAATCAAAAAACATCCTACTTTTGGGGGAAGGCAGACGATGACTCGATCCGATTTAACCACAAAACTATCATTAAGAATGAATGTCTCAAAAAAAGAAGCGGATAAATACCTGACGGCTATTTTAGACACGATCATGTACAATCTCGAAAAAGAGGGTCGAGTTGTTGTTCAGGGTTTCGGTTCCTTCCGCATCAACGAGCATAAAGCCAGGGTTGCAAAAAAACCCATTACGGGTGAACCGCTCTATTTGCCACTTCGGAAAAAACCGGTTTTCCATGCGGGCAAGGAATTGAGAGAATTAATCAATCGAGAGTTCGAAACTGTGGATCTTCAATCCGGACGTATTAGAGAAGAAAGACAGACCTTTAATTCGGTTCACGGAGTTCCCCAGACAACCCCATTGTCGAAATAAAAACCCGCAGACTCCGCCCTCCTCGACTTATGCTATAATTCGGCACAAGGTGAGGGGGGCGTTTTTTTCCTTTCACCTTACATTAATCCCGCAGATTTCCAACTTGAGGGGGGTCGCTATGTCCAGCGCTTCAAATTTATGCTCCAAGTGCGGTGAACGAAGTATCGTGAAAGGTGAAATCGGCTTGCGAACCAGCAGGGATCTTGAACTGATAATGGTTGTGCGAAAAGATCACGGCGTCGAAAAAAAAATCCCCCTCCAACCGAGAGTATGCGGAAAGTGCGGGTTTGTCGATTTTTTTGTTCAATCGCCTGAAAACCTCAAAATCGTTTCCACAGACAAGCCCATTGACTCCGGTTCCAGGGATCGGACCATTTTAGAATACGACTTCTAAATCCAGGGGAGTGGTTCCAAGCCCGCGCACGGGTGCCATGCTCGTGATTTTGCATCGAAAAATCTTGCCTTGTCCGATATTTTGCGTAAAAATGATTCCGCCTTGAGAAACTTCAGGTATTTTAAAGTCAGCAAAAATGAATCGCTCCATCTTTCCTCCTCCGCTAATCATTTATGGCTAAAATCACCCAGGATCAGGCGCATTTCTTACTCCTCAAGATCCATTCCCTGATGGGTCTCGTTCCCATTGGCATTTTCCTGGCGTTTCACCTTGGCATCAATGCCCTCAGGACGGTCGGTCCCCTGCAATACCAGTTGAGCATCGACCTGATAAACAACCTGCCATTTCTTTTCGGGATCGAAGTTACCTTTATTTATATTCCATTACTACTCCACTCTGGAGTGGGTTTTTACATCTATTTTTCGGGAAAACGGAACGTCCATCATTACGGCTATCCCAGAAACTGGCTCTACACTCTGCAAAGAATCACCGGCGTCATTGTTTTTGCCTTCCTGATATACCACATGGGAACCACCGTTGCGCCCAAACTGTTCTACGGAAAAGACCACTTTCTGGCGGCGCCTTTTTTGATAGATGTTTTGAATGCCGAATTTCAGACCTGGACAGGGAGAATCATTTACCTGATTGGCATCACCTCTGCGACCTTTCATTTCGCCAATGGATTGTGGGGATTCTGCATCTCCTGGGGAATCATAATAGGGCGAAACGCGCAACGAAACGCCAGCATCGTTTTTGCGATGGTGGGCCTTGTCCTGACGGTTCTTGGCTTTGCCACGGTGCTGGAATTTTCACTCGATCCCGTTCCGGTGACCCCAACGGTGGGAGGATAAAAGATGGCACAACGCAGGAAAAAGATAATCATCATCGGCGGAGGGCTGGCGGGATTGTCCGCCGCCATGAAAATTTGCGAGTCCAATGCGGAAGTCGTCATCGTTGCCTACCAGTCACTGAAACGATCCCATTCCGTTTGCGCCCAGGGAGGCATCAACGCGGCAATCGATTCCAGAGGAGAAGGGGATTCACCAGACCGGCATTTTTACGACACCATCAAAGGTGGGGATTTCCTTGCCGAGCAACCTCTGGCGCGGGACATGTGTTACAAAGCGCCCAGCATCATTCGTCTTATGGACCGTATGGGCGTGGCTTTCAACCGAACTCGTGAAGGCCATCTGGCATTTCGCCGGTTCGGCGGAACCCTGTATTCCCGGACCGCTTTCGCCGGGGCAACCACAGGACAGCAGTTGGTTTATTCGCTGGACGAACAAGTCCGCAAATACGAGCATGACGGGATGGTCCAAAAAATGGAGTGGCACGAATACCTGGGAGCCGTCCTCGATTCAAAGGGAATTTGCCGGGGCGCCATCATCCATAACCTCAGGACCAATGAGATTTTTACGCTGGCTGGCGACGCGGTGATCCTCGCTACGGGAGGTCCGAGCCGGGTTTATGCCAATGGTTCCACCGCCTCCACGGTCAACACAGGCGCCGCCGCAACCATGGCCTATATGCAGGGAGCCAAATATGCCAACGGCGAGTTTATCCAGATCCACCCCACCGCCATTCCCGGACGCGACAAGCTTCGCCTCATGAGTGAATCGGCCCGCGGAGAAGGAGGCCGCATCTGGGTTCCCAAAAAACCCGGCGACAATCGCGATCCCCTGGATATCCCGGAAATGGAGCGGTACTACTTCCTCGAAGAAAGGTATCCGCTATTCGGCAACCTGGTTCCCCGCGACGTTGCATCCAGAGAAATTTACGACGTTGTTTACAATCAAAATCTGGGGATAGACGGACAACCCATGGTCTACCTCGACCTCACGCATAAATCCAAGGAATATTTGCAGGACCGCCTGGGAGGCATTCTCGATATTTACAAAAAATTCACTGGCGACGATCCCAAGTTGACTCCTATGAAGATCTTCCCCGCCGTGCATTATTCCATGGGTGGCCTGTGGACCGATTACGAAACCGACTCAGAGGAAATGATTGAGCCCAAATCGCCGCGCAATCAAATGACATCCATTCAGGGGCTGTACGCGGCTGGCGAGGCGGATTGCCATTACCACGGAGCCAACCGTCTGGGAGCCAACTCCCTCCTCAGTTGTATTTATACGGGATTGATGATAGGGCCTGGGGTTTTGAGTTATGCTAAAAACGTTTCCAAATCAAAGGAAGACATCCCATCCAGCGTTTTTGAGGATGCTAAATCCTACTGGACAGGACGGTTCAAATCGATCAGCAAAATGAACGGCAGTGAAAACCCCTATCAACTGCATCGGGATCTGGGCGAAATGATGATGGCCAACGTGTTGATCGTACGCGACAACAAAACCCTGGATAGGGCCTATAACAGCATCAGCGATTTTGAGACAAGATTCAAAGACATCAAATGCGTGGACAGCAATGATTGGGCCAATCCAACTCCCAGTTTTATCAATCAGCTCTATTGCATGATTCATTTGTCCAAAATCATCACCAAGGGCGCTTTACTGCGTGACGAATTTCGCGGCGCCCACTTCAAACCGGAGTTTGATTTAAACCAACCTTCCGATTTTGATCCGCATGAGTATATCCACTACCAGGAACAACAAAACTTTGGCGAGGTTTCAGGCGACGCTTTCCCCCCATCGCATCTCGCCTATATGAAGCGGTTCGAAGAAAATAATAAAAAATGGCTGAAAACTACAATCGCCCAATTTAAAGACAATCAACCCAATATCACTTATGCGGACGTGAACACCTCACTATTGACCCCACGCCCCAGAAAATATGATTGAGAAAACCATGAGCCAGGAAACCATAAAACTCAAAATAAAGCGGCAGGACACCCCCCGGTCAAAGCCTTACTGGCAGAAATTTGAAATTCCTTACCAGCCCTTGTCCAACGTCATATCCTGCCTGCAGGATATTCAGAAATCTCCGACTGCGGCCAACAACAAGGTGGTCAGTCCGGTCATTTGGGATTGCAGTTGCCTTGAGGAGGTTTGCGGTTCCTGCACCATGATAATCAATGGCCGCGTCCGCCAGGCGTGCACCGCCCTGGTGGACCAGATCGAAAACCCCATCGTGTTGGAACCCATGTCCAAATTTCCCGTGGTCCGCGACCTGCTGGTAGACCGCAACCGGATATTCCGTGCACTGAAAAAAGTCAAGGCGTGGGTGGATATCGACGGCAGTCAGGATTTGGGCGAAGGACCCATCATGTCCGACAGCGTCCGGGCCACACGGTACACTCTTTCAGAATGTATGTCCTGTGGGTGTTGCCTCGAAGCCTATCCACAGTACACCCGAGACAATTCCTTTCTGGGCGCGGCGGCATTCAGCCAGGTGCGATTATTCAACCTGCACCCGACAGGGACCATGAACGCGGATGAGCGGCTGGACACCGTGATGGGAGCGGGCGGAATTGCGGATTGCGGCAACGCCCAGGCCTGTGTGGAAGTTTGCCCAAAAAATATCCCGTTAACGGATTCTATCGCCGATATCAACCGGCAAACTTCCTTAAAACTGTTGAAAGATCTTTTGTCAAAGTGAAATCAGTCGGATACCTGAATTATTGTTTATAAACCTGCACGGGTTTTGTTATCATATTAAGCTCCGTGTTTTTTCAACTGGAAAAAATTCTAAATAGTTAAGGAAACCTAAATGAAAGTATCGCTGGCTAGCGCTTTGGGGACCTGCTTTGGCGTTCAGGATGCCATCAACATGGCAATGGCCCCTGAGTTTCATAATGATTTGACTATCATCGGGCAATTGGTTCACAACCCCCAAATCAATGAATCCCTAAAAAACAACGGTATTTCCGTGGTCAAGGGCATCGAGGATATTGGTAAGATCAAAACTAAAAAAGTGATGATCACCGCGCATGGCGCCGCTGAAAAAACCCAAAAAAAACTTCACGAAGCAGGCTTTACAGTTTACGACGCCAGCTGTCCGCTGGTCATGCGCGTGCATAAAACCATCAAAGCAATGGTGGAAAAAAAATTTTTCCCGGTGGTTATCGGTCAGGAGGACCATGTGGAAGTCCGTGGCATCGTGGGCGATCTGGACGATTATCTCGTCATCAATGGAGAATCGGATCTGGAGAAAATTCGCGAAAGGGGAAAACGCAAGCTTGGAATCGTGAGCCAGACAACCCAGCAAGTGGACAAGGTAGAATCCCTGGTGAAAAAAATCACGGCTATGGATTGTGTGGACGCCGTTTCGTTTGTCAACACGATTTGCCAGCCCACGCGTGACCGCCAGGTCGCTGTCTGGGAATTGGCGGATCAGGTGGATCTGATGATCGTGATTGGGGGATTCAACTCCTCCAACACTAAAAAACTGATGCAGGTTTGTGATGAAAAAAAGATTGAGGCTCACCACATCGAATCCCCTTCACAATTAGACAAGTCCTGGTTTAAGAACAAGGAACATGTGGGCATCACTGCTGGAACCAGCACCCCGGAAAACGTCATCAACGAGCTTCACGAAGAAATCTTAGAGATCGCCGAGAAAATGAAAAAGACACGGGAAACCATAACCTCATGATCCCCGCCTTTCCTCATGGAAATAGAATCCACACCATCCGTGCAGATACCCTGTAATCACTGGCTGTTTTCGTGGTAAACTGGGGGTTCAGTTAAAAAGAAATTGTTTCCAAACTTACCCTGAGTTGAAAGTTTGGATGCCGCTTTGTTTTATTGGACCGAAATGAACGACCCCGCCACAAGCGGCCAGCCTGGGGGCTGGACCCAATATTCACATGCAATGGGTTTAAGGTTTTTCGGGGCTCGTGAGCACAGCGAGCGTTATCCCCACTTTTCCTCCCCGCGTTGCGGGGCACTGGGGGAAATTAAGCGGTTTTTGTTCCACATAAAATATCTTTTTTACAGCATGATGGACGATTGGCAATATTGTCTCAACACACTTCCAAAGGTCAGCCGTACCTTCGCCTTGAATATCGCCGTACTCCGGGGCGAAATTCACCGTAGCGTATTGATCGCCTACCTCTTCTGCCGAATCGTGGATACCGTGGAAGACGCCGGAAAACTGGGTGGCAAGGTTAAAATCAAACTCCTGCTGGAATTCGCCCACTTGCTGGAAAACCCAGCCATTCGTAAAAATGATTTGGACCGTTGGGTCAAGGATTGTGAATTGGTGGATGGAAGCGTCAACGACCTGGAACTTCTTTCGCAAACCGCCCGGGTCTTCAATATTTTTGACAGCCTGGACGAAAAATATCAACAGCAAATCATTCCCTCAGTGTCCAAAATGGCGCGCGGGATGGCCTATTTTCAAAAACGCTTCGAGCACGACAAACTGACGCCTATCGAAGATGAAGAAGAGCTTGAAGAGTATTGCTATTTTGTCGCCGGCATCGTGGGTGAAATGCTCTGCAACCTCTTCTTTCTGGAACTTCCGTTGCTGTCGGACAAAGCTCGGGAAACCATGAAGAAAAATGCCGTCTCCTTTGGACTGGGCCTGCAAATGACCAACATCTCCAAAGACATCGTCGCCGACCGTGAGCGCGGGTGGTCCTACATTCCAAAGGGACTCATCAGGGAAAAAGGGCTGACGGTCGAAGAATTTCACTCTGGAGTTTCAATCGAAAAGAACCTGAAAATCCTGGAAAAACTATTGCAAAAAACCACGGGGCATTTGGAGGACGCGTTGAGTTTTTCCCTGGCAATCCCAAACTACAAGATGTCCCTTCGGTTGTTTTGTATCTGGCCTCTATGGATGGCCATGGAGACAGTGGCCGCGCTTCACAATAATCCGGCTCTCCTCACCTCCTCCGCTCCTGTAAAAATTTCTCGTAGTACGGTGAGAAGGATATTGTGGTCCACCCCCCTGTTCGCCTATTCAGACTTCCTGTTACGACGCTCTTTTCAAAATATTCTCGAAACCGGGGAATTGCAGAACCCTTCTCATTTCAATCTTGAAAGTCTTAAAAAAAGGCTGGGGAAAATTCCTCTGGACCCCGCGATCTCCAACACTCAACCTGTATGAAATTCCTATGAGCCCGGACAAACGTTTTATCGACAACAACAACGGAACCATTACCGACCAAAAAACGGGGCTGACCTGGAGCAAAGAAGATTCCTGGCAAAGCGACGCCAAATGGGTGTCCTGGGATGAGGCTATGGATCACATCTATCATTTTCGCGACATTAAATTCGGTGGGACCTCCGACTGGCGGCTCCCCATACAAGAGGAAGTACTCAGTTTGTATGATCCTAAAGTGATCAATACGGACAAATATGGCAAAGAAATTCATTTACACACGGCTTTTCCACCCGGTCCCCTTTCCACTATCTGGATTCATGAACCTTTTACCGGAAATGATGGCTATATTCTGGATTTTAAAACAGGAGAAATTCGTACCCTGTACAAGAGTAAAAGCGGGCGAATGGCCGTACGACCGGTGACCGGAACAATGAAAAAAGACTGAAACCGGCAACCCATATTTTTCCCTTTGATAAATCCTTTTACCACTATCGGCCATCTTAAAACCTGGCAATCGCTGTCACTAAAGGACCCCCTGTTTTGAGCAAAAACAACCTTATTTCCATAGCCGGCGGTTTATGGGTAATGATCGGGATCTTTTTGATCTACAGGGGAATTAATATGTATCAACTCGCGGTTGATGAACAAAACTCCACCCAAATGGGAATCTTTTTTTCCGTAACCATCGGGACAGTCGTTGGGTTTTTCAAGGGCCTTTTTGTATTGAGCAAATCCGCACGTAAAAATAAATCGCGTATTCAAAGTTTGGAATCGCCTTTAAAAATTCATCATATCTTTTCAAAACCATTTTACGGCCTGATCGCCGGTATGATGCTTCTGGGAATCCTTCTCCGAAATCTCAACGAATACCTGGGTGGCTATATCGTCGTTGCGGGGGTCTATTGCGCCATAGGCGTCGCCCTGATGGTGGGGTGCAGGGCCTACTGGAAATCTGAAACTGAAACTCCGATTGAGGAAACGGGGTAGCCCGCGTGACGCTGGACCCAATATTAACATGCGATGGGTTTATGGATGACCACATCTTCCATTGTGCCGCATTTTCTATCCAGAGGTTGTTCGGGACTCGTGAGCGTAGCAAGCGTCAGCCCCTGTCTTCCTCCCGCATAGCGGGGTTCGCCCTCCGCGGAGAAGTCAACTCAGTAACTTCAAAACTTTTTTGAAATGTATTTATAATGAAAAACTTTTTTCTTACATTGCATATGATCTCCATGTGCCTGGTGATTGGAACCCTTTTCCTGCAATCGCTGACGGTTGTATTTCGTCTCAAACTAAAAAATCCCGCTGAAATTTTGGGACTGAAAAAAACGCAGACACGCATCCACAAATTCATCTATTATCCCATATTGGGGGTGACCCTGATCTCCGGCATATTCCTGGCCATCAATACAGGAGTGTTCCATGAGGCCAACTGGATCAAGGTCAAAATGGCTCTTCTAATCATTTTGATCGGCCTGGGAATCATGAATGGAAAACAAATTTCCCAGGACGTATTGCCTAAAAAATATGCGATGATGGTGCATATCCCGATTTTCATCGTCGGCGCCGGAATGATTTACCTGGCAACCATAAAACCATTTTAAGTTATTATGGACATCTTCCTGACCATTATTGCCAGTATCCTCCTCACCGTGGGATTTTTTGTCATCTGCCGGTCCAGCGATGACGATGATGAAGAAGAGGAAGAACCCTCTCCTGATGAAAATAAATCCTGAAACATGCCAGACCGGTTAAAACACTTCACCCGTCTTGAAAAACAGGCGGCTGAATGCCGGGTCTGCCCGAATCTCGCTGACCAATCCGCCGTTCTCAGCTCAAGTAATGGGTCGCTGACCGCCCAAGTTGTTTTTGTAGCCGAGGCCCCCGGCAGGTTAGGCGCGGGACGCACCGGAATTCCTTTTTCCGGCGACCAGTCTGGGAAAAACTTTGAGATCCTCCTCAGCCACGCCGGATGGACCCGCGACGAAGTTTTCATCACCAACGCCGCGTTATGCAATCCCTTGCAAAACGGTAACAACCGACGTCCCACTTCCCTGGAAATACGAAATTGCTCGCATTACCTGGAATCCGTCCTTAAAATCATTCAACCCAAAATTGTCGTCACCCTCGGGGGAGTCGGTCTTACAGCGATCAACTTTCTCTTGGGAACCAAATATCAGTTGGGAAAAACCGTCGCCCGCCCGATAACAACTCCCAAATTTACCTTGATCCCTCTTTACCATCCCAGCCCAAGGGTCACGCATTGGAGACGCACCCTCCCCCGACAAAAAAGGGATTTCAGAAAAATCGTTTCTATTCTGAAATCGCTGTGACCCGCCAATCGAAGACACGCTTGACAAAGCCCCCGGATGATCTTATTAAATAAATAAAGAAAGAGAGTTTTAGATAAGGAGGTGCATTATGATGAACTATTGGGGTCAATCAAATGATATTTTTGACCAGGGATACAAGGCCCTGAGAAAAAGCGTCTTACTTTTGGGATTATTTTTTACGGCGCTGGGGGTCATGATTTTCATGTTTCCCAAACTCATCGCTTATATGGTCGCGTTTTTCATCCTTACGGTAGGCATCTCCGGCTTATTGCTGGGATACAGGATTTGGAAACTGCGAAACCAGGTCCGTCCTTTTGATTTGGAGAATGAGCCGTTGAAAACTCACGTTGAGGTGGAAACTCCGGAAAGTTACCGCAGAACAATCACATTCGTCATGAGATAAAAAGGGAAGCCGATTCTGCCTTATGAACGATGAAGAGGAGTGGAAAGAGTCCTACGAGGAAAATGGAATCACTCTGGGGCCCGAAGAAGTTCTGCGCCGGGAAATCGAAAAATCCAAAAACCTGAAGGTCGAACGGCTCAGGCTGAAAGACGAGATCGAAAATTTGCGGGCGGAAAACGTTCGCCTGACACAAAAAAATCAGGCGCTGGGTGAAGAAATTAAAAAAGCCCGGCCCACACCCCCTAAAGACGCCACGCCCATCCAATCCCAATCCTTTTCGGCTCTTTGCCCAAGGTGGTCTTTATTTCTCCTAATAATTAATAGTTGCGCCCTGGCAATCCTTCTATATTTTCTCATCCAGAAATGATATTGTCTTTTTGAAAAATAATTTCCGCAAATTTTATAAATGGCCTTTTGGGTAAAAATGCCCAAAATCGAATAAAAGCTGAATCCATGCCAGATAATTTTTATCTAATTTTTATGGTCGATGATATTTTGACCGCAACTCCGTCAATTCCATCACGGTTCTAAACAGTGATTATTAATTTTAAAGAAAGGAATAGGTGAAGTTAATATGTGGGTATTTGAATTTCTTCACGTTTTAGTCGGAATTTTATGGATCGGCCTGCTGTACTTTTTCAATATGATTCAGGTGCAGTCCATGCCCAAAATGACAGAAGCGGGGGCGGCCAAACCGTACGGCCAAATCATCCTTCCGAAGGCTCTTTTCTTTTTCAGACATGCGGCGTTGCTGACCGTCATCACCGGCATTGCTTATTACATGGCAGGCAGAGGAACCGTAGAAGGCATTCCCAGTCCTGAAATCATGATCGGCATGCTTCTCGGCATCATCATGGCGGGAAATGTCTGGTTCATCATCTGGCCCAATCAAAAAAAGATCATCGCTGGAGCTCTGGAGGGTGACGACCTTGCCAAGGGCAAGCGCAACGCTTTTTTGGCCAGCCGGACCAACGCCTGGCTCTCACTGCCCATGCTGGCTTGCATGGTCGCAGCCAACCACGGAGGATTTGGTTTCTAGCAAATTAAAGGAAATTAGAAAAGAGGCTGTTCCGGGAAATCGGTCCAGCCTTTTTTTGTCTTCTGGCTCCAACCAGCGTGACGCTGGCTCCTCCGCGGAGGGCGAGTTTGCTCACGCCGAGAAACGCTTTTTGAGGCTCGTGAACGTAGCGAACTGAGCCTAAAGCTTCCTCCCCACGTAAGTGGGGTTATTCCACCGTAAGAGCGGTCATCGGGTCCAGACGAGACGCTTTGATCGCCGGAAAAATTCCGAACACCAGCGCGATCCCCAAACAAACTCCCGAAGCCAGAATGATCGACGGCCCATCCAGGATCAGCGACCAGGGTCCCCATCGGTTCACCCCCAGGGTAATGACCACGCCAAAGCCGACCCCAATGGCGCCGCCCAAAACTCCAATCACCGCCGACTCCAATAAAAACTGTTGGATAATATCCCCTTTGGCGGCTCCCACCGCACGGCGGATACCGATTTCGCGCGTCCGCTCCTTGACGGAAATCAGCATCACCGCCAGAATGCCGATGCCGCCCACCACCAGTGATATCGCCGCGATGCTCACGATCAGCCTGGTGAACAATTCCGTAGTTTCGCGTTTCAGATCCTCCATATCCAACTGGCTGATGATGGTAAAGTCGTCCCCGGCCTCATCGTTGAGTTTATGGCGCTCTCTTAAAGCGTCACGAATGCCTGCAATCGCCTGGTCGATTTTTTCCCTCGAAACGGCCTTGGCATAAATAGTGGAAATGAACGTCTGATTGATGATCCGGCGCAGTAAGGTCGTCAAGGGGATGAGCAGAATATCGTCCTGATCCCTGCCATCCGTGTCCAACCCTTTGGGCGCGAAAACTCCAATGACCTGAAACGGAACCGCGTTGATTCGGATGGTTTTTCCCAGCGGGTCTTCTTCCCCAAAAATATTCTCGACGGTGGTTTTGCCGATCACCGCCACCCGCCTGCTGAGTTGCAAATCCTTTTCAGTGAAAAATTCCCCTTCCTCTATCTGGTAGCCTCGAATGGACAAATAATCCTGAGTGGACCCGGAAACCGGAGTCTCTGCCGTGAAATTTCCGAACTTGACTTTCATCGACCGGGACTCAAAGGGAGCGACTATTTCCAGATCGTCCACTTCCTGCAAAAGTTTTTTAGCGTCACGGGGAGTCAACGTGGTCACATTGCCCGTCAACCGCAACCGCCCTCCCCGGCGCTTCATCTCTCCGGCATTGATGGTTATCAGATTTTCTCCCATGCCCGCGATCACCTGCATCACTTCCGCCTGCGATCCTTTACCGATCGCCACCATGATGATGACGGCGGCGATTCCGATCATGATGCCCAGCGAAGCTAAAAATGTCCGGGTTTTGTTGGTTTTGAGGGAAAGCCAGGCGATTTCCAGGGAAGGTTTGATTTTCACTTTTTCTCTCCGCCAACTGGTGTCCGTGTCATCGGAGAGA
>Ga0114931_10006983_pt1 | contig 13843 bp, 11 predicted proteins | sample 2SBtaG_FD_89579 | JGI IMG/M metagenome (GOLD analysis project Ga0114931, IMG submission 89579) | Deep subsurface microbial communities from Kolumbo volcano to uncover new lineages of life (NeLLi) - 2SBTROV14_V59a metaG | ecosystem: Environmental > Aquatic > Marine > Volcanic | place: Kolumbo...
CGGCTCTTGAAGACGAAGCCCGCGACGTACTTCGCGAGCGCGTGGTCGAGGTCGTCGCCGCCGAGGCAGCGATCGCCGCTCAGCGCGCGCGCGGTGAAGCCGCCGGCGCGCTGCTCGAGGACGGTGACGTCGAAGGTGCCGCCGCCGAAGTCGTAGACGGCGATCTTCTCGTCGGATTCCTTGTCGAGACCGTAGGCGAGCGCGGCCGCGGTGGGCTCGTTGATGATGCGCTTCACGTCGAGGCCCGCGATCCGGCCGGCGTCCTTGGTCGCCTGGCGCTGGGCGTCGTTGAAGTACGCGGGCACGGTGACCACGGCACCCGTGACCGCCTGCCCGAGGTAGTCCTCGGCCGCCTTCTTCAGCTTCTGGAGGATCATGGCCGAGATCTCGGGCGGCGAGTACTCCTTGCCGTCCACCGCGATCGCGGCGGTGCCCTCCTTGCCCTCGATCACCTTGTACGGAACCAGCGAGGTCTCTTCGGGAACCTCGGAGACGCGCCGGCCGACGAAGCGCTTGATCGAATAGATCGTGCGCTCCGGGTTCGTGACGGCCTGCCGCTTGGCGACCGCGCCGACGAGACGCTCCCCGTCGTCGGTGAACGCCACGACCGACGGGGTCGTCCGACCGCCCTCTTCGTTGGTGATGACGGTGGGCTGGCCACCCTCCATGACGGCCACCACGGAGTTCGTGGTGCCCAGGTCGATGCCGATGATCTTGCCGCTTTCCGCCATTTCGGAGCGTCTCCCCACTGCTGCGGAGGGGGGCCCTCCGCGGGTTCCGGTATGCGCGGGAGGCTCGGCACGGCCCCGGGAGAGTCAAGCGATCGCGCCGCGAATCGGGGAACCCCGCGGCGCCGGGTCGACGCGGCCGGGACTTCCCCGAGGGGCAGGCCGGCAGGGGCGACCGAACCGGCGGGACGAGAAATCTGAGCGGAGCGGCAACACCCGCGCGGCAGTTCGGCCGAAGAGGGAACTGGAGGTTCGACGCGGCGGAGTCGCGGTCCCTTCCCGTTCCCGGAATCTTCCCGAGCGACGGGGGGTCCCCGGAATCGGCCGGTCGGCGGGCGCGGAACCCCGGACCCTGGGGAGGGTTCGGTGGAGACGGGCCGAGGAGGGCGACGCGTGTCCGGAGGCGGCTGGTGCGCGGGACAGGGCGAATGGGCAGGGTCGCGGGCAATCCCGCGAATCCAAAGCGAAACCCCTTGGGGGAGCGCTGCCCCGACTGCTACCTTGCGAGCGCCGCGCCGAGGCGGCATTCCCGCCCCGCCCCCGTCCGGGACGTGCTCCCGGTGAAGGCGCACCCAACGCCATGAATCGCGCTCTCGTCCATTCGATCAACGGCGCCCTGATCGCGTTGTGCTGCTGGCTGGCCGCCGACATCGTGATCGCCATCGCCGCCCGGGCCACCGAGGCCGATGGCGCCGTGTCGCTCCACCCGCTCGCCGCCGCGAGCCCGCAGGGCGGGAGCTGGGAACAGCGGCAGGCGATCCTGACGCGCAACCTCTTCAAGGCGAGTACCGCGGCACCCGCCATCCAGGTGGTCCCGGAAGCGGAGCGCTACGCGAAGACGAGGCTCGCGCTGCGCCTGCTGGCGACCGTGTCGAGCTCCGACCCGGCGGCCTCGCTCGCGGCGGTCGAGAACCAGAAGGCCCGCGAGCACGAGGTCGTGCGGATCGGGGACACGATCCTGGGCGCGCGCGTGGCCGGCATCGACCGCCGGCGGATCGTGCTGGACAACCGCGGCCGACGCGAGGAACTGGCCCTCGACGAGGAGGCGTCGCGCACCCCGCGTCCGCTGGCGCGCCGCGTCCCGACGCGGCCCCCGCGCGCGGGCGGCGCCAGCGTCCAACGCGTCGGACGCAACCGCTTCGCGGTCGACCGCTCCGCGGCGGACGCGCTGGCCGACAACCCGGCCGCGCTGTTCTCGCAGGCCCGGATCATCCCCCGCTACGAGGCGGGGCAGATGACGGGAATCCAGCTGAGCGCGATCAAGCCCGGCAGCGTATTCGAACAGGCCGGGCTCCAGGACGGCGATACCGTGATCGAGCTGAACGGCATCAGCGCCGGCGACCCCGCCGGCAGCCAACAGCTGCTGCAGGAATTCCGCAACGCCGACCGCTGGACCCTCAAGGTGCGCGACCGCAATGGCGCTGAGCGCACCATCGACTTCGTCAAGAACTGATCCCCGGGATACCCACTGGTGCGCACCTCCGACTCCATCCGACCGACCCGCCCGAAGGCCCCGGCCCGCGCCTCGCGCGCCGTCGCCCTGCTCCTGGTGGCGGCCTGGCTCGCGCTTCCGGGCGCGGGCTCCGCGCAGCAGCCACCGGGCGCCGGCGTCTCGCTGGACTTCAACGACACCGAGCTCGCGGTGGTGATCGACGCCATCGCCAAGATGACGGGCAAGAACTTCATCTACGACGATCGGGTGCGCGGGCGCGTCACCATCGTCTCGCCGACCCGGATCTCGGTCGAGGCCGCCTACGCGGTGTTCGAGAGCGTGCTCCAGGTCAAGGGGTTCACCACGGTCGAGGGGCCGGGTGGCGCGATCAAGGTCATCCCGATCCGCGAGGCGAAGGAGAGCAACGTCGAGACGCTCCAGGGCCGCGGCCCCACCCCGGACTCGGACCGCTACATCACGCGGCTGATCCCGCTGCGGTTCATCGACGCGGACGCGATCACCAACACGTTGAAGCCGCTCGTGTCCAAGGACGCGTCGATGGTCGCCTACCCGCCGACCAACACCGTGATCCTGACCGACGCCGCGACCAACATCCGCCGCATCCTGCAGATCCTGCGCTCGATCGACGTCGAGACGTACAAGGCCGAGATGACGGTCGTGCGCATCGTCCACGCGGACGCGACGACGCTCGCGGGCCAGCTCTCGGAGATCTTCGGTGCCGAGATCTCGGCCCCGACGAACACCGCCGCGGCTCGCGTCCGGAGGGCCCAGCAACAGGCGCAGGGAATCATCGGAAACAGCAGCGGATCCGCCGGCGGGCAGCCGCGGATCCTGATGGACGAGCGCACGAACTCGCTGATCATCCTCGCGGCGCGCCAGCGCCTCGAGGAGATCCGGACCGTGATCCGGCGCCTCGACGTGCCGGTGACGGGCGGCGGCCGCATCCACGTCTACTACCTGAAGCACGCCGACGCCGAGGAGCTCGCGGACACGCTGTCGTCGTTGATCTCGGGCCAACCCACCCCTTCGGCCGGGAGTCCGGTGCAGAACGTCCAGGCGCTCCGCGCCGCGATCACCGAGCTCTCGGAGGGCGTCACGGTCACCCACGACGCGCCGACGAACTCGCTGATCATCCAGGCGAGCCAGGAGGGCTACAACCGGCTGTCGCAGGTCATCGACCAGCTCGACATCCCGCGCCCGCAGGTGCTCGTCGAGGCCTTGATCATGGAGGTCGACGTCACGGACTCGCTGGACCTCGGGTTCAGCGGCCTCGCGCGGATCTTCCGGGGCAAGGAGAACTTCGGCATCGGCTCGCTCACGGGCGGCGGCACCGCCCCGTTCGGCACCACGAACACGGCCGGGGTCTCGGACTCGATGCTCGACGTGCTGCTGAGCGGCGTCGGAACGAACACGTTCGTCGGGGGCGGCAACATCGAGGCCGGGTCGACGCTGATCCAGGGGATCATCACCGCCAGCGCGGGCGTGAAGGGCACGAACATCCTCTCGGCCCCGCACGTCCTGACCCTGGACAACGAGGAAGCCGAGATCAAGGTCGGCGACAACATCCCGATCGTGACGAGCCGCGTCCAGTCGGCCGTCGGCACCGTCGGCGCGAACAGTCTCGCGAGCAGCGCCAACATCGAACGCCAGGACATCGGCATCACGCTCCGCGTCACGCCCCAGATCTCCGAGGGAAGTCTGCTGCGCCTCGAACTCGAGCAGGAGATCACCGACGTCAATACCGCCCTCACGGGTCTGACCGGCAACGCGACCGACGTGGGGGTCGCGCTCTCGAACCGCAAGATCACGAATACGGTGGTGGTCGCGGACAACGAGACGGTGGTGATCGGCGGGCTGATCGACGAGACGCAGACCGACGACGAGACCAAGGTCCCGTGGCTGGGCGACATTCCCATCCTGGGCTGGTTCTTCAAGTCCACCGAAGACGAGGTCCGGAAGCGGAACCTGCTGATCTTCCTGACGCCGCACATCGTTCGCAACGACCAGCAGCTCGCGGCCCAGTCGATCCGCAAGCGCGAGGAGTTCTGGCAGCGCTCCCAGAGCGCGCTCCGGCTCTCGCCGAAGGAGCAGGAACGCGCCGACGCGCTGCGCGCGGAAGCTCGTGCCGCCGGAATCCCGGTCGACTCCTATCGCGGCAAGAATCCGGTCCGCGCGCGGCTCCTCGAGCACCGCGATCAGTACCCGATCCACCGGATGCTCGAGATCGAGGCGTCGGAGAAGCGCGCCCGCGAGGCGGCCAGCGCGAAGGCGAACGCGCGGGCGACCGACGGCGCGCGCTATCGCGTCCTCGCCGCAACCTTCGGCGACGAAGGCGCGGCGGCGGCCACGCTGCAGCAGCTCCTCGATGCCGGCTGGGACGGGCTGCTCCAGACCCAGGATCGCTCGGGCACGCTGCTGTTCGAGATCCTGCTGGGCCCCTTCGATTCCCTCGACGACGCGGAGGCCGCGGCCGAGAACGTGCGCATGGCGTTCGACCTGAAGCCCACCGTGACCGTCCAGCGAGTCACGCCATGAGCGCGGCGCCTGCGAGTCCCTCCCTCGGACTCCGCGAGGTCCTGCTGCGGACGACCCGCCTCGAGCTCGCGCAGCTGCAACAGGCGGTCGAGCACCAGGAGGCGCACGGCGGGCGGCTGATCGAGGCACTCGTCGAGCTCGGGTTCCTCGGCGAAGAGGAGGTGCTCGCCGCGCTGGGCGACCAGCTCGGCCTCCCGGTCCACACGACACTGGCCGCGCAGGACGTCGACGATGACCTGGTCGCGCGCCTCCCGATCGGCTTCGCGAAGACGCACGGCGTGCTGCCGGTCGGGATGCGCGCGGACGGCGCGATCCGCGTGGTGCTCTCGGACCCGTTCGACACCGCCTGCGTCGACGATCTGCGGCTGCTCTTCGACGGCAGCGAGATCGCCACCGAGCTCGCACCGCGGCGGGCCGTGACGGCGGCCATCAACCAGGCCTACGACCGCGGAGGCAGCTCGATCGACGAACTGGTCGAGGGCGCCACCGGCGACTTCAGCACCATCGCGAGCGAGATCTCCGCAGAGCCGCAGGACCTGCTCGAATCCAGCGACGACGCGCCGATCATCCGCCTGGTCGATTCGCTGCTGCAACAGGCGGTGAAGGACCGGGCCAGCGACATCCACATCGAACCCTTCGAGCGCGACATCCGCGTGCGGTTCCGCTCCGACGACATGTTGTACGAGCCGGTGGGCACGTTGCCGAAGGCGCTGCTGCCGAGCATCGTCTCGCGCATCAAGATCCTGGCCGGTCTCGACATCGCCGAGAAGCGCGTGCCGCAGGACGGGCGCATCCGGCTCAAGATCGCGGGACGCGACTACGACGTCCGGCTGTCCACGGTCCCGGTCGCCCACGGCGAACGCCTGGTGCTGCGTCTGCTCCCGCGGACCACGGAGATGCTCGACCTCGGCCGTCTCGGTTTCTCCCCCGCGCAACTCGTGGTCTGGGAGAAGCTGATCCAGCGGCCGCACGGCATCGTGCTGGTCACGGGCCCGACCGGCAGCGGCAAGACGACCACGCTCTACGGCGCCCTCGCCCGCGTCAACCGCGGCGACCAGAACATCATCACGATCGACGATCCGGTCGAGATCCAGCTGCCGGGCGTCGGGCAGATCGAGGTGAACACCAAGGTCGGCCTGACCTTCGCGAATGCGCTGCGTTCGGTGCTGCGGCAGGACCCGAACATCGTGCTCGTCGGCGAGATCCGCGACCTCGAGACGGCCGAGATCGCGATCCAGGCCTCGCTGACCGGCCACCTCGTCTTCTCCACCATCCACACGAACGACGCGCCGAGCGCGGTCACGCGGCTCGTGGACATGGGCGTCGAGCCCTACCTGGTGGCATCCTCGCTCGTCGCCGTGCTCGCGCAGCGGCTGGTGCGGGTGCTATGTCCCGACTGCCGCGAGGCCTACACGCCCACACCCGAGGCGCTCGCCGAGGTCGGCATCCGCGCGAAGGGGCCCATCCAGGTGTACCGCGCGCGCGGCTGCCCCCGTTGCCACGACACCGGTTACCACGGCCGGGTCGGCATCTTCGAGCTGATGGTCGTCGACGACGCGGTGCGCGACCAGATCACCCAGACGATGGATGCCAAGAGCATCAAGCGCACCGCGGTGGCCTCGGGGATGAGCACCCTGCGGGCGGACGGCGCGCGCAAGGTCCTCGACGGCACCACGTCGATCGCAGAGGTCCTCCGCACCAGCGAAGACGAGGGCGTCTCGGCCGGAGCCCTCTAGGCCGTGCCGGTCTACGCGTACAAGGGCGTGCTCGACAGCGGGCGGGCGACCCGGGGCTTCGTGGATGCCGAGAGCGACCGCGCGGCCCGGGCCAAGCTGAAGCGCGACGGCATCTTCCTCACCGAACTCCAGGCGAGCGCGCGCGGCGCGGCGCGCCTCGACCGCGAGACCAGTGGCTGGAACCTCTCGTTCGAGGGCTTCGGCGCGGTCTCGGACACCGACGTCGCGATCGCGACGCGCCAACTCGCGACCCTGCTCGGCGCCGGCATCCCGCTCGTCGAGTCCCTCGGTGCGCTGACCGAGCAGGTGGAGAGTTCGCGGCTGAAGGGCGTCCTCGGCCAGGTCCGCGACCGCGTGAACGAAGGCGCGACCTTCGCCGATGCGCTGGCCTCGACGCGGGCCTTCTCCGACCTCTACGTGAGCATGGTCCGCGCGGGAGAATCGGGCGGCGCGCTCGAGATCGTCCTGGTGCGCCTGGCCGACTACCTCGAGGCCGCGGTCCGCACCAAGAACCGCGTGATCTCGATCGTGATGTATCCGCTCTTCATGATGGGTTTCGCCGGGATCGTGGTCGTGGTCCTCGTGACCTTCGTGCTTCCCCAGGTGACGGAACTCGTGCTGCGTCTCGACCAGGAACTACCGCTCGTCACGCGCCTCGTCCTCGGCGGCGCCGCGTTCCTGCGGACCTGGTGGTGGGCGCTCCTCGGGGCCGCCGGCCTCGCCGGCACCGCCGGGGCGCTCGCGGCCCGGACCGAGCGGGGGCGTCGCTTCGTCGATGCGGCCGCCCTGCGGGTTCCCGTGATCGGCCGCATGGTGCGGCTGACGGCGCTTTCGCGCTTCACGCGTACGTTGTCCACCCTGCTCGCCGGCGGCGTGCCGATCGTGCGCGCGCTCGAGACCTCGCGGCACGTCGCCAACAACCGCATCCTGGGCGACGCGATCGAGCAGGCGCGGCAGGCCATCACCGAGGGGTCGAGCATCGCGGCACCCCTGCGCGCGAGCGGGCACTTCCCCCCGCTGGTCACGCACATGGTGGACGTCGGCGAGCGGACCGGCGAACTCGAAGCCATGCTCCACAAGGTGGCCGAGGCGTACGACGAACAGGTCGAGAATGCGGTGACGCGGATGACAGCGGTCCTCGAGCCGGTGCTCATCCTGTTGATGGTGGGCGTCGTCCTGCTGATCACGCTTTCGGTGTTGCAGCCGCTGATGCAGGCCACCCAGGGAATCACCCAGTGAAGGAGCCCGTGATGACGTCCGGAACCGCACGCGACCGCCACGCGCGGGAGGGGTTCACGCTGATCGAGATCATGGCCGTGGTGCTCATCATCGGCCTGCTGAGCGCGACCGTGGGTCTCGCGGTCGCCGGCATGGTCGAGGACGCGAGGGCCAACACCACGCAGCAGGACATCCGCAGCCTCGAGGCGGCGCTCGAGTTCTACCGCATGGACAACGGTCGGTACCCGTCTTCGGAACAGGGGCTCCGCGCGCTGATCGAGAAGCCGACGGCGGGCCCGCCGGCGCGCCGCTGGCGCAAGGGCGGATACCTCAGCAAGTCCATCCTGCCAACGGACGGATGGGATTCGCCGTTCGAGTACGCCCAACCCGGCGCGCACAACCCCGACGGCTTCGACCTCTGGTCGGTCGGGAGCGACGGGGTGCCGGGCGGCGGCGACGACATCGGCAACTGGGCCTCCGACCAGAACGCAGGATGAGTTCCCGGCAGCGACGACGGCCCGCGTCCGGCTTCACCCTCCTCGAGGTGATGGCGGTGGTGCTGCTGATGGCGCTGCTCGCCGGCATCGCGCTCCCGGCGCTCGGCCGCGACCAGGCCGCGGACGCCGAGAACGACGCGCGGGAGATCGCGGCCGGGATCGAATTCGCGCGGCGCTCGGCGTTGGCGACGCGGGCCCCGTTCCGACTCGTGGTGGACATCGACGCGTCGCGCTGGTGGCTCGAACGCCGGAACCGGGCGCGAGCCGCGCCGGACGATCTCGCCCCGGGCGAGCTTCCGGCGTGGGCCGAGCGCGGGGAACTGCCGCTCGCCCCACCGGAGGCCGAGCGCGGGGACTTCCGACCGGTCCAGGGTCTCGTCGGCCGCGGAAACGTGCTGCGCGACGACGTCTTCTTCGCCGGTGCCGAGACCTCTGAAGGATGGGTCGAGCGAGGCCGGCTCGAACTCGAGCTGCGCCCGGACGGCAGCACCGACGCCGCCGAACTCGTCCTCGTCACCACCGACGGCGCGCGTGTGCGCCTGGGCATCGAGGCGTCGAGCGAACGCGTCCGGATCCATCGTGAAGCGCGCTAGCGGCTTCACGATGCTGGAGGTGATGGGCGCGGTGCTCATCCTGGGGTTGCTCGGGACCTCGCTGATGACGGCCACGCTCGAGAGCACCCGCCGCGCCGCGGGTGCCCGCGACCTGCTGACGGCGTCGCTGCTGGCCGACTCCGCGCTCACCGACCTGCTCGCGGCGCGACGCGCTTCTGGAGCGCCGGGATTCGCTCCCGGGCGCGACGAGCGCGAGGACCAGGGCTTCCGGATCGCGGTCGAGACGCGGCCGGTCGATGCGGCGGCGCTGGGGATGGCGCCCCTGGTCGAGCGCCCGCGCGGCGAGCCGCCGGCCAGCGTCCTCGCCGTTGCGCGCGGCGGCACGCCGGCGCTGCTGAGTGTCCACCTCGAGGTCTCGGGCGCCGACGGGGTGCTGGCCGAGCGGACGACGTTCGTGTTCGATCCGCGCGCGGTTCCGGAACTCGAAGAACTCGCGCCGCCCCCTGCGGAACCGGGACCGTGACGCGGCGCGCGGGCTTCACGCTGCTCGAGACGCTGGCCGTGGTGGTCGGGCTCGCGCTGGTGCTCACGGCCGTCGTGGGCACGTACGTGGCGATCCAGGACCAGAGCGCGGCCGCGGCCGCGGCCGCCGCGCCGCCGCGACGCGCCACGGCCCTGCTCGACCGGATGTCGCGCGAGATCGCCGCGGCCACGCTGATCGTCAAGCCGCCCGAGGTCGATCCGATCGATCACCCCTGGGTCTTCCTGGCGGAGCGGCGCCTCTCGGACGAGGGCGCGGACCGCGTCCGCTTCCAGACCCGGAACGGAAGGCCGGCCGCACGCGAGGGTCCGCGAGGGGATCTCGTCGACGTGGCCTACTGGCTCGCGCCGGCCGCGGACGGCGCCGGGTTCGACCTGCTGCGCTGGTCGTCGAGCCAGCTGCCGGAACGCCTCGAGCGCGGCTTCCCGCGGCGCGACGACGACGGCGTCGAGGTATGGGCGCGTTCGCTCGCGGGCTTCGGCCTGCGCTGGCTGGCCGAGGACGGCAACTGGGTCGAGGAGTGGGATTCGTCGACGCTGGCCCGCTCGAGCCAGTTGCCGCTCGCGGCCGAGATCCGGATCACGCTGCCCGCCGGCGCCACGGGCGCCCTGGAGCGTTTTTCCCGTCGGGTCCTGCTGGCGCTGCGCCCGATCGATCTGGCCGCGCGGCTCGGCGGCCCCGAGGCGCCCGAAGCAGAGGGAGCCGGAGCCACCCCCGACGCCGGCACCGATGGCGTGACCGATGCGGATGCGGCCGATCTCCCGGCCCCCGCTCCGGGGCCCCCCCGATGACGGAACGCCGGCGAGACCGCGGCGGGATCGCGCTGATCGCGGTGCTGCTCTTCCTGCTGCTCGCCGGCAGCACGGCCGCCACCTTCGTCTACCGCTCGCTCAGCGACGGCCTGATCGCGGCCAACCGGGAGGCCCGCGCGCGCGCCGAGGCGCTCGCGCGCGGCGGCATCGCGATCGCCCTCGCGGTGCTGAGCCAGGACCGGATCGACGAGGAACGCGCCGCGTTCCGGGTCGAATCCCGGGACGACGACTGGATGCGGCTCGCGACGGTCCCGATCACGACCGCGGATGGCGGCCTGCTCCACGTGCGCATCGAGGACGCGGGCGACCGCCTCGACCTGAACGCGATCTTCGACGGCGGCACGGTCCGCGACCCGCGCACCGAGGTGCTGCTGATCGCCCTCTTCGAGCGCCTGGCGGAGCGCATGCCCGACGCGTTCGCGGGTCGCGACGCCAACGAGCTCGCCCGCAACCTGATCGACTGGGTGGATGCGGACGACGTCGGACAGCGCGGTGAGGCCGAGGACGACGTCTACCAGCGCCGGGACCCGCCCTATCGGGCGGCGAACCGACCGCTGCTGAGCCTCGACGAACTCGGGCTGGTGGAGGGCTTCGACCCGACGCTGGTGGATGCGCTGCGCCCGTACCTCTCGGTCCAGCCGTGGGCCCGCGCGGACGGGATCAACCCGAACACGGCGCCTCCGTGGATCCTGTCGCTGCTGTTCCACGGGACCGGCGCCGACTTCGGCTTTGCGGACGAGGACACGGTCCGCGCGGTCCTCGACATCCGCGAAGCCGGCGGCATCCTCTGCGCTGACGAGGCGGACCATCCGTCCTGCACCCCGATCCGCGAAGCGGTCCCCGGCGAGATCTATCCGCCGCCCACGTTCGCGACGGACGTGTTCCGGGTGGAGGCCCGCGCGGAAGTCGGCGACGTCGTCGCGACGGTGGAGGCCACAGTGGACCGGGCAGATCCGACCCATCCCGCGATCCTGTCCTGGAGGGTCGACTGATGGCGCGTCGCATCCTCGGGCTCGACATGGGCAGCCACTCGGTCAAGGCGGTGGAGCTGCGTCAATCGCTGCGGAGCCTCGAGATCGTGCAGCTGCGCGAGTTGCCGCTCGACGACCCCGCGCCGAGCCTGGTCCACGAGCTGCGGGACTGGGTCCGCATGCACGACCTCCCGACGACGGGCCTCGTCACCGCGCTCGCGGGCGACCGGGTCTCGGTCCGGCGTCTCTCGTTCCCGTTCCGCGATCGCCGCAAGATCGCACCCGCGGTCCCGTTCGAACTCGAAGCCCAGGTCCCGTTCGACCTCGGCGACTTCGTGATCGACTGGGAGATCCTCGAAGACGCGGACGGGCGCAGCCAGGTCGCGGCGACGCTGGCGCCGCGCGCCGAGGTCGCGCTCGCGATCGAGAGCCTGGACGAGGCCGGTCTCTCGCCCCGGGTCGTCGAGGCCGAGGGACTCGTGCTCGCGAACCTCGCCAGCGTGATCGATCTGCCCGGCACCCGGCTGCTGGCCGACATCGGCCACCGCAAGACCACGCTCTGCCTGTGCCACGACGGCCGGCCGTTGGCGGCGCGGACGGTGCCGCTGGCCGGGCAGGCCCTGAGCCGGGCCATCGCCGCAGCGCAGGGTCTCGGCGAAATCGAGGCCGAGCGCCTGAAGATCGATCGCGGCGTCGTGGACGGCGCAGCGGGGCCGGAGGCGCTCGAGGTGCTGGACCGGCTCGCGCGGGAACTGGTGCGCACGATCGGATCGCTCGAACCCATCCTCGCGGCCGCGGGCACGCGGCTCGACGCGATCGACCTGTTGGGTGGCACTGCGCGGATGCACCGGCTCGACGCCTACCTGGGCGAACGCATCGGCGTGCCGACCCAGCGCCTGCCGCTGCCGAGCGGCGAACTCGGAGCCGCATTCCTCGCGGCGGGCGATCCGCTGCTCTTCGGACCGGCGATGGCCCTGGCCCTGCGCGGCAGCAGCGAAGCGCGCACGCGGATGAACTTCCGCCAGGGCGAGTGGGAACAGCGGATCGACCTCGGTGCGATCGGCCGGCAGCTCCGCGGCTCCTTCGCGCTCGCGGGCCTCGCCGCGTTGCTGGCGCTCGCCTCGGTCGCGACCCGGATCGTCCTCGACGACCAGCGCGCGGACCACGCCGAGCGCGAAGCGCGTGCGATCGCGGCCGGCGCCCTCGGCGCGGAACCCTCGGGCGGCGCCATCGCCGCGATGCAGCGCGCGGTGCGCGCCGCGCAGGACCGCGCGGACACGCTCGGGGTCTACCGCGGCAACCTATCGGCCCTCGACGTGCTGACCGAGATCTCGAGCCACGTCCCGCCGGAACTCGACGTCTCCTTCGACGAGCTGTCGATCGATCGCCAGGTCGTCCAGATCAAGGGCCACGCGCCGTCCTACGAGGCCGTGGACCGCCTGCGCCAGGAACTCGCGCGCTACGGCCCGTTCTCCGAGATCACGGTCGGCGACATCACCAGCGATCCGCGCCGCGGCGGCCAGAACTTCAGCGCCCGGATCAGCCTGTCGTTCGACGAGGGATCGCGATGAGGGCGTTCGCACTGCGGATGCGCAGCGCGTGGCAGGATCTCCAGCCGCGGGAGCGATGGCTGGTCGCCGCGGTCGGGGGCCTCGCGCTGCTGATGATCGTGGTCTTCGGCGTCGTCTCCCCGCTGCTGGCCGCCCGGCGCGACGCCGCGCAGCGCGCCGAGACGGCCGAGCGCGAGGTCGCGATCGTCCGCGAACTCCGCGCGCAGTTCGACGCCGTCAACGGCCGGCTGCTCTCGGTCGAGGCCCGCATCCGCGAAGCGCCGCGCGGCGAGATCTTCACCACCCTCGAACAACTCGCGGGACGGTCGCAGGTCAAGGTCGATGCGATGGAACCGCGCTCCGCACCCGCCAGCGACGAGTACCGCGAGACCCGGGTGCAGGTCAGCCTGAAGGGCCAGACCCTGGCCCAGGTCGTGCGCTACCTGCACGGCATCGAGAACGCGGCGCAGCCGCTTTCGATCAAGAGCCTGCGCGTGCGGACCCGGGCGGACAAGCCGGAACTGCTGGACGTGACGTTCTCGGTCTCGTCGTTCGAACCCGTCGTGGGGGACGGGGCCGCGGGATGAGCCGCCCGCGACCGTGGCTGCGCGGCGTCGCGATCGCGGCGGCCGCGGTCGTGGCGACGCTGCTGCTGGTGGCGCTTCGGTTTCCGTGGGACCGGCTGGCCCCGGCCGCCGAATCGGCGCTCTCGGAGGCCGCGGGCCACCCGGTCCGGATCGAGGGCCTGGGCTTCGGCATCGGCATCGCGGGGCCTGCCCTCGAAGTCCGCGGGGTCGCGATCGCGTGGCCCGACGGCCGGTCCGTCGCATTCGAGACGATCGCGCTGCGACCCGCGTTCTCGCTCGACTGGCTCTCGGGCGCCCCCGTGCTCCGCATCGTCGCGCAGGGGCCGATGGCCTCGTTCGACGGGGTCGCGGGGCCGCGGCGCGTCGAGGGGCGCATCGTCAGCCGCGAGGTCGCGGCGCTCCCCTGGCGAGGCGAGCCGATCGTCTCCGGTGCGTTGGAGGCGACACTCGACCTCGCAATCGATGCGGGGACGGTCCGCGGGACCGCAACCGTCAGCGGACGCGACGGCGCGATCTTTCCGCCGAACCTGCCGGTCGTGATCCCGTTCGACCGCGTGCGGGCCGACTTCGCGCTGGAAGGCGACGCGATCCGGGTCGCGCCCCTGCGCCTCGAGGGCCCGATGGTGAGCGCGACCGCGACTGGAACCGTGGTGCCGGGACC
>Ga0114931_10006984_pt1 | contig 13842 bp, 17 predicted proteins | sample 2SBtaG_FD_89579 | JGI IMG/M metagenome (GOLD analysis project Ga0114931, IMG submission 89579) | Deep subsurface microbial communities from Kolumbo volcano to uncover new lineages of life (NeLLi) - 2SBTROV14_V59a metaG | ecosystem: Environmental > Aquatic > Marine > Volcanic | place: Kolumbo...
CACATATCGAAGCAGCGAAACGAAAGAGTGTTTGGGGGCTTCCCCGTGCTTACTGTCCCGAGTGGAACTCACGACCTGCTTCGATGCCGTTCTCCACTACGGCGGCGGCACAGACTTTCCGGGAACATGGGTGAAGGAAAATCCGCCAAGGCGCCGACCAATCTACTGCAGCGATGCATAAATAACTGCCGGCAGATTATGTTGGGTTACGGTGCGCTCATAATCCAGTGGCAACTTGATATATCGGTAAAATGCGCACCTAACCCAACCTACATTTGTTGCTGGAAACTGACGCATCGCCGTACTACTTGCTCTTTCCTTTGGCATAGTCGGAAATCTTTTCCGACAACTTGTTCACCAGCGCATCGAATCCCTCTTTGGAAAGGATATTGGAATACTCGGCCCGCTTGAGCGCGAGATCGCTGACACCATCGACAAGAACATTGATGATGCGCCATCGACCGGAAGCCCCTCGGCGCAGAATATATTCGAACTCGATGTCGTCTTCGTCCGGAAGGATCAGCATCGATTTCACCACCATTTTGTTACGTTTCCACGGCTGCTCGGAAATCACCTTGAACGCCTCACCGCTGTATCCATCGAAGCGGGACGCATAGGTGGCAATACTGTAGTCGGTAAATTTCCCGACCCATTGCAACTGCTGCTCGGCACTCAGCTTGTTCCAATAACTGCCGAGGGAAAACTTTGCCAAAAAAGCCAGATCGTGTGTTTTTTTGACGACCGGCTCCAACTTGTCATATCGCCCATGATAGCCAAGCGATTCGGCGTTTTTCATCACTTCCAGCAAGGCCCCGTTCAGCTGCTCGATCACCTGAGTCGGACTGTGCTCTTTGGACTGCACAGGCGCGCTATACGCCAAGGTTAAAACAAACAGACAAAAACCATGCAAAAACAGACGGCGCATTCGATTCCCCCGTTCGACGATTCTCATTTTTGGATGGGCCTCATAGTAACATATTCGATCAGCGATCCGCGCTGCGCAAGCCATTGCATACGATCACAACGGTCAGCCATATCGCCGATCCCACCCACAAGCCAAAACAGCCTCCCCGAAGAATAATGACAGCCAATGAATCATCCTCGGCGGCATCGGTCGAATGGATACACCGGTTGATTCCCTTCGTTGGCGAACGAGAGGAGGAAACGAGCGAACCATGAACAACGACTGGCTCCAATTGTCACCTTTGCGTCGAGGCCGGGGACCCATCGAAAGGGGGGGTCTTCTATGCAGCCTGCTGTTTGTCTCATGCAGCGTATTTGCCGAACCGATCTATAAATCGGTCGACCGCCACGGCAACATCAGCTATGCTGCGGAGCCGGCCCCGAATGCCGCCACCGTCGAACGCATCGTTCCGCTCCCGCTCCCGAGCAAAGAAGAAGTCCGGCGTGCCGAAGAAGCGCTCGAAGAGTACCGCACTCGGACTGAAAAAGAGCGAGCGGAGTATCTGGAATGGGAAAAAGAGCAGATTAAACTGTACCGGACAATGATGGCATACCGGGCGATCGCCGAAGGCTCTCGCTCACCGCTCCCGCCGCCGAAGCAGATCGTCTATCCTTACGGCTATCCCGCTCACCTCCTCTACTGTCCTTACTGCCCGAAACGGCACCATCGCCATCGGCAGCATCCACACCAGGGTCACAAAACTCCACGCCTGCACCATGGAAGATTGCCGCCTGATGGCCACCGCAGCCTGCCGCCGCCCCATCGCAAGGCCCCGGCAGCACACAGCAGCATGAAACGGTCTCCCGGCCACCATGGGTTACCGCCTCGAAGTCACCCCTTCTCTTCCGACTCGATCTTTCTTCCGGCAAAAGCACCACCTCATTAACCTTATCCATTGATAGAGCCACCGCCGGTTCGTTCGGCTCATTGTTGCAATGCACAAAACAGTGTGGTAGGCTGATTTCATCCAGCATTGGCTCATCGTGCAGCCTACCTTCAAACCACACCAAAGCAGGAGTGACAAGCATGGCAAATGACCCTTTTTCCTGGCCCAACGACTGGATGTCATTCCAGCAAAAATATTGGGATGCCCTCGGAGGATTGCCCTCCCGGAAAACGCCCGAAGATAAACCGCCCCCCTCCTCTGCCGATTTCGCAACGAATGCCTGGTCAGAGGCACTCGACAGTTGGTGGAAAATTGCCGCACCCAAGGCGGCTCCCCCGGTTCAGGACTTTTTTTCCCAACTGATCGACCAGGGCAAATCCTTTTTCCAGATGTCCGAGCAGTTGAACAAAATACTTCAAAGCTCCGCCGCCGCCGGACAGTCGGTCTCACAATGGCAAACTGCCCTCAACGAGGCATTGAACAACATGAAAGAGGCTTTTCTATCATCGCCTCAATACAGCCGTGATGCCATGAGCCAATGGATGGGAGTATGGGAACTGCCGGTGGATCACTGGCAGCACATGGCTTCTTCGCTATCGATGATGCCGGGCGATTTTCTGCAGGGGCTGAATACCGCAGACCTGAGTCAAATAACCGAACCGGTGCAGGAGCGGCTTGAGCAGTTTTTGTCGGTGCCGGGGGTCGGTCATATGCGGGAGCGCCAAGCCCTTTACCAAGAACTCATCCGGTTGGGAGTCAAATATCAAGAGGCTCTGCAGGAGTATATGCACGCCTGCAACCAGATCGCAGTCAAAAGCATCGAAAAGCTGCAGCAGCGTTTTGGCGACCAAAGCCAGGAGGAGCTAAAGATCGACTCGCTGCGGAGCCTTTACGACCTGTGGGTCGATTGCTGCGAGGAAGCGTACGCCGAGTATGTGGAAAGCGATGAATACGTCCGCATCCATGGCAACCTGGTCAATACCTTGATGGCATTGAAGCAGCATAACGCGATGATCGTCGATGACAGCCTGGAAGCGCTTAATATTCCGAACCGCCAGGAAATCAACACCCTGCAGCGGCGTTTTCACACGCTTTGGCGCGACAACAAGGCCATGCAGCATGAAATCGAGACGTTGAAGAAGCAGCTGGAAGCAAAAAAAACCGCGCCCCGCACCAGGAAAAGCGCAGCGGCCCGCTCAACCCGAACATCACGATCCGCCGACAAGTAGTAGCACATCGGTGACATCACAAACCCATTCGATTCATTGACATTCCGACGAGGCAATCGATGATTTCATACCAAATTACACCCAATAAAGTGTTGCAGGAGATGATCGAGTTCAACCAAAAGCTGGGCAAAGGCTTCCAGAACCTGCTGGAGACCGAAGAGATCACGACAGGCGTAACGCCCAAGGAGATCATTTATCAGGAAAACAAAACCATCCTGTACCGTTTCAAGAGCGAAAAGGAACCCAAGAATCCGATTCCGGTGCTGATCGTGTACGCGCTGGTCAACCGCCCCTACATGACCGATCTGCAGGAGAACCGCTCCATGGTCCAAGGCCTGTTGGCTGCCGGCCTCGATGTTTACCTGATCGACTGGGGCTACCCCGACAGAACCGACCGGTTTCTGACCTTGGACGACTACATCAACGGCTATCTCGACCGCTGTGTCGATGTGATCTGCAAACAGCATGATCTGCCCGATATCAATATCCTGGGCATCTGCCAGGGCGGCACTTTCAGCCTCTGCTATACATCGATCCACCCCGGGAAAGTAAAAAACCTGATCACCATGGTCACACCCGTTGACTTCCAGACACCGGGCAATCTGCTCAGCCGCTGGGTGCAGAGCATCGATGTCGATCTCTTGGTCGATACCATGGGCAACATCTCGGGCGAACTGTTGAACTGGACCTTCCTGTCACTCAAACCGTATCGACTCATGGGTCAGAAATATCTCGACATGGTCGATGCGCTGGAAGACCCGCAGTCCGCCAAAAACTTTCTGCGCATGGAGAAATGGATTTTCGACAGCCCCGATCAGGCAGGCGAAACCTACCGACAGTTCATCAAGGACTTTTATCAAAAAAACAAACTGATCAAGGGCGAAGTGCGGCTTGGCGAGCACACGGTCAACCTGAAGAACATTACCATGCCGGTATTGAACATTTACGCCATGCAGGATCACCTGGTCCCCCCCGGCGCTTCCATGGCACTGAAAGGATACGTAGGCACCCAGGATTACAAGGAGCTCTCTTTTCCCGGCGGGCATATCGGCATTTATGTCAGCGGCAGGGCGCAAAAAACAGTGCCGCCCTCGATTGGAAAGTGGTTGAACGAGCGGATGTAAAAAAAAGGCCCGTTCCGGAAACGGAACGGACCTCTTCCTGCAACAAAGAGAAAGGGAGATATCAGTCAGCGATCAAGCGGCCTTTTTAACACCGGCAACGGGAGTCACGCTCGCTGCTTGAGCCACCCCTTTCTCGAACCATTCCTTCAGTTCATTGCGTGCTTCCGCCATTACGCCCAGATTTTCTTTGGTTACCGACAACACTGTTTCCGCATACTGCTTGGCAAGCTCTCCCTGAGCAGCCATATAGCCGGCAGGATCTTTGAAGTCGCGAACGAGCTCCACCTGCCTGGCACCGCCTTCCAGATAGAGCCCGGCAACCTTGATTTGACTTTGCACCAGTTTTTCATAAGTATGCGCATTGATCTCCGCCAATTGCTTGGTTGCATCAAACGCATTCCGATTGCACCGATTAACGAAATTGAAAAATTCCTCTTGCATGATCGATCTCCGAGTCGTTGAGGGGAGCAAATTGTGCATTGCACCAATGCTGCATTGCAATATAGCCTTCTGCGTCATCCCTGTCAAGCTTTTTTGTGTTTCCTTTTTCCTCCGGCCAAACCACCGTCGAGAAAGCTGCATGCCAGCGTCCCTCTGCACGGCGAGCAACGCCCTCAACTCATATACAACCCACCGTTGATCGACAAATCCGCGCCGGTGATATAACCGCTCGCGTCATCGCACAAAAAAGCCACGGCCCGACCGATTTCTTCGGGCGTGCCCAAACGCCCGACCGGTACCGTGCCGATGATCTGGTTACGGACATCTTCGGACATTGCCATGACCATCTCAGTGGCAATATAACCGGGCGAAACCGTATTGACCGTCACACCCTTGCGCGCTCCCTCCAATGCCAATGACTTCGTAAAGCCATACATCCCGGCTTTTGCAGCTGCGTAGTTGGTTTGCCCGAACTGCCCCTTGTGACCGTTCACCGATGAAATATTGACAATGCGGCCGAATCCGCGTTCCGTCATGCCCTCGATTACCTGGCGGGTCACATTGAAAACGCTGTCCAGATTGGTGCTGAGCACCGCCGACCACTGCGCCTCCTCCATCTTCCGCAAGGTCCCGTCACGCGTGATGCCGGCACAGTTGACCAGAATATCGATACCGCCAAACCGCGCCTCGACCTCTTTTGCCATCGCCTAACAGGATTCGAAGGAGGTCACATCGACAACAGCCAAAGCGAGATCGAACCCGGCTGCACTCTGCGCTTTCTGCCAAGCGGCCGCCTGCTCCGCTTCAACCGCAAGGTGGGTGGCGATCACCTGACGCCCTTGCCGGACGAGGTGCCTGCATATTTCCGTCCCGATACCCCCGATTCCACCGGTCACCAAAGCGACTTTTTTTGTATCATTCATCGTGATTACTCCTGTTTTTTAGCCAACGATAGTTCTTTTATACTCCATTTTGTGCAACGCATCAATCCCGCGCTGCATAAATTTCGGAATCCGAAGCAGCCTTTCTCTCGCTCCCATGGCCCTTGCGCAGGAGCGAAAAAAAGGGTTAACTACGTTCACGGGGAACCCTGCACGGTGCTGAAATTTGCATTCCCAAGTGGTACGCGATAGCCTCTAACCTGATGTATCGACGTGACGATTTTCAGAATAAAGAAAAGGTAGGAGAAAACAACGCATGACCACCGTTCGACAGCTCCTGAAAGCGAAAGGCCCGAAAATCTGGACGATTTCACCGCAAACGACCGCTTATGACGGGCTGAAAATGATGGCCGATCATAATCTTGGCGCTTTGCTGGTCGTTGAAGATGGCACCTTGGTCGGCATCTTTTCAGAGCGCGGTTACGCCCGAAAAGTCATTCTGAAAGGAAAATCTTCCAAGCATACGCCGATCGGCGAATTGATGGTGACATCCGTGATCTACGTCACCCTGGACAACACGATAGAAGACTGTATGGCGCTCATCACCGACAAACGCACGCGTCATTTACCGGTCCTGGAGGATGACGAATTGATCGGCATCATCAGCATCGGCGATGTCGTCAAGCAGGTCATTTCGGAGCAGGAGTTCACCATCCGAGAACTGGAAAAGTACATCAAAGGAAGTTATTGACGCGGGCAAAAATCACCGGAGTCACGCGCCGGTCATGGTCATCGATCGGCGATCGCTATTCCCGGTCTTTATGGTCCTTCGACCGATCTGCCGAAGGCTTCAGCCCGGCCGCAGCGAGAAACTGATCCTGCATCTCCTGCCACAGCGCCAGGTTGCGCTTGGTGAGATCGGTCAGCGCATCGATCGGCGGCGTGCTCGCCAGCATCTCCTGAATCTGCTGCTGCAGCCGTGTCTGCTGTTCGACGAACGGATCGAGGCTCTTCTCCAGATAGCTGGTAAACATGCCTTGAACTGAATCATCATAGAACCGGATCATCTTCGAAAGAATGTCCGCAGTGAACAGCGGCCGACCGCCGCTCTCCTGTTCCATAATGATCTGCAGCAGAATGCTGCGGGTCAGATCTTTGTCGCTGTTGGCATCGATCACCTTGAACGCCTCCCCTTGCCTGACCAGCTCGCGCACATCCGCCACTGTAATGTAGCAGCTGCGCTCGGTATCATATAATCTGCGATTGGGATATTTCTTTATGATTCGTGTCATCGCGGGTCGATCCTATGCTTGTCAGGATGCTCTCTCCACAGCCAGCGCGACACCCTGGCCACCGCCGATGCAAAGCGTCGCAAGCCCTCTTTTCGCATCCCGCCGCTGCATCTCGTACAGCAGCGTGACCAGAATGCGCGCGCCCGATGCCCCGATGGGATGTCCCAAAGCAATCGCACCACCGTTGACATTGACCTTCTCGAGATCCCAGCCCAACGCCCGATTGACCGCAATCGCTTGCGCAGCGAACGCTTCGTTCGCCTCGATCAAATCGAGATCATCGACCGTCCACCCCGCTTTTTCCAGGCAGCGCCGGGTCGCAGGTATCGGACCCGTCCCCATGATCTTCGGGTCGACGCCGGCACTGGCATAGGCAGCAATGCGCGCCATCGGCTTCAATCCAAGCGCATCCGCGCGACTTCGGGTGGTCACGACAACGGAAGCGGCACCATCGTTGAGCCCCGATGCGTTGCCGGCTGTCACCGTCCCTTCCTTGTCGAATGCGGGCCGCAGCTTACTCAAGGCCTCGACCGTCGTTCCATGTCGAGGAAATTCATCGGTGTCGAAGACGGTCGGCTCGCCTTTCCGCTGGGGAATCACTACCGGAATAATTTCATCACTAAACCTGTCTGCTTTCTGCGCCGCTTCGGTCTTCTGCTGAGAGATGGCGGCACATTCGTCCTGTTGCGCCCGGCTGATATCGAACTTTCTGGCGATATTTTCGGCGGTCACGCCCATGTGATACTGGTTGAAAACGTCCCAGAGACCATCGGTGACCATGCTGTCGATCATCTCCCAATTGCCCATTTTCACGCCGCTGCGGGAGTTCGACAACAGGTGAGGCGCCAGACTCATATTTTCCTGCCCGCCCGCGACGACACACTCGGCATCACCGCAGCGGATCGACTGGACCGCCAGATGAACCGCTTTCAGCCCGCTCCCGCACACTTTGTTGATCGTCATGGCCGGCACGGCTTCGGGCAGCCCGGCTTCGATGCCCGCCTGACGCGCCGGATTCTGTCCGGCGCCGCCGGTCAATGCCTGACCCATGATGACCTCATCGATCTTTTCCGGCGATATCGGCAAACGCTCCAACAGAGCCGCAATCACTTTTGCGCCCAGACTGCTGGCCGCTACCCCGGACAAACTCCCACAGAACGCACCGACCGCGGTACGACCGGCCGCCACAATCACGATCTCTTCCTTCACGTTTCCCCCACTGGCCTGGTTAATCGAAAATAAAACGGGTAATCATAGCAAAACAGGTGTGATTATTCACCCCGCATTGATCAACCGCCCGCTGCCGCCCAAGCATACGGAAGGTAGCGGTAGGAGCCTTTCCGTATATTGAAAAACAGCAGCTCGGGAAGACTGAACAGAACCCCCCTGGCGCCAGAACGCAAGGCCCGGCCGCCGTCGAACGGCGCCAGAAACAACCCCACGATACTCTGTCCCAGTCCCGCCACGCTGTTGACGGCACCAAACAGAGGCCGCGGCAGCACCGCATCGTCGGTAAAAAAGATAAAAAAGGAATCGTCGGGGTTGTGCCGATAGAGTGTCGAGCTGATCACATTGGACTCGCGTAAATAAACCAGCACCGAAGCATCCTCTTCATACGCTCTCGTCAACGCTGTTTTGCGATACGAGGGCCACTGTCCCGATGCAATAACATCGTAGGTTCGATTGACGGTATGGGCGGAGACAAAAGGAATAAAGTGGATACCTTCGGCGCCGAGATAACCACCAAGTCGTGCGACCGACTCCGCTTCGACGCGCGCCATCGCGCTTTCGCCAAATTTCTCGCCTGCCGCATCGTTTGATCCCAGGTGGGACTCGAAGGCGCCATGGATTGTTCGAAAGATTTCGGTGACACAGTTCTTGGTAAAGAGATTATATCGGTAGAGCCGTTTCAACGTTTCGAAATAACTGCGGTGAAAGGACTCTGACTCCGCCAACTCCCGGTTGAGCTCGTATCGGCTTACCTCCGGAACGATCAGATCCGAGCGGGCAGCGCTTTCGGTCGGCAGCAGATGGCCCGAATGGATACGAATCGGGCGCTGCTGCTCGATGCCTGAGCGAAGCTCCAGATAGCGGTTGCTCCAGTGCTCGAGGCGGCTGTAATCGACTTCGGTCATCTCCTGTGATGCCAACAGCCCAGCCTTGGCTTTCCGGAACTCTCCCTTGACATCATGAAGCTGTTCCTGCATCACATCATCAAACCGTACAACATCTTCCGCCGCGATCAGATCGTCGTCCGCCTGGAAAGTATCCAGAAATACCAGCCGCCCGCTGCGCACCGATCGGTCTATGACGATCAGGCGCGCCATGCCGACCAAAAACGCCATCCCCCAATCCGGGCGCCGGGAATTGACCAACAGCACGAGATCGTTCTGCAGCTGCTGCCGATAGCGGGCAAGCCGATCGATTTCACGCGCCCTCAAACGAAACAGATCCAAACGCGGGGCAGCAACGATACCGGCGCGCAGCGGCAATGCCAGTTGCAAGGCTTTCAAGCCCATCAATGCAGTCATCAGATCTTCATAGTGCTGCGCAAACGTGTATCTGACAGCTGAAAATCGATCTTCCGAAAGATCGAGCAATGCTCGATCATACCCGGTTGGTTTCAAGCGGCGCAGCCGGTCGCGGATCTTTTCCACACGCATCGTCAGAAAAAAGCAGCCGTAACGCTGCTCGATCTGCTTGCGCACGGCATGCAACACGGCTGACATTTCGGCTCCCGGCGGTGGTGCCACAGGAACCTGTTCCGCTGACAGATGGTTGGATGGCGCCGGATAATCGGGAAAAAACAGGCCGACGCCCGGCAATTGAATCGAATCGTCGGCAGCAGAACCGCCGGCGCCGCGTTTGCGCCGCAACAGCAGGCGAATCAGTGCCCCGTCATTACGCAGCGATTGCAGCATGTCGAATTGCTGCTTCTGAATAAGATGACGTCGGTTGAAGTAGTCACGCAGCAGCCGCCATGTTTCCTCGGATACATCGATGCGGCTGGCATGAATGGTGCGGTTCTCCAGAAATCCGTAAAGATAGCGGAAATAATGCGGATCATCCTTGACCGAACGAAGAACGCCGGGTTCGAAATGCTGGAAATGAAAAATCTCATCACCAAAGCGGATCGCTGCGTGCCCGCCGCTGGAAGTCCCTTCACTCGAATCGATATAAAGATACTCGAGCAGCGGCGAAGCGACGCCAGCCGCACTGCCTGTCGTCAGAACGCAAGCAAGAAAGAAGACGACCGGTGGTCGCCATGCTGCGGAGCGAGCCGATCCGGGTTCTCTCAAGTCCCGACCGATCGACTCGCAGGTGCTCCTTTCCTCTCAACGGGCCGCATCGTACCCTTCCTGGATATCCTGCATCTTGGAATAGTCCGAGGCGGCGAAGTTTCGTTTGAACGTCTCATATTGCACTTCGCTCAGATTTGCCTTTTTCAACCCGACGCCAACGGCATTATAGGTTATTGGCTGTACTTCCCAGTTCGAAATACCGTGACGCGCCGCAATTTCACCAAGCCCCCGCTGAAAAGCAGCATAGTCGCCGTTCGAAGAGCGCACATAAGCCGTCGTATAATCGGCCACATCTTCCTGATATTGTTTCGTCTTGTCAGGCGATGAGCTTTCGCTGCTCGACCGAAAAGGGCTCGAAGCACTTTTCGAAGAACCGGCGGAACTGTCTGACGAGCTCTTGGAACTGTACGAGAAAGAACACCCTGAAAGCGCCAGCGTCCCGCTGACAAAACAGACCGCCGCCAAGCCGATCAAACGCCCGTTCATTGTCCGCACCATGAATTACCTTTATCTGTTCGAAAAAGAGCACAGGATAATCCAAGTCGACATCATTGGGCAACTCGATTAACATCGACGCTCAGGATGGGCTGGCTATCACTCTCTCTGCTCTGCGCTTTCAGTCTCGCTTCAGCCGATGCGGCAACGAAATATTATCTTGCCGATTATTCGGCACGTGAGCTCGTTATCGTCCGCTTCGGAACGACCGCCCTGATACTCGCGCCGCTGTTGTATATCTCAGCTCCCACACACATTCCAACCCCTTTCTGGTATTGGCTGGCCGCGCTGATGCCGTTGGAAATTCTCGCCATGTGGCTCTATATGCGGGCAATCAGCACCAGCGATCTGGCTCGAACACTGCCTTATCTGGCATTCACGCCGGTGTTTGCGACAGGGATCGGCTTTATCGTGCTACATGAGCGTGTGTCGTCCACAGGGTTTGCCGGCATCGCCCTGATCACCGCCGGAGCCTGGCTGCTGAACAGCCAACACTTCCCGACCCGCTCGAAATGGCGTATTCCGGCCCCGGTCAAAGCGGTCCTGCATGAACCCGGCGCACGACTCATGCTTGCGGTTGCTTTCATCTACAGCATTACTTCCGTGCTCGGCAAAGGCGCACTGCAATACGTCGAGCCCTCGTTTTTCGCAGCATTCTATTTTTTTCTGCTCGCGGTTGCTTCACTGATTCTCTTTTCGGCCAACGAGCTCCGATTGATCACGGTACTCTGGCGCCGGCCCGGGCCGCATCTGCTGGTTGGGGTCACCATGGCCGCCATGGTCATTACCCACCTGCTGGCCATTCAGCAGATCGAGGTCGCCTATATGATCGCTGTCAAGCGTACTAGTCTGGTGTTCGGCATTCTGTTCGGCGCCTTACTGTTCAAAGAGCCCCATCTGCTGCAGCACCTGTCGGCCGGGCTGCTAATGGTGCTTGGCGTGATCGTCATTACCCTGTAGCAGGTAAGGCGGAACGCGATGCGGCTCCGCCTTCAGCACGTAGGTTGGGGTGAGCTGTGCGAACCCCAACATGACCATAAAGATCGACATTTGTCGTTGGGGTTCGTTCCTCACCCCAACCGACGTACTGTCCCCGTCATGAGGAAGAAGCTACGACACCTCCACCTGATAACCGCCAAACTTGCGAATATTGATCACGCCGCTATCGAAAATAAGATATTGCCCCTTGATGCCCAGCAAAGTTCCCGAAACGGTGGGCGTTTTGTCGAAATTGAACGATTTCACCTTGACAGGATATTCCATCACCGGATATCGAATGGAAACCACCTCGGCATCCGGCAGAAGCTGGATCGATTCCTCACCGAAGCGCACAGCCAGCTCCTGGAGCGATTCCGCGCAAGAGGCCAGCAATTCCTCCCGCTTCGCGATCAGATCGATCGGCTCAGCCTCGCTTTTCAGCATCTTCTGCCAACTGGTACGATCGCTCACATACTGTTTCATCGCCACCTCCAGCAAGCCGGCCTGGAAACGTGACTGCACCTTGCCGATCGGCAGCGCCTGTACCGCACCCTGGTCGATCCATCGGGTGGGAACCTGGCTATGGCGGGTGATCCCAACCTTGAGGTCGGAAGAGTTGGCCAGATAGAGATAATGCGGCTGCATGCAATGCTCCATCCCCCATTCCGGTTCCCGGCATGTGCCCTGATCGAAATGGCACTGCTCCGGCTTGATGATGCAAACGTCACAGCGCGCCAGTGATTTGAAGCAGGGGAAACAGTAGCCTTGATTGAAGCTCTTGGAGGTTTTCCTGCCGCAATGAATGCAATGGATGTCGCCGGTGAAACGCAGGCTCAGCGGCTTGCCGATCAGCGGATTGAGCGGGATGCATGCATCGTTCAATGGCAGAGCATATTGAACGGGCCGGTTCAATTCGGCCCTCATCTTCTGCAAATTGCCAGAGACTTTCATTCTTAATCAGCGCCGAGTGGTGCGCACGGCGCACCCGACCGTCTGCATCGGTTGCAGCATCACCGATCGAGAGCGCCGCGCGCGCCATTGTGCTGATACCCTTTGGTGTTCTTTTCAACCCATCGGCCGCCGCCTCCGGCGAGCAGCTCCTTCTTCCAGAACGGCGCCCGGCTCTTCAGCTCCTCCATCACATAACGGCAGGCATCGAAGGCGGCGCCGCGGTGAACCGACCAGACTACAACCAGGACGATGGGCTCGTCGGGTTCGATAATGCCAACACGATGAATGACCAGTGCATCGAGCACATCCCAGCGCCGGTGCGCCTCTTCGACGATTTGCTCGAGATGCTTCTCGGTCATTCCCGGATAATGTTCTAGATTCATTCGACAGACGCGATCGCCGTCGTTGAAATGGCGCATCGTGCCGACAAAGCTGGCAGTGGCTCCAAATGTCCCTTTGCGGTCGAACGCTTTATTCTGATAGGCAGTCAGCTCCTTCCACGGGTCGAACGGACCTTGACGCAGGCTGATCATCGATGCGCTCCGCCTGTCACCGGCGGAAAAAACGCCACTTCGTCACCATCCTCGACAGCTGTATCGGCCTCGGCATAAGCCATATTCACTGCATGCAAGACGTTGCCGGCCGGCACCGACCGCCCTTCGCTCACCCGCGCCCAAACGTCGGTAACCGTTTCGATGCCGTCGACGGAGAGCTGCTCCTCGGCACACCCGAACTGCTCGCGCAGGCTGGCAAAATAGCGTACGTGGATGGTCATGGTGATGCGGGTTGGTTACCCGAGATACGACCTCAGATAAGGCAAAACTTCTACCGCCATGATCAAAAGCAGCATCCACCGATGCAATCTCAGCTCGGATTTGATTTCAGACACATCGCTCTTCGTCGCCAGTTGAATTTCGAGCGCTTCGGACAGCGCATCACGCTGTGCTTCCGCGATTGCAATCGCCTGCTCGCGAGGGATACCTGCCTTTTCCAAGGCTCGGGCAAATTTCAATGTATCAAATGTCACGGTCGCCATGGCAGCAAGTATATCACGGGCGACCGAGCGCTATGCGGCCCACCCAAGCATCAAAGGTTTGTCTAAGAAACAGCCCCCGCCACTTGCTGCCTCCGCGGGCAACGCATCCCCACCGGGTTGCTGATAAAATGTTTGGCATCTACAAGAAACGGAAATGGTATCGAGAGGAACTTTAGAACATGTCGAAACTCACCCACTTCAACCCGGAAGGCGAAGCCCATATGGTCGATGTCGGCGCCAAGCCGAGTACGCAGCGCGTTGCC
>Ga0114931_10006985_pt1 | contig 13842 bp, 13 predicted proteins | sample 2SBtaG_FD_89579 | JGI IMG/M metagenome (GOLD analysis project Ga0114931, IMG submission 89579) | Deep subsurface microbial communities from Kolumbo volcano to uncover new lineages of life (NeLLi) - 2SBTROV14_V59a metaG | ecosystem: Environmental > Aquatic > Marine > Volcanic | place: Kolumbo...
GGAAGTGGCGCCCGATGTCAAGGCTTCACTGGAGCAGGGCCTGGCGGTCATCAACCAGGACGGCATCGAAGCGCACGTCAGGTTCCTCGCAGACGATGCTCGCAAGGGCCGCATGACCGGCACGCCGGAGTATGACGAGGCGGGGGCCTACGTGGCCCGGCAATTCGATGAAATCGGACTCAAAGCGGGCGGCGAAGATGGCAGCTGGTTTCAGGCGGTGCCCATGCTTGCGCGGCGTATCGACATCGGTTCCGCGGCCGTCACTTTTCACCAGGATGGTGAGGAAAAAGCGCAGCGCTGGAGGGAAGACTTTGTCATGGGCGGCGACATCGTTCGTGACAACACAAATGTTACGGCCGAGGTCATATTCGTCGGGTTCGGCATTCATGCGCCCGACATGCATTACTCCGACTATGACGGTGTCGACGTCAAGGGCAAGATTGTCGCCTTGTTCGGGGGTGCGCCGGCGACTTTCCCGCACAACGAGCGTGCGTATTACTCGTCCAGGCTGACGAAGGCCGAAGAGGCCGTGCGTCGCGGGGCGATCGGCACGATCGGGCTGCGCTCAAGAATCGATCAGAAGCGTTACGGCTGGAAACGTATCTCGGAAAACGCCGGGGTGCGGCCGGGCATGTCCTGGATCAACCTGTTCGGGGATGCGGCAAACTACTTTCCCGAATTGCAGGGTAGCGCGTTACTCAACATATCGCCGGCCGAGCAACTGTTCAGTCGCTCGCCGATCAGTTTCGAGGATGCACTCGATGCCGCGGATGCGGGGAAACCGTTGTCGACGCCGCTAGGGGTAGAAGTCACCCTTGCCAGGAAAACACTTCATGAAACGATCAGCAGCCCGAACGTCATTGGCATCGTGCAGGGTAGCGACCCCGACCTGGCTGACGAGTATGTTGTTTTTACAGCACATCTCGACCATGTTGGCATCGGTGCGCCAGTCAACGGCGATACGATCTATAACGGTATGTACGACAATGCCATGGGGTCGTCGCTGCTGATCGAAAGCGCACGCGCGTTTGCAGCGATGCCGGAGCCACCCGGGCGGTCGATCATATTCATCGCGCTGACCGGGGAAGAGCGGGGCCTGGTGGGTTCCGACTACTATGCCCATTATCCAACGGTGCCGATCGAGTCTATCGTCGCGGATATTAATCTCGACATGCCGCTCTTTCTCTTTCCGGTTGCGGACGTGATCGCTTTCGGTGCCGAGCATTCTTCTTTGCAAGCCGTGATATCTGCTGCGATTGCCGAGGAAGGTTTCGACCTGGCGCCGGATCCGATGCCTGAGGAAGTGATTTTCATCCGCAGCGACCAGTATTCCTTTGTCAAGCAGGGCGTGCCGTCCGCTTTCCTGGTCCCCGGGTTTGCTTCATCGGATCCTGGAATCGACGGTGAAAAGCTATGGCGGGGATTTTTGCAGACCTATTATCACCAGCCGAGCGACGACCTGACGCGAACGGTCGACTGGCCGTCCGCTGAACTCTTTGCACGGGCAAACGCTCGCATCGGATATGCCGTTGCCAACAGGCCAGAGCGGCCCACGTGGAACGAGGGCGATTTTTTTGGAAATAAATTCGCTCGGCATTGAATCGACCCGGCACCTGAAACGTCCTGGCCGGGCGGTGACGAAATCTGTCACTTTGTGACCCGGATTGGCAGATCGCTGCCGCAGGTTCCCGCCTGTAGCGGTCAGCATGCAAAATCGTGATTTAATTCCTTAAGTTTTTCAGCCGATTAGATAAAGTTGCCGAAAATTGGCACAAGAATCGCTTTATTCTTTTCAGGCGGGCGTGAAAAAAGGTCCTGGGGCTGGATGATGGAAAGGATGCAAAAAGGGTTTACGCTCATTGAATTGATGATCGTCATTGCGATCATCGGAATCATTGCGGCTGTCGCTATTCCCGCCTACCTGGATTATGCGGTCAGATCCGAGGTTGCGCATGGCTTCAGTCTTGCTTCGGGCGCCAAAACATCCGTTACCGAGTATTTCCAGAATCACGGCACATTTCCTGGTGACAACACGGCAGCCGGGTTATCGGCGCCGGGCGACATTCGTAACCAATATGTCGCCCAGGTCCAGGTGACCGGTGCCGGCCTCATACAGGTTACGTTCGGCAACCAGGTCAACTCGAAGATCTTGAATGCCGTATTGACGATGACCCCCACCAGTAATTTGGGGAGCGTCCTGTGGGCGTGTACGGGCGATGCCACCCTGGTCCCGAAATGGTTGCCGGAAGCCTGCCGGCCGTAGCCCTGATTCGACGATGTCACGATACCTGTCGCGGGCTGCGGCTGCCTAGGAACAGGCGGCACAATTTTTGCGTTTCCGGATGGCAAGCTTGCGCCACTCCGTGGTCATTGCGTCGTACAGATTGAGCATGCCGGTTTCGACATTCATGCCGGAGAGTTTCTTGAGCGCTTCAACGGCCATCATTGTGCCGATGACGGCGGGTACCGGTGACAGTACCCCGTTGCCGGCACAGCTTTCCAGCGACTCGTCGGCTTCCGAGTAGAGACAGCGATAGCAGGGTGACTCCGAGTAATCGGGTCCGAAAACGGTGAGTTGTCCTTCGAGGCGAATGGCCGACCCGGATACCAGGGTGGTCGAGTTCTTCACGGCGGCATCGTTGACCTGGAATCGTGTCGCAAAATTGTCGCAGCCGTCGAGTACGATATTTGCCTGGCTCATGGCCTCGGCCAGGGCGGAATCGCTGAGGCGCTCCGGAATTTCGGTCAGGCGAACATCGGGGTTCATCGCCGCCAGCCTCGACGTCGCGCGAACTGCCTTGAGTTGGCCGATGTCAGCGGGGCCGTACAACGTTTGTCGTGCGAGATTGGATTCGTCAACCGTATCGAAGTCGCACAGCAAGAGCTGGCCGACGCCGGCGCAGGCAAGGTAGCTCGCCGTCGCACAGCCAATGCCGCCCAGCCCGATAATGAGCGCGGTAGATTCGCTGATCCGTCCTTGTCCGTCTTCCCCGATCTGCGCAAGCGCGACATGTCGCGCATATCTGCCCACGATTCAGTCTTCGACCCGGACCGACAAGATTGTCACCGGTTCGACCGGCACATCGGAATGCCCGGCCTTGTTGCCGGTGGACACGGCGGCGATGCTGTCGACCACATCCATTCCCCCGGTAACCCTGCCGAACACGGCGTAGCCGAAGTCCCTGCCGCCGTGATCCAGGAAGTTGTTGTCCTTCAGGTTGATGAAAAACTGCGCCGTGGCGCTGTCGACAACGGCTGTGCGTGCCATGGCCAGTGTGCCGCGGAGATTCTTTTGGCCGTTGTCCGCTTCGTTCCTGATCGGCTCGCGTGTCGGTTTCTGCGACATGTCCGTGACAAACCCACCGCCCTGGATCATGAAATTCGGGATCACACGGTGGAAAATCGTGTCCACGAAAAAACCGTCCGCGACATACTGGCGAAAATTCTCGCAGGAAACCGGTGCGGACTCTTCGTAAAGCTCAACTGCGATGTCGCCATGACTGGTGCAAATTCTGATCATTTATATCCCCTGGGGTCAGGGCCATGCCCTGACGTCACTTGCGCATTTGGCGATCGTAACACGCGGCAGGCCAGCCAGGTCTTTCACGTAACTGACATCCGACCAACCAGCCGCTTCGAGAATTTTCGCAGTCGCTGCAGCCTGGTCGGCACCATGTTCGATCAGTAACTCACTGCCGGCTTTCATCACGGCGGCTGCACAGGCCGCGATGCGGCGGATTGCATCGAGGCCGTCCTCACCCGCGTCCAATGCCGAGCGCGGTTCGTGCCGCAACTCCCGGAGATGTGGATCCCCGCTTGCCACGTATGGGGGGTTGCTGACGACCAGATCGAAAATTCGCTCACTGACTGGCTTGATCCAGTCGCCGGCAAGGAATTCAACGTTCGGGATCATGAGCTGGCGGGCGTTTAACGCGGCAACCGCGAGCGCTTCCACCGAAATGTCGACTGCCACGACGTGGCAACCCGACCGTTCCATGGCGATCGCCAGTGCAATCGCGCCACTGCCGGTACCGAGATCCAGCAGCTGCATTTCAGCATGGCGGGGAATGCGCAGGAGCGCCTGTTCCACGATCACCTCGGTTTCCGGCCTCGGTACCAGCGTTGCGGGGCTCACGGCCAACGGCATCGACCAGAATTCCTTTTCACCGGTAAAATAAGCGAGCGGTACGCCGTTCACGCGCTCCCCGAGCGTGTGTGCGAATCGACCGGCTGCCTGCGGGTCCATAAGGTCATCAGGGTGGGCGAAGAGGTAGCTCCGCGATACGTCGAGGGCCCTGGCCAGCAGCAGCTCGGCATCGAGGCGCGGGCTCTCGCTGGCCGGAGCAAGCTTTTCCGTGGCCATCCGGAGTGCCTGGCCGATGCTCAAAAACTCGTTCAAAGGGACCGCTCCTTCGCGTACCATAATAGCCAATATCAACTACAACAATATTCGATATGCAAGTTTTCGCGAGTGTTCTCGATATGATCGGCAGCACGCCGATGCTCGAGGTATCCAATATTGATGCCGGCCCCTGCCGATTGTTTCTCAAACTCGAACTGATGAACCCGGGTGGTTCGATCAAGGACCGTATCGGCGTGTCGATGATCGAAGAAGCCGAGAGGCGCGGCGATATCCGCCCGGGTGATACGCTTGTCGAGGCTACGGCCGGCAACACGGGTATCGGGCTGGCGCTTGTCGCCGCGCAAAAGGGGTATCACCTGGTTCTCATACTGCCCGACAAGATGAGCCAGGAGAAGATATTCAACCTGCGCGCGATGGGTGCGGAGGTCATCCTGACGCGCTCGGACGTCGGTCGCGGTCATCCGGAGTATTACCAGGACCTCGGCAAGCGCATCGCCGAAGAGAAGAGCGCTTATTTCATCAACCAGTTCGGTAATCCGGATAACCCGTTGGCACATGAGACGACGACTGCGCCCGAGATTTTCGAACAGCTTGACGGCAAGGTTGACTCTATCGTGCTTGGCGTCGGCTCGAGCGGTACCGTCAGCGGGTTCAGCAAATACATCCGGGAAAACGCGCTCGACACCGAACTGATCATCGCGGATCCGCTTGGCTCCGTCGTCGCCGACTATGTCAATACTGGCGAATTCGGCGATAGCAGTAGTTGGCTGGTCGAAGGAATCGGCGAAGATTTCATTCCGGATATCGCAGACTTTACGACTGCGACGAAGGCTTATAGCATTTCGGATGCAGAGTCATTCAGCACGGCTCGCGAGCTGCTGCGCAAGGAAGGCGTGCTGGCAGGTTCCTCGACTGGTACGCTTCTCTGCGCTGCCCTGAAATATTGCCGCGAGCAACGAGCAGAAAAGCGGGTGGTTACACTGGCCTGCGACACCGGTAACAAGTACCTGTCGAAACTCTTCAACGATTTCTAGCTGGAAGCCCAGGGGTTCATAAGCCGCGAACCGTACGGTGATCTTCGCGACCTGATCGGCCGGCCGCACGGCGAGAGGGCGACCATTACGGTCGGGCCGACCGACATATTGACCACTGCGCATAATCGGCTGCGCAATGCGGGTTTCTCACAATTGCCGGTGATGCATGACGGCGATCTCGTCGGTGTTGTCACCGAAGATGCAATTATCCAATATGCATTCGGCAAGCCGGAATTGATGCACTCGAATGTCGACGGGGCGATGCAAACTGCCTTCATCAGGCTCGAGAAAGATGTCAGCATCAATAATCTCGTGGCAATGCTCTCGGTGCAGCCATATGCGGCAGTCATGGATGGTGCCGAGTTCCTGGGCCTGATTACGCGATCCGATGTACTAAACTACCTACGTAAGCAAATGTGAGTGCAGCATGTCATTCAAACACCTGATCACCAATACATTTGCAGCTGCAGGGGTCCGCATCGACGGGGACAGACCGTGGGACATCCGTGTCAATACCGATCGTTTTTTCCAGCGCGCGGCCCGGGGACCGCTGGGGCTTGGTGAGTCTTATATGGACGGCGACTGGGACGTCGAATCGCTCGACGCCTTGTTTCGCAACATCATCTCCTCTGACCTCGCGGGCAGTGCGATCTCGAAAATCAATATGATCCGACTTGCGCTTCGCGCACGCCTCTCTAACTTACAGACCAGAAAGCGATCGCGTGCCGTCGTCGAAACGCATTACGACCTCGATCATCGTATGTACGAAAAATTCCTGGGCCCGTATAACCAGTACACCTGCTGTTTTTTCGACGGTACCGACGATCTCGAAGAGGCTGAAATCATCAAGCTCGAGATGCTTTGCAACAAGCTCGAGATCACCGCGACAGACAAAGTACTGGATATTGGCTGTGGCTGGGGCGGTTTTGCGAAGTACGCCGCAAGCCACCATGGCTGCGAGATAACCGGCATTACCTTATCGAAAGAGCAGGCGGCTTATGCGCGAGAGTATACGGCTGGTCTGCCTGTCGAGATAATCGTCAGCGATTACCGTGATTTGTCGGTAAGTCTTGGCAGGAAATTCGACAAGATTCTGATCTGCGGCATGATCGAGCACGTCGGCTATAAGAATTACCGCAAACTGATGAAGATAGTCTCGGGGTTCTTGCAAGACCGTGGCCTGGTTCTGCTGCACACGATCGGCAACACTCAAGAGACGAGCGTCACCGACCCATGGATTGAGAAGTACATCTTCCGCAATTCCATGATCCCGTCGATGCGGCAGCTCATCGGCGCTTGCCGCGGTCTGTTCGTGATGCACGATTGGGAAAACTACGGTCACTACTATTCGAAAACCCTGAGCGCGTGGCAGCAAAACTTCGAGCGCAACTGGGATGCTATCAAAGCCCTGCAGTCCAAACGTGCGTTCGATGAACGCTTCCGGCGCATGTGGAATTACTACCTGCTCGCCAGCAAGGCAGCGTTTGATGTCGAGAGCCTGCTACTGTGGCAGATCGTCATGAGCAAAGTTGGTTGCCGTGATGCGGTTTATGGTCGGGTCAACCTGCGTTACTGACAGCAGCTCTCGGGAAGTTCCCGGGTTCCTTTGTGCACAGGTCTGGAAACGGCCCGACGATGCCGTGTTCAGCCATTCAACGCTGCGAGCTGGTCTGCCTGGAATTCATTGGTCAGCGGTCCGGTAACCATTTCCAGATTGCCTTCCAGAATTTCTGCCAGTTTGTAAAGTGTGAGGTTGATGCGGTGATCCGTAACCCGGCCCTGCGGATAATTGTAGGTGCGGATGCGCTCCGAGCGGTCGCCGGAGCCGACCAGCGATTTGCGGGTTTGTGCCTGCGCTTGTTCACGCTGGGCGATTTCCGCGTCCAGCAGCTTGGCCTGCAATATTGACATGGCCCTGGCGCGGTTTTTGTGTTGCGAGCGTTCGTCCTGGCATTCGACAACAATACCTGTTGGCAGGTGCGTCAGCCGGACGGCAGAGTCTGTCTTGTTAACGTGTTGTCCGCCGGCGCCCGAGGCCCGGAAGGTATCGACACGCAAGTCGCTTGCATTGATGTCTAACTCCTCGACCGCGTCAGGTTCCGGCAGCACGGCGACAGTGCAGGCCGAGGTATGTATTCGTCCCTGCGATTCGGTCGTCGGCACACGCTGTACGCGGTGTGCGCCGGATTCGAATTTGAGTTTGGCATAGATGTTGTTGCCGGTAATACGACAGATGATTTCCTTGTACCCACCATGCTCACCGTCGCGGGCACTAATAATTTCGAGTGTCCAGCCCATGCTCTCCGCATACTTCGAATACATGCGAAACAGGTCGCCGGCAAAAATCGCCGCTTCGTCCCCACCTGTGCCAGCCCGGATTTCGAGGAAAACGTTACTGTTGTCGTGCGGGTCGGGCGGTATGAGCGCTTTTTGCAAATCGATCTGCAATGCGTCACCGGCCGCATGCAGGGACGCAAGCTCTTCCTGGCCCATCTGGCGAACTTCCGCGTCGCTGTCATTTGCCATCTCTGCCGCCGCCGCAATGTCGGGCGCTATCGCCTCGTATTGCTGAAACAGCCTGATGATCGGCTCGAGGCGCGCATATTCTTTTGACAGTTCGCGAAACTTGTTCTGGTCGGCGATGACCTGAGGCTCCGCGAGAAGTCCCGCTACCTCTTCGAAACGATCACGTGTCGTCTCGAGTCTGGCCTTTATAGATTCCTTCACGACTCCCCTGTCCTGCCGAGTCCGAACAATTCGCTGACGGTCCTGACAAATTCCTTGTCTGACTGTTCCCCTGCTTCCCGCAGTCGCACGCTTGGTTGATGCAGCATCTTTTTCAGCAGGGCCGAGGCGACATATTCGAGCACCTCCTCGGCATCGGCGCCTTTCGCCAGGCGCCGCCTTGCCTGCTGGAGTACCTGTGCGCGCAAGCTGTCACCGTGATCACGCAGTGCGGTGATGATCGGGGCAACTTCCTTGTAGCGTTCGATACTCAGGTAGCGACGTGTCTCGTCCTCGAGTATGCGCTTTGCATCCACTGCCGCTGCTTCGCGATTCAACTGTCCTTCCATAATGACCTTTTCGAGGTCGTCGATCGTATAAAGGTACACGTCATCGAGTTTGCTAATGTCCGGATCGAGATCACGCGGTACCGCGATGTCGACGGCAAAGACCGGCTGGTGTCGCCTGGCCTTTGTCGCTGCCTTCATCTGGTCGCAGCTGATGATCGGCTCCGTGCTCGCCGTCGAGCTAATCAGGATGTCCGCCTCCGGGAGCGTGCCTTCCAGTTCTGACAGGGGCAGCGCGAAACCGTCGTATTGCGATGCGAGTTGCTGCGCCCTCTTGAGATCACGATTGGCGACGAACAAACGGCCGAGTTCATTGCTGTAAAGATGCCTGGCAACCAGTTCGATAGTAACGCCGGCGCCGATCAGGACGGCCGTGTGCTGTGAGAAGCCGGCGAAAAACTGCTTGGCCAGATTGACGGCGGCATAGGCGACGGAAACGGGACTGGAGCCGATCTCGGTGTCGGTACGGACCTTCTTGGCGACGGAAAAAGTATGGTGGAAAAGGCGACCAAGGTGCTTGCCGGCCGTGCCCCGCTGTTCAGCCTGGCGGAACGCGTCCTTCATCTGACCCAGAATCTGTGGCTCGCCGAGTATCATCGAATCGAGGCCGCAGGCGACACGAAACAAGTGACGGATCGCTTCTTCCTTGTCCAGCGTGAACAGCGAGGCGCTGGCCTGCGCGTTGAGCTGTTGATCCTCACGTAACCAGGACCGCAGATTTCGCAAGCCGTCCGCATTGGTTTCAACATAAAACTCGGTGCGGTTGCAGGTCGATAAAACGACCGCCTCGACCACGCCTTCCAGGCCGGTAGTCGCAGCCAGGACACGGTCAATGTCGTCGTGCGTAATCACGACCTGTTCGCGAATTTCGACAGGTGCCGTGTTATGGTTCAGCCCGAGAATTGAGAACGGCATCTTGCTTGGGGGATCCAGGGTGCAAATCAACGCGTATGATAAGCGAACTGATGACTCAGTTCCTTGTCAGTGTTCACCACTATGGGTAAAAACCTGCTCACCGGAATGACGAAAACCAGAACTTTGGCTAATTTCCCCAACAAGTACGCGCTGCGAGGCATTCTGGCGGTTGCGACGGCATGCCTCCTGACTTCGGGCCTGGTCTCGGCCGACGAGGAGACGCCCGAGACCGCCGACCACGTCATCAATGCCGAGAAAGCGCTCAACGAGCACCGATACCAGGATGCTGCGCAGGAATACCGTATTGCGGCACTGGCCAGCGACGATGTCGAATTGGCCAAGACTGCCACGCAGGTTGGCTACAGCTACGGCTTCAATGAGGATGCGATTCGCTCGGCCCGCCGCTGGGCAATACTCGCGCCGCAGGATGACGAGGCGAATCTTTACATTGCGCAGCTATACTTGCGCCTTGGGGATTTGCGTGAGGCAAAGCGCAGTTTTCAGAAGCTCCTCGAGAAGGGCGAGCAACCGGCCGACGAGAAGTTGCTGCGCCTGATTCCGATACTCGCGCGGGAAGACCCGGACAATGCCTATGAGCTGATGCGGCAGCTCGCCAAAGCGTATCATAAATCGCCATTCGCTCACTATGCTGTCGCCGTACTGGCGATCGATGCCGGGAAATTCAAAGTCGCCGCCAAGCGCGCCAAAAAGGCCATCGAACTGAATCCGGAATGGGTCAAGCCACACCTCGCCTATGCCCGGTCGCTGCTGCTCGCGGGTGACGAGGAGGGTGCCATCGATTACACCTCCCGGCTGGTGGGCGATGATCCGGACCCTGACCCGGAAGCGCGGATGGAACTTGCGATTATGCTGGTTTCTGCCGGACGGGAAGATGATGCGCTGAGCCAGATCAACCAGATTCTGCTGGAGCAGCCGTACCGGGCAGACGCACTGCGGCTGATGGCCATCATCAATTTTCGCATGGATCGGCTTGATGCTGCCAAAGCCGACTTCGAGAACTTGCTGGCGACAGGAAGTTACCGGATGGATGCGGTCTACTATCTCGGGCGTATTGCCGACAGGCGCAGTGAGAATGACCAGGCGATCCGTTACTACTCGCAGGTAATAAGCGGCAGCAACGCGGTACTGTCGCAGAGTCGTGCAGCAGGCATCATGGCGCAACAGGGGGAGATCCGCAAAGCGCTGACGCAGCTGGACCGGTTCGCGGAAATCAATCCGAATTTTGCGGTCGACATGTTGCGTGCCAAAGCCCAGGTGTTGGCAAGCGTTGAGCGCTACGATGAGGCGCTCGCGCAATTCGACAAGCTTATCTCGTATCGTCCGGAGGACGAGGGTGTCCACTTGGGCCGTGCGGAGCTCCTGTTGCGCATGGGTCGTATAGATGACGCGATCGGGCAGTACGAGGCCGCGGCCGATCGCTGGTCTGACAGCGCCACGGTGCTAAACGCACTCGGTTACACGCTGGCCGATCGAACTGACAGATTCGATGAAGCAGAGAAGCTCATTCGCAAGGCTCTCAAGTTGCAGCCGGACAGTGCCGCGATCATCGACAGCTGGGGCTGGGTATGGTTTCGAAAAGGCAGCTATGAAAAAGCGCTTGGATTTCTCGAGGATGCCTACGAGCGCCTGCACGACCCCGAGGTAGCCGCTCACATCGTCGAGGTGCTGTGGGCAATGGGTCAGGAGGATGAAGCGGTGAGCCGGCTGGACGAAGCCGAAAGCCAGTTCCCGGACAACGATCTCCTGCAGGGCATCCGCGAGCGCCTGCTGGGGCAAACGCCCTGACGGCGAGGCGCCATGCGACGTCGCTTCCCGCGTGCCATTTTCCTGCTGCTCACCACTGTCTTTACAAGCTGTGCCCCGATGGAAAGCGTGCTGCTGCCCGACCTCAACAGCTGGGAGACGCGCAAGGCAGTGCTCGGCGACACGAATGAATGGGAATTCTCGGGCAGGATAGGGGTACGCGCGGGCGATGACGGCTTCAACGGGAAACTCTGGTGGCGCCAGGATGGCATCGTTTACCGGGCACGGATCAGCGGTCCGATCGGTATTGGCACCGTCTTTATCAACGGCAACGGCAGGGAAGTCACTCTCACTGATAAAGAAGGTGTAGTGACCAGCCTCGACGACGCGGAGCGCGACCTCAAATCCCGCTACGGCTGGACCATCCCGGTGACGAGCCTCAGGTTCTGGGCGCTGGGAATTCCGGATCCTTACGCGCCGGCCAAGGTCGAATTCAATGCAGCAGGCCGAATGAGCACGCTCAGCCAGCGGGAGTGGGACGTTACGATCGGAGCCTACACCAGTGGTGGTGGACAGCCTATGCCGAGCCGGCTCATTGCGGTGTCCGGTGACATTCGACTGCGGTTGGTGATCGACAACTGGACATTCAGATAGCCGCTGTCGGCCCGTTTGACAGGCCCGAGGGGGCAGATCACAATTGCGCGCGTAGCGAGGATGACTGGGGTGTAGCCAAGTGGTAAGGCAACGGGTTTTGATCCCGTCATGCGCAGGTTCGAATCCTGCCACCCCAACCACTTTCGCCGGTTGAGGTGAAATCAATAACGATAAATCAGGAGAGGTGGCGCCGTGGATCCGGCAACGTTGGCCATTTTTTCCGGTAATGCACACCCGCAACTTGCGAGTGACATTGCCAGGGTACTGCACGTCCCGCTTGCGAAGGCACAGGTCGGCCGTTTCAGCGATGGCGAGATCAATGTAGAAATTCTCGAAAACATCCGCGGCAGGGAAACATTTATCGTCCAGCCGACCTGTCCGCCAGCATCGGAAAACCTGCTGGAACTGCTGGTCATGGTCGATGCGGCCAGGCGCGCTTCGGCGTCGCGAATCACGGTCGTGATTCCCTATTTCGGTTTTGCGCGTCAGGATCGCCGGCCGCGTTTCTCGAGAGTTCCGATTACGGCAAAACTGGTTGCAAAATTGATCGCGGCGGCCGGCGTGGACCGGGTTCTCACCGTCGATCTGCACGCAGACCAGATTCAGGGATTTTTCGATGTCGCTGTCGACAATGTGTATGCTTCCCCGATCCTGCTCGGTGAAGTCTGGAAGCACAAGTACGATGACATGGTTGTCGTCTCACCGGATGTCGGCGGCGTGGTCCGCGCAAGGGCGCTCGCGAAGCGCCTTGATGACGCCGACCTTGTCATCATCGATAAACGTCGTGACCGGGCCAACCAGTCGGAGGTCATGAATATCATCGGCGAAGTCGAGGGAAAGAACTGTGTGATGATCGACGATATGGTCGACACCGCGGGCACACTTTGTCATGCGGCCAGTGCGCTCAAAGCCCAGGGCGCAACAAGCGTCGCGGCCTACATAACGCACCCTGTGCTCTCGGGTCCCGCAGTATCCAGAATCTCGGATTCTGACCTCGATGAGATTGTCGTGACCGACACGATTCCCCTTGGAGAAGCGGCACGAGCCTGTGACAGGATTCGCCAGCTATCAATTGCGCAACTGCTTGCCGAGACGATTCGCAGGATATCCGACGAAGAGTCGGTCAGTTCACTTTACGTCGACTGATTTCACTCGCTCGCACTTATTTGTGTTGCGGTGTCAGGCGCGACTGACGGCACGCCGGATATCGCGTTCGTCAGCACGATCGATGCTTCGCTATACACCACGCTGAGCTCCGCCTCCATGCCAGTCGTATTTTGCAGGTATCGAATGGAGTTGAATACGGCCAGGCTTTGTTTCTCGGCAGACAGGTTTTGCGGGCTCAACAGCTCGCTCATGCCTGAACGCGTTGTAAGCTGATAGCGGTTCTGCAGGTTGTACGTCAGCGATAATGCTGACACCAGGTTGTAATCCATTTTCGCCAGCGATCCGGTTGCTAACGCGGTTTCCCATGCCGTAGATTGCAACGCGACCGGCACATAGCTCTCGATCATGTTGACGAAGTCATCGACGGTGGCAATGCTTCTGTCCTGCTGATGTTTTTCCAACACATGCAGCAGTCCCTGGTTGAATGGCGCAGCATCTTCGATGCGTGACCTGTTCTGCCGGACTTCGCTGAGAAAATTAAGCAATGCCTGTTGGACGGTCTCATCGTCCTGGCGCTGGTCACGCCATTCGTCGAGAGCGAGAGCAACGAGGATACTGATGACGATCAGCAAGGACTCGGCGAGTACCCTTGGCAACCAATCGGATGTTGAACTTCTGACCATGCGGATTCGCTCGATCGTTTGGTCGAAAGTGTGGAATTATATCAAGCCGCGCCCGTGAAATGGCCCAAACGGCAAAAAGACTGTATGATGATACTTGCTAACAGGTTGGTCCGAAAAAAGGAAAAATATGAAAACCGGCCACCGTTCTGCCGCACTTTTGTGCACTTGCCTGTTAATCTTGCCCTTCTGTCAAACCATTGCGCAGGAAAATGGCGAGGTGGCGACGAGCGTCACGGACAGCCCTGAGTTCA
>Ga0114931_10006986_pt1 | contig 13842 bp, 15 predicted proteins | sample 2SBtaG_FD_89579 | JGI IMG/M metagenome (GOLD analysis project Ga0114931, IMG submission 89579) | Deep subsurface microbial communities from Kolumbo volcano to uncover new lineages of life (NeLLi) - 2SBTROV14_V59a metaG | ecosystem: Environmental > Aquatic > Marine > Volcanic | place: Kolumbo...
ATCGCAGACCACCAGCAACCGCTGGTTCATCCAGCGATTGTATGCGGCCATCACGCGGGTGTAGTCGGCGTCGATCATCGCGGCGAAGGACCCGGGAGAGAGCGTGCGTCGGTTGCCATCTTACACGGTGAGTCAGTCGATCCGTCCGGTGCGCACCGCCGGTGGCCATAGTATCGGGAACCAGTCTTCGCGCAGGCGCTCGCCGGCCTGCATCCCGTGGCCGGGAAAGGGCGGGGAGGTGCGGCCCGGGCGCTCGACGTAGCGCACGTCGTCGCCCAGCCAGCGGGTTGAAAAGGCGCGCCGGCGCCGGGTCGCCACGTTGCCGCCCGCACCGTGCAGGGTTCGAAAGTCGAACAGTACCGCGTCGCCGGGTTGCATCTCCCGGGCGAGAATCGGGTAGCGTTCCGGATCCGCTTCGATGTCAGGCAGTTCCATGTAGGTGTCGGCATCTCCTGTGTAGAAATTGCTATCGTCCAGCCAGTGCGACGGGCGCACCAGTCTCGGCCAGCGGTGCGAGCCGGGCGCCACGCGCAAGCTCGTATCCGGGGCTACCGGGTCGAGCGGGATCCAGATGCTCACGGTCTGGCGGCCGTCGATGAAGTAGTAGGGCAGGTCCTGATGCCAGGGGGTGGCCTTGAAGGTGCCCGGTTCCTTGACCAGCACGTGCTCGTGAAAGAACTGCGCGGTGCGCGACTTGATCACCGCCGCGGCGATCCGGGCCGCCGGCGAATCCAGGACGAATTCGCGAAATTCCGGGATCCGCTCCCAGTTGCAGTAGTCGTCGAAGAAACGGCCCGCTTCGCCCGGCTTCAGGTTCTCCGCCGCATGGGGGCCGGGGTCGCGCATATTGCGCTACACGCCGGCCCGCAGCGTTTCCACCCACTCCGTGAATACACCGCGCAGGCAAATGGCGCCGATTTCAGCGTAGGCGCTCCGATCCGTAGCGGAGGGCGGGGATTCATCGAGTACGGATTTCAATGCCATTTCACTCATCCGAGAACCTCCCCATGCAGGACGCCGCCGGAAATGCCCGTCGGCTAAAGCTGCCAAGTGCCATGCACCAGACACAGATCCTTATTGATATTCGCGATCGTGATCTTCGCGTCCGATCGGTCCAATTTCAGCGTGAAGTCGGGGGGGTCTTTACCGATCGGAATATTGATGGTCGGGCCATCCGCCGAGAAATGGACCCTGCTTACGTCGAGAACCTGACGGAAGAGAGGTGTCGGGATTTCGACCAACTCGTAGAAATGTAGCGAGGAGAAATACCGTAGCTGCACGATGGCATCAACCTCATCGCAGTATTCCCGGAACAGACGATGCGTGTGCTCGCGCCGTTTGGTGGCGGTCCTGCAGTCCTGGATCCAGGCCGCTTCGGTGAGCTTGCTGATGTGGAGCGTCTCACGCCGGAGGCTTTTGGCTTTTGATGACTTCAGGCTGATTCGCCTCCCGTCGACCATCACGTCCCAGAAGCGCTGCCCCGGCGGTGCCGGTTCAACTAGGTGTCTTGCCTGTGTGCAGGCCGCCATGAACGCGGAATCGAAGCTCTCTTGAAACAGGGGGGAGCCCATGAAGCAATGATGAGTGAGAAGTTTCGATCGGAATTCACTCTCGAACTCGTCGCTGTTCCAGCTCGACTCCGGGTTGATTTCCGTCTCGCAGGGCGTCCGCAAAGCGTCGAGGAACTCCCGAAGGCGACGTTCCTCCACCGCGGTGACGGACACGGTGAATTCAAGCAAAGCACAACTCCTGCTGTTTCTTCCGTACGATATCGAGAGTCCGAAGATTCGTTTCGGGCAGAATAATATCCGTTCCTTCCGGCTGCTCCCCCGTCAGGATCCAGCGGGCAAGGTGCGCAAGTTGGTATGAGATCAGCGGGGGCACCGCATCACCGATGTGCCGGTACATATTGGACACGGCGGCACCATTGAAGACGAAATCGTTTGGAAAACCCTGTAGTGCCGCCAACTCTCGTACCGAACACAGGCGATTTTTCTCGGGATGAACGTAACGCCCGTTCCCGACGTGGGAACACTCGCGCTTGATGGTTGGCGCAGGCTTGTCCCAAGCCATGCGCCCGTAAACATCGGGGTACGATCCGAAATGTTTGCGTGCGACGATTCGTTTCATCGCGTCGGTCAGAAGGTCTTCGGCGTCGTCCCGTTTCAACAGATCCACCCATGATCCACCGTCCTTCGGTATCGCCGCGATTCGCCGGCGCACGGCATCCGACGAAAAATGGGGAAACACGTCGGATCCGACCGCGTCGGGAGGGATGGCGGCGAAAGTTCTCCTCACGGTCAGGGCTTCGTCCGCCACTCTCCGGCCATTCCAAAGATTGTCCAGCGTGTGTAGACGGAGGTGTTGCTTGGCCGCGACGACAATCGCCCGTTCGCGGATCTGTGGCAGCCCGAAACGCGACAACAGGTACGTTCTGCCGAAGACGTTGTATCCGTGGCTCTCCAAATACTCCCTGAACCACGCGTAATGGTGCTTGAAGTTGCCCTGAATCAGTTCCCTGGCGTTCTCCATGACCACGATGTCCGCGGACAGGACCACGGCAAACTCGGCCGACCGACGGACCAAGCTGTTCCGCCGGTCGTCGTGCAGATGATTCTCGGGGTTTGCCCGGCTGAATCCAGTGCAGGGCGGGCAGCTTGACAGGACCGAGATACGCTGTCCTTCATCCAACCCGAGCGCTGCACGCAGTCGTTCCGGCGGGACCGCCGACAGGTCGACTCGGACCGGATTCACGCCGATGTTCCGGGCATAGGTGCTGTTGCACTGGAGCTTGCCTCCGCCGGTACTCGGCTTGCCCACCTCCGCGTCCGCCGCGGCAACAATCCGGAAAGCGCGGTGTTTATGGAACCCGTAGCTCATCCCGCCGGCACCGGAAAACAGGTCGACTACCGAAAATTCGTTCGCTTTCATGGGCGCTGAACCTTTGCTTCTTCGGAATCGCTGAAATCCCGTTTCCGATCATAGGAAGCGATACGATAGCGTACCTTTTTCTCCGCGACCGCCAACAATTTTCTGCGATCGATGGTGACCGCGTCGTAGTGGCGGTCGCCGTCGGCGGTGGTCCTCCGGCTCAGCCAAAGTGCCACCCTTCGGACGGTCTCGACCGTGCGCTCGATCAGTTCGCACTCCCAGACCACCATCAGCCGCCAGCCTCGTTCCGCGATTTCGAGTTCCGTTCGCCGGTCCCGCTCCACGTTCTCGGCGAACTTCCGGGTCCAGAAAGCCACGTTGCTCTTGGGTGTGCTCGCATCCTTGCACCCGGCATGCCGGTGCCAATAGCAACCATGAACGAAAATCACCGCGCGATATTTCGGGAAGACGAGGTCCGGTCGTCCCGGCAGGTGCGTGTTTCTCAGACGATATCTGAACCCGAGCCCATGCAGGCCGCAACGGAGTATCCATTCCGGCTTGGTATCGGCGCCGCGTACCTTGGACATCGCCTTGGATCGTTGTTTCCTGGAGAGTGTGTCGATCATGTGACGTTGTCACCTGCGCGCGGGCGGGAATTCATCGGGTGAACCCGTCGATGGATGGCCGTGCCCCGGGATCATGGTGGTTCGAACTCTGCCATCGCCGGGGATTCAATCTAGGAAATTTCTGAACTCCTCGACCGTCAATCCGGTTTGTTTGATGATTGCCCGCAAGGTTCCTTTGGCGACCTCACGGTGGTTCGGGACAACAATTCGCCGGTGTGGATATGCGGTCAGCCGCAGCACAATGTGGCTGCCTTTCTGTCCGTCGACCTCATAACCCGCCTTTGCAAGAGCCTTCACGACCGAACGTCCGGACACTTGTGGAAGACGGCTCACATCGCTATCTCGACGACCTCCTCACGTATGGAGGGTGGTACCGGTTCTCCGTGTGCGGTGAGGCTCTCGATATAGAGCGCGATGGCCTCCTCGATATTCTTTAGTGCCGTCGCTCTGGTTTCGCCCTGAGAAATACAGCCGGGTAATGACGGGACTTCCGCGACGAACACACCATCTTCATCCTGCTCGATCAGTACACGATATTTCATGGAATTTCTCTCGATTACCGGCAGCCCGACAATGGCGAGATGCGGTCAACCCCCTGGATGGTATACGGGACGAGTATAGCCGCGTTTGTAAACGGCGCTACGCCGTTATTCCGCGTGTAGGCGTTGGTAGCCCGCTTCGAGCACGGCGTGGAGTTTTTTCGCCCACGCTTGCTGGCCATCGGTGGATCCGATCAGATCCTGGCGGATCTCGAATTCCAGGTGCGGGATACTGCGTTGTTCGCCGTGTACCGGGATTGCGTAGTCCTTGTTGCCGCTGAGTTGATAGGGCTGGTTGTCGCCGACGCACAGTCCCGGCTCGGCGCGCAGCAGTTCGAGAACAATGCGGGCGAAGCGCGGATCGCGTTCGTAGAGTACGCCTACCTGCCACGGGCGTGACACGCCGTGAAAAACCGGGGTGCAGCTATGCACCGAAATCAGCACCGTTTCGCGTCCGGCCGCGGCGCGCGCGTCGAGTGCGGCGCGAATGCGATCGTGATAGGGGTGGAATATCTCCACTTCGCGGGCCTTGGCTTGCGCTTCGGTCACGCCGATATTGCCGGGAATCGTGGTGTCCTCGCTCAGCGTGGTGATGAAATCGTGCGCCGCGGGTGAGCGATTGCAGTCGCATACCAAGCGCGAATAGGTTTGGAGCACCACGGTTTCGTTGAAGCTTCTCGATAGCTGTCTCGCCACCTCGGCCGCGCCGATATCCCAGGCGATGTGGCGCTCGCGGTCTTCCGCGTCGAGACCGAGTGTGCCGAGGTGCTTCGGGATCCGTTTGCCGGCGTGTTCACAGGTGAAGAAAAACGGCGAGTCGCCGTCCGCGCGGAGGATCGTGAAGGGAGCGGGATCATCGGCGTCGAGCAGTTTGACCCCGTCGCCAGAACCGGTGGCATCGAGCATCACGGAGATCCCTCCTGATCGGCGAGTGCATAGAGGCGATAGGCGTTGTCATGCAGGATCCAGCGCGCGCTCTCAAGCGCCTCTCGTTTGTCGAGAGCTCCGAGTTCGATTAGCTCGGAGAGGACGTCGGCGAGGCTCTCACGCGCCCAACGGGCGCCGGTCCAGTAGAGTTCCGGGATGCTGAATCCGTCCGATGCGTAGAGCACTTTGCTGAGCGGTGCGAGCGCCAGCATCTGACGCCAGATCGCGCGCATATCACTGACCGCGAAGGGGATGACCAGCGACACGTCGGAATAGACGTGCCCGTACACCGAACTGAGATAGCTCGACTCGCGCACGTAGGGGTAACTCGCGTGGAGCAGCACCAGCGGGGCGCACCGATAGCGCGGGTCTTCGAGGAGCGGGCGCAGCAACAGCGGGTTGGCCGCTCGCAGATCGAGATCGGGATCACCGTAGCCGGTGTGGATTTGCACGGGTAGGCGCAATTCCGAGGCCAGTTCCAGGGCAAACCGCAGACAGAAGTCGAGCAGGCACTTGTCCGCCAGACGTGGCTTGCCCTCGCGGCGCGCGGTGGCGGCGAGCGCAGTCAGTGCCTGCGCCGCATCGCCGCGGCCGGGGTCGCCGATCGCGAGTCCGGTGCGGTAAGCGATGATGCTCTTTAGCGCCACGGTCCCGTGTTCACGCGCGCTACGGATCCGGGTACCAAAGGCGTCGAGAAGGTCGCCGAGATCGTCGTGTTCGACGATCAGTTCCTCGAGCACGCTTTCCAGGCGCAACACCGGATGGATCCCGGCCCCGGTCAGTCCGGGCATTTCCGCCAGCGAGTGGTTGGAGTCGCTTTCGAAGTAGTGGTCGATCAAAAAGGATTCGATACCGGCGTCGGCGACCAGACGGCGCGCATGTGCTCCCGGTTCGCGGGCGGCACGCGCGGCGATGACCGCCGCGGGCGTCGCCTCGCAGCCGAGAAAGGTGGCGAGGTCATGAAAGGTGCGCCGATAAACCAGATTGTTCGGGGCATGATCGCGACGGATGATCGCGTCGCCACCCTCGCTGAAAAAGGCCGCGAAGGTGGCGGGCGTCAACGGTTCGTCGATGCGTATCAGCGCATGGGCGTGATGGTCGACGATTGGAATTTCGGCTATCGCGCTACGCATCAGTACTTGTAGAAATGATTGGAAAGTTCGAACGCCTCATCCTCGGCGGCGAACACCTCGACCTCGGAGCGTTTGACGGTGAGGAAGACCCGCGCGAGCAATTCACCGAGTGAGTCCATCAGCAGCGCGTCGCCGTTCAATTCGTCGAGCGCTTCGGAGAGGCTCGCCGGCAGGCGCCGGATGCCACGTTGGGCGAGTTCCGTGTCGCTAAGAGTGCCGGGATCGAGCGCCACCGGTTCGCCCGGATCGACTTCCCTGGCGATCCCGTCCAGACCTGCGGCAATCAGGCCGCCGAGCGCCAGATAGGGATTGTTGCTGTTGTCGGATGGTTTGAGTTCCATGTTCAGTGACGGCTTGCTTTCGTCCCACAGGGTGGAGGCGATGCGCACCGACGCCTCGCGATTGTCGAGCCCCCAGCAGGTGAACGCGGAACTCCACATGTGCGGTTGCAGGCGCCGGTAGGAATTCACGCTCGGCGCGCTGAGCGCGACCAGCGCCGGCAAATGCGCGAGCACCCCGCCGATCCAGTGTCGCCCGACGGTGCTCACCGTGTTGGGGCCCGCCGGATCGGCCATCAGGTTGACGCCGCTCGCCACGTCCCACAGGCTGAGATGGATGTGACAGCCGTTGCCGGCCTGATCGGCGAAGGGCTTGGGCGCGAACGAGGCGACGAAGCCGTGCTCGCGGGCCACGGCGCGCACCGTGTCGCGATAGCGGATTTGGTTGTCGGCGGCGCGCAGCGCCGCGCCATGACGAACCGTGAGTTCCTGCTGGCCGTGGCCGAGTTCCGGATAGAATTGTTCGACCGCCATGCCTTGCGCCTCGAGCGCGGCGGTGATGTCGTCGATTACCTCGCTCGAGGATTCCCAGCCGACGGTGCTGAAACACAGGCTGGAGTCGGCGGGGGCGAAGGAGCCGTCGTCGCGGTGTACGGCCAGCGTCCACTCCGGCTCGAAGGCCGCCTCGATGCGGATCCCGGCGTCATGCGCCCGCGCGATCATGCGTTTCAGAAATCCACGCGGGCAGGCCCCCCAAGGTTCGCGCGCGAGGGTGATCATGTTGGCCAGCATCGCGCCACTGTTGGGCGCATAGGGTAGCGGTGCGTAGCTGTGAATGTCCGGCACCAGACGGATCTCACCGACCGCACCGGTGCCTTCCACCGGCTGCAGTTGGTCTAACATGTTCATTGCCGGCATCGCGGTGGTGAGTCCGATTCCGCCGCGCACGCGCTGGGTAAGTTTGTCGATGTGCACCGCCTTGCCGCGAATGATGCCGCTGGTGTCGCAGTATAGAAACCGCACGTAGCGCACTTCGTCGTTGCGCAGCTTGCGCTCGAAAGAACTCAGATCCATTCCTCAATCCTCCTCACACCTGAAGCGGTCCGGATGGGCCGCGATTGAACCTAGATTCCTCAGTTAACCGCTACATTCTGACAGTAACCGGCTGATATGAATGCCTTTAATGTCGGCCAATGTATTCACCCGCCCGTTGAATCATGCTACGGGGCGAATTGCACGCTTGCGGCGGCGCAGAGCGGCGTTACAACGCTTTGAATAGAATGACAATTGCGCATCGTTGTGCCTTGTCCTGCAGCACCGCACACTTCACCCCGTCCAACTGGGGAGTCCAGGTTGTAAATTTCCCCGTCGCGCTCTCAGCGCCGTCGCCGAAAGGGGTGTGCAACGGCCGGGCGCCGAGCGCCCGGCCGCGCGTCTACCCGCGTAGCATCCGGCGAAGCGCCTCAGGGCGCGGGCACCTTCTGCGGTACCAACTCCGCACCGAGGGTGAATTTGCCGCCCTTGACCGCGATCATGGTCACGCCTTTGCGCGGCACGTGAGCAGTGGGGCTGTAGTTGAGTTCGCCGGCCACGCCCGGGAAACCCTGGGTGGTTTCGATGGCGTGAGCGATCGCCTTGCCGTCGCTGCTGCCGGCCCGCTTGGCCGCGTCGGCGACCAGGCGCATGGTGTCATAACCGAGCGCCGCGAAGGCGTTTTCCGGCTCGTGACCATAGGCCGCCTTGTAGTCGGCCATGAACTTGCGTACCGCCGGCGAGCCGTTTTTGGCGTCCATCAGCGCGTGGGTGGTGAAGTACACGTTGTTGGCCGCGGCACCGGCCACCTGTACCAGCAGCGGCGTGTCATAGCCGTCGCCACCCACGATCGGACCCGTGATTCCAGCCTCGCGGAACTGTTTGACGGTGGTGCCTATGTCGTCCGGCATCGCCGAGATGTAGTAGAAGTCAGGCTGTTTCGCGAGCGCCCGCACCTTGGTGATCTGGGCCGAAAAGTCCTTGTCCTTGAATTGATAGGTATCCTCGAGGACGATTTTGCCGCCCAGTTCGGCGAAGCGTTTCTTGAAGTATCCGGCGAGCAGCGTGGTGTACTCGGTTCCCTTGTCCCACAACAGGTAGGCGTTCTTGCCGAACTTCTTGGCCGCGAATTCCGCACCCACCGCAGCCTGGACATTGTCGCCGAACGGCGCCAGGAACATCATGCTGCCGACCTGCGCCGGAAGCTTCGGTGACGTTGCCCCGGCGGTCACGAACGGGATCCCGGCGCGCTGGCAAAGGGGGCCGGCCGCGAGTGCCGAGTCGGAATCGGTAAAGCCGATGATCGCCGAGACCTGGTCGGACTCGATGAGCTGAGTGGTGATGTTGGCGACCGTCGCCGGATCGGTCTTGCCGTCGCGCATCACCAGTTCGACCTTCTTGCCGTTGATACCGCCGGCGGCATTGATCTCCTTGAGCGCGAGTTTCGCACCGTTCGCGGCGGGTACGTCGAGTGACGACAATTCGCCGGTAAGATTGAATGCGCCGCCGATTTTGAGCGTGCCGGCTGCCTGCGCGGGCACCTGTGCGCCGAGCGCGAACATGAGCCCCAGGGTTAAGGTTTTTAATTTCATTCGTCCTTCCTCTTCAGTTGTGGTTGTCCCGCTGACTCGCCGCGCCCGCGGCGAACTAGCTAGCCGAAGCGGGAGTCCGGCAAAGGCCATCCCGACCTGTCAACGAGCGCCGCGCCGGCAAAATGCTTAGCGGTGCAGCGCTCAGCGTGACGGCTGCGAGCCGCCGTCACATCCAGCGTCTCCGTACGCGCATACTTTGCTCGCAAGCCCGTGTCATCCCTCACGCCTCGCGTTCATTGCGCGGGTCGCCGCGGCGTACGAACAGGCGCGTGAAATCGATCTCACGGTAACCCAACAGACCCTCGCGGCGGAAGACCAATACGCTGATGAAGGCTACCGCCATCAAGATCTGGCTGAGTCCGTAGAGCGGCGGGACTTGCATGAATCCGAGGTCGAATCCCCCTTCGAGATTACGCAATACTTCGCTCAGCACGACGATCAATATCGTGCCGATCACCGAACCGCTGATGCTGCCCATACCGCCGACCACCAACATCGTAATGATTGTGAAGGTTTCAGTGAAGTAGAAGGCGTTGGGCGAGAAAGACAGAATGTAGTGGCCCCACAGCGCGCCCGCGACCGCGGTAAGGAAGGCGCTTAAGGCGAACGGTCCGAGGCGGGTGCGCAACACTTGCACGCCGACCGCACGCGCTGCCACCCGGTCTTCGCGCTGGGCGAGCATCGCGCGCCCGTAAGGTGAGCGCAGCATCCGCCAAGCCAGGTAAATGGTCACCGCGACCCACGCGTAGACCCACCACACGTTGGTATAGGCCGGGGTGCCGAAGAAGGTGCGTGACCCACGGGTGAAGGGCGTGGCGTTAATCAGCACCACGCGAACGATCACCAGGAACGAGAGCGTCGCCACCGCCACGTAGTGCCCGCTGAGGCGCAGCACCGCGAGGCCGATGATGCAGGCCACCACCATCGCGAACAGGCCCGCGACCAGGGTCGCGGGGAGAAAGCTCAATTCCACATGCGCTAGCCACACCGGCAGATCGGGAAGATTGATCGCCTTGTGTGCGACCGGCATGCTCAGTATCGCCGAGGCGTAGGCGCCGAGCGCCATGAAGCCGACATGGCCGAGCGAGAATACCCCGGTGAAGCCGTTGAACAGATTGAGGCTCACGACCAGCATGATGTCGATGCCGAGTATCACGATAACCCGATGCTGATAGGCGCTCGCGCCGTGGTCGGCGAAGATCGGCAGTGCCAAGATCATCAACACCGGTAGTGCCGCGCCGGCCCAGCGACGCCAGTCAAAGGCCGTTGTGGCGTTGGCCGCTGTGTTCATCGAGCTCAAATCTCCTCCCGTACCCGCGCGCCCATGATCCCGTTGGGTCGTACCAGCAGCACCACGATCAAGATCCCGAACACGAAGGCGTCGCGGTAGCTGCTCCAGTCGCCGGGCAGCAGCGCTTGTAGTGAGATCTCCAGGATCCCGAGCACGAAACCGCCGACCACCGCGCCCGGAATGGTGCCGAATCCTCCGATCACCGCGGCGACGAAGGCCTTGAGCACCGGGAAGAAGCCCATGTAAGGATCGACCTTGCCCACCTTGGCGGTCCACAGCAGGCCGGCGACCGCCGCCAGGCCCGAGCCGATCGCGAAGGCCGCGGCGATCACCCGGTTGATGCGGATCCCCATGAGTTGCGCGGCGGTCATGTCGTCGGCCGCGGCGCGCATCGAGATGCCGGTGTCGGTCCGGGTCACGAACAAGGTCAGCGCGACCAGCAGGATCGCGGTGCTGATGATCGCCACCACGTTGACGCTCGCGACCGTGAGGTTGCCGAGATGGTAGACCTGGCGCAGAAAATCCGGGACCGGAAACGGCCGCGAGCGCGCCCCGATCAACATCACCGCCCCGTTTTCGAGGATGATCGTGACCGCGAACGAGGTGAGCAGCATCGCCACGTCCGGTGCTCCCCGGATCGGGCGATAGGCGACCCGCTCCATCAGCATTCCGGCCAGCGCGCCGACGATCACCGCGAGGATCACCACCATCCAGAAGGGCAGGCCCGCGAGCAGCATGAACAGCGCCGCGTAGCTCGCCACCATCATCAGATCGCCGTGCGCGAAATTGATCAGCCGCAGGATCCCGAACACCATCGCCAGCCCGATCGCCATCAGCGCATAGAGGCTGCCGATGCTCAACGCATTGATCGCCTGCTGGAGTCCGTATTCGGTCAAGGACATGGTTGGTTATCCACCGAGGTAGGCGCGTTCGACGTCGGCGTTACCGCGCAATGCCGCGGCGCTGTCGTCGAGGATCAGGCGACCGGTCTCGAGTACGTAACCACGGTCGGCGATTTCCAGCGCCAGGCGTGCGTTCTGTTCCACCAACAGGATGGTGCGACCCGCCTCCTTGAGCTTGCGCAGCACCTCGAAGATGGTATCGACCAACACCGGCGCGAGGCCCAACGAGGGCTCGTCGAGCAGCAGCAGGCGGGGGCGACTCATCAGCGCCCGAGCGATGGCGAGCATCTGCTGTTCGCCCCCGCTGAGCGTGCCGCCGAGTTGCGAGACGCGTTCCTTGAGTACCGGGAACAGCTCGCAAACCCATTCGCGATCCTGTTGAACACCGTCCCGATCACGCCGCTGGACCGCGCCGAGGCGCAGATTCTCGTCCACCGACAGATTCGCGAAGATGTGGCGGCCTTCAGGGCAGTGCGCGATGCCGCGCTGGACGATGTGGAAGGGCGTGAGCGCGTGGATCGCCTCGCCCTCGTACAAGATCGTGCCGTGGCGCGGACGCAGCAGGCCCGAGATGGCGCGCAGGGTGGTGGTCTTGCCGGCGCCGTTGGACCCGATCAGCGTGACCAATTCGCCCTCGGCGACGTGCAATGAGAGATCGGTGAGCGCCCGGATCGCGCCGTAACAGACTTCGACCTGATGCAACTCGAGCATCAGTGCGCCTCGTCGAAGTGGGTTCCGGAGGTGCCGAGGTAGGACTCGATCACCCGCGGATGCCGGCGTATTTCATCCGGCGTTCCCTCGGCGATGATTTCGCCGTGGTTGACCGCCTGAATGCGTTCGCAGAGATTCATCACCAAGCGCATGTCATGTTCGACCAGAATGACGGTCAGTGAGAATTTCTCGCGCAGGCGCAGGATGAGCTGGTGGAGTTGATCGCTTTCGTGCGGGTTCATGCCCGCGGCCGGCTCGTCGAGCAGCAGCACCCGCGGGTTGGTGGCCAACGCGCGGGCGATCTCGAGACGCCGTTTGTCGCCGTAGGCCAGCCCATCGACCCGCCGCCGGCTGAGCTCGGCGAGACCGAGCAGTTCGAGCAGTTCGAGCGCCTTGTGGCGAACCCGACCCTCCTTGCGGCGAAAGCCCGGCAGGGATGCGATGACCTCGAAGAAGTTGTAGCGAGTATGGAGCTGCGCCGCGATGGTGACGTTTTCGAGGGCGGTAAGCTGATCGAACAGGCGAATATTCTGGAAGGTGCGCGCCAAGCCGTATTTCGCGATGCGTGGTGGCGGCGCGTGGGTAATATCCTTGTCGCCAAAGCGGATCCGCCCCGTCGTTGGGGAAATAAAGCCGGTAAGCAAATGAAAAATCGTGGTTTTTCCGGCGCCGTTCGGCCCGATGATTCCGAGGATCTCACCCTCCTTCAGGGCGAGCCGATATCCGGCGACCGCTTGCAGCCCCCGAAAGGATTTCGACAAGTCTTCTACTTGCAGCACGGTTGACGTGACGGAGTTCCCCCTTGTTCGTCTTCTTTTCGGTCCGGGATGGGCCGCGCTCCATGGTGACGCGGCGAATGATACCCACTTTGGAGACTGTTGCAATACTATGAGTGAATGAGTAGCAATCCCGCTTCGAGTTCATTTGCGCCACGCCATTTCGGCGATGGAATGAGCTGCATGGTTGCTCCGTGGAGCGAAGTTCCAGCTCGGGAAGGGGCCGAAGTGGGGAAGCCAATCGCCGCAAGAATCTAACACGCAGGCATTGGAGACCGCCGCGCGCGTTGCCGCGTTGTTTCGCGAGCACCCCTGATGCGCGACGTCGCCCTGGTCATCGCCGATGCCGGGCCCTTGATCACCTTGCCTCTGGCCGATCGCCTGGATCTCCTGCTGATTCTCGACCTGCCGATCTATCTCGTGGACGAGGTGGTTTTCGAAGTCACCCACCGCAAAGACCTGGAAGACGCACAAGGGCTCGCCGAATTCATTCACGATCACCCCCGACAGGTCCGGGTCGTCGATACCTATATCGGGAAAACCAGCACCGCGCATCGAGCCTCAAGCCGGGAAGCATAATTGCCCCGGAATCTCGGAGAACTTGCGATCCAGGAGTTCGTTTCGAACCAGTTGGACGAGATCATCCCTCCTGAAGATCCGGTCCTGTCGCTGTTTGAAGATCGAGCCGTCAAAAAGGTTCGGCTCTCCGATCCCCGGATCCATCTTCTAACCATGAAAAGCCTCCTGTTCGTGTTGGAGCAGTTGCACTTGGTCGAGTCGGCCGCGGTGATCCGGGTCAAGGTGCAACGATGCGGTCGGGATCCATCGGAAACCGAAATCGACGCCCCCGTCGATGTGCGACTCGGTGGCAGCGAGGGACGACCGGAACGCTGTGCCTTCCCACATAACGCCGGTGCGTGCTTCGGTGGAACGGAATGTGGAAATGAACGCCGGGAAGCGGTTGCCGCGTACCGACCGCGCCCCGTCCGTTAAGGAGGCAAGAGAAAAACCTTTTCCTCCAGGGTGTTGCTTGAAGCCTACGTAACATCTCAAAAAGTCCGGGCGTTGGAGCGGGGTAGTGCGTTACAGGACACGCGGTGAATACATCCCTGTACGCTCGAAGGCAGCATCCCTGCTGCCTACGGTCCTGTAACGCACTACCCC
>Ga0114931_10006987_pt1 | contig 13841 bp, 13 predicted proteins | sample 2SBtaG_FD_89579 | JGI IMG/M metagenome (GOLD analysis project Ga0114931, IMG submission 89579) | Deep subsurface microbial communities from Kolumbo volcano to uncover new lineages of life (NeLLi) - 2SBTROV14_V59a metaG | ecosystem: Environmental > Aquatic > Marine > Volcanic | place: Kolumbo...
ATGGCGTGGGTCACCTCTCTGTTCGCAGGCCGGCTGCCGCGCCCGGCGCAGAGCGGCGGCGAAGATGACGCGCCGGCTGGTTGGCGCAGCGCGCTTGCCTGGCTGCTGACATGGACAGCCCCATGGCTGTTCCTGCTGGCGATGGCGGAATGGCTGCTGTACAGCTGGCACTATTACCAAAGTCTGAGCCGGTCATTCCTCTTGCAGACCATGATCGGTAGTCCGGACCACTGGGCAGTCATCCTGGCCGGGCTGCTGCTCACCGGCTTGTGGCTGCGCCAGCGCCGCCTGAGCGGGAACGGCCGAATCGTCGCCATGGCGCTGACCGCCGGGGTGCTGGGCATCGATATCCGTCTGTTCCTGGCAGGGCTGGCTCCCCTTTCGGTATGGGATACGACGGCACTGCTGACAGCAGGATTCGGGCTTGTCGTCTTCCGGCACCGGTGGTGCCGGAACGGGCATGTGCCTATAGCGCTCGATTATCTGACGCTGCTGCTGCCGGCGCTGGCCTTGCTTACGGTGCCGATGCAGTTGAACTCCGTGCGCGCCAGTGTGAGCCTGTTGGCGGTGGCGGCCCTGTATCTTTTCATGCGGAGAAACCGGCGTCATCGTCTGCCGGCCTGGCTGGCGTTGCTGGCATTCAATCTGAGTCTCTATCTGTGGATTCCGCAACTGGTCGTTGCCACTGGTCTGCTGCAGCTCTATACGATTCCGGCCGCCGTCACTGTCCTGATGATGCTGCAGCTTCACCTGCTCGAGCTGAAGCCGGGCGTTGCCAATGCGGTGCGTTCGATCGCTTTGAGCACCCTCTATGCCAGTGCCACTCTGGATCTGTTCCTGCGTCCGGAGTTGAGCATTTTCATCCTTGCTCTCGGGTTGAGTCTGGCGGGCATTCTTCTCGGCATCGCGCTGCGGCTGCGGGCGTTTCTCTATACCGGTGTGGCCTTCATGATGCTCAACATCGTCGGGCAGCTGGTCAATTACTATCCGCAACAGACTCTGGGTAAAGCCATCGTGCTGATGGTGTTGGGCGGGCTGATCACCGGCGGCATGATCTGGTTCAACGTTCAACGCGAAGCGATCCTGCAGCGCGTGCGGATCATCCGGGCCGATCTTGCCGACTGGGCGTGATCGCCCGTCGGTCGAAATCGGGTATCATATGTCGGCGGCAACTGTCCGGTTGCCGCCTTGACCGCAAAAATCCAATCGCAACGACCGAAGAACCATCATGACCCACTCGAGCACGCTTTTTTCCGAGGCCCAACGCTTCATCCCCGGCGGCGTCAATTCGCCGGTCCGCGCCTTCAAGGGGGTCGGCGGTACCCCGGTTTTTATCGACAGGGCTTCGGGTCCCTATCTGTTCGATGCCGACGGCACCCGCTACATCGATTATGTTGGCTCATGGGGGCCGATGATCGTCGGCCACGCCCATCCCGAGGTGCTGGCGGCCGTACACGAAGCCGCCGAGCGGGGGTTGAGCTTCGGCGCTCCGACCGAAATCGAAACTCGATTGGCTGAAGCCCTCTGCCGCCACGTGCCGTCACTGGAGCTGGTGAGAATGGTCAATTCCGGCACCGAAGCGACCATGAGTGCGATCCGGCTGGCGCGCGGGGTGACCGGGCGCGACAAGATCGTCAAGTTCGAAGGCTGCTACCACGGCCATTCCGACGCCCTGCTCGTCAAAGCGGGCTCCGGTGCGCTGACCCTTGGGGTGCCCAGCTCGCCCGGCGTGCCGGCGTCACTGGCCGAGCATACCGTGACGCTGCCGTACAACGACAGTCAAGCGGTGCGTGAGCTGTTTGCGACCATGGGGGTGGAGATCGCCTGCATCATCGTCGAGCCGGTGGCCGGCAATATGAACTGCATTCCTCCGGTGCCGGGCTTTCTGGAAACGCTGCGCGAAGTGTGCGACGCATCCGGTTCCCTGTTGATCTTCGACGAAGTGATGACTGGCTTTCGCGTCGGCCTCGGCGGCGCGCAGGCGCATTACGGCATCACACCCGATTTGACCACGCTCGGCAAGGTGATCGGCGGCGGCATGCCGGTCGGCGCCTTTGGCGGCCGGCGGGACATCATGGAGCAGCTGGCGCCGCTCGGCCCGATTTATCAGGCAGGGACCCTATCTGGCAATCCGGTCGCCATGGCCGCCGGACTGAAAACAGTGGAATTGGTTTCTGCTCCCGGTTTTTATCCGGCTCTTGCCGAACGAGCGCGCAGGCTGGTCGAAGGCATCGAACGGTGTGCGGCGGCCGCCGACATCGATCTGCGCGGTCAGTGCGTCGGTGCGATGTTCGGTCTGTTCCTTACCGGCGAGCCTGAGATCCGCCGGTTCGAGCAGGTGATGCGCTGCGATCAGGAGCGGTTCAAGCAATTTTTCCACGGCATGCTCGAGCAGGGCGTCTATCTTGCCCCTTCGGCGTTCGAAGCCGGATTCGTGTCGTCGGAGCACGACGACAGCGTCATCGACGCCACGCTGAACGCCGCCGGGCGGGTCTTCGAGGCGATGCGGGAAGCGTCCACGTAGGGCGGATGCCCGCAGGGCGATCCGCCGTTTCAGGAAACAGGAAGCAAGAAACAGGGAACAGCACGTAGTTGTTCCGGGCGAAGCAGTGGCGGAACCCGTTTCACGGTTTCGCCCTACGTGCGGGACGCGGCGAAAACTCAGAACTGTTTTTTCAATCCAGCTTGCTTGAGTACGGCATTGGCGGTGTGACGAGACTTGATCGTACCGTCCACGGTGAAATGGATGCCGCTCGTGCGGCTATACCAGATTTCATGATCGCCACGTCCCTGCCGGACGAATCGGCAACCCGCAGTCAGGAGAAGCTTCTTCAGGCGTGGGGCGAAATCCGCCATGTCAGTGGGCTCGCACCACTTCACGCCGCTCGCTGCGCAACCGGAAAACGATCTCCTCTCCAGCTCGGATCGACTGGTTGAGTTCCAGTAACTCTGGGACCACCGCTCGCAGCCGTTCGACCAATTCTTCCATCGTTTTAGCCTCTATGGCCAGGCCGGGAACCTGGTCGCTGGTGGCAAGCCATACATCAGCTTCTGGGTCCCATTGGGCTTGGATGGTGTAGGTCATAGTCGAATCTCCAAGATATTGTGAATGTTTGCCACTACTGCGACAGTCTCGACGCACGAAAATTCCCCTAACCCACTGACCTACGTAAGCGCGCGCCCTTGGATTAGGACGGCAAAGCGCCGTAGTCCGGATGAGGCTTGCGGAATCCGGGAGGCGATGGAAGAAGGGGCTCTACCCCGGATTTGGCGTCGATCCATTTCGGTACATGCTACCGTGCTTGCGGACGGTATCTGCTCGTGCGGTTGCCTTGTTATTGATTTTGTTGCGATCGGTCGATATAATTCCGGGATATTTTTATGAGGCGGGCGCTCGATGGAGGCAGAACATGTGGTTCCCGCTGTCAAGCGGATTCTGCGCATGCAGGCGGGTGTGGTGGTGTTCGTGTCGGCGCTGATGCTGGCGCTGTTCGGCTGGTTGGAGGCGCGGTCGGCTTTTCTCGGCGGTTTGGCCGGTTTTTTACCTAATGCGTATTTCGGCTATCGGATCGCGCGATCCAAAGGGGAGGGCGCGCGACAGATCCTCCGTACGTTCTACGCAGGTGAGTCGGTAAAAATAATCATCACCGCCGTACTGTTCGTTCTGATATTGCAGCTGCCTGATATTTTATTCATGCCCTTGTTCGCCGGTTTCGTATCGGTCATTATGGTGTTTTGGTTTGCGCTGCTGATGCGCAATACATAAATAGAAAGTGGGAATCCATGGCGACAGAAACACATGATTCCGGTGGCGCGACCGGCTACATTATCCATCACCTTACGTCCTTGTCTGCAGGTGAAGGCTTCTGGACCCTTCACCTGGACACGCTATTCTTCTCAGCTTTCCTCGGGTGCCTGTTTCTGTTCGTGTTCAAGGTCGCAGCGGAGAAGGCCACTGCCGGTGTTCCGGGACTGCTCCAGAACATCGTCGAAACGCTCGTCGAGTTTGTCGATACGCAGGTGAAAGACAGCTTTCACGGCAAAAGCAGCTTGATCGCTCCTTTGGGTCTGACGATTTTTGTCTGGGTCTTTTTGATGAATTTCATGGACCTGATACCGGTCGATCTGCTGCCCGATATCGCTTCCTGGATCGGTATCCCCTATTTGCGCGTGGTGCCGACCACCGATCTGAATGCGACCTTCGCCATGTCCATTTCGGTGTTTTGCCTCATTATTTTTTACAGTCTCAAGGTGAAGGGCGGCATTGGGTTTGCCAAGGAGATGCTGTTGACACCGTTCGGGCCGTGGCTGATGCCGTTCAATCTGCTGCTGAAAACGGTCGAAGAGTTGGCGAAGCCAGTATCGCTCGGTCTTCGTCTGTTCGGAAATCTGTACGCCGGGGAGTTGATTTTCATCCTCATCGCCCTGTTGCCCTGGTATGTTCAGCCGCTGCTCAGTTTTCCCTGGGCGATCTTTCATATTCTTATCATTACGCTGCAGGCTTTCATTTTTATGGTGTTGACCATCGTTTATTTGAGCCTGGCGCATGAGGAGCATTGATGCGATTGGGGAGGGATGCAAATGCATCGATGACCGCCGGAAGATTGTTGGGTGACGGTGTGCTCATAATCCAGTGAAGGCTTGATATCTCGGTGAAAAGCGCACCTGACCCAACCGACGTTTTTTTGGAATTGACGCACCGCTTTACGGAACACGAGACGAGAGCCCGGGTTTCTTTTCATTTTTTGTCGCAACAATATGTGGAGGTATCATGGAAATTGCAGAGTTGATTGCTGACGTGCAGGGCTTGACCGCCATTGCGGTCGGGCTCGTACTTGGCATGGGTGCGCTGGGAACGGCGATTGGGTTTGGCCTGTTGGGCGGCAAGTTTCTGGAGGGCGCTGCGCGTCAGCCGGAAATGGTGCCGATGCTGCAGGTGAAGATGTTCATCGTGGCAGGGCTGTTGGACGCGGTGACCATGATCGGCGTCGGTCTTGCCCTCTTTTTCACCTTTGCCAATCCGTTTCTCTCGGCGGTGAGGTCCGCTGCAGGCGGCTGAGCGGCACAGGAATGGTTCTTTGATTGATTCACCTTAACGTCATGAGGAAGGTGCTGTGAGTATCAATGCGACTCTCATCGGGCAGATGATCACGTTCACGCTTCTGGTGTGGTTCACCATGAAGTATATATGGCCTCCCATTGTCAAGGCCCTGGAAGAGCGGAAGAAAAAGATCGCCGAAGGGTTGGCGGCCGCCGAACGCGGCCACCACGAAATGGAGCTCGCGGAGAAGCGTGCGGGCGTTGCGCTCAAAGAGGCGAGAGATCAGGCGGCCGAAATCGTCGGCAAGGCGCAAAAGCGTGCCGGAATGATCGTCGAGGAGTCGAAGGAGTCGGCGCGCAGCGAAGGCGAGCGTCTGATTGCCGCAGCCCGGTCCGAGATCAGCCGGGAAGTGCAGCAGGCCAAAGAGACGCTGCGTGACCAGGTTTCGGTTCTGGCGATCGATGCTGCCGAGCAGATTCTTCGTGAGGAGGTCGATCGGAAAAAGCATGAGAAGATCCTGAAAACCGCTGCGCAACAGTTGGATAAGGCATAATGAGCGGGTCTGCGACATTGGCCCGGCCTTATGCAGAGGCGGTCTTCAAGCGCGCAAAAGAGACCGGCAGCACCGAACAATGGTCCGAGATGTTGGCTTTTCTGGCCGCCGTGATGCAGGACGATCGGCTGTCCCGGGCAGCCGTCAATCCTAAGGTAGACCAACAGGCTTTCACCGATCTGTTGCTCGACATCTGCACAGGCCATTTAACCGAAGAGGGCGAGAACCTGCTCAAATTGCTGGTCGAGAACAACCGTCTGAATCAGGCACCGTCCATCCATGCACTGTTCGAACAGTACCGCGCCGAGGAGGAAGGCTATCTCGACGTCGATGTGAAAACGGCCTTTCCGATCGGGGACGGGGAACAGCAGCAGCTGACATCCGCGCTGGAAAAAACCTTTCACAAACACGTTCGCCTGCGCACGGAAGAGGACGACACGTTGATCGGCGGTGTGCTGATTCGCGCCGGTGATACTGTGATCGATGGATCGATCCGGGGACAACTTCAACAATTGGCTAAGAGACTCTATAGCTAGTACAGTGATGCGTAAATAACTGTCAGAACATTGTTGGGTTACGGTACGCTCATAATCCAGTGGAAGCTTGACGCATCGGTACAAAGCGCACCTAACCCAACCTACATTCAATGCTAGAAACTTACGCATCAGCGTACTAGAGTGAGAATAAAAACATGCAACTAAACCCATCTGAAATCAGTGAGCTCATCAAAAAGAAAATCGAAGGCTTCGATTTCGGCGTCGAGTCCCATACGGAGGGCACGATCGTCAGTCTGACAGACGGCATCGTTCGTGCTCACGGCCTGGCGGACGCCATGCAGGGTGAAATGCTCGAGTTCCCTGGAAACAGCTACGGGATGGCATTGAACCTCGAAAGAGATTCGGTCGGTGCGGTGGTGCTTGGACCCTACGAACACCTTTCTGAAGGCGATACCGTCAAATGTACCGGAAGAATCCTGGAGGTGCCGGTCGGTGAAGCGCTGCTCGGGCGTGTGGTCGACTCTTTGGGCCATCCGATCGACGGCAAGGGGCCGATCGAAACCGAACAGTTCTCGCCCATCGAGAAGATCGCGCCCGGCGTGATTTCGCGTCAATCGGTCGACCAGCCGGTGCAGACCGGGCTGAAATCGATCGACTCGATGATTCCTATCGGCCGCGGCCAGCGCGAGTTGATCATCGGCGACCGGCAGACCGGAAAGACCGCCATCGCGATCGATACGATCATCAATCAGAAGGGAACCGGCATCAAGTGCATCTATGTCGCCATCGGTCAGAAGCAGTCGTCGGTTGCCAATGTTGTGCGCAAGCTGGAAGAACATGGCGCCATGGAGCATACCATCGTCGTTGCCGCGTCGGCCTCCGAATCGGCGGCGCTGCAGTTCATCGCACCCTACACCGGCTGCTCGATGGGGGAATTTTTCCGTGATCGTGGTGAAGATGCACTGATCGTATACGACGATCTGACCAAGCAGGCCTGGGCCTATCGCCAGGTTTCTTTGCTGTTGCGGCGCCCGCCGGGACGCGAAGCCTATCCGGGCGATGTCTTCTATCTGCACTCGCGTCTGCTCGAGAGGGCCGCGCGGATCAATCCGGAGGACGTGGAAAAGCGTACGGACGGCGCAGTGAAAGGCAAAACCGGGTCGTTGACAGCGTTGCCGATCATCGAAACGCAGGCCGGCGATGTTTCCGCCTTTGTTCCCACCAATGTGATCTCGATCACCGACGGCCAGATCTTTCTCGAAACCGACCTGTTCAACGCCGGCATCCGCCCCGCGGTGAACGCTGGGCTTTCGGTATCACGTGTCGGCGGTGCCGCCCAGACCAAGGCGATCAAGAAGCTGGGCGGCGGCATTCGCCTGGATTTGGCCCAATACCGCGAGCTGGCGGCTTTCGCGCAGTTTGCATCGGACCTTGATGAGAGCACCCGCAAGCAGATCGAACGCGGCCAGCGAGTCACCGAAATGATGAAGCAGAATCAGTATTCGACGATGAACGTCGCGCAGATGGCTGTTTCGCTCTTTGCCGCCAACGAAGGCTACCTGGATGATGTCGAGGTCAACAAGGTCCGCGATTTCGAGGATGCGCTGCAAAACACCATGAAGTCGGAGCATGCGGACCTGATGGACCGGATTGCCTCGACCGGCGACTACGACGATGCGATTGCAGCCGGGTTGAAATCGGCTCTGGATCAATTCGTCAGCTCGCATACCTGGTAGCGGAAGGAGCGCGCCATGGCCAGTGGAAAAGAGATCCGGACCAAGATCGGGAGTATCAAGAATACTCAAAAGATCACGCGGTCCATGGAGATGGTGGCCGCCAGCAAAATGCGCAAAACCCAGGAGCGGATGCGGGCGACGCGCCCCTATTCGCAGAAAATCGCGCAAATCATCAGCCATCTGGCGCAGGCCAATCCGGAGTATAAACATACTTTTTTGATCGAACGTGAGAACAGGAAGACCGGCATCGTTTTGGTTTCCTCCGATCGCGGCCTGTGCGGCGGGCTCAACTCGAATCTGTTCAGGGTCGTCCTCAAACAGCTGAAGGAGTGGGAGAGCGACGGTGTCGGCGTCGGACTAAGCGTTATCGGCAAGAAAGGCGCCGGTTTTTTCAGTGCGATCGGCGCCGAGATCATCGCCCAGACGTCCGGGCTTGGGGATACGCCGCACCTCGAGGACGTGATCGGGGTCATCAAAGTCATGCTGGATGCCTACGAGGCCGGCGAAATCGATGCCGTGTCGATCGCCTACAACCATTTCGGCAATACGATGACGCAGAAGCCCACCATCGAACAGGTTCTTCCGATCCATACCGAAACCCTGGTGGAAGAGCTCAAAGGCCCGTGGGACTATATTTACGAGCCCGATGCCAAAGACGTGCTGGACGGGCTGCTGTCGCGATACGTGGAATCGATCGCCTATCAAGGTGTGGTGGAGAACAATGCCTGCGAGCAGGCGGCAAGGATGGTGGCGATGAAGAGCGCTTCGGACAATGCCGGCAAGCTGATCGACGAGCTGGAACTGATTTACAACAAAGCGCGGCAGGCGGCGATCACACAAGAGATTTCAGAGATCGTCGGCGGCGCGGCAGCGGTTTAATCGCACATTCGAGCGTTAAGCAGAAGATTTACAAGAGGAAAGAATATGAGTTCAGGAAAGATCGTTCAGATAATCGGGGCGGTTGTCGATGTTGAGTTTCCTAAAGGTTCCCTGCCGGGAATCTATGATGCGCTGAAGGTCGAAGTCGGAGAAATCACGCTTGAGGTTCAGCAGCAGCTCGGCGACGGCGTTGCCAGAACCATTGCCATGGGATCGACGGACGGGCTGCGCCGGGGATTGGCAGTGACCAACACCGGTGGTCCTATCTCGGTACCGGTCGGCCAGAAAACGCTGGGACGCATCATGAACGTCCTCGGCGATCCGATCGATGACAAAGGGCCGATCGGCGAGAAGGAGCGCTGGGGTATCCATCGCAAGGCGCCCAGCTATGAAGAGCAGTCGTCGACCAATGAACTGCTGGAAACCGGGATCAAGGTGATCGATCTGATCTGCCCTTTCGCCAAAGGCGGCAAGGTCGGCCTGTTCGGCGGCGCCGGCGTCGGCAAGACGGTCAACATGATGGAGCTGATCCGCAACATCGCCATCGAGCACAGCGGCTACTCGGTGTTTGCCGGTGTCGGCGAGCGTACCCGTGAAGGCAACGATTTCTATCACGAAATGACCGAAAGCAATGTGTTGGACAAGGTGTCGCTGGTCTACGGGCAGATGAACGAGCCGCCCGGCAACCGGCTTCGGGTCGCCCTGACCGGGCTGACCATGGCCGAATATTTCCGTGACGAAGGGCGCGACGTGCTGCTGTTCATCGACAACATCTACCGCTATACCCTGGCCGGGACCGAAGTATCGGCGCTGCTGGGAAGGATGCCATCCGCCGTGGGCTACCAGCCCAACCTGGCGGAAGAGATGGGCATCCTGCAGGAACGGATCACCTCGACCAAGACCGGATCGATCACCTCGATTCAGGCGGTTTACGTTCCGGCGGACGATCTGACTGACCCGTCGCCGGCGACGACATTCGCTCATCTGGACGCTACCGTGGTCTTATCGCGACAGATCGCCGAACTCGGCATCTATCCGGCGGTCGATCCGCTGGATTCGACCAGCCGGCAGCTGGACCCGCTTGTTATCGGCCAGGAGCATTATGACGTCACCCGGGCGGTGCAGGGCACGCTGCAGCGCTACAAAGAACTTCGGGACATCATTGCGATTCTGGGCATGGACGAACTGTCCGAAGAGGACAAGCTGACCGTATCGCGGGCGCGAAAGATTCAACGCTTCCTGTCGCAGCCTTTCTTCGTGGCAGAAGTCTTTACCGGTTCGCCGGGCAAATATGTGCCGCTCCGAGAGACCATTGCCGGCTTCAAGGGAATCGTGGAAGGCGAATTTGATTCGATTCCGGAACAGGCCTTTTATATGGCGGGCGGTATCGATGAGGTTATGGAGCGGGCGCAGAAGAAAGCTGCATAATTTTTGCTTGGAGCATAGAGAATGACGATGACCATCCATGTCGATATCGTGAGCGCAGAAAAGGAGATTTTCTCAGGCGTTGCAGAAATGGTGTTTGCGCCCGCAGAAATGGGCGAGGTAGGCATCGCGCCCCGCCACGCACCGTTCATCACCCGCCTGAATCCGGGTGAGGTGCGGGTCAAGGTCAGCGGCGGTGACAGCCAGCCGTTCTTCGTTTCCGGCGGCATGATGGAAGTGCAGCCGCATCTGGTGACCATTCTTGCCGATACCGCGATCCGCGCCAAGGATATCGACGAAGCTGCTGCGCTCGAAGCCAAAGCCCGGGCTGAAGAATCGCTGGCCGATAAGTCCGGAAAGATCGATTACGCCAAAGCACAGGCCGAGCTGATCGAAGCGATCATGCAGCTGCGGACCCTGGAGCGGCTCAGGAAGCGGGGCGGGTAGGTTGGGGTGAGGAACGAACCCCAACGGATTGCCGATGCGCTGCTGCGTTGGGGTTCGCACTGCTCACTCCAACCTGCGAGAGTTGAATCGTGAAGTTAAAGACCATTATTCTGGCAGCCGGCCAGGGAACCCGAATGCGTTCTGCGATCCCGAAGGTTCTGCATGCGCTGGCAGGACGGCCGCTGCTCGAGCATGTCTGTGCGCTGAGCCGACGGTTGGCGGGCAGCGATACGATCGTGATCTACGGCCATGGCGGCGAGCAGGTGCCGGCGCGGCTGGCGCATTTGGGTGTTCGCTGGGTCGAGCAGAAAGAACAGCTCGGCACCGGTCATGCCGTGATGCAGGTGGTTCCCGAAATCGCTGACGATGAGACGGTTCTGATTCTGTACGGCGATGTGCCGCTGCTTCGGGATGAAACGGTGCGGGCGCTGCTCCAATGCGTCGGCGAGCAGACTTTGGGTTTGCTGACGGTCCGGCTGGCCGATCCGGCCGGCTACGGGAGGATCGTTCGTGATCCGGGGGGAGCCGTGGTGCGCATCGTCGAAGAGAAAGATGCAGCGGACGCTGAGCGGGCGATCGATGAGATCAACACCGGCATTATGGCGGTCAACGGCGTGCGCCTCAAAACGTGGCTCGCCCGGCTGGACAACAGCAATGCCCAAGGCGAATATTATCTGACCGACATCATCGCCATGGCGGTTGACGAAGGCTTATCGGTTCGAACCGTTCAACCGGGCGACGCCGACGAGGTGCTGGGCATCAACGACCGGCGCCAGCTGGCACATCTGGAACGGGTTTATCAACGGCGTCAGGCGGATTCGCTGAAGGCGCGGGGCGTGACGCTGCTGGATCCCGCGCGCTTCGATTTGCGCGGTACCGTGCTCGAGCTTGGAGAGGATGTCGAAATCGATGTCAATGTGGTGCTCGAAGGCGACATTCGGCTGGGAAGCCGGGTCCGGATCGGCGCCAATTCGGTGATTCGCAATGCATCGATTGGCGACGATGCCGAAATTTTGCCCCATTGCGTCATCGAGGCTGCCGAAGTTGGAGCTTCCAGTCGGATCGGTCCGTTCGCCCGCCTGCGACCGGACGCAAGGCTCTCCGACCATGTCCATGTCGGCAATTTCGTCGAGATCAAAAAAACGGCGGTGGCCGCGGGCTCCAAGATCAACCATCTCAGCTATATCGGCGACAGTAAAGTCGGTGCCGGAGTGAACATCGGCGCCGGCACCATCACCTGCAACTACGACGGTGCCAACAAGTTTCAGACCATCATCGAGGACGGCGCTTTTATCGGCTCGGACACGCAACTGGTGGCACCGGTCCGAATCGCCAAAAACGCAACCATCGGAGCGGGTTCGACCATCACCCGGGATGCGCCGGAAAACCAGTTGACCCTGAGCCGCAGCAAACAGGTCTCGGTCGAGGGCTGGCGGCGTCCCGAAAAAATCAAGAGGTAATTGGCATGTGTGGTATCGTCGGGGCCGTTGCCCAACGTGATGTCGTTCCGATCCTGTTGGAAGGGCTCAGGCGACTGGAGTATCGAGGCTATGATTCGGCCGGGATCGCGGTGGTCGACGGCCGCACCATCGATCGCCGGCGCCAGTCCGGAAAAGTCGAGCAGCTGTCGGGGCTTTTGGACGAACAGCCGATGAACGGCGTCACCGGCATTGCCCATACCCGCTGGGCCACCCATGGCCGCCCGAGTGAATCCAACGCCCATCCTCACATTTGCCGCAAACGGGTCGCCCTCGTACACAACGGCATCATCGAAAATCATGAAATGCTGCGGAGCGAGCAGCGTGCCAAGGGCTACGAGTTCACTTCGGAAACCGATACCGAGGTCGTCGTCCACGCCATCTATGACGCTCTGGCCGATCACGATACGTTGTTCGCCGCCGTGCAGGCGACGGTCAAGCGTCTCGAGGGCGCTTACGCGCTGGGTGTGATCAGTACCGACGAGCCCGACATCCTGATCGCATGCAGGCGCGGCAGTCCGCTGGTGATCGGTGTGGGCATCGGGGAGTATTTCATCGCATCCGACGTCGCCGCTCTGGTTCCGGTCACCCAGCGCTTCATTTTCCTCGAAGACGGCGATATCGCCGAAATCCAACGGGACCGGCTCACCCTCTGCGACGAAACCGGAAAGATCGTCGAGCGCCCTGTCAAGACCAGCCGGATGACGGCCGATGCGGTCGAACGCGGTGACTACCGCCACTACATGCTGAAAGAGATCTTCGAGCAGCCGAGCGTGATCGCGGAAACGCTGGAAGGCCGCTTCAGCAGCTCACGGCTGCTCGAAGCATCGTTCGGGCCGAGCGCATCGGCGGTGTTCGATGCGGTCGAAGCAGTACAGATCATCGCCTGCGGCACCAGCTATCATGCCGGCATGGTGGCGCGCTACTGGTTCGAAGCGCTGGCCGGCGTTCCATGCAACGTCGAGGTTGCCAGCGAGTTTCGCTATCGCACCCCGGTGTTGAAGCCGAACACGCTGGTGGTCACTATTTCGCAGTCAGGCGAGACGGCCGACACGCTGGCGGCGTTGGAAGAGGCCAAGGCGCTGGGCGTCGCTCATTCCATGACGATTTGCAACGTGCTGGAGAGTTCGCTGGTTCGGGCTTCCGACCTGGTACTGATGACCCGGGCCGGGCCGGAAATCGGGGTGGCTTCCACCAAAGCCTTCACCACCCAGCTGGTTGCGCTGATGCTGCTGGTCATCGCTCTGGGCCGCCGCTTCCGGCTCGACAGCGCGGCGGAGCGGAAACTGACGACACAGCTGTTCGCGCTGCCGGGAAAAGTAGAGGATGTGCTGCGGCTGAACGATGAAATCCAGGCATTGTCGCAACAGTTTTCCGACAAGAGCCACGCCCTGTTTCTCGGCCGCGGCAGCCAGTATCCGATCGCGATGGAAGGGGCGTTGAAGCTGAAGGAGATCTCCTACATTCATGCCGAAGCGTATCCTGCCGGCGAATTGAAGCACGGCCCGCTGGCGCTGGTCGACGACGAGATGCCGGTGATTGCGGTCGCACCGAACAATGCCCTGCTGGAAAAACTGAAGTCCAACCTGCAGGAGGTCAGTGCCCGCGGCGGCGCGCTGATCGTTTTTGCCGACGAGACCCTGGACGTGGAACCGGGTCCCAACATGCAGGTGGTGCGGATTACTCCGGCGGAGGACGAAATGGCGCCGGTGGTCTATACGATTCCATTGCAGCTGCTGTCCTACCATGTGGCCGTGATCAAAGGCACCGATGTCGATCAGCCGC
>Ga0114931_10006988_pt1 | contig 13840 bp, 8 predicted proteins | sample 2SBtaG_FD_89579 | JGI IMG/M metagenome (GOLD analysis project Ga0114931, IMG submission 89579) | Deep subsurface microbial communities from Kolumbo volcano to uncover new lineages of life (NeLLi) - 2SBTROV14_V59a metaG | ecosystem: Environmental > Aquatic > Marine > Volcanic | place: Kolumbo...
ACCGAATTCTGTTGGAGTTTTACAATATGGACATTTTCTCATTGTTGGTTTTAATTCTTTACCACAATTGGAACATATTAATTTTCTAACAACTGGAGTTTCGCAATAAGGACATTCGTCCCATTCTGGTTCTAGTTGTTCGCCACAATTATTACATGTTATCATTTTCTTAAAGTTCCATTAAATATTTAAAATTATTTTTCAAGAATAAATCATCTTTTTACCTCATACTACTGGAATGATAATATATTCCAATTGAAACAAGTAACCCAATAAATGGGCCAAAAACTGTAGAAACAAAAGCAACAATAAAAATTATAATTGAATATAAAAATATTAGATTAATTTTATCATCATATTCAACAATGCTTATACTAATAAGTTTACCCCAAGTATTTGTGAACCTTTTCTTATGCATTTTCCCAGCCAAAATTAAAAGTCCAATTATGATAATTCCAATTAAAATTCCCGGAATTTTTACACCCAACAAGGGTATGATTACACTCATATCTTTTGACAAAAAGATAATTATTCCAACAACACCTGGGCCTATTAAGCCACTCCATCTTAAAGCAGACTTAATAAAATTCTCTTGTTTACGTTTTTTAATTTTAAATTCTTGTTCTGCTAATTCAATGCTTGATTTTAAACTGGCAAGTTCACTTGAACTGGGACAAAGACTTAATGCAGAATTTAATGCATTTTTGGATTGATTAAAATTCGATTTAGTTAAATAACTTTTTATTTGTTCAATAAAATTGTTGTATTCAACCTTGGTTTTTGATATAGTATTTTCTAAACTTGATAATTTATCATGGTTTTTCCAAATGTTCTTAGCAAAACTCAATTGTCTTTGGGCTTCTTCAAAATTTGCTTTTTTTATTGTGCTAAATCCGGTTTCAATATGATTTTCTGCTTGCTTTTTCTGATTATCTATTTTTGTTTTAAGGTTTTGCACTTCTTTTGATCTTGGGAAATTTTTTATTAAATCCCTTCCCATTTCTGATGCATTTGAAAGATCTTTATTTTCAAGTGAATTTTCACATTTTGCAACTAGTTCTGAATACTCTTTTTTCAATTTTTCACATTTATTTTTATAATTGATAATATTGCTATTTTTACTCCATATTTTCTCAACTTCTTTTATATTTGATTCTATCTTTGCAAAATCTGCTTCTTGAAGCAATCCATCTATATCACTAAATAATTTTTCCACATTATTTTTTATCTTATTTAGTTGACTTAATTTGGTTTTAGCTACTTCGGAGTCACTACATATTTTACTTGCGAGAATCATCTTTTCTATAGCTTTATCAATCAATCCTTCATTTTGTAATGCTATAGATTCCTTAAGACTTGTTTCATATTTATCTTTTTTATCAATAAAATCTGATTTTAATTTTTCTATTTTGGAATTTTTTAACCAGAGAATAATAATTTGATCTAACGATTTCATTGCCTCAGTAAAATTTGCCTTATTAAGATCTTTCTCAACACTGATTATTAATTTTTGAACCATTTCTTTATTTTTTAAAACAAAAGCTTTCTTTTCTTTTAATTCCTTTGATTGCGGACAAATATCTAATGCTTTTTCAACATAGTTTTCAGCCTTTAACAAATCGCCATTTTTAATCTCGCTCTCAATATTTTTTATACTTTCAAAGTACTTATCACGAATTGATGATATATCTACTTTTAATTTTTCAATGTCGATAAAATCAGATTGGATACTTTCGATTTTTACAATATTTGCTAATGCATCCTCAAAATTTGCCAATGTCAGATTTGTCTTAATTTGCGATTCATATTCACTTGATGATTTTATTGATTTTTCGATAGTTTTTTTTATCTCTAAAACTTTTTCACTTCTAGCAGCTATTTTTAGAGCAGCTTCTGTTTTTTCTAATGCTTTATTCAATATTTTTTTGCTATAAAAGCTCTCAAGTTCCTCTATGAGAATTTCATACTTTTCTTTTTTATCTAATAGAGTTATCAATTGTTTTCTTAATAGTTCTTTATTTGGTAATTCTTCTATTGCTTTCTCTAATATCTGTTGCGCTTTATCATACTCTGCTTTATCAATTAACTGTTCTGTTTTCTCATTTACTTCTTTTAGTCTTCTTATTTGTTCTTCCAACTTCTTTATATTAGAAGTAGCTATTTTATGTTTCGGTATTATTTTTATTATCTCTTTCCAATGCTCTAAGGCTTTGGTCGGTTCATTTAATATCGATGGATTGTTTGCTTGCTCTATATGTTTACTTATCTGTTCTTGCTTAATTCTTAAATCTTTTATCAAACTATATTCTTTGTCCCCAACTCCATATCCATCCTTTATCATCTGCTCCATTAATTCTATCGCTTCAACCGGGTCCTCATCTCTTAAGTTTTCAACTTTTTCTGTCCGTATTTTATATAATCTCTCTGATCCTATTGAATGACCACACCCCGGACATATCTCCACATCTATCCTTACCATCCTCGCACATTTTGAACATGACTCAAATAAATCCGATAAGTCATTATTACACTTTTCACAAAATCTTTTATTCGAATCAACATTTATATGTTCACATTCTGGACATGCCACATCACTCGATAATGTTGCCCCTAGTTGCAATCTGCCTACATCTGCAAGTATCTTTTCTACTGATGAATATCTTTCTTCAACACTAATCCTAAAACACCCCTCTATTATTTGCCACCATTTCTCCAATTGACCAGTCAGTTTTTGGGGTGATACACCTTTTAATTTCTTTTCTTTTATTTGATTGACTGATCCACTAAATGGCAAATTCCCATCTAGTATCTCATAGAGTATTGTGCCCAATGCATATATATCTGCACTCTTTGTTACATCTTTCCAGTGTGCTGACTCTATCTGCTCCGGGGCCATATAGGCTGGTGTGCCTACTCCGTCTTGGAGTAACTCCGGCCTCAGCTCAGCTAGCTTTCCCATCCCTCTCGTAAGTCCAAAATCCGCTATCTTTACTCTGTACTTATCTTCCTCTTTTACTAATAATATGTTCTCCGGCTTTAAATCTAAATGTACTAAACCAGCCCTGTGTATAGCCTCTATACCTTTACATGTCTCCTTAAATAAGTCAATTCCTTGCTTTTGCCTTTCCAGTGAACTTATATCAACTTCTCCCAGCCAGTCCCTCATCGTCTTTTCACCTAACTCCATCGGCAGTATTACCCAGTCCAAGTTTTCATAACTGAACTTCTGCGGCGATTCACTACGTATTATATTTTCTTGATTCTTTATCTTCAACTGTGCATTATATTCACCGACTAGAGTCTCTAACACTTTTTCAACATTCTCATACGATGGGATAGCTTTTATTGCTACTTTACTATTTGTATTTATATTGGTTGCCCTATAAACTTTCCCAAAAGCTCCTCCACCTATTACTTCTTCAACCCTATACGTACCTAATATCTCTTCACCAGTTGGTAACTCTGGTAAATTATCTATCCTCTCATCCTTCGGACCTTCTTGAGTAAACTCACGGGGAACTTCACTCATAAAAGGATTATTAGCTGACGTTCCACCACTTGATATCCCTCTTGAGGGTATATTACTTCTAAGAGTTAATCCGCTTCTGAAAGCTGTGAAATTACTATCACAACTCGGGCATGTGAACTCTGACCCAGAGTCACTAAATACATTATCTGGTACATTAAATCTTTTTTTACAACTTGGACATTTTAATTCCATGAAAAACTCCTATTATGATAAGCAAGTTTATATGTTAATAAATTCTTTTTACTACCAATCCATGTCACCTTGTGATAAATTTTTAATCTTGACATCTTTAATTTTATCTTTGATTAAATTTTGCATAGATTCAAACCAAGATTTAATACTTTCACTATTTATTTTATCAAACTTTTCCTTTGTTTCCTGTATTTTATCCTCTGAAGACGTGTCAAGACGAGGGATGTATATTACTTTATGATAAAAGTTTGGTTTACTTCCTATACTTTTTATTTCTAAAGCGTAATAAAAATCTTTAATGGGGCTACTTAAGTCTCGATTGATTAATAACTTTGTTTCTGTATTTTGTACAGTAAAGCAATTTTCAATTGTCCAATACTTCTTTTCAATAGAATCATTTATTTGCTCCAAAGAAATTTTAGTGTTAATTAGTTCATTGCTTTCTTCTTTCTTACTTAAAACAATAAATATATCTTCTGAATTATCATTTAATAGAATCCTTTTATATATTTCCTGAATTACTAATCTATTATTCTCAAAATCATAAGCTACTTTTCTATCTCTTATTTTATCAGTTTTATTACTTAACAATTCTATTTTTTCTTTAGTATCCTTAAAGTTTTCACTACATTTAATCGTGAGCTGATAATTCTCCAATGCTCGTTTTGGTTCATTAATTCTTTCGTATAAATTAGCTAAAGCATAGAAATGCACTGCACTAAATTGGTGTATTGGTAATTCCTCGCACATTTTTTTTCTAACAATTAGTTCCCATAACGGTTTATTTTTGGTTTTGCACCATTCAGCAAGTAAAACCATTGCTTCAATCGTTAAACCATCGCTAACAAACTGATTTAATCGACTTTCGAGTTCACTTAATGAGCCAATACTGACAACTGATTTTAGATTATTTAATTTTTCTCCAAAATTAGTCACCTGCCCAATATTGGTCTCATTTTTTCTAAAACGTGTGGGTATTCTACTTATTGATCTTATTGCATCTATATTAATAAATCCAAGACTTTTGATTGGCGATTTGATTTCAATGATTTCAGCAGTCCCATCAATGTAGAGAACTATTATTTTATCTTTATCAACAGCTTCTAATCCAATTACCGGTTTCAGTACGCTATGTGAATTTATTTCTTCCTCATTTAACAAAGAGTAGAAGAGGATTCTTGGTAAACTCGCATCTGCAATTACTAAAATACTATCTGCAATCGTAATTGCTTTTGCTTTACCATTGTTATAATCTAATAATTTTGATTCTAATCCATCTAAAATGTCATGGATAAAAACAGATCCACATGTATGGTGACTGATTATATAACCTTTTTCGGGAAAGTTGTAGATTTTTAAAAGTCCACCTATTTGAACCTGTTCGCTGCTCCCACGGGATGTATAGATTTTATTCAAAGTCTTAAAATCCCAAAAATTCAATATTGAGTCTGATCCCAATGTTGCAAAAGTCGATTCATTAATTGTACTTATGGATAGTACAATCCCATTATGGGCATTAATTGAATTTACTGCTTTAGTAGGCTGATTAAAATCCCACAATAAAACTGTACCGTCTAATCCCCCTGATAATGCATACTGCTCAGAGAATATTTCCAAGGCTGATACTGATGTTTTTTGAAATACTGAAAGTACTTTTCCTGCTTTATCAAATAGTGTATCATCCTTTTTTATTTGAGGCTTGTAAATTTCTATTCTTCCATTTCTATCTCCAGCGGCTTTATTTCTTGTTCCATATCCAATGTAATCTTTAAATTTTGCAACTGCGTAAATTGAATGGCCGTTTGGGGCAATTACTCTTTTGTAAATCTTATCACTCGCTTTAATCTCAAATAAACCTGGATTTTCCCCACTTGTCCCTATATAAAAAGTAGGAATTTTTACATCGCTCATAAATTAACCTCATATTCTCCGCCGAAACCAGAACTTATATGTCGATTAAGATCTTGAGTAGAACTTATATATGATTTTTTAACTCTATTATAAACGTTTTCATTAACTTTATTGTTTTGATTGTAACTATTCTTAAAAATGAGATCGTTCAAATTATAATTCTTTGTTGGGGTTGCATAATTAAAACTATTCTGATACCTAACGTATTTCGGTACACCTGTTAGCATTTCAGTAATAAAGTATGGTTGATTTCTATTTCGCTTATAATTATTGCCAGAACTTTCTTTATAGTTCAATTGTTCGTCGATTGTTGGTGCGGCATTATATAAACTTGATTTTACATGATGAGATTTAATTCCCCCAGATACCAAATTATCAATTGATATACCAGCACCCGCTGCAAAAGCTGAATCTGATTTTTGAATCAAGTTTATCAAATGTAATTTCCACTTAGAATGAATATCAATATCCTGCTGAAGATAAGAAGCACCATGTGAATATCCACCTCCTAATGACTGATTATTCTGGGCATTATTGAGGATATTTTTATCATTGGTAAGTGATCTGATATTAGATTCAATAGTAGCTATCACCGATTTCGCTTCATTTATAGAATCACCAAGATCAGCTTTTGCATTCTCTAAATTGCTTTGAGAAATTCCGAGAGCATTCTGTTTATGCTCCATACTAGAACCTGAATAATTATTATCTGCTACCCCGGCAGACATTGATGATACTACTTGATTCAAGTCTCCAGCTGCAGAAGCAACAGAATTCATGTGCTGGTTTATCTTTTTCTCCAATTCAGATATTAGTTTTTCATTGATTTGCATATTTCAGTTTCCTTATATTAGAAGAATCCACCAAAACTGGAAAAATTTATAACTTGAGCACTCATAGCCTTATGTATCTCATTTCCTACAATTTTTCTGTTCTCTTCTCTTTCTCGTTCTCTTTTTTCTTTTAATCTTTCCAACCATTCACTATCTTTTTTTGCTTCTGATGCAGCTTCATTTAATTCTTTTTTAAGCTCAGTATCAAATACTTTTTCCCCTGTATTTCTTAATGCATGACCATCTTTTCTTGTCATATCTGCATTTTCCTTAATCTCTTTTTCTTCCCTTTCACCATCATTGCTAATATCTTTATGTTCAACTTCTTGTTTACCAATTAAGGCATTAATATGACTTTCAATTGAAGATGCAAAATTTTTCATTCTCGAAATGAAATCTTTTGTACCGATTAAATTCAGTTTATTTATTGCATCAGTTGAAGTAATTTTATCAGATGAAGATTTTTTTATCTTTGTTGATATATCATCCAAGGCCCTTTTCTTTCGAGCCTTTTCAGATATATAATCTTTTTTAGTTTTAGTATCTTTCATTTTATTAGTTAATATTTATTTTGGTAGATTTAACTTTTTGAACTTGCTCTTTTGTTTTGCTTTGTGATTTTTTTCTATCACCCTCTCGTTTTTTGCGCAAATCTTCTAGCCATTTACTATCCTCATCAGCAGATTTTGAAGCTTCTTCCATCTCCTTTTTTGCCTGACTATCATTTATCTTGCTTGCTGCACCTCTAGCATCTTGCGAATCTTTCTTTGTTGCATCAGAAGCAGATTTAACATCTTTTTCAACCGATTCACCTTTTTTAGCTTTGTCTTCGTGCTCTTTGGATTGTTTTTCAATTTTTGTATCAAGGGTTCTATTCATATCATTAGCTAATTTCTTCATCCTGTCCTTTAGCTCTTTAGTGCCTTCAAGCTTTAAACTTTTCATAGTTTCGGCAGCCTCTTTTTTATCTTCAACAGTTTTATCCTGCTCCCTAACTTGTTCTTCAAATTCTTTTTCCTTGTCTTCTTTTTCTTTGCTATATTCACTTCTACTCATTTCACTCATTTTATTTCTCCTTTATTTATCTAAATTTTCAAAAAAAGTTCTTATCCGTTTAGGAATATTATCTAATTCCTTTTGTTGATCTTTGTGCGGAACTCCATACTCTTGGACCTTTACATGCGTTGGCCAATGTGTTTCTGAACCTCCATACTTTTTAAGCCTATTTCCTTTACTATCCTCTTCTATTCTCTCATTTGGATTTTTTCTGGGTTCAATTCTAGTGTCATGTGCTTTAAAATCACCCCCCTTTCTCAAACCTATTTTAGTATTCCTAACTTTCCTAATAAGTTCTTTATTTCTGCCAGAAGATTCTTCACGATTCTTTGAATACGATTTACTTAAATCTCTTAGCCATTTAGAATCTTCTTTAGCAATGTTCGCGGCATTTTGAATTTCGTTTTTAGCATCGGCATCATGAATTTTTGAACAGACCTTTTTCAGATCTTCTGAATCAGCATTTACACTGAAATTTGAGTGATCAATTTCACTTTCAACTAATTCAATTCTATTGGAAATTAAATCATGATTTCCAGAAAGTTTTTCAATTTTATTATTCAATGATTGGTTCATGTTATCAGCCAAAATGCTCATTTTTTTATTAAGTTCTTTAGTCCCTTCCAATTTAAGCCGGCCCATGGTCTTAGCAGATTTGAATTTATCATCAAGGGTACTTTTTTCATCTGAAACAATTTTATAAAGTTTCTTATCAAATTCGTTTTTTTGTATTCTATATTCTTTCTTACTTTTAAGATTACTCATTAAATCCTTCTACCTTCTCATAAAGAACATCCCTAATTTCCGATAAATGGTCCTGGAAATCACTTTGCAAGGATTCAGAGTAATCTATTAGTTGATTGATATATTCTGATGTGTTGATAACCCACGGAATATTAAAGAAACCTTCATAAACTTCTACAAGCTTTTCATATTTCGATAATAGTTCATTCTTAGAATGTTCTTCGCTAATTGTATCTATCCCACTTTTAATTTGATTTATATTTCCTACCACAGTATTGTCAATCTCATTAATCTCACTCATCAAATTATTAAGATTGTTAAAAACAGTGCTTAATTGCCTATCCTTCTTATTGATCATTTTGTACCTAGTAATTAAAGCTCCTAAATCATCTTCATTTTCTTCTGGTGATTCAAATTTGCTAATTTCACTCAGGATTTCCTTGATACTGGAGAGATTATTATTGCGGAGAGTCTTAATTTTATCCGAACTTAGCTTAATATTATTCTCAGTTTCTTTAATGTCAGAGGTTAATAGATTAAATGCATTTTTGTTCATTCTAATTCTCCTAATTTCTTATTAAATTGATTGCTAATGTAATTTATTTTTCCTTTTAGGTTTTCACCGTGGTGTTTTATTTCGTTAAGTTCTTTAAGTATATTGTTACCTTCAGACATGTATTTTTCCGGTAAAGCAAGAACTATTGGCTTATTTATTCTTTCTACATTTATTTTGTCAATCTCACTCAGAATTACTTCTAGTTTATGTTCACTAGTAATCAGTTTTTCAACATGTTTTTTTATTTTTATCAGTTTCAATTTATTAAATGAATTATACTCTACAGCATTATCAAGGATATTCTCAATGTTTTCAAAATCCTCTCTATATTTTTTTGATATTATTGCTAAATCTTTAATATCTGATAATGATCTATTTGTTTTAGATTCAATGAACCATTTTTCATCTTTTAGTATATTAAGTAACTTCTGTTTATTAGGTGATGGAGGAAATTTCGGTTTGCCTTCGCTGTTTTTAGACTCTTGTCCTAAAGCAAGATATTCACTTGAATTAATAGCTCTAGTTCTTCGTGGTCTAAATAAACCTTCACTGTAAAAGTAAGCTTCACCAACCTTAAGTCTGGCTAGATCTTCAATCTGAGTTTCACTTAGGAGCATCGCAGCTCCTAAATCCTCTCTATCGTCAGTAGAAACCAACCTATGAGCAAGTTTTGCTCCTGTGTTCTTAATTACTTCTGGTGCAACAGCTGTAGGCAACTGGTCTGCTATAATAATTCCTTCACCAAGAGCTCTCAATTCCGCAAGCATTCTTGAAACATAATTAGCAGCAAAAGCTTTTGGATCCGGGCCTTCTTCACTTTGACCGGCATTACCAGAACGACCAACAATATTATGAGCTTCTTCCAATAATGTAATATGTATGATATCGGAACCTGAACTTCTGTTTACTTTTATGTATTCTCTCATTGCACTAAGAACAAATAGTGACATTAAACAGGCATGTTCGGGTGTTAAATAATCCATCTCAAGAATTATATTTTCCTTAAAGAGACCATCAATGTTGGGTATTCCTTCATCACAATCAAATACTTTACCCAAACTTCTTCGTACTAGCAATCCTAAACGAACATCGAGCGCTGCTTTTAAGTTTCCTAGTATTTCCCCTTCATAACCCTTACTATCTACAATTTTTCTTGCAGCTTCTAGAAGATCCTTTAACCGTGGAAACTTTCTTCCCTCCGGCGGATTCTCATAAACATACTCAACAGCTTCTGCGAGCAGCCCTTGCAACGGTCCTCCCATTGGCATAGCTGCCTCAAAACATGCAAGCACCGTTCCAATATGTTCATCTAAACTTACACCCTCTGGATAAGCAAGAGGATTAAAACGAAATGGTGAAATCTCTTCGTTACCAACTGTATAAATTTGTAAACTTTCCGCAAGATTTTTGACTACCGGGTCCGGATGACACTTCAATTCCTTGAATGTACGATATTCAGTTTTAGCCGGTTCAATTACTAAAAATTTAAGCGGTTCCTCTAAATGAGCAAATTGAGTTAGAAGATTATTCATAGCAGTTGTCTTACCGCTACCAGGAACACCAGCTATAAACATATGCTTTTTTAATAGTTCTTTGTCCAATCTTAACTCGGAAAAGCTTGAATTGAGTCCAGCAAATAATTCTTCAAGATCATTAAATTCTCTTCCATCTTTCACTTTCCCTAATTCAAGGTCATCCCCAATTAAAATTGAATTTTTAATGTTTTCATTCTGTTCCGGATCTGTATGTCTCCTCATGGTTTTGTGTGATGAATTTGCCTTACCGACCGGTAAACGGAATATTGATAGTAGTTCATCAGGTGAAGCTAATCTGGACATCCTTTTAAAGTTGAGGTATGGATTAGAGCCTTCAATAGAATTTATAATATCCCAAACACGGTTTTCTAGAAATCCGAGGTTAATGGTATTTATATTTTGAATTATTTCATTCCAGATTGGTTTTGTTTTGGATACTGTTATTAGAGAATAGTGCCCTTCATCAAAACAACTTTCAGCGATTGAAGATGCTATCAATTCTGTATCTTGTTTATTTACACCCCAGCATCTAATGAAATAATTGAATTGCGGTTTCTTCAAATTTTCATAGGTTTCTTCGTGCAGCCGATTAATTTCATCAGCCATAGGATCCTGCACAACTTGCTCAAATCCAATCTCAATCTGTTTTAATTGTTCTTTTACCTTACTCCCTCGTATATAATCAGAAAATAACTTTAACTCACTCGCAGTATCGGTTGGCGAGATACGAATTTCAATAACAATATCATTTTTGTATCTGTCTAAAAGGTTATCCACTTGCAGCCATTCATTTTCTGCCCGAACTTTAAACTGATGAATTGTATAATACAGCTTAGGAATATGTTTTATTTTATCCTCATAATCTGGTTTATTCTGTAAATATTCTCTAATGAAAGGTGTGTAAATTTTTTCTTGTTTAACGACTTCAGTTAATGAGTTAAATTTGGTGTAATCAAAATCATAAATTTTTATCTTTTTATCCTTAACCTTATCTTTTATTTTTTTATCCTGTAAATCAATAATTTGGTAAACACTCGTGAAGGGACCGGAATTAATTAACTTATCTATCAATTCATAGGAATTATCTAATTCAGTTCTAACCTCAAATTGTATTTGAGTTCTTGATTGTCCATACTCTTTTGATTTATATATGAACCTGATGGTAAAAGAAAACATATCTGAATCTAGGTGAGATACAATTCTTAAAAATTGTTCTGCAGCTGTAAATGCTTTTTGCGTAATATTACCCCCTACCGAAGCAGCTAAGGAATTATCTCCGGGATCAGGTATTGATTGAATCAAATAATTGAAAACTTTATCCATAATTTTATATATGAGTAATTTAATGAATATTATATTTATTAAATTTTAAAATCTTATAAATCCTTGGCTATACGAAAACCCGCAAAGTGGTTACTATCATCGGGAATTTTGGAGCTACTAAAGTCAGAAGAACAAAAGATATTGAAGTCCCAATACGAGCCGCCGCGAACAACTTTTCCGCCTATGCTAGGTGAAGATGAAGAAGTTTTTCCATCTGCGGATATAAAAATAAAGTTTTGATCTTGATAGTCATCCTCACACCCCTCACTCACGTTGCCACTCATATCATGAATGCCTAACTCATTCGGTTTCTTCTCTCCTACTGGATGAGTTTTATCATTACTGTTATCACGATACCAGCCTACTGAACTTAGATTGTCACTTCCGCTATATATATAGCCTCTACTTTTAGCTCCTCCTTTTGCTGCCCATTCCCACTCTGCTTCGGTCGGTAGGCGGTAATACTTGCCCGTCTTTGCATTTAGCTTTTCTATAAAGGCTTGACAATCATGCCAACTTACTGATTCAACCGGTAAATCATCCCCCTTAAAATGACTTGGGTTTTTTCCCATCACCGAAACCCATTGCTTTTGAGTTATGGGATATTTTCCTATATAAAAATCTTCTACATCTTCATTTTTACCAGTTTCCCCCATCTTATATGAGCCTCCTTCTACATAAACCATTTCTATCTCTACATCTCTCTTTTGCAGCTCTTCTTCCTTCTTCCTTTTCTCTTCGGCAACTTTCGCTTTCCTAGCCGCTTCTGCCTTACGCTCCCGTTCTAACTTTACTTGCCTTCTTCTTTCCTTTTCTTCTTTCTTTTTGGCTTCTTTTTTCCTTCGCTCTTTTTCTTCCTTTTGTTTGATATCTTTTAGTTTATCTAATCTTCGTTCTGCTTCTGCTATACCTTCTCCTTCTTGCCATTTATTTAGATAACTCTCCCAACCTTCTATGCTATCTTTTTCTTTTGCTTCTATATAGGCTTTTGTTTCTTCCGGGTTGACTGTTAATTGGCTTATTATATCTTTTGCACTCTCTGGCCTTTCTGATTCCTTACGAGATAAGCATTTTAATGTGGTTGTTACATATATTGATTTCCCTTGAGGCTTTCTTATCTCTATCTCTTTATTTCGCTTCTTCCCCTTTATTTGTTCTGCTGTTCCACTATATGGTAAATCTCCATCAAGCAGTTCAAACAGTATCATTCCTAGGGCATAAATATCTGCACTCTTACTTACATCCTTCCAATGGGCTGCCATTATTTGCTCTGGCGCCATATACGCCGGAGTACCTACGCCATCTCTCAATAACTCTGGGCGTGTCTCGGCTAGCTTCCCTAAACCTCTAGTTAATCCAAAGTCCGCTATTTTTACTTGCCATTTCTCTTCTTTGCTGGTTGTGTCTTTTATCAAAAGAATATTCTCCGGCTTCAAATCCAAATGCAACAACCCAGCTTCGTGAATGGCTTCTACTCCTTTACATGCTTGTTTAAAGAGGTCTAAACCCTTTTCAAGTCTACCTTCCAAATCTCCGCTGGTCTCATTTAGCCAATCTCTTAATGTCTTGTCTGCTAATTCCATGGGCAGCAATACCCAGTCCATTCCAGAATGACTTAATTTTATTGGAGATTCACTCTCTAATATAAATTCTCTGTTCTTTATCTGTTTTAATGATTTATACTCTCCTACGAGCACTGTTATTATTTCTTCTACATTCCCAAATGTCGGTATCGCTTTTATGGCTACTTCTTCACCTAAAGTTAAATTCTCTGCTAGGTATACATTCCCGCTCCCTCCACTGCCTATCTTTTTTATTATTCTATATTGCCCTATTAGTTCATCGCCAGATTGTAACTCCGGCATTTGTTGAGGTTGACCACTTGGATATGTGCCATGTTGCGAAGTACTGCCAGATGGGGCTTGGCTGTTCTGTGGAATATCCCAAGGGGCTACTGTGTCTGTGGCGCTAAAAGGATTATAACCTTGCTGGGATGTGGGTGTCGCATTTTGCCTACTGTGTGGTGTTGGGTTTTGTTTACCGAATTCTGTTGGAGTTTTACAATATGGACATTTTCTCATTGTTGGTTTTAATTCTTTACCACAATTGGAACATATTAATTTTCTAACAACTGGAGTTTCGCAATAAGGACATTCGTCCC
>Ga0114931_10006989_pt1 | contig 13838 bp, 14 predicted proteins | sample 2SBtaG_FD_89579 | JGI IMG/M metagenome (GOLD analysis project Ga0114931, IMG submission 89579) | Deep subsurface microbial communities from Kolumbo volcano to uncover new lineages of life (NeLLi) - 2SBTROV14_V59a metaG | ecosystem: Environmental > Aquatic > Marine > Volcanic | place: Kolumbo...
CGTCCTCGGCCTCGGACTGCGCAGTGGCGAAATGCACCGCCACATCATGGCCGCGCTGCGCCAGATGGAGCGCCATCGCCCGCCCCAGGCGTTTTCCAGCGCCGGTGACCAGCGCGCGCGGGGCCGCCCGTTCCGTCATGTCAGAACCGCGAAGATATACAGCCCATAGGCCGCGCTCAGCGCCAATCCCCACAGCCGCGTGATATTCCAATGCAGAAAAACGATCGGCGCAATCAGCAGCGACGCGCCCAGCATCACCCACAGATCAAAGCCCAACAATCCGTCTCTGACAGGAATGTCGCCAAAGAAACTTGCGATACCGATGATCGCCAACAGGTTGAACATGTTCGATCCGATCACATTCCCAAGCGCGACATCCGCATGATTCTGGCGCGCCGCCATGACCGTGGTCGCCAGTTCGGGCAGCGAAGTCCCGACCGCGACCAGAGTAAGCCCGATCACCGTCTCGCTCACCCCGAAGTCACGGGCGATATGGGTGGCCCCGTCCACCAGAAGATCGGCCCCCAGCGGCAGCCCCACCAACCCCAGACCCAGAAAAACCAGAACCTGCCACCAGGGCATGTCGTTATCGGCGACCTCCAGATCGGGGCTGATGGCGCAGGCTGCCTCTTCACTTTTTCGAATCCGCCGGTCGGCGCGGGCCCCCAGAAAGGTGTCCGACAACACCAGCCCAAGCGCCGCCAGCAGGATCATGCCATGGATCCAGGTGATCGGCCCCAGATAGCAGACCGCTATGAACAGAAGCGTCGAGAATATCATGAACAGATAGGCCTTGCGCGACCGGCACTGGCTGGTCGAAAACCCTGTCAGCAGCGCAGCTATGCCGAGAACGAGCAACACATTGGCGATGTTGGAGCCGACCACATTGCCCAGCGCCAGCCCCGGCACGTGGTCCATCACTGCGCGCACCGAGATCAGCAATTCGGGCGCCGACGTGCCAAAGGCCACCACGGTAAGGCTGACGATCAGGGCCGGAATGCCCAACCGCAGGCTGAGGTTGACCGCCCCCCGGACAAGCGCATCTCCGGCCAGCAACAAAATGACCAGACCCGCAAAAGCGTAAACCCAATCCATGCCTCAGCCCTTGCCTCCGCGTTTCCTGTCACCGCTACAGGGGCAGGGCCCGGACCCGATCCGGTAACGTCCGCAATTCGGGCATTTTCGTGCTGCCAGCCTCTTTTGGCCGGGAAACCGAAACCGCCCGAACATCGCCAGCACCAGAATGCCAATCAGGAAAAATGTGACGACCTTGACCATTTCTAAAGTCCGAAACGGGCATATTGGGCGCGCTCTTCGAGTGCCATCAGCCCCTGACCAACCGCCTGCGCCCCGAACCGCTGCAGCAATGACCGGCGCGGCCCGTAGCGCAAAAAGCGCACCTTGTCGCCAAAGACTTCTTTCATCTTGGGCACCAGATGGCCAATGCCATCGATCAGCCCAACATCCTTTGCGGCTGCCCCGGCCCAGATTTCACCGGTAAACAGATCATCGTCCCGCGTCAGTTTTCCCGCACGGCGGTATTTCACCTGGGCTATGAAACTGGTGTGGATCTGTTCCAGAAGTCGCACCAGGCGCTGCACGTCGGTGCGTTTTTCGGGCTGGAACGGGTCCAGCATGGATTTGGACTTTCCGGCGGTGTGGACGCGACGCTCCACCCCGTAGCGACCGATCAGGTCCTGCAGGCCAAAGCCCGCGGAAATCACCCCGATCGAGCCTATGACGGAACTTTCATCGGCCCATATCTCGTCTGCCGCTGTCGCCAGCCAATAGCCGCCCGACGCCGCGACATCCTCGACAAACGCATAGACCGGCACCTTTTTTTCGGTGCTCAGGCGCCGAATCCGGGCGGCAATCAGCGATGATTGCACCGGCGATCCCCCCGGAGAGTTGAGCGCCAAAGCCACCGCCACCGGATGCGAGCGGCGAAAGGCGCGTTCGATCACCGGCGCCAAGGCCGCATCGCTCAGCGCCCCACCGCGTCCCGACGCGATCATGCCTTCCAGACGGATCACGGCCACCTTTGGCCGCCGGTGCAGAAAGGGGATCCAGCGTGTCATGGAATGGCATGTAGAGTGCCGCCCGCGCCCCTGCAAGGCATAGGGCGCAAACACCCGCCCGTGCCAACACGACTGTTGCGCCCTTGCCCCTTTTTCAAAATTCCTGGGCACCGGTGACAGCACGCTTCCAAGCCTCATATTTGACGGCCCGTGCAGTGTTGTCCATTACCGATTCGAACCGCTGATCCAGCGCCCAGGTTCGGGAAAATTCCGCCTGCGCCGGATAGATCCCGACGCTCATGCCGGCAATCCAGGCGACACCCAGTGCAGTGGTCTCCAATATTTTCGGCCGGTCCACCTGCGCGCCCAGAATGTCCGCCAGAAACTGCATCGTCCAGTCGCTTGCGCTCATGCCGCCGTCGACCCGCAGCACCTGCCCCAGCCCCTCTGCCGGCCAGTCCGCGCGCATCGCCTCGATCAGGTCGCGCGTCTGATAGCCGACGCTTTCCAGCGTGGCGCGCGCCAGTTCGGCGGGGCCGGTGTTGCGCGTCAGACCAAAGATCGCACCGCGGCACTCGGCGTTCCAATAGGGCGCGCCCAGACCCGTGAAGGCCGGCACCAGAACCACATTCTGGCCGCTGTCCGCCTGTTGCGCCAGTGCCTGCGTCTGCGCGGCCTCGCGGATGACATGCAAACCGTCTCGCAGCCATTGCACCGCCGCGCCGGCGACAAATATCGACCCCTCCAGCGCATAGGCTACGCGGCCGCCAAACTGATAGGCGATGGTGCCCAACAGGCGGTTCTGGCTACGCACCAGCGTTTCGCAGGTATTGAGCAGCGCAAAACAGCCGGTGCCATAAGTGGATTTCATCATGCCGGGCTCGAAACACGCCTGCCCCACGGTCGCCGCCTGCTGATCCCCGGCGACCCCATGGATCGGGATCGGCGTCCCGAAAAGATCAGCCGTGACGGCGCCAAAGTCCGCGTCACAATCCCGCACTTCGGGCAGCATCGCCATCGGCACATCGAGCAAGGCGCAGATCTCGGCGTCCCAGCAGCCTTTGCGAATATTGTAAAGCAGGGTCCGGGCGGCGTTGGTGGCATCGGTGGCATGAACGGCGCCGCCGGTCAGGCGCCAGATCAGGTAGCTGTCAACCGTGCCAAACAACAGATCACCGGCCTGGGCGCGGGCGCGGGCGCCGCTGATGGTATCAAGCAGCCATTTCACCTTGGTCCCGGAAAAATAGGGATCGAGCAGCAGACCGGTCTTTTCGGTGATGCCGGGTTCGGCCCCGGCCTTTTTCAGGGCGGCGCAGATCTCTGCGGTGCGCCGATCCTGCCAGACGATCGCGTTGTGGATCGGTTTGCCGCTGACGCGATCCCAGATCAGGGTGGTCTCGCGCTGGTTGGTAATGCCGATTGCGGCGATGTCGGCGGCGCTGATCCCGGTCTTGGCCATCACCTCACGGCAGCTGTCGACGACCGTCCGCCACAGGTCGTCGGGGTCATGTTCCACCCAACCCGAACGCGGAAAAAGCTGCGCAAACTCGTGCTGCGCCGTGGCCACCGGTGCAAGGGCCTCGTCAAACAGCATTGCTCTTGAGGAGGTCGTTCCCTGATCTATTGCCATGACATAGCGCATTCGTCTCTCCTGCATGGTCGGCGCGGTGCGACCGATTATGCGTCTTGCCCCCGTTCTTGCAAGCAACCATTGCGCGGCTCTCTAGCCCACCAGCGCAAGCGCCATGTCCGACAAGGGCGCCACCATGCGCCCGACCTCGCGCGCCCGCGCGCTCGAGGCGTTGCCCTCAAGAGCGCGCCTTTCGACCCCCTGACAGATCGCCGCCAGCCGGAAAAAGCTGAATGCCAGATAGAAGTTCCAGTTCTCGATCGGGGCGATGCCGCGCAAATCGCAATATTGCGCGATGACGTCCCGTTCATCCGGAACCCCAACCGCCACCCTGTCGATACCGGCAAGCCCACGCACGATACCGCTCGGCGGCAGCCGCTGACACATGCAATAATAGGCGATGTCGGCATAAGGATGTCCGAGGGTGCTGAGTTCCCAGTCCAGCACCGCGATAACGCGCGGTGTGTCGGCATCAAACATCGCGTTATCAAGACGATAGTCCCCATGTATCAGACTGACCTGGCCATCATCTGCAGGGATGCTGGCGGGCAACCGGCGCATCAGGGTCTCCATCGCCGGAACGGTGCCGGTCTGGGTGGCGCGGTATTGCCGCGACCAGCGCCCGGTCTGACGCTCGAAATAATTGCCGGGCTTGCCAAAATCCGCCAGCCCCACGGCGTGTATGTCCACATCATGCAGCGTTGCCAGCACCCGCACCAGATCCCGGTGATACGCAGCCCGCGCGCCCAACTCGATTTCCGGCAGGGCGGGATCCCAGAAGACGCGACCGTGCTCATAGCTCATCACGTAGAACATACTGCCGACAACACTGTCATCGCGGCACAGATGAAAGACCTTCGGCACCGGCACATCCGTTTTGGCCAGCGCCCGCAACACCCGGAACTCGCGGTCCACCGCATGCGCCGATTTCAGCAACGCCCCCGGCGGTTTGGACCGCAGCACGTATTTGCCGCTCGCGGCCTCCAGCAGAAACGTCGGGTTTGACTGACCGTCGGCAAACTTGCGGGCGCTCAGCGGGCCTTTGAACCCGTCAACATGCGCCTCCAGATAGGTGGCAAGCCGCTGCCGGTCCGGGATATCGATAGGCCGCGACACCATCTAACCCCCGTAGGCGCGGGCCAGATTGCGCCCCAGTTGCATCATGTGCACCTGATCGGGACCATCCGCCAGCCGGATATATCGGGCATATTGATACCCCCGCGCCAGATCGAAATCCTGCGCCAGGCCGGCGGCGCCATGGATCTGTATGGCGCGGTCGATCACCCTGCAGGCCATGGTCGGAGCGACGATCTTTATCATCGCAATCAGGTCCATTGCCGCCTTGTTGCCGCCCGCGTCCATCTTTGCCGCGGCTTTCAGCGTCAGCAGGCGGGCCTGTTCGATCTCACAGGCGGATTTGGCGATGTCTTCGCGCACTGACTGCTGCTTGGAAAGCGGGCGGCCAAAGGCAACCCGGGTCTCGGCGCGCCGCGCCATCAGTTCGAGCGCGCGCTGCGCCTGCCCGATCAACCGCATGCAATGGTGAATGCGCCCCGGTCCCAATCGGCCCTGAGCAATCTCGAAGCCACGCCCTTCACCGAGAATCAGCTTCGCCTGCGGCACCCGAACATCGTCAAAGGTGATCTCGGCATGGCCTTCGGGCGCGTCCTCATAGCCAAACACCTGCATCGCCCGCACCACCCGCACGCCGGGCGTGTCCATCGGCACCAGGATCTGGGATTGCTGCAAATGCCGGTTGGGATTGTCGGGATCGGTCTTGCCCATCACGATCAGGATCCTGCAGCGCCTGTTCATCGCGCCGCTGATGAAAAACTTGCGCCCGTTGATCACGTAATCGTCCCCATCGCGGACGATCGAGGTTTCGATATTGGTGGCATCGGATGACGCCACATCCGGCTCGGTCATGGCAAAGCCCGAGCGGATTTCCCCCGCCAGCAACGGCGCCAGCCATTGTTTTTTCTGCGCCTCGCTGCCGTATTTCGCCAGCACCTCCATGTTGCCGGTGTCCGGAGCGCTGCAATTGAACGCCTCGGCCCCGATCAGCGACCGGCCCATGACTTCAGCCAGCGGCGCATATTCCAGATTTGTCAGGCCGGCACCGTAACCGCCATATTCCTTTGGCAGAAAAAGGTTCCACAAGCCCTGTGCCCTTGCTTTTTTCTTCATCTCCTGCATCACCGGAGGAGTCGTCCAGCGGTCCTTTTCCACCTCTTCGCGGTAGGTCGCCTCGGCCGGAAAGACGTTCTGATCCATGAACGCGCCGACCCGCGCCATCAGATCCCGAACCTTGGGACTATACTCAAATTGCATGGGGTGGCCCACTTCTCGCTGGTCGTCAAATTTCGCGGCCCGACACCCGGTCGCTGTCGGCCGTAGCATATCGCGCGCGACAGCCCGCGTGAAACCAATTCTCACCGACGGCGTGCGCCGGATCAGTCGCCCAGTCCGGGTTCATCCAGCAGGTGGCGCCCGGCGCGGTCCTCGACCTCGATCACCCACAGGTCGGGGTCAAACCCTATTTGCCGGGTCAGCGACGCATCGACCTCGGCCTCGTCGCCCTCGGCCAGCGTCACCCAGACCCGCGCGCCGCTCATCACGTCAAAGCTGCGCTCCAACGCCTGCGCCCGCCCGTCCAGCGTGTTGAGCTTGACGATCACCGCACCGGCAGTGGCATCGCCCCTGCGGGTGACAAAGGCCGGAATGTCATGCAGCCGAAGCCGCGCCAGATAGGCCCCGACCCAGAAATCCGCGGTCAGGCGGGTCATTTGTTCCCATCTTTGAAATTCAGCCCCATTTCCGAATATCGCTCGGCCTCGTCCAGCCAGTTGGGCCGCACCTTGACCTGCAAGAACAGATGCACCTTGCGGCCAAGAAACTCCTCAAGCTCATGGCGCGCGGCCTGCCCGATCGCCTTGATCGTTTCGCCCTTGTGACCCAGAATGATGCCCTTGTGGCCGTCGCGGGCGACATAGATCATCTGATCGATCCTGACCGAGCCATCCTTGCGATCGTCCCAACTCTCGGTCTCGACCGTCAACTGGTAGGGCAGTTCCTGATGCAGTCGCAGGGTCAGCTTTTCGCGGGTGATTTCGGCGGCGATCATCCGCATCGGCAGATCGGCGATCTGATCCTCCGGATACAGCCACGGCCCGGCCGGCACGTTCTCCGCGAGCCAGCCACGCAAACGCTCGACGCCATGGCCTTTTTCAGCGGAAATCATGAATGTGTCCCGAAACGGGAAACGCTCGTTCATTTCCTGTGACAACTGCAGCAGGCTTTCCGGCTTCACCCTGTCGATCTTGTTGATCGCCAGCGCCACCGGCTGATCTGTGGCGCGCTCGTTCAGAGCCTCCAGAATGGCCTTCACGCCCTCGCTGATACCGCGATGAGCTTCGATCAGCAGGACCACAATGTCAGCATCCGCAGCCCCGCTCCAAGCGGCGGCCACCATCGCGCGATCCAGCCGGCGGCGGGGGCGAAACAGGCCCGGCGTGTCGACGAACACGATCTGACTGGCTCCCTCCATCGCGACCCCGCGAATACGCGCGCGTGTGGTTTGCACCTTGTGCGTCACGATCGAGACCTTGGCCCCCACCATGCGGTTCAAAAGGGTCGACTTTCCGGCATTGGGTTCACCGATCAGGGCCACGAAACCGGCGCGGGTCGGGGGGGCATCATTCGTCATTGCGGGTGTCCAGTCGGGCCAGCAGGGCCCTGGCGGCAGCCTGCTCGGCGTTGCGTTTGGAGGCGGCGGTCGCGCGCGACGCCTCGCCGCTCTGAAGACGGGCCTCGATGGTGAAAACCGGGGCGTGATCCGGGCCCTTGCGCGCGACCACCTGATAGAGCGGCGGTTTTTGCCCCCGCGCCTGCGCCCATTCCTGCAGGGCCGTCTTGGCGTCGCGCGCATCAGCCTCGACCTTCGCGATGCGCTCGCCCCACAGGCGCAGGATCATCTCGCGCGCCCGTTCGAACCCGCCATCCAGATAGTCTGCGGCGATCACCGCTTCCATCGCATCCGCCAAGAGGGCTTCCTTGCGCCGCCCGCCAGAAAGCATCTCGGAGCGGCCCAGTTTCAGGACCGACCCGAGATCGATCTGGCGGGCGACATCGGCGTTGGTTTCACGGCGCACCAAGGCGTTGAAGCGCGGTGCGAGCAGGCCTTCGCTGGCACTTTTGTCCGCCGACAGAACCGCCTCGGCCATTACCAGACCCAGCACCCGGTCGCCCAGAAACTCCAGCCGCTGATTGTCGGCCCTCATCGCGGATGACATCGACGAATGGGTAACGGCCCGAACCAGAAGCTCGGGCCGCGCGAATTCGTGGCCGATGCGACCCTGAAAGGCCGCCAGATCAGCGGAAAGCTTCACTCGACCGCCTTCAGGAAACGATCCGAACGCCAGGTCCAGAAATAGAACAGCGACCGGCCGGCCGACGAGAACATGATCCGATCGGCCCGACCGATGATGTTCTCAAAGGACACAAACCCGACCCCGCCGACCTGCTGCGGATAGCGGCTGTCGGTGGAATTGTCACGGTTGTCGCCCATGAAGAAATATTTTCCCTCCGGCACGGTATAGATCTTGGTGTCGTCACTGGCCTGGGTGTCGATATTCAGGATGTCATGCTCCACGCCGTTGGGCAGGGTTTCCCGGAACCGTTCCTTGAGGCAGGTCCCGCCGATCCCGACCTTGGCCGTGCAGCGCGGAAAGTTGCCCTCGGGGCCCTGGCGCTCGTAAAGTTCCTCGAAGGTGCCCGCGGGCTGCACCTTGACCGGCTTGCCATTGATGAACAACACCCCGGCCTTGACCTGAATCTTGTCCCCCGGCAAACCGATCAGCCGCTTGATGAAATCGCTGCCGTTGACCGGGTGGCGAAAGACCACCACGTCGCCCCGTTCTGGTTGCGAGCCCAGGATGCGGCCCGAAAACGGGCACAGGCCAAATGGGCAGGAATAGCGTGAGTAGCCATAGGCCATCTTGTTGACAAACAGGAAATCGCCGATCAGCAGCGTGTCTTTCATCGAGCCCGAAGGAATCCAGAATGGCTGAAAGAACAGGGTGCGAAAGACCCCCGCGATGAGCAGGGCCCAAACCACCGTCTTGACGGTCTCGGTCAGACCGTCTTGTTTCTTTTCGCGTGCTGCCATCGGGGTGTCCTGCTCAATGCTTGGATATGGGGGTTTGGATATGGGGCTACATGCGACCCGCGCGCGGCGGTGTCAAGCTGGCGCCGCCGGCCGGGGCGCATTCGCCGCTGCGATCGGGCGCGCCTCGATCACCACAAAGGCCTGGGCCCAGGGGTGGTCATCGGTCAGGGTCACATGAATGATCGCCTCGTGACCCGCTGGCGTCAGCTCCGCCAGACGCGCCGCAGCCCAGCCCGTTACCTGCATCACCGGCTGACCGCTGCGCAGGTTGCTGACCGCCATGTCGCGCCAGGAAATACCCATCCGCAAGCCCGTGCCCAGCGCTTTTGAACAGGCCTCCTTGGCAGCCCAGCGTTTGGCGTAGGTTCCGGCCACGTCGCGGCGCCGCTCGGCCTTGGCCTGCTCGACATCCGTGAAAACGCGGTTCCGGAAGCGCGCGCCGAACCGCTCCAGCGTGCCTTCGATCCGCTCGATGTTGGCCAGATCGGTGCCGATACCCAGAATCATCGCCCGCCCGGCCCGGCCGCCTCGCCCGGCCCCGCCCCGCGGCGGGCCGCGTCACCCGCCTTCGGTCCGCGCGCCGCCGCCCACGCCGGCCTCATGCCGCACCTTTTGCGCGCACGTCATCCATCAGGCGACGCATTTCCCGAATGGCCGGGTGAAGACCGCGAAATATCGCCTCTCCGATCAGGAAATGGCCAATGTTCAACTCCGCGATCTGCTCAATGGCGGCGATCGGCTGCACCGTGTCGTAGGTCAGCCCGTGGCCGGCGTGCACCTCAAGGCCCAGCGCGGCCCCATAGGCTGCCATCTCGCGCAACCGCGCCAGTTCCGCGTCGCGGGCGTCATAGCGCTGCTCTGCGTGGGCATCGCAATAGGCCCCGGTGTGCAGTTCGATCACCGCCGCACCGATCCGGTGGGCCGCGTCGATCTGGGGTTTGTCCGCCGCGATGAAAATGGACACCCGGCAACCGACATCTCGCAACGGGGCGATGAAATGGGCCAGATGGTTTTCCTCACGCGCGACTTCAAGCCCGCCTTCGGTGGTGCGTTCCTCGCGCTTTTCGGGCACCAGGCACACCGCATGCGGCCTGTGGCGCAGCGCGATCTGCTGCATCTCCGGCGTCGCCGCCATTTCCAGATTCAGCGGCACCGTCAGATTGGCGCTCAGACCTTCGATATCGGCGTCCGAGATGTGGCGCCGGTCCTCACGCAGATGGGCCGTTATTCCGTCGGCACCCGCTTCTTCTGCCAGGCGTGCGGCGCGCAGCGGGCTGGGATAGGCCCCGCCCCGCGCGTTGCGCACGGTCGCCACGTGGTCGATGTTCACGCCCAGCCGCAGAGGGCCTCCGTCAGGTTTTGTCATGGTGCGGCTCCTTGCTTAAGGTTTTTCATTTCAGCCTGGCCGCGCGGTCACACCCGGTCAGTCTTTTTCGCGGCCTTGCGGCGCAATTCCGCCAGTTTCTTCTTCAACCGGCCACGCCGCCGGTTCTGATAGGCCGTAATCACCGGCAGGCTCAGATAATAGGCCACCAGCGCCGCGATCACGCCGGGCACGATGCCCCCCACCAGATAGGGCAGGAACACATCGGAATAGAAATCATGCAGATGGGCCCAGTTGGCATACTGATCGGTGAAAAGTGCAATAAAATTGTTTTTCAGATCACGCCCGGCGCCGGCAAAGATGCGCCACAGGGTTTCATCGTCGCCCCCCAGCGACCCCCGGCCCAGCATCCACTGCCCCAGTTTCAGGTTGATCGCCGCGATGAATGGGAAAGTCACCGGGTTGCCGACAAAGGTCGCCAGCAGTGCCGCGATGATATTGCCCCGCATCAGTTTCGCGATCAGGGCCGCAATTATGAAATGCATCCCGAACAGCGGCGAAAAACTGACGATCACCCCGGCAAAAATGCCACGCGCGATGCGATGCGGCGAATCAGGCAGGCGCCGGACCCGATGGCGCACATAATGAAACGCCCGCTTCCAGCCGCCGCGCGGATAGATCGTCTCGACCACGATCCTCCAGATCGGGCGCTTGTCACGGCGTTTGAAAACCAATTTGGTTGTCCTTCGGGGTTGCAGACAGTCAGGGCTTGCGGCTCGGGTCCCGGTATCGTTCCAGCGATGCGACATCGCTGTCCGCTTCCAGCGCAGTCATGACTGTATGAAGATGCGCGGCATCCCTCAAGTCCACGTCGATCAGAATTCGGTAAAAATCGGGTTTTCGATCGACGAAATTCATGTCAGCGATATTGGCTTTCTGTTCGCCTATCAATGTGCAAATTCGTCCCAGCACGCCGGCGTCGTTGCTGATCGTCACATTCAGGGTCACCGTATAGATCGGCAAATGCTTGCCTTCGTGCCATTGCAGATCGACCCAGCGCCTGGGCTGATCCTCGAACTCCGACAGAACCTCGCAGTCTATCGCATGCACGACCACACCCTTGCCGCGATAGCTGATACCGACGATACGTTCGCCCGGAACCGGCTGGCAGCATTTTGCCCGGGCAAAGGCCTGCCCCTGAGACAACCCGGCGACGGCGCGCTTGGCTTCGATCTCGTCTCCGGGGTGATCCGCCAGTTCCGGATACAAGGTCTCCACCACCTCGCGCGCCGTCATTTCGGCGCTGCCGATACGCGCCAGAACCTCGCTTGCGTCAGCGTAGCCCAAGGTGCGCGCCGCAGTGGTCAGCGCCTTGTCGGTGGCCTTCTTGCCGATATGTTCAAATGCCACCCGCGCCAGTTCACGCCCCAGCTTGACGAACCTCTCGTGGTCCTCGACCCGCAGCGATTTGCGAATCGCCGATTTCGCCTTGCCGGTGACAACGATGTCGATCCAAGTGGCCTGCGGGCGCTGGCCTTCGGCGATCATGATCTCAACCGACTGACCGTTCTTCAGCCGCGTCCACAAAGGCATGCGGACACCATCGACCCGTGCCCCCACGCAACTGTCACCGATCCGGGTGTGGATCGCATAGGCGAAATCGAGCGGCGTCGCGCCGCGCGGAAGCTTGACCACCTCACCCTTGGGGGTAAAGCAGAACACCTGATCGGTATACATTTCCAGCCTGACGTGCTCCAGGAACTCGTCGGTGCTTTCTGCGCCCTCGAACCGCTCGGTCAATCCGGCCACCCATTTCGCCGGATCCACCGCAAAGGGGTTTTCGGCCGGCACCCCGTCGCGATAGGACCAGTGCGCCGCGACCCCGGATTCCGCCACTTCGTTCATCTGGTGGGTGCGGACCTGGATCTCTACCCGCTTGCCATCCCGGCCGGAAACCGTGGCGTGGATCGATCGGTATCCGTTGGATTTGGGCTGACTGATATAATCCTTGAAGCGGCCCGGGACCGCCCGCCAGCGCTGATGAAGTGCCCCCAGCACCCGATAGCAGTCGCCAACGCTGTCGGTAATCACCCGAAACCCGTAAATGTCGGACAGTCGCGAAAACCCCTGTTCCTTGCGCTCCATCTTGCGCCAGATCGAATAGGGCTTCTTGGCGCGGCCAAAGACATCCGCCTCGATGCCTTCCCGATCCAGCTCCAGCCGGATGTCGTTGGTGATCTTGTGGATCACGTCACCCGTTTCGCGCTGCAGGGTGATGAAGCGGCGGATGATCGAATTGCGCGCCTCGGGGTTGAGAACGCGAAACGCCAGATCCTCAAGTTCCTCGCGCATCCACTGCATGCCCATCCGCCCGGCCAGCGGCGCATAGATATCCATGGTTTCACGCGCTTTTTGCACCTGCTTGTCAGGGCGCATGAATTTTATCGTGCGCATGTTGTGCAGCCGGTCGGCCAGCTTGACCAGGATTACCCGCAGATCCTTGGACATTGCCATGAATAGCTTGCGAAAATTCTCGGCCTGCTTGGATTCCGAGGAGGAAAGCTGCAGGTTGGTCAGCTTGGTCACGCCATCGACAAGCTCCGCGATTTCGCCACCGAATTTCTCGGCAATCTCATCAAAGGTGGATTGGGTGTCCTCGATGGTATCGTGCAACAGCGCAGTAATGATGGTTGCGTCATCCAGTTGCTGTTCGGTCAGAATCGCCGGCACCGACACCGGGTGCTGGAAATATTCCTCGCCTGAATGGCGCATCTGCCCCTTGTGCATCTCCCGGCCATAGGCATAGGCCTCGCGGATCAGCGCTTCGTTCGTTCGGGGGTTATAGTTGCGAACCAGCGAGATCAGGCCATCGACATCAATCATCCGGTCCGCACCTTTTCGCGGCTTGGCAGGGGCCCTACGGTTGGCCCTGCGCTTCCATCAGGGCCCGCAGAAGTTTCTCTTCCGACAGGTCGTCCTCGGCCGGTTTGTCGGACTCGGCCCCCATCAGAAGCGCCATCGCGTCTTCCTCGGGTTCGTCCACCTCGATCTGGGTCTGCTGGCTTTCGATCATCCGCTCGCGCAGGTCTTCAGCGGTCTGGGTTTCCTCGGCGATTTCACGAAGCGAGACGACCGGGTTCTTGTCGTTGTCGCGCTCGACCGTGATCGGCGCTCCGGCCGCAATTTCGCGCGCCCGGTGGGCGGCCAGCATGACCAGATCAAACCGGTTCGGGACCTTGTCGACGCAATCTTCTACCGTGACGCGTGCCATGAGAGACTCCATTAACTGAATCTGAGGATCAGAAGCCGCCTATTTAGGCACTTCCTGTCCCCTTGACAAGCGCCGAATCGAAAAGTTTGCGCGGCCTTCGGGGCTACAGCCGCCGCACTTCGGCGCGCAGGCCCGGATCGAGGCGTGCCAGCATCTGGGCCACCGTCCGCTTCAGAACCGGATGCCGCCAGTCCGGTGCTACATCGTTCATCGGAACCAGAACAAAGGCGCGATCCTGAAGCCGCGGATGCGGCAGGATCAGTTGGTCGGGCGCGTCTCGGCGCTGTCGATCGGGCGACAGGCCCATCCATTTGCGCAGGCCGGCGTCATCGGGGGCGACACGCTCCTCCATCGCCAGCAGATCAAGATCCAGCACCCGCGCTCCCCAGCGCTCCTGCCGGCTGCGCCCGTGTCGGGCTTCGATCAGA
>Ga0114931_10006990_pt1 | contig 13838 bp, 12 predicted proteins | sample 2SBtaG_FD_89579 | JGI IMG/M metagenome (GOLD analysis project Ga0114931, IMG submission 89579) | Deep subsurface microbial communities from Kolumbo volcano to uncover new lineages of life (NeLLi) - 2SBTROV14_V59a metaG | ecosystem: Environmental > Aquatic > Marine > Volcanic | place: Kolumbo...
GACAGGCTCAGGGCGAGCGGGGGCGGTGCGCGGGTCGCCCTTCGACAGGCTCAGGGCGAGCGGGGGCGGTGCGCGGGTCGCCCTTCGACAGGCTCAGGGCGAGCGGGGGCGAGCGGCTTCGGGCGGGGGCGAGCGGCTTCGGGCGGGGGCGAGCGGCTCAGGGCGAGCGGGGGCGAGTTGGCGTCGACCGCCGCCAGGTCGATGAGCTCCATCTCGCGGATGACGATCTGCTGGGCGTGGCTGCCTTGGGCCACGGCTCGGTGCGATACGGCCGGGCCCGAAAGCGCGAAAGCCCTCCCCGCCACCGGCGGAGAGGGCTCGGTCGAAAGCGCGGTGCGCTACTTCTTGGGCGCCGCGCCCTTGTCATCGCCTGGCGGCGGCATCAGGCCCAGCTGCTGGGCCATGCCGGCGCCGTCGTAGAACAGCCAGTCGTGGGTGACCTTGCCGTCCTTGAACTGCGACACCTGCATGAACGGCAGGGTGACCGACTTGCCGGTCTTCTTCAGTTTCATCGACGGCATGTCGCCCTTGTTGGTGCCGGTCAGGGTGCCGGTGGCGACCACGTAGTCGCCGGCCGCATGGGTCTGGTCGATCGTGATCTTGGAATCCGGGAAGGCCTTCCACATCTGCTTGGTGCCGGTCATGGCCTCCGTCTTGTTCACATCCTTGGGCCCAGCAGCCTCGGACCAGACCAGGTCGTCGGCCATCAGCGCGTCCATGGCTTTGGCGTCCTGCTTGTTGTAGGCGTCGGTGGTCTGGTTGAAGAGGTCGATGTTGGCCTTCTCGGCGTCGTCACCCTTGCTGACCAGGGTCACGGTCTGGTCCCAGCCCTTCTCCATGGCCGGGCGCACCGGCTGTTTGACCAGGCCCAGCTGGCCCACCATCGTCGTCGTGTCCTGGTACCACCACTCCTTGGCAACCTGGTTCTGGTCGTTGAACTCGACCACGTGGGCGGACAGCATGCCGATCTTCTTGCCGGTCGCCGGGATCTTGCCCATGGGCCCCTCGAGCGGAGCGGTCTGGGTTCCCTGCACCATGGTGATGGCGGCCACCGTGCGGCCGTCGACCAGCGTCAGCTGAGGTCCGCCCTTGGCATCGGGCATCGCCTTGGCGTAACCCTTGTTGCGGGCAATGACAGCGTCCCGCCCCTGGGCCTTGGGCATCGGCGAGCCGGGGTACTCGGACACCGCGTCTTCGGCGTAGCAGTTGCCGAAGTCGTCCCACTTGCGCTGATTCCAGTCGTCCCAGCACTGCTGGTAACGGGCCGCGAGCGCCTCGCCTTCGAGCGGCTTGGGCTTCTCCGGCGCGGGCGTCGGCGCCGTCGGCTCGGTGACCTTCGGCGCCTCCTTGCCATTGTCCTTCTTCTTACAACCCGGCGTCGCTCCCAGAAGCGCGATCGCCAGCAGGGCCATCAGTCGTTGCACGTTCATTGACTCTCCTCCTCCTATCCCCTTCCGGGGTCGTTCCCACCGGCAATAGCGTCCCGGGCATTTTCGTGCAACGCCGCGAGCCGGCGGATTCTCCCCGGCGCGGCGAGGATGCGCACGGGTCTTGCATCCGAGCCGCGAAGCGCCGACGATCCCGCCGTGGGAAAGAGCGGCAGCATCTCCAATGGTGGCACCGTCGAGCGCGCACGGGCGTGGCTCGCCCAGGATCCAGATCCCGAGACCCGCGCCGAGCTCGAGGCGCTGATTGCCGGTGATCCCGAAGCCCTGGTGACTCGATTCGCCGGACGCCTGGAGTTTGGCACAGCCGGGATCCGCGGGGTACTGGGCGCCGGGCCGACGCGCATGAACCGGGTGATGGTCCGCCAGGTGTCGGCCGGTCTCGCCGACTACCTGCTGGCCACCGTCGATGGCGCGGCCAAGCGCGGTGTGATCGTCGGCCACGACGCCCGTCACAACTCGCGCATCTTCGCCGAGGATGCGGCCCGGGTGCTGCTGGGCAAGGGCATTCGCGTCTACCTGTTCGGCCGCGACGTGCCCACGCCGGTGACCGCGTTTGCCGTCCGCGCCCTGCGGGCGGCCGGCGGCGTGATGGTCACCGCCAGCCACAACCCGCCCGAGTACAACGGCTACAAGGTCTACTGGGAAAACGGCGCGCAGATCATCCCGCCGCACGACGAGGGAATCGCCGCGGCGATCGCACAGGTCGGCCCCACCGATCAGCTCACGATGCCGGAGCTCGACGAGCAGCGCGAGGCCGACCGGTTGGCCGACCTGGGCACTCCGATCGAGCGCGCCTACCTCGACGGCGTCCGCTCGCTGGCGGTCCACCACGACGCCGGCAAGCAGGCCGGCCTGACCATCGCCTACACCGCCATGCACGGCGTCGGCGCCCGTTTTGCCGAGGCCGCCCTGCGCGAGGCCGGCCACGACGCCGTCCATTCCGAGCCGAGCCAGCGCGAGCCGGACCCCGACTTTCCCACCGTCGCCTTCCCCAACCCGGAGGAAAAGGGCGCCATGGATCGGGTCAACGCCCTGGCCGCCGAGGTTGGCGCCGACCTGGTGATGGCCAACGATCCCGACGCCGATCGGCTCGCGGTCGCCGTGCCCCACGGCGCCGGCTACCGCATGCTCAGCGGCGATCAGATCGGCGTGCTGCTGGCCGATTACCTCCTGGCCGAGGGGCCAAAGGGCGATCGGGTCGTCGCCTGCAGCATCGTCAGCTCGCAGTTGCTGGGCGTGATGGCGCGCGCGCTGGGCGTGACCTTTCTGCAGACCCTCACCGGCTTCAAGTGGATCGCCAACGCGGCGATGGCGCATCAGGCCGCCCACGGCGGCCGCTTCGTCATGGGCTACGAGGAGGCGCTCGGCTACACCTGCGGCGAGCTGGTGAAGGACAAGGACGGCGTGTCGGGCGCGGTGATGTTCGCCGAGTTGGCGTCGGTGGCCAAGCTGCGCGGCGAGACCGTGCTCGGTCGGCTGGCGTCGATCTACCGCCGGCACGGCCTGTTCCTCACCGAGCAGGTGTCGCTCACCCGCCCCGGCGCCGAGGGCCTGACCGAGATCGCCGCGCTGATGTCCCGCTTCCGCGACGCGCCGCCGGCCGAGGTCGGCGGCCACGCGGTCACCGAAGCCCACGACCTGACCGCCGGGGCGCTGGGGCTGCCGCCCGCCAACGTCTTGCTCTACTACCTCGACGGCGGCCGGCGCATCGTCATGCGCCCGTCGGGCACCGAGCCGAAGCTCAAGTGCTACTACGAGGTGCGCGAGACGATGGCCGAGGGCGAAGAGGTCGACGCCGCGCTGCCGCGGGCGCGCGCGGCGCTGTCGCAGCTGCGCGACGCTCACCAGGCGATGGTCACCGACTGACGGCCCGGCGCAGCCGCGGCTCGGCCGGGTCTTCGCGGGCGTCGCGCTCGGCGCGGATCCAGCGGCGCAGTCGGCGGGGCAAGTCGCGGTCGGCCAGCGACGCGGCGCACGCCCGGCCGTGCTCGAACCCGAGCCCGCGCGCGGCGAAGCGGAAGAAGACGCGCAGCTCGCGGACGATCGCCGGCGCGTCGCCCGGTTCGCAGTCGACCCAGAAGCCGAGGTCGGCCAGAGTCTCGCCGAGGAACGCCGCGTCGGCCTGGGCCGGCGGCATGCCGAAGCCCTGCAGCGTGGCCAGCACCGCGTCCGTCCACGGCGCCCGGGTCATGCCCAGGGTCGCGGCCTCCTCGGAGGCGAGGAACGCCGTGAGCAACGCCGCGCGCTCGCGGCGCTGCTGTTCCTCGCTCCACGCGGTCATGTCCGGCGAGCGCATGCCGAACTGAAGCTCCGCCTCACTGGCCGGCCAGCCGCCGGCACCGGGGGCGCGGAAATCGTTCCACAAGAAGATGTCGAAATCGAGACCGACGGCGCGGCAGTCGTCGAACGGGCAGCGTTCGAAGCGCCAGCCGTCGAACGACAGGTGTTTGACCTGGAAGAAGCGCTCGCAATGCAGGCACCACAGCCAGGTCTCCCGCGGATGCGGGGCGCGGGCGATGACGTTGTCGAGCGGCTCACGGCAGAGGGGCTGCATTGCCAGCTCCTTTCGCCGGAACGTTGGGGGAGCGCATGCCGTGAACGAGGTCGGCTTCGCTGGCCGGCCAGCGCGGATCGACGGCCGGCCTGCAGGCGTTCCACACCAGGATGTCGAGATCGAACATCTGCCCGCTGCAGTCATCGAACGGGCAGGCCTCGCGGCTGCCGAAGCAGTTGACCGCGGCGTGCTTGCGCTGGAAGAAGCGGTGGCAGAGGGCGCACCACAGCCACGCCTCCTCGGGCGCGCGGTGGTGCTGCAAGGTCTTGACGACCGGTTCGAGAATGATGGGGTGCACGGGTGGGCTCCTTGGTTGGCAGATGCCCACTCCCATCTTCAGGAACCGTGCCGGAGGCAAGTCCGCGAAACCGCGATCGCGCTGTCCGCTCCGTCGGACGAGCGTCCGGTTTTCGGCCGCCCTGCGTCCGCGACTGCGGACACTCCCGCTACTTCGTGAGGTATTTCAGGCGCAGCGCCTGCACCGCGAGCCCGACGTTGGCGCCCCGCGGCGGCGGCGCCCGCAGCGACGTGCGGTAGCGCCCGGGCTCGGACTCGAACACGATGTCGTTGGTGCCCACACGGATGTCGCTGGCCGATACGACGAAGCGGATCTCCTGCTCGCCCGGCGGCAGCTTCTGGTCGTAGCGGACGGTGCCGTTCCACATCACGCGCACCCGCATCGGCGCGTCGCCCGGCGCCAGGTTGGGCACTACTTTGATCAGCATCTCTCTCGCGTCAGGCATCCACAGCGGAACCAGTGCGTGGGCCCGGCGCGCGGTGGTCCAGCGGAAGCGCACGGGTCGCGCCTGGCTGGGGCCGAAGCCACTGGCCAGCCACGGGGCGATGCCGGCGCCGGCCAGGTTCCACACCGACGTGCGCTTGACGTAGGTGCCGTTGTTTTGCTCGCGTAGGTCGGGCCGGTCCGCCCACTGCCCCACCGCCAGGTCGTACCGTTTCCACGGCACGTCGTGGCGCAAGCCGAAGATCGCGCTGGCCGGCAGGGCGAACGGGTTGCCGATGTGGTCATAGATCGGCTGGGCGATGACGCGCAGCGGCTTGGGCGCGTAGCCGCAGCAGGTGCGCCGGTCGGAGTTGGGCGCGTGGCCGTGGGTCAGGCGGCCCAGCTGGGCGAGGTTCCACCACAGGAACCAGCCGAATACCAGCACTGCCAGCGCGTGCCCGGCGATGCGCGGCAGGTCGACTCGCTTCGCGGCGATCCCGGCGGCGCGCACCAGCGCGGCGACGCCGATCACCAGCACCACCGTCAGCGAGCAGAGCCGTCGATTGCCGAAGGCCGCGCCGCCCCACCAGTCGCCGGCGGCGGAGTTGACCCACACCATCACCGCGATCACCGGCAGCAGCGCCGCCGACAGTACCCGCGCGCGCCGCGGTACGAAGGCCAGCCCGACCACGCCAGCGTAGGCGATCGGGTGGGTCGACAGCCAGCCATTGCGCGACGAGAACAGCGTCGCCGCGATCTGCGGGTGGTCCAGGCGAACGAAGGCGGGGCCCATCGGTCTGGTCACCCAGCGGCCGAAGACCAGCTTCCACGCCACCAGCTGGGGGATGAACACGACCAGCGCCACCGCCAACGCCAGCGCGCCGCCGGCCGCCAGCGCCAGCGCCAGCTTGCCGCGTGGGTGCTCGCGCAGATCCTCGGGCGGGCTGGCGAAGATCACCACCAGCTCGACCACCAGCGCCAGGCCCCAGGCGAAGCCGGTGATGCGGATCAACGCCGCCAGCCCGACCAGGAGGCCGAGCACGACGAACCGCTTCCACCGGATCTGGCCAAACGTCAGCGCCCAGTAGCCGACGAACGCGGCGCCGGCGCCGGCGTCCACCGCGTGGGCGTAGCTGGGCATGAAGGTGGCGTAATAGATGATCGACGTGCCGAAGAGCACGGTCACCGCGCCGTACAACGGCGCCCAGCGGCCGCCGATCCACCGCCGCGCGACCAGGAATCCCATCAGCGCCGCCAGCCACGCCCACACGACGTTGGCGCCGAAGACGATGCGCTGGTGGAACATCGTGTAGCCGTGCGACGGAATGCCGGCGCCGAACAGGTTGACGATCTTCGACAGGCCGTGGGCCAGGGCAAAGAACGGTGCCTGCACCAGCGTCGGCCCGATCGGATGGGGGATCATCTTGCGCCCGGTCGCCGTCCGCGGCTGGTTCCACGGGTCGCCGAAGCGGGCCAGGTCGTTGTCCCAGACCAGGTCGTGGTCGAGCACCAGCGACCGTGTCATCAGGTACATCATGTGGCCGTCGCCGCGGGCCAGGACCGGGCGGTATTTGCCGTCGCCGCGGTGCGCCTCCGGGTGACCGCCCCAGTCGGTGTTCCACGAGAACATGGCGAACAACACCACCAGGCAGGCGGCCAGCACCGCGCCGGGCGGCGTGCGCAACAGGCGTCCCAGGCCGCGCAGCCAGCGCCGGAGGTGCGGTTTGTCGCCGGAGTTCACGGCGCGGAGCATACTAGTAACTAGTACCTCGGGCCGAAAGTCCGATCCGGGTTTTGGCCCGGCCCGGCCTGGGTGAGGCCGGGCCAAAACCCGCGTCGGCCATCCGTCTGCCCGCGGCACCCGACGATCGTTGCTGTTCGTACCCGAAACCCGGAACGGAGTTCCGGGTCCGAGTACTAGCCCGGCGATTCGAGGACCATCACCGTGGCCAGCCCGCCGGCGGCGCAGGCGGCGCACAGCGCCCGACCGCCGCCGCGACGGCGCAGCTCGTCGAGCACCTGCAGGATCTGCCGCGTGCCGGTGGCGGCGAACGGATGGCCGATGGCGATCGAGCCGCCCATTACGTTTAGTTGCTCGGGATCGACCTCGCCCAGGGGCTGGCCGCGGCCCAGCTCGCGCTCGGCGAACGCGCGGGAGGCGAATGCCTGCAACACCGAAAGTACCTGGGCGGCGAAGGCCTCGTGGAGATCGACCAGCGCCATGTCGGCCAGCGTCGCGCCGGCGCGGTCGAGGGCGACAGGCGCCGCGTAGGCCGGGCCCAGGAGCATCTGTCCGGCCGGGTCGATGGCCGCCGACGCCTGGCTGACGATCCAGCCCAGCGGCTCCAGGCCGAGCGACGCGGCCAGATCCTCACGCATCATCAGCACCGCCGAGGCGCCATCGGTGAGCGGCGAGCTGTTGCCGGCGGTGATGGTGCCGCCGGCGCCGGCGAACACCGGGCGCAGCGACGCCAGATGCTCGACCGACGAGTCGGCGCGGACCATGTTGTCCCGGCGCAGCGTGCCGCGCGGGGTGTCGACCGGCATCACCTCGTCGGCGAAGCGGCCGTCGGCCCAGGCGGCGGCGGCTCGGACGTGGCTCTGGTGGGCGAAGGCGTCTTGCGCCGCGCGGGTGATGCCGTTTTGGCGCGCCATCCTCTCGGCGCTCTCGCCCATCGAGAAGCCGGTCGACCGCTCGACCAGCGACGGCGGCTCGGGCAGCAGGTCGCGCAGCGAGATCTGCCGCAGCGCGCGCAGCCGGTCACCCAGCGTGTGCGCCCGCCGCAGCTCGATCAGCGCGTGCGCCAGCGGTTTCGACACCGCGATCGGTACGTCCGAGGCGCTGTCGGCGCCGCCGGCGATGCCGCAGGCGACGTCGCCGACGGCGATGGCGTTGGCCAGCTCGATGGTGGTCTGGTAGCTGGTGGTGCACGCGCGCGAGATCGAGAAGGCATCGATGCGCGGGCCCAGGCCGCTCTCGAGAACCACCTCGCGGGCGATGTTGGGCCCGGTGAGATCGGGCACCACCGAGCCGAACACCAGCCTTTCGATCTGCGACGGCTCGACGCCGCTGCGCCGGACCAGCTCGCGCACGACCAGCGCGCCCAGGTCGTGGGCGGCGAAACTATGCAGCGCCGTCATCCGCTTGACGAACGGCGTGCGCAGGCCGGCGACGATGACCGCCTTCACGGCTTCTTTTCCAGCTCGATGTCGATCCGGCTGACCCGCCGGACCCGCTCCTTCTCGGCGCCGGCGCGGAAGAGCCGCAGGCCGACGGCGCCGTGGCGGTTGGTCGCCAGCAGCGGCTCCACGGTCGGGTCGGCCAGCTCGGTGGCCGACAGCGACACTGTGTCGCCGTCGCCGGTGACCGTGACCCGGACGGCCCGCGCCGCGGAGCCGGCCAGGGCGATCACATCGGCCAGACGCCAGCCGTGGCGGCGCTCGCGCTGGCGGTCGCCCGGCGGCCCGCGCGTGCCCCGCGGCATCGACGCGTCGCCCTGCTGCAGCGCGGCCAGGTCGTCGGTGGTGATCCGCTTGCTCGCGCCGCCGGCGACCAGCTCGAACGCCCACGCCCTTGTCGCAGCCGGGACGGGCGGATGCGTGGCGATCTTGATCAGCTCGACCCCGGCCAGCTGCTGGCGCGGCGTCTTCAGCGTCTCGACCACGTGGGTGGGCGCCCCCGGCGGTGGCCGGCGGTAGAGCGCCAGCCGCGGGCCCGGCTCCACCCGGGCGTCGAGCTCGGCGAACTTGTCGGCGTAGTCGTCGAGGGTGAGCTGGCGCCCGCCGGCGCGGGCGTGCAGCGAATACCACGCCGACGGATCACGCGCCTCCGCGGGCAGCAGCGACCGCAGCGACACCCCGTCGCCGACGTCCGCGGCGGTGATGGTCCGCACCAGCCGGCGATCGACGCGCAGCTGGATCGAGTAGGCCGGCGCCGCCTCGGGCGCCGGCTGTCGATCGTGGTGTTTGCCGCACGCGCCGAAGGCGAGGGCACAGAGCAGCGCCGCCGCGCGCATCAGTAGGGCGAGATCACGCTCGAGTGATCGTGGAAGTCGCCGTCGGTGGTCTCGATCGGCGTGGCGCCGTTGCCGCTGTCGCCGTCGATGTCGATCTGCGTGTCGTCGGTGAGGTCCATGACGGCGATCTGCGAGCGGTTGAGCAGGTAGTAGCGGGTCCCGGTCGGGTCGAACAGGATGTCGCGCACGTCGCCGTCGGTGATGGCCACCGTCGGCGTCGACTCCGACGGTGTCGCCAGATCGAAGACCGTCAGCGGGACGGCGCCGTCTTGCCGGCGGACCAGGTACAGCTTGTCGCCGCGGATCGCCACCGCTGAGCTGCCGTGGGTGTCGGTGACCGACAGGCTGGTGACGTCGAAGGTGGTGGTGTCGATGACGTCGATCGCCGGGGTGCCGATGACCGCCTGCCACTGGTACGAGGCGTAGACCGCGTACAGGTCACTTCCGTGCCAGGCGGCGTGGGCGACCAGCTGGCTGGTGTCCGACAGGGTCACCGGCTGATCGCCGGCGGTGGCGCTGTCGGCGTCGATCACGGAGAGATTGGTCAAGTCGACCAGCCAGACCTCGTTGATCACACCGTTGGTCGAGCCGACGGTGACCGGCCCGCTGCTGACCAGCACCGCCGCCCTGGTGCCGTCGGGCGACAGCACCAGGGCGCGCCCGGCACGCCCGCTGGCGTCGGCAGTGTACAGCGACACGCGGCCGGCCTCGGTCAGATCCGAGGCGTCGAGCTCGACCAGTGACACGTCCGGGGTGCCGGCGGTGCCGCTCATGTCGCCGACGGAGCCGTGCCAGTGGGTGCCCTCGTCGAGGACGACGAACAGGTGGCTGGCGTCTCCCGACAGCGCCAGGCCACCGATGCTGCCCGCACCGTTGCCGGCCGAGGACAGATTTGCGCTGGCGGTGGCGGCCAGCGTCGTGGTGTCGACCATCGTGATCTTGCCGACCTTCTTGTCGCCAAACCAGAGGGTCCGGCCGTCGGGCGACATCGCCGCCTGTCGCGGGAACGTCCCGGTCGCCGGCCCGGTCAGACTGACGGTGGCTCGCTCGCCGCTGCCCGAGCTGTCTGCAGCGTACAGGTTGGAACGCGTGCCGCCGTAGATCATCGGTGCGTCGACGAACGACAGGTCGACGGTCACCGGATCGGTGCCGCCGGTGATGCCGGTCAGGGTGATCGTGCGGGTCGCCGACGCGCCGACATCGAGCGCCTCGGGGCCGTAGTAGGTGTACGGCTGGCCGCCGACCAGGGGGAAGGTCGCGCCGCTCTGGCTGCCTTCGTTGATTCCGGTGGTCAGGCCCTTGAGGTTGAAGATCAGCCGGCCGCTGTCGTTCTGCACCGTCAGGTCGATGGTCAGCGTGTTCTGCGGATCCTTGTAGACCGCGGTCGCCGACAGCGTGACGTCGACCGGCTGCTCCGAGACGGTGACCGCCTGGGTGCCCAGGTCCACCGACAGCGTCGCGGTCTGCATGCCCAGCGCGATGCGGGTGGCGCTGGTCGTGGTCGCGCCGCTGAACTGACCGGCGGCGTCGATGGCGAAGACCGCGTAGTCGTATTCGACCCCGGCGAAGGTCGGCTGCTGGGTCGTGCTGGTGGCGGTGCCGAGGTACAGCACGGTCTCGCCGTTGCCCAGGTCCTGGCCCTCGGTGTAGGTGGTGCCGTCGGTCGGCGTGAAGGTCACCGGCGCGGCGCCGAGGACGATCATCACGTTGGCCAGATCGACGTCGCTCGGGTTGGTCCACGCCAGATCGATCGCGGTGTCGTCGATGGTCGCGGTCAGGTTGGTGACCGGGCCGGGAGGAAGATCCTGGGTGGTCGCGTCGGGTCGGATGCCGGCGTCGGCGTTGCCACCTTCGTCGTCGCCACAGGCGAAGCAGCCGAGCGCCAGTGCCATCACCATTGTCGCCGAGGTCAGAGCTCGCACGTCGTTCTCCTGCGTCAGGGGAAGCCGCACGGTACCCCGGGCCGCCGGCATGGGTAAAGCGAGGTGGACCACGCTACCAGGCGTGGCCAATGGCTACGCCACCATAGACCCGGCTCGAGCCGTCGCCGACGTGGTCGCTCATGCAGTGGGCGACAGCTCGGTCGTTGCCGGTGCAGTGCAGCGCGCCCGGGTCGAGCATGTTGCCGAACCCGAGGTACGGGCGGGCGTGCCAGCCGGCGCTGCGCTTCCATTCGATCGCCAGCTCAACGTTGCTCCACGCGGCCAGCGACGAGGTCTTGGTCGCGCAGTCGTCCTCGAAGCAGATCGGTCCCTCGTGCCAGGCGTACGGCCCGGCCGACAGTCCCAGCGACAGCCGCGCCGCCGCGCCGCCCGGCAGCGGCACGCGCACGTACGGCATCACCGCCAGCTGCGGGCCGCCGGAGCCCAGGCCCAGGCTGCCGCGCACGCCCAGCCACCCGGGTCCCGGCAGATCGCGCGCGACCGACAGCGCTCCTTCTGGCGTGCCGACGCCCAGGTTCACGTCCATCGACCACAGCGCCCGGGGTGCCTCCGGCTCTGGCGGCACGTCGATCGCCGGCGGCCGCGGTAGTTCGCGGTCGCGCGCCTGCGGCTCGGCGCGGGCGTTGCCACAGACGGCAGTCGCGATCACGAAAAACGTGGCAACGAACGGTCGACTCTTCACGCGTACAGCTACAGCAAGCGCCGTGCCGCGGCGGAGGACACGCGGTTACGAGCGGTTGCCCCCACGAGGATGGTCGCGTTTCGCCACCACGGCGTCCACGGTTCGACACCCCTACCGCCAGAAGCGGTGGGTGCCGCCGACCGGGCCGAGGGAGCTCACGGTCGCGCCGGTGACGAACGGGACCTTCGTCGCCGGGCTGCTGCCATCGGCCGGGGCGATGCAGAGCTGCGCCGAGCCCCCGGCGTCACAGTTGTTCAGAAGCGCAGGAGAGACGCGAGGCGCTCGCGCAACTCGGCGAGTACCACTTCGACATCCGGGAGCTCTGGCACGAAGGGGCCCAGGGTGCGCTCCCACGTCGCGCGCACCTCTTCGATCAATCGGTCTTCGAAGACCTGGTCGACCGACGCCAGGCTGACCTCCCGAACGCGGCACTTCTCAGGTAGCACGGAGGAGACGCGATCCCAGCTCAACCGGTCGGCGGGCTCGCGCACCAGGTGCCAGAGATCGTAGTAGTCGCGCGCTCGCGGTCGAGACCAGCCGCGCGCCGTGAGCTTCGCGAGGGTCTGCTGGGTCGAGCGCAGCTTCTCGGCGCCGATTTCCTCGAGGCTGTAGGCACGGACCGCGGCGGCGATCGTCTCGTCGTAGCCGTGGTGCACCGACTGGCGGTCGGCTGGCAGCAGCACCGGTTCGTCATGCGTGACCTCGATCTTGACCGGGACCATCGGCTGCCGCTGCCACGGAAACTGCACTCGAACGATGAACGCCTCCTGGCCGCCAGGATGTGGATCGCGCTCCTCGTAGCGCTCAACCGTGAAGGCGAGCGGGGCAATCTCACGGGCTGCACCCTCGGCGTGGGCGATCGCGGCGCGTATCGAACCCTCCAGGTCGTCCTCGCGCGGACCGTCGACTGCCGAAAAGTCCAGGTCTTCGGAAAACCGATAGGAGCCGAAGTGGATCTTCTTCAGCGCGGTCCCGCCTTTGAAGACCAGCGTCTCCCCGAGACCCTGACTCTCAGCGAGACCGAGGAGCACGTAGCTCTGCGCGTAGTCGCGTTCGATGACGATCTGGTTCACGCGTGAAAGCTTGGCTGCATCCTGCAGTCGGCGTCGCAGTGCCTTCATCGCGGTGCGTCCACCTTCAGGTTGTTCTGCAAGCCCCAGCGTCCATCACGTCGTCCTCGCTTCGCCTTGGTCGGATCGAGAAGACGGTAGCCCTTCACAGGATGGCGCCGCAATGGATCGATCGCCGAAGGGTCTGCACCGGCGATCTCGAGGGCGTACCCGACTCGCTTGATCACCGCGTCCTTTCCGTAACGCTGTACATGCGCGACCAGTCGTTCGACGTCGAGCTCGTGGAGGTGCTGCTCCACGATGGCAAGGCCCTCGGAGACACCACCAAACCTCCGTGGGAGCGCGAAGCAGTCGAGCAGCGCCCGTTCGCGATCGAAGACCTTCACTCGTGCCTCGCCCACCCAGGTCTCCTCGTATCCGAAGAAGTGGGCGGGAACGACCGACACGATCTCGAAGTCGTGCTCGGCCACACGCCAGGTCGACGGAGCGGTCTGAACCGCGCCGCGCATGGCAGGCGTGGCGATGCGCTTGGGCGTCGTCAGGGTGATGACCCGCGGGATCTGCTCTGTCAGTCCATGGTGGTTGAGCGCCGCCCAGCCGCTGATCGCGCACGGGTCGACCAGGGCCATCCCCACGGCGAAGGGAGGAAGCTCCGGGGGGAAGCCAGGCAGACCGCCGGTCATGGCGTAGGTCCCGCGCTTGATCCGCCGAATCCAGCCGCTCTCCCGCAGCCTGCGGAGAACGACCTTCAGATAGCTCGGCGCGATGCCGACGTCTTCGGCGACCTCGCGGGCGTCCGGGACGGTGAAGACGGCCTGTCCGCGGTCGGCGAGGGACCGCAAAAGCGCCATGCCTTCGTAGGGTTCGACTGAGGGCTCGGTCTCCATGCGATAAAATCTACTGCGTTGGGCTATGTTTTAAAACCCTTTCGCAGTAAGTTTTATCTATACCCGCCCTGGGAAAACAGTCTCGGCGGGTGGCCCATGGCGCCGATCCGTTTGCAGAACCCAACGGTTTTCGGTGGGTTTTGCCGCCTGGTCTGGCGGCCCGGCTGCGCTACTCGGTGTGCGCGATCGCGCTGGCGCTGTACGCATGGGCAGTGTGGAGCCGGCCGGCGGCGCGGGTGCGCGAGCAGGTGATCCCGTTTGCGATCGTCGGCGCGAGCGAGGCGCACCGCTGGCGCAGCCTGCGCCGCTGGGCCGGGCTCGAATTCCCGATCGGTCGGGACAGATTGGCCATTTGCCTCCAGAAGTGGATGGATTTCACGTGGTTGCGACCCCGGTGCGTGTCCCCGGAGGGTTGCCAGGGGCGAACGTGGGTCATATAAGGAGGGCGATGCCGGACTCGGTGCTGTTACGGATGACGGTGAACGGCGAGGCCGTCGAGGTGGCGGTGCCGCCGCAC
>Ga0114931_10006991_pt1 | contig 13836 bp, 8 predicted proteins | sample 2SBtaG_FD_89579 | JGI IMG/M metagenome (GOLD analysis project Ga0114931, IMG submission 89579) | Deep subsurface microbial communities from Kolumbo volcano to uncover new lineages of life (NeLLi) - 2SBTROV14_V59a metaG | ecosystem: Environmental > Aquatic > Marine > Volcanic | place: Kolumbo...
GGGGCACATTGTTGGTTCGCCTTCTTCGCAGATTCCGTTTCCACAAGTATCTGAAGGTGCAGAACAATCAATTAAACAATTGCCGGCTCTATTTTCTATTGGAGAACAATATCCGTCTCCACAACTCGTACCTACTTGGTAATATGCTTGACCACCCATGTTTGCACTAGTATTTATCGTTCCTTTTCCTACTACAATTGTAGTTATTGCTACAATTAGAACTAGTGCAAATATTGCTGAAACAAACAGAAAATTATCATTTTGTTTTATCATAAAAGAGTTATTTATTTATTTATTTATATAATTTTCTTATTATCTTTTAGTTTTTTGAGGTGAATTACATTTACTGGGCAGCTTTCTGCTGCTTCCATGTTTTCTTTGTATTCTTCTTCAGAAATGTCTTTTTCTTGCCAGCCATCTTCTTTTCTATCCTTTCCTTTTATGATATCAGATTTTCCGTCATCATTCATTTCCCAGTGGTCTGGCGCTACGGCTACGCATGCTCCGCATCCTATGCAATTTGCTCTGTCGTGTTCAATTTTGTATTTTTTTTCTTCTGACATTTTCATAATTTATACTCCATTTTTGGTATTGCTGCTTTTAATATTTTACATACTTTTTTATGATTATTAATTATATGTTCTAAGTGTTCTTCTGATAAAATTTCGTTTTTTACTTCGGGTAATTCAGTGTAATAGTAAGGTTTTAATTTTATTCCACTTCTTTCGTGATAAATTGAATGATTGAATATGTGTGGTTTATTTTCATCTCTTTTTGTTATAAGATTTAGTGTTTCATCTTTGTAATCTATATTTGTTACAAGGGAATTGTTTGCTGTGTTGTGTTTGTATTCTTTTTTTTCCATTATTTATGGGTTTGAGAGGGGTTTTTAAGCTTTATCTAAGATTAATTATGTTCCATATGGAAAATAATTATAAGAAAAAAAATATTAACTGAAAATTTATTTCCGAGTTGCAAGTTTAGTTATTTCCTTAAGTCTGTCGAATTCTTCTTTATCAGAATCATCTTCTGTTTCGTCCTTAACATTTTTTTTAATTAAATCTTCAGGAGAAACATCTTCTTCCTCGGGTTCATCATCATCTAAAAGTTCATCTTTGACATTTTCATTTGAAACAATAGGAACTTTAGGTTGTTGTTGAATTTTTTTTTCTTGTTCTTCAACTTCTTTTTCTGCTTCCTCTTCAGATAAAATCTTAGCAGCAGACATTAAAGAGTCTCCTTCTCTTAACTTAATGACACGAACACCTTGAGTATTTCTTCCAATAGTTGAAATTTGTTTAACTCCTGTTCTTACAACCATTCCATTTCTTGTTGCAAGCATTAAATCTTCATCTCCATTAACATATTTTACGGTAACAACTTCCCCATTTTTTGCTGTTAAATTAATATTAATAACTCCTTTTCCTCCTCTATTAATGAGTCTGTATTCTGAAGCTTTAGTTTGTTTACCATATCCTTTTGAAGTAAGTGTTAAAACATTAGTGTTATCATTAACTAAAATCATTCCAACAACTTCATCATTTGGTTTTAATCTAATTCCAATTACTCCTTTTCCTGTTCTTCCAATTGAACGAGCATCTTTTTCATTAAATTTGCATGCAAGTCCTTTTTTAGTTCCAAGTAAAATTTGTTGTGTTCCATTTGTTAATTGAATAGAAATAATATCATCTCCTTCATCAAGAGTAATCGCTCTAATTCCTCCACGTCTAGGTTTACTGTATGCAACAATGGATGTTTTTTTGACAATTCCTTTCTTTGTTGCAATAAGAAGGAACTGAGATTCATTAAATTCTTTAACAGGAATAATTCCTGATATTGTATCTCCTTTATCTATTTCGACAAGATTAATTATTGCTTTTCCTTTGCTATATCTTGAACTCTCTGGAATTTTATAAACTTTAACCCAATGCACTTTTCCCTTATCTGTAAATACTAATAAATATGAATGAGTGTTTGCAATAAATACTTTTTCAATAAAATCATCTTCTTTACTGTCTGCTCCAATAACTCCAACACCTCCTCTTCTTTGCACTCTATAAGTGTCAAGAGGCATTCTTTTTACGTAACCAGTATGACTCATTGTAACAACAACATCTTCTTTAGGTATTAAGTCTTCATAATCAAGGTCATCTTCTTCTGCTTCAGAGATTTCTGTTTTTCTATCAGTTCCATAAGTTTCAATTATTTGTTGTTGTTCTTCTTTAATTATTCCTAATATTTTTTGTTCATCAGCTAAAATAATATTAAGTTCTAGAATTGTTTTTTTAAGTTCTTCAAGTTCAGTTTTAATTTTTTCATGTTCTAATCTTGCAAGTTTTTGTAATTTCATATCAAGTATTGCTTGACTTTGAATTTCTGACAAGGAATATTTTTTCATTAAACTTTCTTTAGCTTCACTTGCTGAAGTAGATTTTTTAATAAGAGCAATTGCATTATCAATATCATCAATTGCAGTAACTAAGCCTTCTAAAATATGAGCTCTTTCTTTAGCTTTCTTAAGGTCATATTCTGTTCTTTTTCTAACAACTTCTTGTCTGTGCTTAATGTATTCTTCAAGCATAGTTCTTATGCCTAAAATTTTAGGAGCATTATTAACTAATGAAAGAAGGATTATTCCAAATGTATCTTGTAACCTTGTATATTTGTATAATTGATTTTTAACAACATCAATTGAAGCATCTTTTTTTAGTTCAATAACTATTCTCATTCCTTTTCTATCAGATTCATCTCTTAAATCAGAAATGCCTTCGATTTTTTTATCTTTAACACAATCAGCAATTTGAATTACTAAATCTGCTTTATTAATCATGTATGGAATTTCTGTAATAATAATTCTTCTATGATTTCTTTTTTCTTCTTCATGCATTCTTGCTTTAATAACTGCTTTTCCTCTTCCAGTCATGTAAGCTCGTCTTATGCCTGCTGTTCCTGCAACAATTCCTCCTGTCGGAAAATCAGGACCTTTTATTTCATCTAAAAGATCAATGTCTTTTAGTTCAGGATTTTCAATAAGTTTTATTACAGCAGTAGAAACTTCTTTTAAGTTATGTGGAGGAATATTTGTTGCCATTCCAACAGCAATACCTGTTGAACCATTAACTAACAAATTTGGAAATTTACAAGGAAGCACTCTTGGTTCTTTTAATGAACCATCAAAATTATCCATCCAATCAACTGTTTCTTTATCTATATCTTGAAGCATTTCCTGGGAGATTTTTGATAACCTTGCCTCAGTATTGTGATTTATAAATCCGTTTCCTACGAATGAATGGCAATCGCTATCTACTTTTATAGAATATACATTTTCTTCGTTAATTTGTTGTATTGAATTTACTTGATTAAAGAAATAATTATTTTCTAAAATCCAAGTTAATAATAATTCATCAGATTTTTTTAAATATGCTTTTATTTTTATGAAATTATCTCTTAATTTATTGTATCTGTCAAAATTATTTTTTTGAAAAATTGATTGTTTGTAATTTTTTCTTAAATACTCATTTAGAAACGGAATGAAATCTGTTTTACTCATTCTTGAATTGTTTATTTTTGTTATTTTTGATAATTCTTTATTTTTTCTTTCGGAGAAAAAACCAATTTCTTTATGGAATTTAGAAATATTCTCAACTCCTGAAATAATCAATTTATAGCAATCATTTCTTTTATCTTGGTATGGTTTTTGTGTGATAATTCCAAAATTTAATAATAAAGTTTTTAGTTGAAATATTAATCTCCCGCTTTTTGAATTATATGTTAATTCTATGGATTTTCCACTGTGTCTTTTATCTGTTTTAGCTATTACAGAACCATCACCTTCAAATAATCCTTTCAAGAAACTTGTAATTATTTCTTTTTTTGATTTAAGAATTGTATCAGGAATTTCTTTTTTATCTGATTTAACTTCTTTTAAACCTATATTTACTAAAAATTTTACTGCTTGCTTATGATACAACTCAAATTCTTTACAATCTCCTTTGACATCTCTTTCATATAGTTTAACACCTTCAAAATTTTTAATTATTGTGTTCTTGCAAAAATTGTAATAATCTAAATCTTTGTTGTTAAATATTATTTTATTTTGATGAAAACTTCCTTCTGCTACTAATGCTCCTAGTAAAAATGCAATTTTTTTGTTTATTTTTGTTGGAAGATTAATATTTTTTGATTTTTTTATTGTTGGATGAAATTTTTTGAGATTAGGATTTTTACTTGAAAAAAGGCTGTGTTTTCGGTTAATAATAATATGATCTTCTGTTGTTATTTGTTCTAGCAACTTCCATTCTGTTACCGGTATTCCAAATTCATTTTTTGTCCAACAAAGAACGGGGTGATTTTTACTGCTCTTTAGTTGAAATCCGTTATTTGTTTCAATTTTTATTATTTTGTGTTTTCCAGAATTGAAGAATTTGACTACTTTGTTTGTTTTTCCGTTATATGATTTTATTTTAAGAGATATTTTTGCTTCTTTTTTTGTTGAAGAAATATCTTTTATTGGTATAATTCCTTTTTCTGTTAAAATCAAGGTGTCTCCTGTTACACAATATCTCATAGCTGCCTGGTTATCTCCATCTTGACTACCAAAATTTCCTTGTCCTTGAACTAATGGATCTCTTAAAGAAAATTGTTGTGCCATTCTTACTAAAGAATCATAAACAGCTTGATCTCCGTGAGGATGATATTTACCTAAAACTTCTCCAACAATTCTTGCACATTTTTTGTAAGAAGTATTCCATCTAATTCCCATATCATTCATTGCGTAAAGAATTCTTCTGTGAACAGGTTTTAATCCATCTCTTATATCAGGAAGTGCTCTGCCAACAATTACAGACATACTATAATCTAAGTATGCTTGGCGCATTTCATCTTCTATTACTGCATTTACAATTCTTTTATCTTCATGATTAGACCCTGTTTCTGCTTCCACTCTAAATTCCCCTCAAAATGTTATGTTATATTGTTATTGGATAACGCTTTGTTTAATAAATCTATCGAATTTTATAGAATATTTTTCTCGTCTATAAACTTCTATTTTTTATGTCTGTTTTTTAGCAAGAATAAGTGTTTTATAAGTCTTTTGATGGTGTGGAATATTTGTTAAAAAACACTATTTATTTTCTATATAGAAAATAAATCATTGTTTTTAGTAGTTTTATTGTTTTTGTTAATAAAAAAACAAACTTATTCTGCAGGTATATTGTTTGAAACAGGAGGTTCTTCTTCAGAAGAATCAAAGATAAGTTTGTAACCATAATAACCTGCTCCTATAGGAATTAATGCTCTTCCAATGGACTTTGCAAATGTAGAATACATTTTATTTCTTCTAATTCTAAAACCTTGTTGAATTGAAGGATTCTCTAATAAATAAGATCTTTCAGAACCGCTTAACCCTTCCATTAAATTGTAGGCTTGAGGATTTCTAATTTTTAAATCTTCTCTTGCAAATTTTACTTTATTCATAATTCTATTTGAACCAAGATATTGAGGAGATGGAGATCCTTCTTTCCAACCAAACCATCGAGTAAACATCTCAGCAAAGTGTTCATATTCATTTGTCAGAGAGTATTCTGAAATAGTTTTATATGAATCTGAAGAATATTTTTCAGGAAAATATATGTGTTTAGCTTTAGTATAACTTTGAGGTAATAATGAAAGTGTTTCATCATGACCTATTGCATAATTATATGCTTTTAAATTTTCAACCCAACCAGCTTTATTTGTTGCACTAAAATGAAAATAGTGTCCAAATTCATGAATAAAAATATTTCCTTCAGAAGATTCAGCAAATTTTGATTGCATCACTATGTTGTTTTGTTTTGTATTTACAAAGCCCCCTGCAAAACTAGTCATAATTTTTGTTTCATCACTTACAACCAATTTTAATCCTGATTCTTTTGCTATTAAGAAAAACTCGTCAGGCATATGTCTCGTTTGCAAAGCAAGATTCTTAATTATTTCTCGTTGTTTTGCAGAATCTTTTACAAAATTGTAGGTTTGTCCATAACTTTTAGTAGAACTAGCAGTTAAATCTTTTATTTGTTGTATTCTTCTTTCTAAATTAAATTCTTTAATCTGAGAAAATTTTTCAAAGAAATTAGTTTTTGATTCTATATCTATTATTTTTATTGATTTATCAGAATTTTTAAGAGATGATGATCCCATTTTATCAACATTTTCTTGTTTAATCATTTGAGAAAACTCTATTTTTTCTGGTTTTAAAGTTAAGTCAACTTTTCTTTCAGCAAGTAACTTATTAAGTTTTGATATTTCTTGAAGATTATTTCTAACTAAATAATGCTCTGTGTCAGCAATTAACTGTGAGACTTTTATTCCTTCATTAGAAACAGATTCAACTTTGAGTAGATACTTCTGCGTTTTATATCCTTTATTGTAAATAACAGTCAATATATCTCCTTTTGACAAAAGATTCTCATTTATTATTTCTTGAATATTTAATTTATCTGTATAAGAATAACCTCTGCCATCTGAAAGTATTTTATATGGAACATCTTCAACAGTTGACAATGCTTCTGAAATACTTTTGTAAGTTAGTGCATTCTCTGTTTTAGCATATTCTTGTGCTAACTTATTATCGTTAAGTTTTTGATTTACTGGTTTTTTTGAAGCTCTATAATCAAGAATTTTTTGTTTAAGATTAGCAATGTTTGCTTTTAGCTTGTTTTTTGTACTTATTTTCGCAATTTTTTTTGTTTTGGAAAATTCATTTACTTTTGAATCATATTTATTAAAAAAACCCTTAATTTTACCAGTTTTTGAACTAAGTCCCGCTTTTAATTCTTCCATAATTATTTTAGATTTTGTTTCAGAATTTGCCCCAGTTTTTTTTGTTTGTTGAATTAAAAAGGAGTCTAATTCTTTATCAGATTTAATTAATATTTGTTTTATTTCATTATTCTTGTTGGCTACAACCACAACATTTTTTTCTCCGTTGGCATATGATTCTGGATTCTTTTTAATATGTGCAAACAATCCTTTTTGATTTATTAGTTCCTGTTTTGAACCAGTTGCTAAAGCCTCTTTAACAGTAGAAAAAGGTAATCCTTCAGTTTCTATTGTTTTTTGTGCGTGCTCAGAGATATAAATATTTTCTTTTCTTAATAATCCTGGTTTATTTGTTCCTACTTTTAGTTTAGGTTTTACTATTTCTGATATTTTTGGTGTTGCTCTTGAAAAATCCATGACTTTTTTTGTTGACCAAGCACCTATTGGTGCCATAAGTACTGCTACAAACACCACTGATTCCAGACATTGATTTGTTTTATAATTTTCTCCTTGCTTTAATATTTCTTCTTCAGTCATATCGTCTCCCCAACAAGCAGAAGACATTTGATTATAAACATGAGGAATTCCTGCAACAATACTAATAAGTATTGCGCCTTGGATGAAGGGCATCACTTTTTTTAATTTACTAATTTTTGAAAGTGCAGATATTGATCCTCCAAACATTGCAAGTTCAAAACCAGTCGCAACGACTTCTTCTATAAGATATGTTCCCCAAAATGTATCAAGATCTTCTGAAACTTTTTTAACATCTTTTTTTTCTTCCGAGAAGAATTGATCTAATTTATTATCATTTCCTTTGAAAGCGAGTTCATATATTTTTGTGTTGTCAACTCTTTCTGATTGAATTAAAGAACAAGCTTTTTCAATGTCTTTGTAATGTTTCATAAAATAATTGCTAGCAGGGCAAAGATCATCAGCTGCTTTTTTCAAATACTTTGAGGATTCCATTAACACTTTTGCTGTGTTATATGTTTCACTAAAATCATTTTCATCATAATAACTCCAAACACTATCAGGAATAACACTTCCTGGTAAGTTGCTTAAGGACTGGTCTATTTTTTCTAATACGTCGTTATTTTGTTGAATTTTTCCTTTGAAAAGAGTCTCAACATGTTTAAACATTCTCGGGGTTTCTTCTTCAACATATTTAGCAGATTTTTCTACTAAGTAAACATAGTAAGGATGATTCATGTATAATAGTTGAGTTGCATAATCATTGTTTGCAGGAGAAATTGTCTCTTTCACAGGTTTTTTATTTGTGTAACGCGTTGTTATTTCTCCCATTTGCGCTACTGTTGTAGCTAGTAAGGGTTGTTTATTTTCATCATAAATATATGCATAAGCAGCACTCACTACAGATAATGTGTAAAGGATCTTTTTTTTATTCAATTCGTAAATGTTGTTGTTTATTTCTGTATCAAAGTTATTCACAATTTTCTGAGAATCTTCATTTAACAATTGAATGCGTAGTTCCTCTGCTGATTCTTGTCCGTGGTATAATTTTTCTAACAAAACATAATAATCAACTATTGCATTATAATATGGTTCTATGCCTTTTTCTTTATCATATTTTTGCTTGTTATGATAAAGTCTTATTGTAGCATCATAAATTTCATCTTTTTCAGAATCAGATATTTCTCCTCCAAAAGAAGTATCTATGTTGAAATTTGATTTTATTATTTCTGATTCATAGTCCGAATATGTACTTTTAGCCAAATTTGAATAATCTATGTTTGTAGCCGTTGATTGGCTTACTGAGGGAACAGTTAAGTATTGATAATTGTTTTGTGTTTCTTCTCCCAAATAATTAGACAAATCTTGTTCAAGTTGAGAATCTTCAGGCAAAACTCTTATTATTCCTTTGTCTCTATCCGAATAATACCAAAATCTTTCCGCAGTAAAATTATTTTGATTAATTTTCACGCCTAACTTATAATTACCATAATTATTTCCTGCAAACGGAACTTTTAATTGAATTCTTATTGTATCATTTCCAAGTTCATTACCCTCAATTTTAAGATAATCTTCTGGCTCTAACATAATTTCCGTGATTGAATTATTATCAGATAAAGAAGGATTAAAAGAATCAGTCAAATAAAAAAGAAGATGCATGTTTTCAGATGAATCAATTCCATTAATTACAACAGCGATTTCTTTTTCAAAATAATTTGTTTGCACAACCTGAATCGGAGAATCATCATCAACTACAATACTCTCAATTTTTGGCATGATTTTTTCATTATTTAATTGAACTTCTTTTTCTTCTGATTTATATTTTTCATATACTTCCTTAGAATTTGCTTGCTCTATAAAGGGAAGAAAATTATTTACTACGCTTTTTAATTTAATATAATTTGCCAACTGTTTTTCTTCAGAATCATCTCTTAATTGATTAAGCATAAAATTAATAGTTTTTGTAAGTTCTTCATCAAGAAGTTTTAATGCGTTTATCGCTTCATCAATTTTATCTTCTTGTCTGTAAATGTCAACCAATTGAAATAAATTTATGTAGTAGAGATTGTGTTTTTGTTCAGATTCTTTCAATTGATTATCATCTATTTCATATTTGAGCAAAGCAACAGACAATTCATTTAACTTAATTAATTTATCCGACTCTAAATACTTTTTGTTATAGAAATCTTGGTAAGCTTGATTTAGTGCTTGATAATTGCTTGCTTGATAATCAAGAATTTGTTTTGTTCTTAATTTGTTTTGTTCAGAATTTATTTTTGATAATATTTCTTTTTCAGAATTTTTTAATGATATTTTTTTTGTTAATAGTTTGTTTAAGCTAGCGTATTCTTTTGTTGTCAAATCAACTTTTTGAATTATCTTTTTAACTTCTTCATTATATTCTTCTTCCTGTTCTTCTGAAGCTATAGCAATTCCATTTTCAGTAATTTTGTAGTTTGGTTCTAATCTTCCTAATTGTTTTAGCAACATTTTTCCAGAAAAAGTCGATTTTAGTTCTTTATCTTCAATTGAATTTTCAATAAACGCAAGCGTTTTATCTAATGCTTCTATTTGTTTTTCTATTTTTGTTTGTTTAGCAGAATTTTCATACTCCATATCAAGTATTACTTCAAGTTCTTGAAGAATGTATTCCGTATCTGTTTTGTAATTTTTTATGCTATTTGCCAGAGCTGATTTTAGCAAACCAACCTCTCTTCCCGGATAAACATAACCCGTTCCTGGTTTTAGAATTGTGATTGCATTATGATAATTTTCAATATAAGTGATTTCTAATTCAGAATCTATTGTTATTAGTCTATCATTTGGCAGACCTATAGCAACAGGGGTTAACAAATAAGGAACATAATTAGGATTTTTCATTAGTTCTGATAAAGCTACAATACTTGAAATATCTAATATAGGGGCTATTCCTTCATTTGTATTTTGAAAATTTATTTTTATGTTGTAATTAGGATCATAACAATTTTGAAAAGCATCATCTTTGAAATTAGAAACCTGAACTTTTATTTCTATTTCGGGTAAATTTTCTGTTGTTTCACCAATTACGATTGCTTGTTCTATTACGTTTGTATGAATTACTATTGGCGCTTTATTCGTGGTTAAAATATAGGAATCTGTTTCTATTGTTTTTGAATTATTTGTATCTAATACTAAAATAGGATTTTCAACTAACTCTTTAAATTTAGAATTACTGTCTTTTTCTACAGAAACATAATCTTGACAACTAAATTCTGGCTTATTATTTGCATAATCTCCTTCATAAACTCTATTTAATGTTTTATCATTATCAAATCCGTTAGCCATAGACAATATTATTTTATCAGAAGAGTACGGAATAAGTCCGAAGTTTATATCTTCTGATACAAAATCCTTTAGATTAAGGTGAGATTTTAATTTTGTTGAAACTAAATTTGCAGTTTTCAATTGTATTCCTGCATTATGCTCATAAGTTTCTGTTATTGCTAAATTAAGATTGTCCGAATTTAAATTTAAGATAATGTTTTTTTCTTGGAGATTAACATTTATCTTTACATCTTTTGCCTTTTTTATTAACTCTCGTTTACCTAAGCCTGCCAAACAATAATCAAATGTTTCTTTTGCAGCTAAATCAATTTCTTGTTTTACTTTGCTTATAGCCACAGGATGCTTTGCAATTGACTGATATTCTGCAACTAAGAATGAATTGTCTGGCGTGCTTAAACCTCCGTATACTAATAAGCTATCTACTTTGGATAAAAATACTTGCTTTATACAACTATCTAAATATGTAGATTCTTTTTGTGTAAAAATTGCTTTTGATTCAGAGTTGTTTGAATCAACTGAATAAGCTACAGGCATAATTAGTATGAGAAGTATACAAAATAATGAAACAAATTTTTTATGAAAAATATTCATATCAATATCTTAAATTTGTAATTTATATGTTTTATGTTTATTCTCGACTAAAATACATAACTTTTTTATAGTTATTTATCTTTGTAAGAAGATATGACAAAAAGAGGTCAGTTTACACTTTATTTTATAATAGGAATAGTTTTGTTAATTGTTGTTGCTGGAACTGTCTATGTTATTAGTAATATGAATAGACAAAAATTCAAATCTGACTTTCTAAATCAAGCACTTCAAATAGATGATTTTTATGAATCTTTAGAATACACTGCTTCGATGTGTACAGAATCTGCCATGGAAAAAGAGCTAGATTACATAATGGCAAATTCAGGTCAATTTTCAGGGACTTATCCTTCAAACACAATTTATCACGATGGTCGATTTGTAGGAACTGTTTATGATATTAATTATCCTGACATAATTGGTATGAGCAAAGAGTATTATGAGGAACAATTGTCTTTTATAATGTCTTATGCTGTTCCTGAATGCATGGATAATATGTATGAAGCAATGAGTGAAAAATATGGGTATTATGAAGTTACATTTAACCAAACAAATGTTTCAATAAGTGACGCAGCTGTTCTAACCCAATTAGAATATGTAGTAGATAAAGATAAGATGAATACTTCTATGAAAATAGAAAAAGTGGTTCAATCAGATTTGAAATATTTTATAGATAAAGTAAATGAAATAGTTATTACATATTTGCAAGGAGAATACAATTCTGATCAATTTTTTAATCAAGATATGTGCCAAGCAATTTCTGCTCAATACGACTTTAAGCCCAGATATTCTCTTGACTTCTTAAAGAGTTTAGCATTAAGACCGGATATAATTTTTGATTTAAGAGAAAATTATTTTATTTTTTATATCACAAAAAGTGACACGACAATGACTTTCGGAATTAATCCTCAAGAAGTTATTCCTGCGTGTTAATCTTTGTTAAATAATTCTATGACTTTTTTAGGCATTTCTTTTGTAATTTCTTCAAGCTCATTTTTTATACGGATGAGACGAGGCAACACTGCCTGTTTTAAATCATAGATACGACTCTTCTCTCGGTACGCTAGAAACTTACAGTTTTGCGTACACGAAACTATGCTTCGTTGTATCGCAGAAACTCGCGATTTTCTTACGATTTGGATTTTTCCCAACAGAAACATATAATTCATCAAAGAGATTTGAGCCTTTGTTCAATTACCCACATATGCCCTTTTGTTATTGGGTCAAAACTTCCTGCGTAAACAGCTCTTTTCATAATATTAGTACTAAAAATTGGTTTATAAAGTTTTTCGAGAATATGAGGGAAATATTTATATATTACAAATGTACTACAACTGTTATACGATGATATTGACGCAATTAAGAATTCCAGAAGGTCTATTAAATGAAGTAAATAGTTTAGTTGACAAAGGATATTACTCCAGCAAATCTGATGTCATAAGAGATGCTGTAAGAAGACTAGTTCTAGAAAAACAAATAGGTTCAATTCCAAATACAAGAGACTCTGTAAAAGAAATTAGAGCGATAAGAAAAAAACTAGCTAAACAAAAAACAAATATTAATAAAATCAACAGTTTAGGAAAGTAATTCTTCAGGTATTTTAACAATAATGAATTGTTGCGCAATATTAATCAAATCTTTATCTCTTGTAACTAAAATGAACTTATTTCTGTTGCAAACAGCTAAATGTAAATAATCATAAAAGCTTAATTTGTAGTCTGTTTTAGCTTCTAGAGCTCTTGCAAAAGCATAATCCTCATCTATTAATTTAATATAGTTGAATTTTTTTAAGAAATCACTGTTTTCTTCAAATAATGGTTTATTATTTATCACAAATTTCAATTCCTTTAATACAAGTCCAGAGTAATAAATTTGAAACTTATCTGAAATAAGAGCTTTTTCAACTAATTCTTTTGCAGATTTCCAGAACTCTTTTTCTTTTTTGAATAGATTTAACCAAATGCAAGTATCAAAATAATATTTCATGAAATAATGGCGAATTGCCTACTAATAATATTGTCTTACAAAATTTCGGATATTTTCCAATTATCTATCTACTTGACCAACGATGCGCGTATTTGCAATATTAGAATGAATCTTAAAAGAACGCCCACAATAAACACATCTTTTTACCTTTTTAGTCAAATCACCTAACTTCTCAATGTTAGGAGCAGTTTTTTGGTCTTTTCCACACTTTGGGCAACGCACAATTAATACCATTTTACTAATGTTAAGACGCAAACATTTATATATCTTAATATGCGAAGTCCAGTGTATAATAATTATATAAAAGGTGATAAATATGTCAGATTTTGAACAAGACTTAATGAATGCAAGAAATTTTGTACACAAAGCAACTGAAGATTCTGTTGTGACAATAAATAGAGTAAAAGAAGAAAATATAAAATTAAATAAAAACAAAAAAGCTCTTTACTCCGCAATAAGATGGCCTCAAAGATATCCTATAAATGATGATCAAAAAGAAAAGTTAAGAAAACAAATACTTTTAGACTTAAAAAAACAAATAACAAAATTTACAGAACTAAATAATTCTTTGGATACTGTTTTAGAATTTTCAGGTAGAACATCTGTATTTAGGTCTCTTTTTTTCAAAACTGAAGAAGCAATTATAAATATAGCACAAGGTATGAA
>Ga0114931_10006992_pt1 | contig 13835 bp, 13 predicted proteins | sample 2SBtaG_FD_89579 | JGI IMG/M metagenome (GOLD analysis project Ga0114931, IMG submission 89579) | Deep subsurface microbial communities from Kolumbo volcano to uncover new lineages of life (NeLLi) - 2SBTROV14_V59a metaG | ecosystem: Environmental > Aquatic > Marine > Volcanic | place: Kolumbo...
CCCTGGTCAAAAAAGTTGATAGAAATGGAAAAGCCTTTGACAAAATTTCAATATCGATCAATACAACCCTACGTTTAGGTCGCGATAATTTACGTCCGATTGATGAGCGAATCGGATTTGGCTTAAAATACCGAATAAATAAATACGTAAGCCTCTCGCCGGATATTTTTTATCGTGGCTTTCAGCCCTTTGATGGAGGGAAGGGTTACGAAACTCGAGCTAGATTTGCAGTAAACCTCCAAAATAAATGGTCTGGATTTTCACTCGTTGATCGAAACCAGATTGAATATCGTTTTCGCAATTCTAAGAAAAACGATGTCCGTTACAAAAACAGACTTCGTCTAAATATTCCTATTAAAAAGTCGAAAAAGGAGCTCTTTACTTTTTTCACGTCAACGGAACCCTATTACAACCTGACTACCAAAAAGCTCACGAGAAATGAACTACTAATCGGCGGCACAAAAAAAAATAAACAACACATTTGGTTACGAATTATATTATCTGTTGGTTAATGATAAAGGATTTCCGAAGACCGTGAACGGTGTTGGAGTAAGCCTTAAATTCAGAGTCAACAAGTAATCAATTTTAAGGGAAATTGTGTATTGATTTTCGTTTGGTAAGATATTGCTATACTTAGTCATATTTTCATTTACAAATGTTAGTCTTACTGCAACTATTCGCGCTTTTTCTTTTGATTCTGTTGGGATTTTACGTATTCGTAGCTGACCCACGGCGGCGCGCGAATCAAACTTTTGGTGCATTTATTGCCTTCCTCGCTCTTTGGGCAATAAAAGATTTAGTATTTTGGAATTTTCAAGATAAATATTTTGTTTGGGACTATTGGGTTGCTGCGAGTTTTGTCATCGCGCTTTTGATGCAAAGTGCCCTTCTCATTTTTGCATGGGTTTTTCCCGAAAACGCCCGTACCCCAAAAAGAAAAGCGGTCATACTTCTTTCACCGGCTATAGTCCTAATTCCCGCCGCGATTTCAGGGCTTTTATGGAACAAAGTCAGCTATATCGACAAACGGTTTGAAATCGAACTCGCACCGCTCGCTTACGTTTTTGTTACCTATGTGTATTTTATTTTTGGCTATGCAATCTTTGTACTTTACCGAAAATATATTAAATTTCGCGGCACGCAGAATGGGCAGCAAGTAGGCGCAATACTTTGGGCAATATTTGTTACCGGAAGCCTAAAGACATTGGCAAATATTGTTCTTCCATATTTTGGAATCTATGATTGGCTCCCATACAGCACCATCTTTGCGCTGCCCGGCGTATTGATTTATACCTACGCAATCTCAAACTTCAAACTGTTCTCTCTTCAAACAACGCTTAATCAATTCAGGCTTTTTCCGATCACGTACAAGGTTGCCTTGAGCATTGCCTCAGTTGCGATATTGAGTTTTATGATCTTCCAAATCCCGATCGTTTGGTGGGCGTTTGAAAATGGTCATACATTTGAAGCGTGGCGCAGATACCTTGTATTTAGTGTAATTTCGGCTCTTGTACCGAATTTGTTACTTGTGCTTCTGATCATACGTATTATCTCGCGTCCGCTCCAGAGAATCACTCTTGCCGCAGTTCGCGTAACAGAAGGAGAATACGGCACACAAATTGACATGCGCAAAAGCAATGACGAGATTGGTTTGCTTTCCGATTCGTTCAATTCGATGAGCCAAAAAATGGAATCTGATATAACCGAATTGCGCGAATTAAACGAACAATTGATCCGAACCGAAAAACTCGCGGCGATGGGAACACTTTCAGCCGGGGTTGCACATGAAGTAAATAATCCGCTTGCATCTATTTCATCACTTATCCAAATGATCGAAAAGCAAGGAAATATTGATAACGACACGGCTCAAAAACTGAAGTTAATATCCGATCAAATTTCGAGAATTACACAGGTCACAAAAGATATGACTGACTTCGCGAGAGCGCGTCCGGGAACTAAGAAGCCAGCCGATATCAATATAGTTCTTAACTCGAGTCTTCGTTTGGCTAGATTTGATAAATCGTTTCAAAAACTTTCCATAATTATAAAACTTACAGAAAATCTGCCGGAAACGCTTGCTGATAGTGATCAACTTCAACAAGTGTTTCTTAACTTCCTTTTAAACGCGCGAGATGCAATGTCAAATAAAGGCGAGTTGACTATTTCAACCCAACAAATCGAAAAGGATATTTGTATAAAAATTTCCGATAAAGGTGAAGGTATTGAGGAGGCGGATCTAAAGAAAATCTTCGATCCCTTTTTTACCACAAAATCTGCGGGTAAAGGAACCGGTTTAGGGCTCGCCGTTTGCTACGGAATTATTACCGCGCATGGGGGTAGGATTGAAGTATCAAAAAATTTGGATGTTGGTACAAGCTTCTCGATTTTTCTGCCCATAACAGAAAATGAATAGAATTAGCATTTTTGAATATCATCTTGACATAGTGATGTTTTAATAGCATTTTATCAATACAATTCTTTTAAAATTCAACACGAGGAAAATCAGATGAATAAATACTTTTTGGGTGTTTTCACAGTACTTTTGTTTGCTTTTCCGGCAATTGGACAAAATATGCGTACGGCATATGTTGGTGCAAAAATTATTCCGATTGTTGGAAAACCGATTGAAAGCGGTTTCTTGCTTATTCATAAAGGCAAGATTTTGGGTATCGGAGATGCGAAAGATGCAATTTTTACGGCAGATACGAGAATCATTGATGTTAAAGGCAAGGTAATCATGCCCGGACTTGTTGATTCGCACAGCCATGTTGGCGGAGGCTCAGGCGGCGATCGCTCCGGTCCAATCCAGCCCGAGGTTCGTATCTTAGACTCTTTGGACGTAAAGTCCGCGAGTCTTCAGAGAGCTCAAGCCGGCGGGATAACAACCGTAAATGTAATGCCCGGCTCGGGGCATCTCGATAGTGGTCAAACACTGTATATAAAACTTCGTGATAATGCTAATAAAATTGACGACCTATTGATTTACGATAAAAACGGTAAATATATGGGCGGAATTAAATTTGCCAATGGCACCAACAGCATGCGCGGAAAGGGTGGATTTCCGGGAACACGTGCAAAGTCGGCTGCTTTGGTAAGAGCAAAATTTATCAAAGCTCAGGAATATAGAGAAAAAATCAGAAAAGCGGGAGGCGATAAATCGAAAATGCCTCCGCGCGATTTGGCGCTCGAGACCTTGGTTGAAGTGCTTGACGGTAAACGTGTCGTCCATCATCACACCCATCGACATGACGATATTCTTACCGTGCTCCGGCTGCAAAAGGAATTTGGGTTTAGGCTTGTTTTGCATCATGTTTCCGAAGCTTGGAAGGTGGCGGATGAAATCGCCGCGGCAAAAGTTCCGGTTTCGCTAATAGTTCTCGATTCTCCGGGCGGAAAAGAGGAAGCGACGGACCTTAAATGGAAAAACGCCGCTGTATTGGAAAAGTTAGGTGTGCTTATAGGCTTTCACACCGATGATTATATTACTGACTCGCGTATTTTTCTTCGCTCGGCTGCCTTTGCCGTCCGCGCCGGAATGTCGCGAGAAAAAGCTCTCTACGGGGTGACGATGGCAAATGCTAAGATTCTGGATTTAGGCGACAAAATCGGTTCGCTTGAAAAAGACAAAAGTGCAGATTTTATAATCCTTTCAGGTGACCCGCTGAGTGTTTATACGAATGTTCTCATGACTTTCGTGGAAGGCAAAAATGTTTTTGACCGCAGCAAGAAAAAGGACCACTTAATAGCTGTTGGCGGTTATGGAGCCGGAAATGACCGAATGATTCACGTCGATCATTTTGACGGATTCGATGGAGGACAAAGATAATGAAAAAACATCTATCATTTATCAATAATCGCTTGCCGCATTTCGTAAAACACTTTTCGATTGCTTCATTTCTGCTACTGGCGCCATTTCCATTTGCGAGTAACGCTCAAGTGGCAATCAAGGGTGAAACCATTTACACAATGGCAGGAAATGCGATCAAAAACGGAATAGTCTTAACCGATAAAGGAAGAATTACGGCAGTTGGTTCAGCTTCAAATGTTGCGATTCCCTCGGGTTATAAGATTGTTTCTGCAAGGGTTGTCATTCCCGGGCTTATTGACGCACATTCGGTCGTTGGTTTAGCCGGATGGCTCAATCAATCTTTTGATCAGATGCAGGTCGAACGCAGTGCCCCGATGCAGCCTGAATTGCGCGCGATAGATTCCTATAATGCTCGTGAGCCGCTAATTAAATGGATAAGAAGTCTAGGTGTAACGACAATACACACCGGACACGGACCGGCAGCCTTAATTTCCGGTCAAACCATGATTGCAAAAACCAACGGCGACACCGTAGATCAAGCAACGATCGTTCAAACGGCGATGATTGCGGCGACACTAGGGCAGCGTGCAAGCGGGCGCGGCGGCAAGTCTCCCGGAACTGCGGCAAAACAAGCATCAATGCTCCGTGGAATGTTAATTAAGGCTCAAAGCTACGGCAAGAAGAAAGGCTTTTCTCGCAATCTACGGCTTGAGATGATGAAAAGAGTTATTGATAGAGAGATTCCGCTGTTGATAACGGTGCATCGCGCACGAGATATTATGACGGCACTTAGAATTGCCAAGGAATTTAATATAAAAATTGTGCTTGATGGTGTTTCCGAGGCTCAGAGTGTAATAAATGAAATTAAAGCCTCGGGCTTTCCGGTTATCCTTCACCCGACGATGTATCGAGCGGGAGGCGAAACAAAGAGCCTTTCGATGGAAACCGCATCTAAGCTGAAAAAAGCCGGTATTCCTTTTGCGATTCAGAGTGGATATGAAGGTTATGTTCCGAAAACCCGAGTCGTGCTATTTGAAGCGGGTTTAACATTGGCTTACGGGATGAAATTTAGAGATGCCCTTGCCTCTATTACGATCGATGCCGCAAAGATTCTTGGAATGGATAAAAGAATCGGCTCAATCGCCGTTGGTAAAGATGCGGATCTGGCACTCTATGACGGCGACCCGTTTGAATATGCTACTCATTGCACTGGCACAATAATAAACGGCAAAGTGGTTAGCAAAACAATCCGATAGGAGTGGTCTTATTTTTACGTCAAGGTCGCTCGATGCTACGCGAGCGATCTTCCCTTTTCATTATAGTGGTAGTAAGACAATCTTCGACCGTCGTGCAATTTTGGAGCTTTTTTCGAATGGTCACCGCTGGTTACTTCGTCATTTCAAATCAACTAGCTGGAATATCGGACTTTCGCTTGACCAAAACAAAAATTCGGCGCGGCTATCATACCGTACCGAATTCATCTTTTACTAAAAAAAGACAGGATAGTAAAAATCAAGACAAAATCTGAAAAATAGAAGAACTCAGATAAATTAACACGCTTAAAAGCACTGCGCTCAAAATAAACTGCCTGCGCAAAGATTTACAAAAAAAGCCGTTCTCACAATTCGTTTGGTAACTCATAGATACCTCTAAGATGCGTTCTTAGATAAACTATCCGAAAGGTGCGTCAATTTATTCCATTTTAGTTAATATCCTGTAACAAATTGTCAATTTCTAAAAAATGCGCAAGGCTTGGAATCAACTGAAAATAAATATTCCTTAGAAAATAGAAGGTTTTCAAAAACTTTATCAATATTAATATTTACAAGTTGATCCGCATCTTGGTGTAAAAACTTCCGCCAATCGTCTCCTAATCCCGAGATTGTGATCGCAGGAATGCCCATTTGCTTAAACGGTTTTGAATCAGAACTAGCACCGCGAAAATTCTTTATCAAGAACTCCGTGTTTCGATCTTTTGCTACTACCCTACCTAATTCAATTAACTTGTCGTCGGAAATACTTCCCAACGCCCACAAATCAGTAAATCCGAAACTATCAAAATTAATCATCGCGCAATAATTCTTTACGTGGCTTTGCGGGATTGTTTTGACCATTGTCTTTGAACCGATTAATCCTTTCTCTTCTTTTCCAAAAGCAACAAATTTATAAGTCTTTTTATTGTTTCGCGTTTTCAATATCCGATAGAGGTTCGCGATTATAATTACTCCCGTCCAATTATCAATCGCGCCGCAACCTCGCGTCGTTTTATCGTAGTGAGCACTTACTATAACGGTTTCATTCGTTCTCCCGTTTAGGGTAACGACCACATTTTCTACCTTTTCATAACGCTCAACAACGATTTCTTTTGGTTTTGCACCTGATTCGGCAAATATTTTTTGCACGCCTTCTAACCTGTCTCTACCGTCACAATCGACCTGTTCAATCTGTTGTCTGAATATTTCTTTTTCGACTACTGAGTTTTTATTTATCGGTAAAAGGGGGCAACTACATAGAATCGATAAAAGAATTATGAAAGGCAATGATTTATTAAACATCGTATGTAAAAACCCAATCTATTTTTTTCTAAAAGCATCGCAGCTCTTCGATTCAATATTCGCCAAAAAATTTAAGGTAAATCGATAACCGTAATAAACGCTAGTCGAATTGACATTTGAGACCTTATCATTTGGAGAATGCAAATAATTTTTCCACCTACCATTTAGTCCGTGAATACTGATCGAAGGAATCTTTTTGTTGCGAAACGAATCTGAATCAGAGCTTGCTCCACGAATTGCTGCGATACCAAAAGGCATTTTCATTGCTTTAGCGGTTTTCTTTGCCAACCGCAAAAGACTTTTATCAGATATATTCCTCATCCCTTGCGGGTAGGTCATTCCAAAACTATCCAAATTTACCATAGCGCAATAATTGGGGCGGTTTTCTTTTGAAATCTTGCCTGCCATGGCTTTTGAACCGATTAGTCCGAGTTCTTCCTGTCCAAAAGCAACGAATTTATAGGTTTTATTCGTATTCAGATTCTTCATCGTCTTGTAAAGATGAGCAATGACCACGATGCCTGTCCAATTATCTATTGCGCCGCAGCCTCCGCCGGCTTCATCGTAATGCGCACCAACAATCACGGTTTCTTTTGATTTCCCGGGTTTTTCAACAACCAAGTTTCTTACGTGTTTATAATCATCAATTTTTATATCCGTTGGTTTTGCGCCTTTTTGCTCAAAAAGCTTTCTCACACCCTCAAGCCTATTTTTATTTCTACATGGAACTTCAGAAACATCTTTCTTAATCTCCTTTTCCGTTGAATATGTAACCTGCGCAAAGTTTTGCGATGCGGCAATTAGCATTATCAATCCAGTAGTCAACAAACTTATGCGAAATTTTATACTTGAATTTTTCATATTCTTTTCTAGTTCTTATGCTCGGTATTTCCTGAAATCAACCCAACTGCATGGGATAAAATCGGCATTATTACCTCAAAACACTCCGCAACCCCTTTTGGCGAACCGGGGAAATTTATAATCAAAGTTTCATTTCTAATTCCCGAAACCCCACGAGAAAGCATTGCCATGGGAGTTTTACCTTTCGTCTCAAACCGAAGCGCTTCTGATATTCCCTGAGTTTCTTTATCAATAACAGCGAGAGTCGCCTCCGGGGTATTATCACGTTCGGCTAAACCGGTGCCGCCAGTTGTAATAATAAGATTGGTATCTTCATTTTCGGTAAGCGAAAAAAGTGTCTGGCTTAGGTTTTCAAAATCATCCGTGACAATTATCTTGTCGGTAACCTCTGCCCCAAACTGCGTGAGCAAATCGGAAAGCGTATTGCCCGAAACGTCATTCGAATCCTCACGCGTATCGCTTACTGTAACAACCACTGCAAAAATCTTATTTGCCATATTTATAAAATTCTTTTAGCCAACATTTATCCATTACGACCAGAAGCCCGGCGTCCGCCGCACGCTTCGCCGCCGATTTATCAATCACACCTTCTTGCAGCCAAACCGCTTTTGCGCCAATGTCTATGGCTTGATCGACTGCCTCGCCAGCAAACTGCGACCGACGGAAAATATCGACCAAATCAATCTTTTCTTCGACTTCAGAAAGATTATTACAGGACTTTACGCCCAATACTTCTGTTTCGTTAGGGTTTACCGGTATCACCTTATAGCCTTTCTCTTGCATAAATGCTGAGACACCATTCGAAGCCCTCATAGAATTTGACGAAAGCCGGACCACCGCAATCGTCTTACACTTCTTTAATATCTCACTAATTGTTTTTTCACTATTCATCATATTTCTGAGTGGGCTTTAAAAAAAGAGAAATCAAAAAGCCTGCCGTTAAAAAATATGTTTTTCAATCACTCTTTACTTTCCACTGATCACTTACCGTTTATCGCTTACCGGACCCTTCTTACCATAAATTATACTCGAAATAACTCCCGCAACAACCAAGCCCATGCCAAGAAATGTGAACAAGGTTTGCGATTCACCATAAAAAAACCAACCGATTGAAATCGCGTAGATCAATCCCGAATATACAATAATTGCGACACTCGCCGCTTTTTCTTTATGAAAAGCATTCGTCAGAAAAACTTGTCCAAGCTGAGAAAAGATTCCTACCAGCAGCAGATACAACCAGTCCAACCCAATCGGGGTTTTCCATACGAAAAACATGGCGGGTACACTAACGATCAAACCGACAATTTGAAAATACAAAATAATTACGAGAGAGCGCTCAGTTTCACGTAATTTTCTGACCAAGTTATACGCGACACCGGAACCAAATGCTGCAATTATTCCGAGAATTAAATACCCGATTGAAACTCTCGGATCAAAGTTTTTTATCAGTAATACGCCGCTAAAAGCGGCGGCATAGAAAAACCACTGCAAGTATCTTACGCTTTCCTTTAAAAAGAAAACGGCAATCGTCGCAGTAAAAATTGGAGAAAGATATTGAATCGTTGTCGCTGATGCTAGGGGAAGCTCTTGTAAAGTAATGAAAAAGAAAACTAACGCAACGGTTCCGGCGATTCCCCGCAAGATTAGGAAGGGTTTGTTATTTCCCGCCCAATAAATTCTCGCGCGTCTTATTCCGATATAACAAAACATACCTGCAACTAAACTCCGAAAAAAGACAATTTCCATCACGGGCATTTCGGAAAGCTGTTTCACAAACACATTCGCCATCGCAAACGAAAAGGTCGAAAAAAACATCTGCGCAATGCCGGAACTCAGAAATGTTGGTCGGTTGATGTTCAAATTTGATAAGGAATAATAAAAACCGTCAAAATACTATATATTTGCCTAATTCCTTCCCCTTTGATTAAATCTTTTATTCCCTGCTTTAAAACTTACCGAACCTGCTTTAAACCGGAATGCCTGCTCTTTAAATAGCCTCAAACCGCTTTAAAACTACTAAACACCTGCTTTAAACAATCGCCCTAAAACTATTGTTTGCAACTGTTTCGTGGTGCTTTAAACAGTTAAACAACTGCTTTAAAAAATAAACTAAGTGCTTTAAATTTCCGCCGCCCCTTTATTCTAACGCTTCAAATTTTACAAGGATAATACAGATTCTATTGTAATAATCTGAAACAAGCCTAGTTATTTATCGAGTCCTCTATTTTTTCTTTTAACGCGCTCTTTTAATTTTCTTGTTGTATTTTCTGTAACGCTTGAGGGAACTATATTAGAAACATCTGCTTCAGGGAGAAGGTCGTTCATCTCTTTAGCTTTTAAAGTGCTTTGGTCAATCGCGGCTTCATCGGCACCCCCGTCTTCATTCTGCCTATTAAACCGTCGTCGAAGTTTCAGATTGTTGAAAAAACTAATCATTTGCCACGTACCGATTACAAACAACATTGACATAGCAAAAAACACTGAAGGGTGAGTCCCCTCCTTTCCTGCGTGGCTAATAAGAACGTAAACCCCGACTCCAAATCCAGCAATCGCACTCATCAAATTGAAAACAAGCGAGAGTCTTATCTGCTCATCGGGTGTGCGAGGGTGCCTATTCCTACGATGTCCCGATTCTATACCCGGCAAAAACTCGCCGCATTGACGACAATAAGTGTTCTTTTCTTGATCTGCTTTTCCGCAAGTTGGGCAATACATAAATAAAACCTAATTTAGAATCATATACCAATACAGCTTGAAATCGACAGATGTTCAGTTACAGATTCTTACGACGCTTTAGTTCCTTGCTTATTAAGTCCAGTTCCCTGCTCATCTGCCCCATAACGGAGCTGTTCTCGCGTGCCCTTCTAATCAAATAGGGAACGGCGTCTTTTACCGGACCATAGGGAACATATTTAGATACATTGTAGTCCGAGTCCGCCAAAACATACGTGAGATTATCGCTCATACCAAAAAGCTGAGATAAAAAAACGTGAGGATGATCATGCGGAATTTTCATTTTCTCCATTTTTGCTACTAAATTCTGTACACTCTTTTCATTGTGGGTTGCCGTTACAAAAGCTAAGTTTTCAATATTTTCCAAGCAGTATTCAACTGCGCGATCGAAATCCGTATCCGTCGCTACTTTATTTGGCTGAATAGGCGATTCATAGCCCATTTCCTCCGCTCGTTCGCGTTCTTTTTCCATGTAGGCACCTCGTACAAGTTTGACTGCAAAAATATACTCCTCTTTTTTTGCTTCTTGGTAAGATTTTTTTAAGAAATCTAATCTATCGTGCCGATAAAGTTGCACCGTATTAAATACAATCGGCATTTTCCGATTATATTTTTTCATCATCTCAATGGCTAAAAAATCAATTGCACCTTGTATCCAGCTTTCTTCCGCATCAATAAACACAGGCTGCTCTATCGAATGGGCGTATTCGCAAATCTCTCTGACGCGTCTCTGCGCGTTTTCCCATTTGATTTTATTTGATTCTTTAACGAGTTCTTTCTTGGTGCTAACTTTTTCTAACGTTCCCAGAGGTGCAATCCCCGTCACCTTGAATACTGCAAATGGAATATCAATGTCATTTTTTGCTCTTTTAAGGTTGAGAATTGTCTCTTCCTTAGTCATTTCAAAATCTTCTTCGGCAGATTTACCTTCGACAGAATAATCTAAAATTGTTCCAATCTTTGAGTTTCCGAGCTTATCAATCGTCGGTTGGCACTCCTCAATCGTTTCTCCACCGCAAAATTGTTCAAAAATCGTGTTTTTAATTATCCAACTCACAGGCAAACCAACACCTAAAGCAATCTCTGCACTTTTAGTGGCTAACCCATTCAGAATAGGCGAGTTCATTAACTTAAATAGTCTATATTTTTCATTCAGCTCTGCATCTGTTTTATCAGCAAACGCCTTTTCTGTATCTTGAAAATCCAATTCAAAATCACCCATAGATTTAATTTAACATAAGAGCGGGTAAACAGCATATTTGCATCGCCCGTCTTTTTAGAATCCAATACTTTGTTTCTTAAAGATTTTTCACGTATCATTTTAGCTTTTATGCGATGATATTTTATGGCTTTAATCAAGGTTTAACTTGCTGGACAAAAATTATGGGTAAAGGTTTAACAAAACGCACCGAAAACTATTCAGAGTGGTACAACGAAATTGTAAAACGCGCCGATCTGGCAGAAAATTCTCCGGTTCGCGGATGTATGGTTATAAAACCATACGGCTTTGCGATATGGGAGAAAATGCAGCGTGCTTTGGATGATATGTTCAAGGCAACTGGTCATCAAAACGCCTATTTCCCGCTTTTCGTACCAAAATCGTTTCTTGAAAAAGAAGAAGAACACGCGGAAGGCTTCGCTAAAGAATGTGCGGTTGTTACCCATTACCGTCTCAAGAGTAATCCAGAGGGCAAAGGATTAATAGTCGATTCTAATGCGAAACTTGAAGAAGAACTTATCGTCCGACCGACGTCTGAGACCGTGATATGGAACACCTTTAAAGGATGGATTCAATCCTGGCGGGATTTGCCTCTTTTAATAAACCAGTGGGCAAATGTTGTCCGTTGGGAAATGCGGACACGTCTTTTCCTGCGAACCTCTGAATTCCTTTGGCAAGAAGGTCACACCGCACACGCTACCGAACACGAAGCAATTGAAGAAACCGAGAGAATGTTGGAGGTTTATGCAGATTTCGTCGAGAATTGGATGGCTTTGCCTGTCGTACAAGGTATAAAAACACCCAGCGAAAGATTTGCAGGTGCCGAAGAAACCTATTGCATAGAAGCACTTATGCAAGATGGAAAAGCCCTTCAAGCAGGAACATCACACTTCCTGGGACAGAATTTTTCAAAATCATTTGATGTAAAATTTGTCGGCAAAGACAACAAATTGGAATACCCCTGGGCGACGAGTTGGGGTGTATCCACACGTTTAATGGGCGCATTGATTATGGCTCATTCAGATGATAATGGTCTTGTATTACCGCCAAAACTCGCTCCAATACAGGTCGTCATTGTTCCAATTTTCCGAAAAGAAGAGGACTTAGTAAAAATCCTTGAGAAATTAGCACCTATTATCGGCGAGCTTAAATCGTTAGGGGTTTCGGTGAAGCTAGATGACGATGATAAATACAAACCGGGTTATAAATTTGCAGAATATGAACTCAAAGGAGTTCCGGTTCGGTTGGGAATTGGAATGCGCGACCTCGAAAACGGTACGATTGAGATTGCTCGTCGGGATACCCTAACAAAGGAGACCCGCCCGATTGATGGAATTGCGAAATATATAACAGGTCTATTAGACGAGATTCAAGGAGCAATTTATGACAAAGCTTTGAATTTTCGCGAAGATAATACCTTTACCGTAGAAACATGGGATGAATTCAAAACTCAAATCGAAAAAGGCGGTTTTGTAATGGCTCATTGGGACGGTACTGACGAAACCGAAGAAAAGATCAAGCAGGAAACAAAAGCAACGATTCGATGTATTCCAATGAACTCAATTGAAATGGCGGGCAAATGTGTTTATTCTGGCAAGGAATCTGGAAAACGGGTAGTTTTTGCAAAGGCATACTAAAGTCACATCGGTAAACTTAAATTTTTGAATTTTTAAGGAAAAGGAAAAGGAACTTTGCACGAGATTTTCGCGGACGGCAAGAATAAGAGGTAACTTTTACATTTATCAGTTAGAAATTCGTACTTATTATGCGAAAAATGAGGCAGAATCTTGGGGTAAATACTAAATCTTATGAAATACAATAATCGAGCAGTTCATCGGGATATCGCTTACTTCTTTTTTGGTTTAATTATTGCTTTTGCGCTTTCAGGCGTCTTTTTGAATCATAGAAGATCATGGAATCCCCGTAATTTCACATACAAGAATGAAGCCGTTTCAATCGAACTGCCGCAAAATAAAAAAGAAATAACCAAAGATTACTTAATTGAAAAATCAAAAAAATGGGCTTGCAAAATAAATTTCGGGGATTTCGAATAAGGGGCGATAAACTGCAGATCGATTTTGAAAATAATCGCTTTATGGTTGATATAAAAACAGGTGAAGGTGATCGCGAATTCTACGTGCAAACGCCGCTACTTGGGCAAATGACGGTCCTACACGTGGATACCAACACCGCTTGGATTTGGTATTCGGATATTTTCGGAATCGCGATGATCCTCATAGCCTGCACCGGAATGTTTATTCAGAAAGGAAAAAATAGTTTTTGGAAACGAGGATGGAAACTTGCTTCTGTGGGTATCTTATTTCCCTTAATTTTTCTATTTTTATTATCCTGATAGAGTATTTTGATCCTAGTCTGCATTATTGACGTCCACGAGGGAGATTAGCAAACATGGTAAATTTTTGCCGACTAAAAAGAGAAAACCGCCATATGGCGGTTTTCGATGGTAAAGAGTGTTAATTTCGTCTATGTAAATTCCAGAAAGCTTTTATAACTGTCATTTAGCTAAACCCATGTTTAGTTCGAAATGTTCTAGTAAACGTCCATATCTGTTTGGAAACTGCAGCATCTTGCGCGTAGGAAATATTTGTAGCACCATCATAACCACCTTCATTAATAAGATCGGTCACTTTGGCACCGG
>Ga0114931_10006993_pt1 | contig 13834 bp, 10 predicted proteins | sample 2SBtaG_FD_89579 | JGI IMG/M metagenome (GOLD analysis project Ga0114931, IMG submission 89579) | Deep subsurface microbial communities from Kolumbo volcano to uncover new lineages of life (NeLLi) - 2SBTROV14_V59a metaG | ecosystem: Environmental > Aquatic > Marine > Volcanic | place: Kolumbo...
CCGAAAGAAAAGAGTGTGTTTGTTTGGGATGTTAAAGTTGGAGAAAGGATTGAGTATCGAGGGCTGTCTTTCTTGGGGCCGGGGGGGGGGGGGGTAAAGACGCGACTCCCCGACAAAGGACACAAGGCCGAACTCATAGCATTTGCTGACGCCATCCAAGGCCCTGGTGATTGGCCGATTCCTCTGTGGGAACAGTGCCAGGCAATGGAGACTGCCTTCGCGGTCGAGCATCGTATTAGGGGCGGAACATAGCGTGTGTGGCATTTGCGGCATGATGGCCTTTCGCGAGGTGGCAAGCCCGGTCGAGCCGAGCATCCTTGGACGCATGTGTGGCGCAATGATCCATCGAGGACCGGATGGAGGAGGGATTTGGGTATCTGAGGATCGTCGAGTGGGTTTGGGCCATCGGCGCCTGTCGATCATTGATCTATCCGATGAGGCTGCCCAGCCGATGTCCAATGAAGACGGGCGAGTCATGCTCACCTACAACGGTGAAATCTACAATCACGCGAGTATCCGCAGAGAACTGGAAGGTCGTGGCGGCCACACCTGGAGCACGGACCACTCCGATAGCGAAGTAATCCTTCATGCGTATGAGGAATGGGGTATCGAGTGCGTTGATCGATTGAACGGAATGTTCGCTTTTGCGCTATGGGATGGGAGAAAGCGTGAACTGTGGCTGGTTCGGGACAGAATGGGGATCAAGCCGCTCTACTATGTGGAGCGAGATGGAAAGGTGGCCTTTGCGTCTGAAATCAAAGCGCTACTGGCTGACCCTGACCAAGAGCGTGCGGTCAATGAGGAAGCGCTGTTAGACTATCTCACGTTTCTGACCACGCCTGCGCCAACGACGTTGTTTAAAGGCATCCACAAAATGCCCGCAGGATGCTTCGCGCGTGTCACCCAAGATCATGGGGTGCAGATTAGGCGGTGGTATGAAATGTGGGACCACGTGACGCCTTTGCATGGCCTGACTGAGGGCGAGATGTCGTCCCGGTTGTTGGAAGAGCTGTCTGCGAGCGTCCAACGACGGCAAGTCAGTGATGTACCGGTGGGTGTATTTCTTTCCGGCGGGATTGATTCAAGTACTAATGCCGCCTTGTTCTCGAAGGGTGGCGATACGAGGGTCAAGACGTTCTCCGTCGGATACGAGGGCGATTTGCCGTCTTATCGCAATGAACTTCAGTATGCGGAACTGATGGCAAAGGAGGTCGGTGCCGAACACCACGAAACACTTCTGACACTCGATGACCTTCTAACGTTTCTCCCGCGAATGGTGGAGTTGCAGGACGAACCGCTTGGGGATCCGGTATGCGTCCCAGTCTACTATGTATCGAAACTGGCGCGCGATAATGGAGTCACTGTTTGCCAGGTTGGCGAAGGTGCGGATGAGTTGTTCTGGGGATATGGGCATTGGAAGACCCGGCTCCGGGCCCAACGTGTTGTGGCGATGATGGGACACCAGCTGGCACAAGCCGGATCCGCCCTGTTGGCGCTAGGTGGGGCGGGGCGTGGATGGGCACGAGAATTCCTCCGTCGTGGAGGGCGAGGCGAACCCACATTCTGGAGCGGGGCCGACGCATTCACCCAGGCTAGCAAGAACCGCATTCTTTCTCGCCGCCTCACAGAGGAGTTTAGAGGCCGGACTAGTTGGGATGCTGTCTCGCCCATTTATCAGCGCTGGTTGAAGGGTCGATGGGAACCGGACTTCCTCAACTGGATGACCTATCTCGACTTGAACTTGCGGTTGCCTGAGTTGTTGCTCATGAGGATTGACAAGATGGCGATGGGAGTGAGTCTTGAGGCTAGAGTGCCCTTCTTGGATCATCAGTTTGTGGAATTCTCCATGGGCATTCCTGCCGTAATCAAGACGGCAAGAGGAGACTCGAAGGGACTCTTGAAGAAAGCCGTACGCGGTGTCATCCCAGATGTAATCATTGACCGTCCGAAGCAGGGCTTTGCAGCGCCGGTGCAGGACTGGTACTCCGGTCGTCTAGGCACGGAATCTCAGGAAGTATTTGCCTCGTTTCTACGGGAAACTGATCTCTTCGATGCGGCACGGATCCAGGCGATGCACGATGAAGGCGTGGGCTACCGTTTGTGGCATCTGTTGAACGTGGCTCTATGGTGGGACCGCTGGATCAAACATTCGCCGCGGGCTACGGGAGCAGCCTAGGGAGCGAGAGACCGACGCACCCGCTGCCTCTGCATCATGATCCCTTCTCGATCGTTCAATCTCATACGAAGGAACCCACGCGTGCTTCTCGTTCGAGTGTGGCAGGCAGCCCGTAACCACTGGCTCGATCGATCAAATGGCTGGCGTGTGCTAGACCAAAGAGTGGAGCGCTGCTGCAGCAAACACGGCTTCGCGGAGCATTGCCTAGAGGATTTCCGGCGTAACCCAGTCTTCCTGACGTCATCGAGCGTGGAGGCCGCCAATGCACTTGCGACTCGAGACCCATCGTGGGCCGAGGCACTCCGATGCCGTTGTGATCGTTACACGGCGGGTGAGTTCCCGATCTTTGACCAGTGGTTCACGCTCGACCTTGAGGCCCTCCCATGGTCATCGGATTGGCGTTTCAACTATCAGTGGGAAACGGGGCCCTGGCGCCGTTATCAGTTCTACGAGTACGAGAAGTCCACCCCCTATGATGTGAAGTTCCCGTGGGAGCTCTCCAGACTGCAAGTATTGCCAGATCTCATGCAGGCCGCCGTTATTCTTGGGGAGCGCAGATACTCCGATTTCGCGGTCTCGCTGGCCAAAGATTGGACGCAGAACAACCCCTTCGCAGAGTCCGTCGGATGGTTCCCGATGGAGTGCTCAATGAGGCTCATCTCTTTAGCTATGACCCTTGAGATTGGAGCCGCAGGGCGCGTTATCGCCTCGGATCAGGCCGGGATCTTATTGGGCAACCTGCTACGTCAAGCGGAATACGTTGCCCATAACCTGGAGATCAGTGCTGTCAATCACAACCATTTCGACGCCAATATCGTTGCCCTTCAAATCGCTGGCGAGATGCTGGCACAACGATATCCTCGAGCACGGCGTTGGCGAACCTTGGCTTATCGGCACCTCGAGCGCGAGCTGCTAGCCCAATTCTTGCCTGATGGCGTCAACTTCGAGAAAGCGGTTGGATATCATCGTTTGGTCCTTGAACTATTTCTAGTGTCCGCGTTGGTTGCTCAACGGTGCGAGCGCCCTTTTGCGGAGTCTACTGTGGAGCGACTCAAGCGGGCGTGTGAGTACACCAAATCTTATCTCCGCCCTGACTCATGGGCTCCGGCGGTGGGTGACAACGACAGCGCGCGGGTGTTTGCCCTGGACGGGCGTCATACCCGGGATCATCGCGAGCTTCTTGCCGTGGCTGCGGAGGTTTTGGAGGAACCCACTCTCCGACCTGACCCGGAAAGTTATGGCGCGGCAACATGGTTGGTGGGGAGGGATAGGAGGGCGTCCTCCCCGGGGAATGGAAACCTGAAGGCCACGGCGTGTTTCCCCAAAGGCGGTATCGCCATCTGCCGCGCAAACAGTGACTTTCTTTTTGTCGACTGCGGCGAAGTTGGTCTCCTAGGTCGTGGTGGCCACGGGCACAATGACTTGCTGAGTTTCGAACTCTGTCTAGACGGCCAGCCCATCATAATCGACCCCGGTATGCCGAGCTACACGGGCGACCGCAGAGTGTACGAGAAATTCCGAGGTACGGCAGCCCACAGCACAGTCCAAGTCGATAGTCAAGAAATGGCTCAGCTTAGCGGGTATTGGCGGATCGCACATGAGGCTGTCCCATTGCCTTCCAACTGTACGACCACCCCAACAGCCATCATCGTGAGAGGAGGACATGACGGATACGCACGGTTGGACTCTCCCCTCTCTCTTCGACGTGAACTGCAGTTGTCACGATCGCGGCAGGGCCTGATCGTTACGGACTCCTTTGAGACGGACGGTCTCCATCGGGTCGAACAGAGGCTCCACTTTCATCCTGATGTCGTGGTCGAGGAGAGAGAAGGCTCAGTTAGCCTGAGTGTGGGAGGCCTGAGGTGGTCGGTTCGGTGGCAGCTGGGCGGGTGGCCGCGATTGGAAGGTGGACAAGTCAGCCACAGCTACGGCATGACAGTTCCGAACCAGACGCTCGTGCTCGAACGGATTGTGGAAGGGCCGTGCGCGGCATGGTTCACGATCCAGCCCGTTCGATGAGGTCATGGTATATGGCAACAAGCCGCTCTGCTTGTTGTTCCCAGGTGTATTGCGTTTCAGCAGCGTGCCGTCCGCGTTGCCCTCGTATGGTGGCTTCGTCGGTATCCGCAGCCTCGTCCAACGCCTTCGTAAGCGCCGCCGAATCGGCTGTGTCGATCAGCCAGCCACATCCCGCGCCCTCCACCACCGGCGTGACCTCCGGTGCGAAATCCGGCCCGATCACCGGAATACCGGCCAACAGGTAGTCATAGAGCTTCATGGGGAAGGCATATACATGATTGAGAATATCGGGCTGATACAGCATGAGGCCGACCTGAGCACAGACGAGGTACTGAAAGAGGTCCGCATAAGGGACGCGATCAATGATATGGAGTCGGTCCGCTACACCGAGCGCGCCTGCTCGCTCCATAATCGTCTCGCGACCCTCTACTATCTCGCCGAGCTGGACTACGTGCCAAGGGATTTGTGTCTGTCCCAGAGCGTCAAGGAGTTGGGGCCAGCCCCGCTCCCGGGAAAGGGAACCGATGTGAACGGCTGTCTTCGCTCGTGCGAACAGTGCCCGGATAGTGGCTGGAACATCGGACAAGGCGGGCGGTTGCATACGACGAGGTGCGTAATTGAAGATGTACGATGTCTTGCCAGGTGTTACCCGAAAATCTGGCGCCACACTACGCTTGGCAAGAATGATGTGGTCAGTGTATGGGGCCAAAAGCCGGAACAACAAACGGATGGTCGATGGCCCGATTAGTCGCGCCCACCGGGGAAACCTAGATTCCTCGAACCGGCTCGGGTAGTGTTCGTGGACGTCGAACACCACCTGTGTTTGAGGGTTCCGGGATTTGTACAAACAGCCAAGGATCCACGACTCCACCTCGTTGCAGTGGCAGATATCGGGGGCTTCTTGAGACAGGCGTTTCCACAGAGCGACGGCGCGGTGCCACTTGCCCCGGTCTCCAGTACCGTAGGTCACGATATGCACACAACCGACCTTCGTGGGCACTTCGTCGCCAGTTGCTGGTGTGAGGTGGGTCACCTCGTTGCCAGCCTCGGCGAGAGCCCTCGCTTCTTTGTGGAGGATACGGGTGTCATCGTACCGGTGGGTCAGAGACACGAATGTGATCTTGATGCTCACGGAACAACCGGTCGTTCTGATCGGGCGGGTATTCCTGTGACTCTAATGGATAGTACGAGCCAGAGCACGAGGAACACCACCCCACCATAGGTCGACAGGGCGCGCGGGATCGAGGCTTGCGACAACGTTGAGACGAACACCAATACCATGATCCAGAGCGTACGGTTGAGGGTGGTTGGAGGAAGCTGCGCCAGCCACCTGTCACACATGTAGAGCACCCATCCCAGCGTCAGACATCCAATGAACCAACCGATCCAGCCATACGCGGCATAGAAATCGGTGACAGCCCCGATCGCTCCAGACCCAAATTCGATATCGGTGAAATAGCCCCACACTTCGTGAGTATCTTGATAGAGCGGTGTATGCAAGGACGCGCTGATCAACCCCACGTTGGCGAGGCCGTAGTATGTGTGAAGGTTTGGGAAGTAGTGCACGTAAAAGAGGGGCATCACCGCCAGTCTCCCAAAAATACGAAGAAGAACGAGCCCCATAAGGGGGCCTGCGGCGGCCAGACTAAACCCATAGTCCTGCAGAAGCGTGGTAGAAAGAAAGTACAGGGTGGCGAGCACGATCAGGGGCAAACTGAGGCCCAAGGTCAATTGGATCCAAGGCAGCTGACTCAGATTGCCGATACCCCTGATGGGCTCGTCTTGGTCTGGTCCTCGGCGACGTTGGTACTCGCCAGCGGCTTGGGCCAATGCCATTGTCAGCAAGAACAGCACGAGGGGCCGCTTCTCGAAAGTGCCGAGTAGAAATGCCGTTGAAATGCCAAACAGTAGCAGACCAGTAAGACGACTCCGTGACGATGGTCTAAGGCGATACTGGAGCCAGCCGAGCACGGCCAGGAACGGGAGGGCGTTGAAGGCTACGAGGTAAAAAGTCCGCCCGAGAGATTGCACTGCTTCGCGAGCAGCATACTGCGCAGCGATATCGCCGCCGAGATAGCCTCTCAGGATGCCCGACAGCACCGGTCCGATTTGGGTTACTAGTAAGCCACCAGCTACCCCGACACAGGTGAGCGTCACGGTCCAGATTCGGAGACTACCGACTTGATGATCTTGGAACCAGTGCTGGCGGAATAGGGTTCCCCAACGCAGTGGTGCAGCACCAAGGGCCCGGTGGACCGCTTCAATGAAGGTGTATCCAAGCAGGACGAGCAGGACGCCACCTGACGCTACGATGACGGCTCTATTCAGATCAGTGTCGGTAATGCTTTGCCAGTGTAGAAACGGATAGCTCAATCTGATCATGGGTTGATCGATGAGCCAGGGAAGAGCGAGAATGCCGACGACAACGAACACGACGTGGCTCCAAAAGAAGGCGCCAATACATGTCGCATCGGCCAAACGGTTTGCCCGGAGTACGCTCACAATGCCGAGCGCGACTAGCATCAGGATGGCCGTTTCAGTCGGTGTCATAGCTCCATACCCTCGTGGCGAGGCGCCTTCCAAAACTGTCGGAAATCGACCATCAGCTGACTCGGCCAATATACGAGAAGAAGGAGGAGGGCAAGTCCGAGAGACGCTACTATCGCACCAAGGGCAGTGATACCCTGTACAACCTGTCCGTGAGGGGCAACAAGTCGAGATAGGAGCGTGTTGCCCACGAGTAGCGTCGTTGCCACGAGTATGAGTTGGGGAAGGCCAAAATAGGCCCTCAGCTGTAGCTGCGGGCGTAACCACACTAGACAGAGGAAACTCACCGCACCCAGGCTCAGCACGAGCCCCAACTGGATTCGGGTCGTAGCACTGACGAAGGTATCACCCAAAAGCCAAACGCTCAACAATATGGCCAGAGCTAGGAGGCCCGCATAGAGTGTGCGGGGGGCCAGCCAGAGCATATCCACGACCTGTTTGACACCTTGATAAAACACATAGGGAATGAACGCTACCGCCAGTAACTTTGTATACTGCCCGACGCCGGCTGCCAATACCGGGTCTTTGAGCCAGAGGTCGAGGAAGATGGGGATCCAGGGGTAGCCGACGGCAAAGGCGATGGTGCCGAGGGTGACTAGGGTTCCCACGAGCAGATTCACTCCATACTGGATCTTTCGTTCATCACGGCGGCCAGTGAGTTGCGCGGTGACCACACCCGCGACGGTGCCGATCGGCATGAGGGCGACGTTGGCAAGTCGGAGGACTGTCAGCGCCAAGAGTAGGTAACCGACCTCTGCGGGCTCGCCGCGAAGTAGCCACGCTGCTGTGAGTAGTAGCAGGGTTTCTGCAAGCGGGGCGAAGGTCCTCGGAAACCCGTACAGGAGGAACTGCGCCAGGGTGCCGGTTGGAGGGGCACTGAAGTGTACAGCCGCAATTTGGCGGCTTTGCCGGCCGAGGATGATGGCCATTGTGAGGCTAGCCGCTGCCAGGCTTGCGACTGCCTGTACAGTGAGAACTCCAGTGACGGTTGCATCGGATCCCCACCACAGGAACGCGCCCAGGGCCCATAGACTGTTGTTGAGTAGGTACAGGACGTTGACAAGGATGAAGTGTCGATCGGCGGCGAGGGCGGAGACGGCGATATTCGTCGCGGCTAGAGAAACCATGAACCCGGCGGTGGCGACGACTACGGAGGCGATCGTATCTTGAGGGAATAGGATCTTGCCCCACCAGTGTGGTGCGGCTACTGCCGCCCCGACGGCGATGCTGCCGGCGACACCAACCACGGTCATTCCGGATAGAAGGTATACCAGTCGTATTCTGGGGTTCGGATCCAGTGCCAGATAACGCCGGATGGCTACGGGCATTCCTGCCTGGAGCAGATTGGAACCGGTATCACCGATCCGCCTGGCCAGAAGGTACAGGCCGAGGCTCGCAGGATTGAGGATGAGTCCGGCGGTTCGCAGAAGCCACATGAGCGCTCCTGCCCCTAGGAGGGACAGGGCCAAATTGACGAGAACGTCTTTTCGTAGGCGGCTTAGGCTCATCTAGGATGTAACGGTGAGGCTCGGCTGGTGGGGGTTTGGACAACATCGACCTTCAGCACCACTTCAATATGGTCAGACTCCAACTCCGTCGAAAGGCCTATAGGAGGTTGCATCTTTTAAACCCCGGGCAGCGGAGCTAGAATTAGGGTGTCGATGAATCTAGAGAATGGCCTTGCTCCCCGCCTTCGCATAGAAACGGCAGCCATGACAGCAACACTTCCCGGTTCTACTCCCGGCGTCTCGATTCTCGCCGTGATGAATGTGCTCATGCGGCGGCGGCGATTCCTTCTGGGCTCGATCGCCGTCGGTGGCATCCTAGGGCTGCTCTTGGCTTTCGCCCGACCCGTGCAGTTCACAGCTTCCGCGGCGTTCATGCCGCAAGCGTCTTCCGGAGGCCTATCTGGCGGTGTGTCGGGAATCGCGGCTCAACTTGGGGTGGCAATACCGCTCGGTGAACCCAACGAGTCACCGGCATTTTACGCTATCCTACTCACCTCGCACCAGCTATTGACGGAGATAGCTAGAGAGGAATTTCCCTTCCCACCGGGTCATGAGGGGGAGTTGGGGACTCTCGGGAACTACTGGGACCTTTCCGGGCGCACGGAGGTCGAGAGAACCGAAACGGCGGTGCACCGACTGCGTGATCATATGCGTGTCGTGGTTGACCGGCGGGCCGGTATCGTCACCGCCCAGGTCACCGACCGGTCATCCATGATATCCGCGCTGATCGTTGACCGCTTGTTGGAGGGCGTGAACCGCTTCAATCTTGAACGGCGTCAAACGCACGCCAGAGCTGAACGCGAATTCCTAGCGGTTCGACGAGATACTAGCCTTGCTGAACTTCAGGAGGCAGAAGATTCGCTCGAACAGTTCCTCACGCGGAACCGAGATTTCCGAAGTTCACCGACGCTTCAATTCCAGCATGATCGACTGAGCCGCACCGTCACTATGCGCCAGACGCTCTATACATCGTTGGTTCAGGCCTTCGAGCAAGCGCGAATCGAGGAGGTTCGCAATACGCCGGTCATTACCGTGATCGAGGAAGCCGAGCCTCCCGTGAAACCGGACTCCAGACGCGTGGTAGCCTTCCTGGTACTTGGTGGTTTCCTCGGAACTCTATTTGGCCTGGGGAGTGTAGGCATATCCGAATGGGTCGCCCACGCTCGGGAAAACGAGGGAGAAACGTTCAAAGAATTGTTGGGTTATTGGGGGCAGGTGAAACTGAGGTCTCGGTGGATCGCTCGTCGAGCAGGCAAGCCTAGAGGCTGACGGCTGTGCGAATTGTCTACATTCACCAATACTTCAACACGCTGCACATGCCTGGCAGTACCCGTTCCGCCGAGATGGCGAGAAGGTTTGCCGATGCAGGGCACGATGTACAGGTGGTGACGAGTCAACGATCTGGCTCGTCGATTGGTCGTCCCGCTCCACACTGGGACGTCAGCACCGAGGATGGCTACACAGTGCATTGGTGTCATATCCCCTACAGCAATGCGATGGGATTCGGCCGACGAGTCCAGGCCTTCTTCAAATTCGCGTATGACGCTGCCCGCTATGCTGCGCGGTTAGATGGTGATGTGATCCTTGCCACCAGCACACCACTGACCATAGCTATACCAGGCGTCTATGCTTCCAGGGCAAGTCGTTGCCCCATGGTTTTGGAGATTAGGGACTTGTGGCCGGAACTCCCCATCGCTATCGGTGCCCTTCGCAATCGCACTGGTATTGCGGCCGCCCGATCCTTGGAGCGCTGGGCATATAGACACTCAGCGCACATTGTCGCGCTTTCACCGGGGATGCGGGAAGGCATCCTCGCGCAAGGAATCCCTCCCGATCGAGTGACGGTTATCCCGAACGCTTGTGATGTCGACCTGTTCCGCACTGTCCACGAGACTCGTGTATCCATCCGCGATCGGCATGAGTGGTTGGGTGATCGTCCATTGGTCCTGTACGCAGGGACCCTCGGAAGAATTAACGGAGTGAGCTACCTTGCACGTATTGCCCAAGCGCTCCAAGATAAGGCACCGGAGGTACAGTTCGCTGTCGTTGGAGACGGGGCCGAAACAAATGAGATTCGTTCTCTTGCGTTAGACTTGGGGGTTCTTGATCGCACATTCCATATGCTTCCGGCGGTCGGAAAACAGGATGTCGTTGGGTGGTTCACCGCCGCTGATGTGGTTTGCTCACTCTTCGTCGACCTGCCACAGATGTGGATGAATTCGGCCAACAAGTTCTTTGATGGATTGGCGGCGGGGAAGGCGGTGGCGATCAACTACCTGGGGTGGCAGGCAGACGTTCTTGCAACGAACCACGCCGGAATCGTTCTGCCTCCTGCTGATCCCGAAGAGGCTGGGAACATCCTGTTGGAAACGATTCGAAGTCCGGCGCGTCTCGTCGAGATGGGCCAAGCGGCTCGGAGACTCGCCATCAGAGATTTTGATCGGGACAAATTATCGCGACAGTTGCTCGATGTCCTAAACCGGGTCGTCAATCCATGATTGTTAAACGTGTGTTTGATGTCCTCGTGGCGGCCATAGCTCTGATGCTTGCAGCTCCATTGCTCGCGGTGCTGGCCATGGCTGTGTGGCGAGCAGACGGCAGACCTATCTTGTTTCAGCAGACCCGGCCCGGAATGGGTGGCCGACCGTTCACGATCTATAAATTCCGAACAATGCGGCCCGGATCCACGACCGAAGGGGACCAGGCTCGGCTAACGACTTTCGGTCGGTGGCTCCGGAGGACGAGTTTGGATGAGATTCCGGAGTTGTGGAATGTCTTGCGCGGAAACATGAGCGTGGTCGGCCCCAGGCCGTTATTGGTTGATTACGTCGACAGGTATGATGCGTTTCAGGCTCGAAGACATGAGGTTAGGCCTGGGCTGACGGGCTGGGCCCAGGTCCACGGACGGAATGCGCTGGATTGGGACGAGCGCTTCCGGCTCGATGTGTGGTACATCGACAACCGGAGTTTTGCCCTCGACGTGAAGATCATTAGCATGACCATTTGGACGGTGTTGTCCGGTAAGGGTGTCAGCCAACCAGGTCATGCGACCATGCCCGAGTTCAAGCGGCTGCAGGCGGAGAACTCTACTGTCCGGGAGGAATCGGCGGATGTCTCACAAGGGGATCACCATGCATGAACGATTCCTAGTCTGGGGAGCAGGGGGGCAGGGTAAGGTGATCGGGGATCTCATCCGGGAACTGGGGAACGTGCTCGTCGGGTACATCGACCGTGACCCGGGACGCGGGCGTGCTCTCGAGGCAGCGGGGTTCCCGGCCATTGTTGCCACAGACGCTGAAGTCCGGACAACGCTGCGCGGTGGGCATCCTCTTCCGGATGGGGCCAGCATGTTGGGGCTGGGTGTGGGTGACAATCAAACCCGGCTGGAATTCAGCAAGATAGTACCTGACGCCCGTCTCCCGGCCTTGGTCCATCCGAGTGCCACAGTGAGCAGTTCGGTCGTTCTCGGATCCGGCACTGTCGTCATGGCCCACGGGGTAATCAACCCTTCGGCTGCCGTAGGGCGCGCGGCGATTGTGAACACCGCCTCCATTGTGGAGCATGACTGTTTTGTCGGCGACGGTGCGCACATCTCCCCAGGCGCCGTTCTTTCCGGTGGCGCGCGGGTTGGGCAGGCCGCCTGGATCGGTGCCGGAGCCGTTGTGCTGCCAGGTGTGACAATAGGTGCCGGAGCCATCGTCGGCGCCGGCGCGGTCGTAACTCAGTCCGTCTCAGATGGGCAGACCGTGGCGGGTGTTCCGGCGCGGCTCCTGACTCCCTAGCCTTTCCCCCAGTCACCCAATGGAGTTCTGAGTGGATACGCGCATACACTTGTCGGTGCCCCATATGGGTGATGAAGAGGAGGCCTTCCTCCACGAGGCGTTTTCCTCCAATTGGATCGCTCCCCTTGGGCCTCAGGTCGACGCCTTCGAGGTGGAGTTCGCCGAGGTCGTAAAAGCACGCCATGCCGTTGCGCTCAGTTCCGGAACGGCGGCTCTGCACCTTGGCCTCCAGCTCGCGGGGGTAACTGCGGGGTCGGACGTCCTGGTCAGCACCTTGACGTTTGCGGCGAGCGTATTTCCCATTGCCTATCTCGGTGCGAAACCCGTTTTCGTGGACTGCGATCGCGAAACATGGAACATCGACCCGGCCCTCGTGGCTCAGGAACTTGAGGATCGCGCTCGACAGGGTCGCCTGCCCTCGGCGGTGGTAGTAGTACACCTCTACGGGCAATGCGCAGACCTGGACCCTCTGGTCGAAACATGCAATCGTTTCGACGTTCCCATGCTGGAGGACGTCGCCGAGGCGCTAGGCGCTGCATATCGGGGGAGGCCGCCTGGAACGTTCGGACGTGCGGGAATCTTCTCCTTCAACGGCAACAAGATCATCACGACGGGTGGTGGCGGGATGCTCGTGTGTGACGATGCCGACTTGGCAGCACACGCACGCAAGCTCTCCACGCAAGCGCGTGAGCCGAGGCTGCACTATGAACATGAGGAGATCGGTTACAACTATCGGCTCAGTAATCTGCTGGCGGCCGTGGGGCGTGGGCAACTCCGTGTTCTCGATGAGCGGGTCGCTGCTCGCCGAAGAAACTTCGACTACTATCGCAGTCGTCTCAGGGACCTCCCTGGTATTCACTGGATGCCTGAGGCCGCCTATGGCCGTCACACGCGGTGGCTTTCGACGCTGACCATCGATGCCGATGCCTTTAGACGGACACCTGAGGAGATCCGCGCTGCTTTGGAGGCCCAGAACATTGAGGTCCGACCGGTGTGGAAACCGATGCACCAGCAGCCGGTGTTCGCAGGGACCGAGGTCGTTGGGGGTGCGATTGCCGACGATCTATTTGCCAGGGGTCTGTGTCTCCCATCCAGCTCGAGTCTAACGGAAGCTGCTGCCGATCGGGTCGTTCAGGGCATTCGGGACTGCCACCACCCGTAGGGGACACAGGGGGCTGTTCGCTTTCGAGTAATCTCTCAGCGAGTCATCCCCCTCCAGAGGACTGCCCGTGACGCGATCCAAGATCGCCTAACTCGTTTTCAGCAAATACCTTGACAGCCGTCCCCAAAGTACCTTTCTTAAATTGGTGCCTAGTCGAACCCCACCTGGCAGGCCATGACCAATCTGCATCGGAACGGAATCAGGAACCGATACCTCCTGGCCAGCGACACACTGCTGCTGCTCGGCATCGGGGCGGGCCCAGGATGCGGAGGACGGAGGCGGACTGGAGACATTGCGCCGGGACGGGTACATGTAGGACGGGTAGTGCGTAGTGGGCCGGAGAGGTAGAAGCCGGGAGCCATGCGTGAAACGGCATCCCGTGGCAGGACACGTCCGGGTGTCACTCCCCCCGGTTAACCTGTACTCGGGGACATCGTCCCCCCCATGCCCGCACGTCTAGGGGCCCGGCACCCGGCCGGCGAGCATAACCTCTACTGTCGCAACGGCTTGACAGATGTCTTCAGCTGCCCTTCATTACTCTGACGCCCGGTCACAATCCCCACCGGGAAGCCCATGACCTATCTGCGGCGAAACGGAATCCGTAACCGATACCTCCTCGCCTCCGACGCCCTCTTCCTCG